>Ga0315289_10000305_pt1 | contig 77908 bp, 68 predicted proteins | sample YL17G11_40_MG_FD_203452 | JGI IMG/M metagenome (GOLD analysis project Ga0315289, IMG submission 203452) | Sediment microbial communities from Yellowstone Lake, YNP, Wyoming, USA - YL17G11_40 | ecosystem: Environmental > Aquatic > Freshwater > Lake > Sediment | place: USA: Wyoming | collected...
TCTACATTTTCTCATCCCCACTGTGAGCAACCCCACGCCAAACGCGCCTGCCGGCGGGGAACGCGTTTGCCGGACCGCCCCCGCCCCCGCGCCCTGCGCGCCTCCCACCACACCGCAAGCGGCTTCCCCAAGACACCAACTCATTGACTTCAGCAGTGCGCAGGGCTATTCTCACGGGCAAAGGTAACCCCAGCGGGCGCGGCGCCCCGCAACTCTTGGCGCTGCTCGAAAGGAGGAGGAGGTTGGCAACAGCCAGAGGATCGAAGAAGCCGGGAAGCGGTGCAGTCGAGCTCCCAGTGTGGGGCCTCCACGTGGGCCTTTACAGGCCGGGAGACGCGGCCCTGTGGGAACGGTTCATTCGGGACGCTCTGCCGCGCGAAGGCGTGAACGTGCTGGTCTTCGAGATCAACTACCATTACGCGTTCAAGTCGTACCCCAAGGTGGCGGAATCGAATCCGGTGACGGCCGAGGATTTGAAGCGGGTGGGTGCCGCGTGCGCGCACGCGGGCGTGGAGCTGGTGCCACAGATCAACTGCCTGGGGCACCAGTCGGGCGCCGGGCGCAGTCATGGACTGCTGCGGGCCTTCCCTGAGTTCGACGAGCGGCCGGACATCCCTCAAGACGCCGGGCGCGAAGCGCTCTATTGTCGCAGCTACTGCCCGCTGCACCCCGGGGTGCACGAGGTGCTCTTCGCGCTCATGGACGAATTGGCGGAGGCCTGCCAGGCCAAGCAGTTCCACGTCGGCATGGACGAGGTGTTCCTCCTGGCCGAGGAGAAGTGCCCGCGCTGTCGGGGCAAGGACCCGGCGGAGCTCTTCGCGGGTGAAGTGACTGCCCTGCACGACCATCTGGCCTCCAAGGGCCTGAGGATGTGGATGTGGGGCGACCGGTTCATCAATGCCGCAGAGTTCGGTACTGGCCGCTGGTCCGGCAGCGAGAACGGCACATGGCCAGCCGTGGACAAGGTAGCCAAGGACATCCTCATCTGCGACTGGCACTATGTAGATGCCGTTAAGACGCCGGCCTACTTCATCGGCAAGGGCTTCGGCGTGGTGGCTTCCCCTTACCGGGTGGCCGATGTCGCCCTCGCGCAGTTGGAGATGATGCGGCACCTGCGCAGTCAAAGCGACCTCGCTCTCGGCATGCTTCAGACAAGCTGGAGCGGGTTCGATTCCTTCGTGCGGGCTTACTATGGGGAGCTGGACGAGGCCGTCGAGCGCAACAAGGGCGCGATTGAGGCGGCGGTCTGCTTCAAGGCGTTGTTTGCCGCCCTTCGCGGCGAGGGCTGACCTCCTGGGGAGAACGGCCGCCTCGGCTCGCCTGCCGGTGCTGGGGTTGACTTGGCTACCGGACTCGGCGATAATAGAACTGACTGGTCAGTTCTATTGTTGCGAAGGCATAGACGATGAGGGGCTTCTACTGGCGACACATGAGGCAGGACGAGGGGGCGCCGAGCAAGAGCACGTGGGAGATGCTCAAGTCGGCCGTCCGCCTGCTAAGTTACATCCGCAAGTGGTGGCACGTGATGGCCGCCGTGATCACACTGATGGGCGGCATCACGGCGCTGACCCTGGTGCGGCCGTGGCTGGTCATGGTGTTCATAGACAATGCCTTGCCGAGCGGCAACTACAGGCTCCACGCCCTGCTGGCGGCAGCATTTGTGGGGTCCATGGTCGTGACGGCCCTGGCAGCGTTCCTGCACAGCTACCTCAGCCAGATGCTGGGGCAACACATAATCCGCAGCATGCGCAACGACCTTTACGGTCATCTTCAGGATCTGCCGCTGCGGTTCTTCGAGGATCATCCCACCGGGGAGACCATGTCGCGGGTGGTGAACGACTCAGAGGCTGTGGAGTTCATGTTGGTCAACTCGTTCGAGAGTATCGTCACTTCGGTGCTCACCCTGGGGGCCGTCGCGGCTGTGCTGTTCGCTATGAACGCCCGACTTGCAGCACTGACGCTTATCCCCGTGCCGCTGATCCTCGTCACGGTGTTGTTCTTCAGCCGTCAGTTCCACAATCTCTACGGGACTTTCCGACAGAAGGTTGCCGACCTCAACACGTTCGTCCAGGAGCGCCTCTCGGGCGTGCGCGTCGTCAGGTCCTTCGCGCGTGAGGGGGAGGATGCGGCCGACTTCCAGGACAGGACCTACGACTACTATCATGCCTTCATGAAAGTGGTCCTCCGGTTTTCGATCTTCGAGCCCCTGATGGACGTTCTGATGGGTGCCGGCACGCTCATCGTATTCTATTTCGGCGGTCGAATGGTCCTGGCGGGGGACCTGAAACCGGGCGCCTTCGTGGCCTTCCTCATGTACCTGGCCACCTTCTACCGCCCGATCGAACGACTGGCGCGGCAGATCGGCCAGGCTCTTCCGCGCTCACTGGCCGCGGCGGACCGAATCTTTGAGTTCCTCGACGAGACCCCTGAGCTGGAGGTCGCCGAGGACGCGATCAAACCGGCGAAGCTCGACGGTCGGATCGAGTTCCAGCGCGTGAGTTTCGCGCATAAGGTGGAGCCCGTCCTTAAGGACATAGACTTGACGATCAACGCCGGCGAGACCGTCGCTCTGGTGGGTCCCAGCGGCGTGGGCAAGACTACCATGGTGGATCTGATCTGCCGCTTCTACGACGTGCAGGCGGGCCGGATCCTGATTGACGGCGTGGACGTGCGCCAATACGAGCCGCGCGCGCTCAGAGAGCGCATCGGAATGGTGTTGCAGGAGCCGTTTCTCTTCAATACGACGGTTTACGAGAACATCGCCTACGGCCGGCTGGGCTGCTCCGAGCAGGACGTGCATCGGGCCGCCGAACAGGCGGGCGCGGCGGGGTTCATCGCCGAGTTCCCGGAGGGCTACCAGACCATGGTGGGCGAGCGGGGGGTCAAGCTGTCCGTAGGCCAGAAGCAGCGCATATCCATCGCTCGGGCCTTGCTCAAGGACCCGCCGATTCTGATACTGGACGAGGCCACATCCTCCGTGGACACCGTTACGGAAAGGGCCATCCAGGACGCACTGGCCGAGGCGGCTCGAGGCCGAACCACCATTCTCATTGCCCACCGCCTCTCGACAACCGACATCGCCGGCCGCATCGTAGTATTGGATGACGGCCGGATAGTCGAGCAGGGAAACCAGCAGGAGTTGATCGCCCTCGGGGGGCGCTTCGCAAGGCTGTGGGAACTGCAGCGCACAGGCCAGCGGGCCGAGGGTGAGGTCGACTCGTTCAGCGGAAGTCGGGTGAAGTAATACACGAATCGGCCGCAGGAGCCAAGCAGAGCTATGGCCCGTGCCCGCCTATCCCCGCAGGGCAGTGAGATCGGCGCCTTGCGGGTCAGGCAGGTTCCTTTCAGTTTGCCGCGATGGTGCACCTTGTTGTCCGATGGCAAGCGCTCAGGTGACGAACAATGGAAGAATGGACGAACAGGCAATCAGCGCGAAAGCAGAGATGAATTGCCTTGCTATCGGCGCGCGCGGGTGGTAATCTTCACCTGGGACTGGAGCTGGCGGAAACGGCATCAAGCCAAGAGCACGGACGACGCCTCCGGGGGGCGTTAGTCTGGGAAGTGTCGGAGACGTGAGTGCGATGGGTCGAGGCGAAAGAAGGAGGTGGCCCGTGAAAGCTTCTCGGTTGTTGGTCGCTTGTTCTGCAGGCGTGGTTCTTGCGGCTCTGCTGCTGGGGTACATAGCGGCCCAGGACAGTTCCGCCGCTCAACAGGAGGGCGCGACGGCGCAGGCGCCGCCTGCTCACGAGGTCGTCATTGTATGGTGTGGAGGCACACCGGGCGCCCCGCCTCTGCCCGCACCAGAGGCTGGGGCCGTGGACGCCGTGACTCAGGCCACACCGGAGGCCGGGAACGTTAAAGAGGTCGCTGAGAAGCTGGGCAAAGAACTGGAAGGGGCGGGACACTCAGTGATGATAATCGCCGCCGAGAAGTGTCGGGACCCCAGGGATATCGTGCAGGCTAAAGCCCTGGTTCTGGGCTGCCCCGATTACTTTGGCCTGCCGCCCTGGCAGATGGTGCGCTTTTTCGACGAGACGCTGTACAGGCTTTATCGCGCCCGGGTCAGGCTGAGCGACCACGTGGTGACCGCCTTCGCTACCACCGAGCGCTGTCGAGGCATTCTGGAAGGAGTGCTCAAGTCCACGGGGGGCAAAGCAGTGGAGGGAGCGGTCATAAACCCCCGGAACATGTCCGCGGCTGACCGAGATGCGTCGGTCAAGCAGTTGGCGGCACGCATAGCTGCGGGCCTGTGAGGAGGACTGGCTTCACGTTTTCTGGGACCACAAGACCGCCGGGGCAACTATGAGTTTGTGCCCGCCTGGCTCCTGAAGGCGACAGGGCCGGCGTGGTACGGGGCAGGCCCGGCTGTTCCCACGAGGCGCAGGAGGACGCTTTCCGGCCAGGGGCCGCCGGCTTCTCTGACTGCTCTCCGTGAAGTGCGCCACGAAGGCTGCTCCGTGGTAGTGCCGCCATGCTCACTCCTTGAACTCTCCAATGCATAGGGCTGCGCGTGTTCAGTGTGTTGGTAATGGCGCCAACAACGGTCCCTCGGGCGAGACCCATCTCTCCGAAGGTCGCACCGGTCTCAGCTATGGTTCCCACGCCAGGGACGGGCTCATCTGCGGCATGAGCTCGGTCCCTTCGGTTCGCTGCTCCTTGATCGTGACGATCAGGGCGCGCCTCAATTCCTTATATCGGAGTTCAAGCTCCGCATGTGTGCCCGCGCCCTGCCAGAGGCGCAGCACCGCGTTGACTTCATTCGCAAGCTCTTGCGCGAGCCTCCTGGTCCGCTCGTCTGCAAGATATGAATCTCCGTTTCCCTCAGCCAGTTCCTTCGCCCACTGATATACGGCGTAGGGCGCGAGCTTGACCTGCCCGTTCGGACGGAAGTAGCGCCTCACGGCGTCCAGCCTGATGCCCGTCCTCTGTGAGATGCGGCGATAGACTCGCTCTCTGGTGCCGAACCTCTCCCGCAGCTTGGGCAGAAGGGCGTGAGTCTGGCTGACGGGGACGGCTCGGTAGCCCACGTCAATGTCGGGCTGACCGTTCTCACCGGTTTGCCTGAGCCATTTCTCCAGGCAGTCCTTGACCTCAACGCGAACGCGCTTGGGCCTGGCCTGGCCTGAGAAGGCTTTGTGGATCGCGTCGTACCTGAGCCCGGTTGCCTCTGCAATGGCGGCGTGCATTGCAGCATGGCTTCGAAAACAGAGCCTCCGCCGCGCCGCCTCGAGCCAGGCGCCCAAATCGGCGTCTCCCACCAGTTCTTCGATCGGGATCAGACGAGCCCGGACTTCGGCATCCGTTTGGCTTGGGGTCCGCTTCATTGGCTCGGGACTCATGGAGTTGCGTCGGGAGCCGAGGACGGCCGCTCGGCCGTCGCCGACGTTCGCCCGTCTGCAAGACTTGCCTCAACGAAGCAACTCAGAGTGCCTCCCCCCTTCCAGGGCTGAGGGACCATTGACGCTTTTCCGCGGGATGCCTTTGGTGCGACCCAATAGCAGCTTAGCCCAGCAATCCCGACGGGCAATGCGAAGCGCCCCTGCGAGCTTTACATCCCGCCAGACATGGCCAAGACCCACGCCTTAGCAGCCGTCCCCCAAGTATCGTGTGAGAGCATCCTGCGCCAAGCCTGACGCTCCGGGAGGCAGGCCGACTTGGGGGGCACGGGCGCCCGCAAGAGCAGAAAGCGCCCGTGCACCTATTCCCCACACCACAACCGTCCGCGCACAGGTCGGGCGCGTGCAGGACAAGCAACGAAACTATACCTCAAGTGCAGCAATCCGTCTATTGGCAAATTTCTGATGAAAACTTCCGATTTTCTGACAGGCAAAGGGAAGTCTGCCATGGCTCCCAAGGGCCCGGGGAAGGCGCTCACATGGGCACCGGTCAAGCCTGGAGAGACGCAAGCCTTTGGCGGACGGCCTGCTTGACGAGGCAGCGGCGGTGTTCTGCGAAGACCACGCTCCATGCCATCTTAGCCAGTGCCAACTTCCATTGGCAGTCCCGAAGGCCTCGCAAGCGCGCTCGCGACATTCAATTACCTTCTTCATTGCCTGTGGATAGCCCGCGAAATGGGAAAACCGGGGCTGCCACGGTCGCTCCCGGCTCGACCCCTGCGTCAAGGTTACCACCCGCAGGCACCAATGACAAGACTTCTTCTGCCGGATCGCGCATCCGGCGATTCGGCATCCTTGCCGGCCCGGCCATCGGATGTGGCAGTGGGAAAGCCTCCCATCCTCAGAAATCCGTTGCCAGGGACGAGGAAGTCCCGTATCCTGTGTCCCCCGGACCGTCTGGGCTTCTGACGAAGGAACGGGGGAGACGCACCCTCGGGAGCGTGGGCGGACCTACGTCGGAGGCCGAGAGAAAGTTTGACAAGTTGAACCGATAGGGGAGGCTGCCATGTACTCGGTCGAGAATAGTTGGAAAGAGATACGCGATTCCGGCGTGGACACGGCCATCATCGCGGTGGGATCCATCGAGCAGCATGGTCACCACCTGCCCCTGGGCACTGACTGGATGATCGCAGACGCGGAAGCCAAGGCGCTCGCTAAGAAGCTGAACGCGTTCGTGCTCCCTGCCATGCCGTTCGGCAATTCTCGGGAGCACATTGCATTCCCCGGCACAATCACGCTCCGACCTTCCACCCTCGCCGCCGTGCTTGAGGATATCGTCGAGTCCCTGCGGCACCACGGCATCAAGAAGATCGTGGTACTGAACGCCCATGGCGGCAACTGGATCCTGAAGCCGACCATCCGCGAACTCAACTACAAGTATGAAGACATCATGATCGTGCACAGCGAGGGGGTCGTGCCCGAACGAGGGGACAAGCCGCCGGTCGAGATCCACGCGGGGAAGGACGAAACCTCTGCCATGCTCCACATTCGGCCGGACCTCGTCAAGAGCGGTGACACCCGCCTGGACAGCCCGGGCGTCGTGGGCCAGGAGTTCAACGACTATGTCGGCTACGAGAAGACGACCAAGGCCGGCGCCTGGGGGCTGCCGAGTGAAGCAGATCCTGACTTCGGCCGAGAACGCTTCGAAAACTCAGTGCAGCGACAGGCCGAATACGTCAACTACGTGTTCGATAAGGTCGCCCAGTTGAAGAAGGCCAGGAGCATCGCCGATTAGAAGGGCAAGCACACGTACACAGCCCTGCCGGCCAAGGCGTGCTTGGGGGGAGGACGGCAGCGCATCATCCTTGACCGGTCGTCGGCCGGCTCTGAAAGCGGTAGTTGGGCCGGTGGTAGGGGTCCGATGAGGCGCTCACACGCGCCCAGTGCTCGCGGGCCATCGCAAGGATCTCCTCCATCCAACTGCGGTTCTCGGCCACAAGCACTGCCCGGCCCACCAGCTCCTCGATGACCGCATCGGTGTCGCGTTCGGCAGCCTTCTTGAGGAAGGCAGCGAAGACTTCCTTGACGCGCTGCCGCCATGTCGTCCGGATGAATTCCTCGTCTTGGAGCCATCGGTCCAACTGCTCGAAGCGCGAGAGCAGTTGGTCGCGATTTGTGCCCTCGGCAGGCTGGGGCCGCTCGTCGGGAGCTTCGGGGATGACGCATGGAACGCGTTCAAAGGATCGCACGCCATCGCCGTCTACGTCCACCAAGAGCACGTAGGACTGAGCTGTCTCGGGGCCGTGGCGCTTCATGTAGTCATCGGAATGCGCGCCGAAGACGAAGTTGCCCAGGGAATAAGCGATCAGCGCCCCCCCGGCCATCTCCACTCCCTGGGGCACGTGCGGATGGTGCTCCAGGATAATGTCCGCGCCGGCCTTGGCAATCCGCCGCGAATTGGCAAGGCGAACCGGAGCGGGCACGGGCAAGAACTCCAGGTCGGCGTGAATGGAAACCACGAGGATGTCCACTTCGTCCCTCCGCTTCGCTACGTCCTGGAGCACCGTCTCCAACTCGTAGTAGGCGGGTCCGGGGCTGGTCGCGCCGAGGGTCCAGTTACCGTCCTCCGCGTAGCACAGAAAGCCGAAGGTGAGCCCGTCCCGCTCGATGACCTCCATCCGCCGCGCTTCGTCCTGGGAGTAGCCCACCCCGCCGGTGTGGATGCCGGCCTCTTGCAGACAAGCGCGGGTATAGTCGAGGCCGGTCGAACCCGCGTCGAGGACATGATTCGCAGCCAGGTTGAGGAAGTCGAAGCCCGCACGGCAGAGCGCCTGGGCGCCCTCCGGGCCTGGGACGACGGAGAGAGCAGCCCCGGGGTCTCGCTCCTGCGGCGGGAAGCCAGGGGGCAGGAAGGGAAACTCGAAGTTGCCGAACAGAAGCCGGGCTCGCTCCAGCACCGGCCGCACCCTGGCAAAGGGCCAGTCCAGTCCGTTCGCCGCCAAAGACGCCGCCATGCCCCGATGGAACGCGATGTCACCCACTGCGCCGAAGGTCACCGTAGTCATGATCATCCCTTCCCAGATGTGTTCAGGGCCTCAATGAGGTCTCCACAAGAGAGCGCAGGCGTCATCACGAGAAAACCCGCCATTCGGAGGTCTTCACGAGCCGACTAAGCACCGCACCCCCCGAACTTATACCATCCGGGCGCGTCCTGGGCAACGGCCCTGCGGCCGGGGTTCAACGCGAATTGCTGGACGGGGCAGCGCATCGCACTCGTCCTCGCGCATGCATTCTTCGTCGTCTATGTGTAGCATGTGGCCGGGCGGCCTCTGCGATAAGGCTGGCGAACTCTAACGCACGACCCCATCCTACGCAGCGGCGCTGCGTAGAGTGGGCCTTTCATGGAACGGCGAGTTCAGTTCAGCCCCGGAGGATATCATGAAACTGAAATGCCGCTGCGGTCATGAGATCGAGGTGCGGGCACCGGAACTGGTTGGAACGGTCCGGTGCGCCGCATGCGGCCTCCGGTACCGAATGCACAGAGATGCGGATGGCAAGCTGAAGGTCGCTCTTCTGCCCTCCCCCTCACCAACCGCTGCCCAGCCCGAAGCGGCCGCCGAACCTGCCAGCCGCAGGTCGTGGTGGCACTACGTGGCCGACGCCTGGGGCTACCCCTTCCGCGGCAGCGCCAAGTGGGCGCTGGTTGTATGGCTGGTCCTGGACGTGTTCGTGGCGCCATTTCTCTGTTTCTTTCCCATCTTAGTTCTAATAGTCCCTTTCGCCATGCTCGGGTTGCTCGCGATGTACGAGTTTGAGCTTATCCGCCAGTCTGCCTATGACGCCGAAGCGAAGCCCTCTGTCCCGCTTTGGGAAGATTGGTATGAATCCATCTGCCGTCCCCTTGCGCAGCTTGTGGCATCAATCGTCGGAAGCTCCTTGCCTTTGATCGTGGTTGCAGCGCCTACTCTCTTTTGGGTGATGCCGCCCTGGTGGGCAGCCGTCGAATACGCTGGATTGGCCATTTCTCTTTTCATGCTCCCTCTGAATATGCTGGCAGTGGCCGCGGCAGACAGCGCCGGCGCGATCAACCCCAAGTTCACATTTCCGGCTCTCGTAAGAGTGCCCATCCCTTACGTGCTGTGTGTCGTGTTCTGCTACGCAAGCTTTTCGCTGGGAACGTGGCTTGCGGCTGCCTTCCGAGAGCTGACTGGCGTCGCCGGCGTGGCTGCCACATTCACGGGAGCCGGTCTGTGGGTCTATCTGGTGACTGTGGCAGCGCGAGCCCTCGGCACGCTCCATTACGCCTATGAGGACAAGTTCCGCTGGATGGAGTAAGCGGTGTGGACCGAGTGCGAACTCCTGTAGCAGAGGCGAGGTCGTCCCGGCCCCCGCCGCATGGCGAGACACAGCCTGCTCACCTCCCCGCCCGCACCTGAGCGGGGGGCGGACGCAACTTCTCAACCTGCCGCGTGGCCGCCGAGAGCAGTTCCTCATCTCCCACCGCCGCCGCCACTTCCTTCATCGCAAGCCAGGTCTCGTAGTGCTTCTCTTGCAGCGCCACGGCCTGCTGCGCGGCGCCGAATGCCTTCCGCAGGAGCGCATGCCGCTCGTCCGGCTTCTGCGTTGCCAGGCGCACGAGGCAGCGAGCGCGGTAGGCCAGCGCCGTCCAGCACTCGGAATCCCGCGCCAGGACGGCGTCCACCTCCTTCAGTATATTCTCGGGCGACGCGGTGCCAAGCGTCTTCTCGATGGTGAGCGGATTGGACAGGGCGAACTCAGGCAGGCCCGGCCGGCGCCCATCGAAGGCGTCGTTCCTGAGCCCGATGATGGCCGCGTCGTCCCAGTAGACGCACCGCCATCGGTCCCCGGCGGTGAAATGCGAGCTGTCTCTCTTGCGGTAGCGGATGATGAACATCTGCACGCCCCACCGGTCCAATATCCGCTCCCAGTCCGGCTTGCCCGCCTCTACGTCGATGGCCTGGCCCATGATCTCATCGCGGTAGACCTCGCACCGGCCGTCAATGAACACGCGCTTCTCAGGCCAGAACCGCCAGATCAGATAGCCGCCCCACTCGTAAGTGTTGTAGAAGCGGTAGTCCAGCTTCTTCGCCGCCAGGTAATCGCACGCCTCCACGGGGAACTTGCCCTTCCCTACGCCGGGGCGAGGAAGCCCCTCGTTGATCAGCGGCCACACGCCCACGACCAAGGCGAGCACGAGCGCAACGTAGGCGTATGGACGGCGCTCGCCGCGTTCTCCGTCACCCCCTTCCTCCGGAGAGAAACGTGCGTAAGCTTGCAGATGCCAGCCGAGGATTGACGGCACTATCAGCAGCGCCCACTCCATGTGCCTGACGGAACGAACGGCCAGGAACGCGAACCCACCCATCAAAAGGATGTCCGTGGCGAACTGCCCCCCTTCGGCCCGGAGGCGCCCGGCCTTGGCGGTAAAGTAGACGGACCGGACGAAGATCAGCGCGCCGAACCCCATCAGCACCCAGAACACCGTGAAGTCCAGCGTCATCGGCATCGGCTGCCATTCCTGCACCTTCTTCATGAGCTTGACGGTATGCGAGAGCCAGAAAGGATAGAGCAGGATGCCCGGCCCGTAGGGCGTTATGACCGAAGCGCCCACGCACAAAATGCCCGTGACGACCATCGCCCGGAACCTGGCGCCCTGCGGTCCCTTGAGCAACAATTCTGGATAAGAGCGCAGGCCGTGCCGGGCTGCAAGCCTGACCATCTCGCCCGCTCCGTAGGCCCCGATGAGCAATAACCCGCTGATGAATCCCGCGTGCAGGTTGGCCCAGAGAACCGTCAGCACCGGCAGCAATATGAGGCGCCCGCCCGGCCCCCAGAGGACGCTGTCCTCCGCTGCCAGCCATCGCCTTCGCCTCGTGCTCGGGAGAAGCGCCACCTGCTCCTCGGGCGGCGGAGAGGAGATGCAGGCCTGCAAGATCATGGCGAACACGATGAACAACAGGAGGGAGAACAGGAACGGCCGCTCCAGGGCGCGAAGCTTGAGCTGGAGGCACGCCGCCAGCACTAAGATGGACGCCACGGCAGGCCCCACCCCCCTCCTCCTGGCGGCGGCCCAGGCGATCATCAGAACGCCTGCAAGAACCAGCGCGCGGAACAGGACAAGGGCCGTCGGGCCCCCGGCCTTCCACATGAGATTCAGCAGCACAGCGGAGAGCCACGAGTGGTAGACCCAAGTCTGGCCGGCAGCCGTGAACGAGAATGGGTCGGTCTGCGGCACGGACCCCGTAGCAAGGATCAGGCCTCCCGCCTTTATGTGCCACCAGAGGTCGAAGTCGGCGAGCGGGCCCAGAAAGGCGAGAGCCGCGGCTGCAACGGTGATGCACAGAAGGAACCGCCTGTCTTCCAGGACCTTCCGGACCCCGAGCCCTGTCATTCCTGCTCCTCTTGTGCAGCCGCGCCCATGAGCCCGGCCGACCCGGCCGGCTCAAAGGCCATGGAACGCCCCGACTTGCAACCGGCCACGCTCGCCTTGCCGTCGCGGAGCGTGATGATGACTGCTCCTTCGGTCTCCGTGAGCCAGAGCGGCACGCGCTGCTGGTCAAGTGTCGCCCGCGTCCGGGGGTCGCAGTCCTTCGCGCGGCCGCTGACCACGGCGAGGGCGGGGTGCACGTGGGCGACGAATTCGTCCAGGCCGTCACCGTAGTGACCGTGGTGCGGCATCACGAGCACGTCCGCCTTCAAGCGGTCTCCATAGTCCACATTCAGCCTGCGGATCGCATCGCTCTGTATATCGCCCGGCAGGAGCAAAGTCAAACCGTCATAGCTGCACCGGAACACGAGCGACCTGTCGTTCTCTTTCAAGCTCGGCTCGAACGCAAAGCGCGCGTTCGGATGAAGCACCACGCAGCGCGTGCCACCCCCGGTGAGCGCTGCCTTCTCGACAAGCGGATGCACGACGAGGCCATCCTGCCCGAGGCATTGCCGCACTTGTTTTGAGAACGAGGTAAGCTGCGCGACCGCAGGCACAACGATTTGGCCGATGGCAAACCGGCCGTTCAGGAAGGGGATGAAGTCGCAGTGGTCGTTGTCCCCGTGCGAGACGACGACAGCGCTGACCTTCCCGACGCGGCGGTACCACAGCAGGTCGGCCACGGCACGCTCGGCACCCCGGCGGGAGGAGCCCGCGTCAAAGAGGAGCGCCTGCCCTTCCGGCGTCTGCAAAAGCGCAGACTGACCGCTGCCCACATCGGCGACCGTCAGCGTGAACTGGCGGTTCCACCGAGCCGCGACCTCGTTCGCCGTGTAGGCCAGCGCAAGCACTGCAACAATTATGATGAATCCCCGGCGGGCCGCCGGGGCCTCTCGCCCCGCCGTCAGTTGCCCACGTGCGGCCCAACCGCCTAACGCCACGCAGAAGAGCCCCACCCACCAGGCCGGCAGCGACGGCATGTAGATGCCGAATCCCGGCAACCGCGACGCGAGCCCCAGCAGCGTCTCAATACTATCGCCGAAAAACCCCGCTATCCAGCCCGCCACCCCGAGGGCCGCCGCGCCCAATGGAATGCAAGCGACCAGAAGGAAACAGGTGAGCAGAAGGAGCAGCACTAAGGGCCACAACAGCAGGTTGACCAGCGGCGAGAAAAAGCAGATGGCGTTGAAGTGATATATGAGGATAGGCGCCGTTGCGACCCAGACGACGCACGAGAGCAACAGGTAGCTCCTGGCCCAGACCCACACGCCGCGCAGGAGGCCGGCCTCCTCCGGCTGCTGCATGCGGGCCAGGAAGTCCTCCCATGGCCACAGGACGCCGTGCAAATGCGGGTATATGGAGATCATCGCCCACACGGCCGCAAACGAAAGCTGAAAGCCGGGGGTGAAAAGCTCCTGAGGCGAGATCAGCAAGATCACCAGCGCCGCGCCCGCCAAAGCCGAATACGAATCCCGCTGGCGTTCCAGGAGCGGCGCCGCCAGCAGGAAGGTCAACATCCAGCCCGAGCGCAACGCCGACACGTGCGCCCCCGTGAACGCAACGTAGCACCACACGAGGGCGATGCCGAGCACCGCCCGGAGGCGGACCGGCAGAGGCAGTAGCGCCATCCCGTACGCCACAAACAAGTAGAACAGGCCGACGTGCAGCCCGCTTATGGCAAGGAAATGCAGCGTGCCCGACTCTTTGAGCAGCCTCTCCTGGCTCGGAGTGAGGGCGTCGCGCTCGCCCAGCAAAAGCGCGCCCACAAACCCGAAGTGGTTGCGCGGCGCGCCGGCAGGCAGGGCTTGCGCCAGACGATGCCAGACGTACGAGCGCAGCCTGCCCACAGCCGCGGGAACAGAACCGTACCACTGCGCGCGCCTGAGCAGAACGAACGCCGAAGGGCTGTCTACGGAGGCGGCGGCGCAACTCCCGGCTCGTTCAGTCGCCAGCGCAACGTCTCGTTCGCCGGGGTTAGTAGGGCCGCGATTCGTGCGCGGGCGACAAAGGAACTCCACCTCATCGCCCGCCTCGAGCGACGGCGCCCACGCACCGACGAACACGGTCATGCCGCCCGCTGCCTTCTGCCAGGTCGTGCCGTCTCCGGAAAGAGCCTCTGCCCGGATTTGCAGCAGCCAGTATGCCTCCGCCGTCATGCCCTCCGGCGCGAAGGCACCACGCCGGTAGCGCATGCGCGGTATGTCCGTGACCCTGCCTCGGACGTAGTAGAACTGCTCCCCGTCCAGCGGCAGATTCTTCAAGTGCCAGGGGGGAACCTGCCTGAACCGCACGTCGTGCCAGAATCCCCCGAATGGCACCAGCAGGAGCAAGGCCAGTGCCCAATGGCCCCATGGCTTCAGCCCGCGCCGAACGCCCCACAGCGCCGCGGCAAGCGCTGCGGCACTCAGAACAACCCAGGGCCACATCGCGGGCCGGAGCGTTGCATCCAATAGTACACCCAAGGCGAAACCGCCCAGCACCGGCACAAGCGGACGATGGCGAGGGGGGAGGGCGGCCCGGCTTGGCCCGGGAGATGAGCCGAGCGGCTGGGGCGAGCCCGCCGGCCCGTCGTCCCGATCCTGGTCCAGCGCCCCATTCGCAGCCATCGGCTTTCCTTCCGGAAGCAGTCCTGTTGCAACGGCCAAGCCGGTCACCTAACATAATCGGGCAAGCCGGTTCATTGCAATCCGGTGCGCGCTTCGGTGCTTAACTTTTCAGCGTGGCAACTTGCGTGTGAGCCGCCATGCGCTCGGAGGCCGCTTTGCGAACAGATGCCCGCGTCCTCAAGATCGGTTACGTCCTGGAGACGTTCCCTTCTCCCAGCGAGACCTTCATCGCCAACGAAATACGGGGACTTGTGGAGTGCGGGGCCGATGTTACCGTATTCGCGCTGAGGAAGGGCAACGGCGGCCTCGGCGTGCCCGCGCAAGTGGTCTACCCGCTGATGGAGCCAGGCACCGCACGGCGTGCAGGCCCGCGCGAGGCACTCAGGCGCGTCCTCGACGCTGCAAAGCTCGGTGGCATGTCACCACGCGAACTGATCCTCGCGCTGCGCCGAGCGGGCCCCGCCCGGGCGTTCGTCCTCGAGGTCAGCCGCCGAGGCATCGGCCATCTCCACGCGCACTTTGCTTCGTTGCCGACTGATCTTGCGCTCATGGTCGCGCGCATGGCGCAAGCGAGCGTCAGCTTCTCCGCCCATGCGCGGGACCTATACGTCGGGAGGGTCGGACTTGCTCGAAAGCTGCGTGGCGCTCGGCTCTGCATAACCTGCACGGAGGCGAACGCGGCGCTCGTGCGCTCGCTGGCCGAAGCGGGCGATCAGGAGAAGGTCGCGTGCGTTTATCACGGAACGGATCTGGAAAGGTTCGCCTTGCGCGCTCGCACGGAAGCGGCCGGTCCGCCACGCATCGTCGCTATTGGAAGGATGGTGCCCAAGAAAGGCTTCGGGAACCTCCTACAGGCGTGCGCCCTGATGAAGGAACGGCAGGAATTCGCCTGCGAGATCGTGGGCAATGGCCCGCTCGCCGGCCGTCTGAGCGCCCTGTCCCGGAGCCTTGGCGTCGGCGATATTGTGACGTTCTCGAGTTGGGTGCCTTACGAGGCGATGCCCGCAGTGTACGCCCGGGCGGACGTTCTCGCCGCCCCGTGCGTGCAGGCGGCCGACGGCGACCAAGACGCGCTGCCAAACGTTATCGTTGAGGCCATGGCAGCGGGAGTGCCCGTCGTAGCCAGCAACATCGGCGGCATCCCCGAGGCCATCCGACACGAGGAGACGGGGCTCCTGTGCCCGCCGGGGGACGTGCGGGCGCTGGCGGATGCACTCTCACGCATGTTAGGCGACGCCGCGCTGCGCAGGCGAGTGGCGTCGAGCGCACAGAAGCTCGCCGAGCAGAAGTTCGACTGCCGCAAGAGCGCTCGTATCATGTACGGCCTGTTGCGCCGGGCTGCCGAGGGAACGAACATCTGAGCGTCAGCGCTCGCGCCGAGGCTCAAAGAATCGCTGAAGCAGTTCGAGCGCTTCGTCCGCAAGGACGCCGCCCGTTACGTCGAGGCGATGGTTCAGCCGAGGTTCGCGGGGTATGTCAAAGACGGAGCCGCAGGCGCCGCTCTTGGGGTCGCAGACGCCGTAGACGAGCCGCTCGACGCGCGCGTTGACCAGCGCGCCCGCGCACATGCAGCACGGCTCGACCGTGCAGTACGCCGTTGCGCCGTCAAGCCGCCACCGCCCGAGCGCGGCGGCCGCTTGCTTCAAGGCGACGACCTCCGCGTGAGCGGTGGGATCCTGGAGCGCCTCGCGCAAGTTGTGTGCGCGCGCTATGACGCGGCCCTCGTGCACGATAACGCACCCGACCGGCACGTCGCCGCCGGCAACGGCGTTCTCCGCCTCTTTCAGGGCCAGCCTCATGAAGCCTTCGTCGTCATTCGCGGTTCTTGGCCCGCTGTTGCTCTGCGACACGGTGCCCTCACAAGCGATAGAAGGCGGTTCGCTTGCCACGGGTCACGCCCGTTTGTAGCATATGCGCGAACGCCGCTGGCCGTGCAAGCGACGCCGATGCCGGCCCGGCAGATGCCGGCCGGGCCTCGCGTGTCTCATATTGGTGGATCAAGCGGCAGAAATCAAGAACCAGTCTGTGCGGGACTGCGAAGCGCCTTTGAAGTCGGAAGCGCGGCGCTGCGCCAGCCACCGAAACTGAGGGAAAAAGATGCCCGAGTTCTCAGCAAAGCAATTGGCCGAGATGGTCGGCGGCAGGATCATCGGCCGCGAGGACGTGACGATAGCGGACCTCAGCGGATTGGAGCAAGCAGGCGCCGGCGACCTGGCCTTCCTGCGGGATAAGAACAGAGCCGCCCAAGCCGAAGGCTGCAAGGCAAGTATCCTTGTGACGCCTATCGAGTTGGCGAGCTACGCCGGAGTACAGGTGGTCTGCGAAGACGCGGACATGGCCCTGGCCAGGGTCCTCTCCGCCTTTGCAGAGCAGCGGTTCCCCCGCCCTCAGGGCGTCAGCCCGCGCGCGTCGGTGCACCCCTCCGTGTCCGTCGGCAGGAACGTTGCCGTCGCCGACTTCGCCTTCGTCGGCGAGGGCACGGTCCTGGGCGATGACGTGGTCATTTATCCGCACGTTTACGTCGGCCGGGACTGCCGCATCGGGGCGCGCACGACGCTCTACGCCAATGTCTCCGTCCATGACCGCGTCATCATCGGCGCCGACTGCATAATCCGCTACAACGCGGTGCTCGGCTCCGACGGCTTCGGGTTCATCCAGCGGGGCGGCCGCAACGTGAAACTGGCGCAGGTGGGGGGAGTGCGAATCGGGAACAACGTGGAGATAGGTTCTCTGACGACGGTGGACCGGGCCACGATGGACGAGACTGTCGTCGAGGACGGCACCAAGATAGACAGCCATTGCCACGTGGCCCACAACTGCCACGTCGGCCCGGAGTGCATCATGGCCGGTTACGCGAAGCTCGCGGGAAGCGTGCGGTTGGGCAAGGGAGTCATCTGCGCCGAAGACAGCGGCGTAAACGACCACGGTACCGTTGCTGACGGGGCGATTATAGGCGGGCTGGCGGGGGTGCCAGGCAACGTGCCGGCGGGCGCCTACATGCTGGGCGCGCCCGCCCGGCCGGCGGCGGAACAGAGACGCATATGGGCCATAATGGGCCGTCTGCCACAGATGCTCGAGAAGCTGCGGCGCCTTGAGAAGGAAGTGGAGGAACTGCGTGGCCGCCCGGCTGCCGGCGCCTGAGCCGAAGCCGGTGCGGGATCGTCCGGGCACGGTTCCGCCCGTCCCACGCCTCCTCGCCCATCACATCCAGGAATTGATCGACACCGGCAACCTCAAAGACCTCGCCGAAGTCGCCCGCCGCGGACATGTCTCCGGCGCGCGTGGGGCCCAAATCATGAATTTGCTCCTGCTTGGGCCCCGGTGTTGGGGGTGCGATCCTGTTCGTGCGCGGGTGACCGAAGGGCGCGGTCATCTCGCGGAACGCAGCGTGCGAACAGTCATTGCGGGACCGTCATTTGGGAAGCAGCGCGACGTCTGGGGAGGGATTAAGCAGGAGGCGGGCCTGGTGTAGCGATCAACTTACCGATGGCGGCGCCCCTTCCGCAGCCCCCGAACCGGCAGGGGGCGTCACAGAGCCGCCACTCGGTGGCACGGCTGGTTCGCTGTTTCTGACTGCAATGATCTGTCTCTGCACGGCAGCCACGAAATCGTCGAAACACTCTCGTTCTTTCCCCTCCCTGGCTATGCTGAGGGCGGCACGGCCTGACCTGGACTTGAAGATCGCATACGTTTCCTTCTTCAGTGTCGCCAACAGGACGACCGCCCCACAAAGCGCGAACGTCCAGAGCATACCAGTCACCCCTGTGAAGGCCGGCTGCCCGAAGCCCTCTACAAGCATGAACGCGATTGTTGCCGGAACGAATAGCAGCCATAGCCCGGCCGAGAAAGTCTTGCACCGCACGCGCATGCGGTCGATCTCAGGTGCCAAGGTCTTCAGCGGGACTGTAGTCTCGTACTCGGCCCCGAGATACTCCTTCCCCCGGATCTCGACGCGGTCGGCAAAGAGTGTGAATTCCCTCTTGCCGTCATGCCGACGCTCTGAGTATCGGGCGATGGCGTTCATTCTGCTCACACCGAACGTCGAGGCTCAGCGAGCGCCGCAGAGAGCCGAAAGGGGCGTCCCAAATGCCACTCCGCACCGAGCCGAGAGGGACAGCGGCGGTTCGCTGCAGCGCACTTATCAAACCACGTGTGTCTCATCTCTCCCAATAAACTCTCGGTAAAATGGTCGTAGCACGGGAATGGCAATCCGCGAGAAGACAAACAGACCAGCCAGGACACCGATGAACGCCAAGACGAAAGTCACCCACAAGCTGTGTGGCATACCCAGCGCGCTGAGCATGCCGTCGCCTCCGGCGGTAATAACGACCAAAGTCAAAATGAAAGATAGAAAAGCAACAACACTCCGTCGAGTCGCGGGCGCGTCCCAAAAGTGACGGCGAAGGCACTGCCAATGGACTCGACGCCGTTGCCCGCGCGTTAGAGCTGCAAGCTCGGGCACACTCTTGAGTGACCAGTATATCCGCATAACGTGCGCAGTGGCCCAACTCTTTGTTCGGCAGAAAATCTGCCTTTTCTGGGCTCTCCTGGAATCGAGGACTTCAACCCGGTCGAAGGATAACTCTCGTCCTTGCGCGTGTCAAGCCGGTCTTGGACCTCTTCGGAGGGAGTGGCTCGGCCCGGCCGGCGGCGGAACAGAGACGCATATGGGCCGTCATGAGCCGTCTGCCACAGATGCTCGAGAAGCTGCGGCGCCTTGAGAAGGAAGTCGAGGAACTCCGGGGCCGCCCGGCTGCCGGCGCCTGAAGCCGGCGGCGCATGCGCTCTCGTGCAATTCCTTGACCGGCGGAGTTGACTAAGACACTATAATGCCGTGGCGTCCTGTTATGAGGAAAGCGGATTGTCAATGCCGCGGCAGAGGCGGAGACACACCAAACGAAGAGGAGAGAATCCTGGACGGGCAAAGCGCGCCAGGAGGAGATAAGGCGGCTGGAGATGGCCCTGCCGCTCGAACGCGAGGCGGTGCAAGAGATTGAGAGGGCTCTCAGCCTGGAGGGAGCGTCAATCGCCGTCGCACAATGAGCTGGACGCGCCGTGACGCGCCAAGGAGCATCAGCCAGTCGCGTTGGACGGCCGGCCGCGGGACGCAGGAGCAGCGCATGACGAACAACGGGAGCGATGTCAACGTCCTTCGGGAACTGGCGAGGCAATACGCGGAGATCGCCGCGAAGGAGGTCCAGCAGGAGCGGCGCAACCTATGGAGCAAGCTCAACAGCCTGAAACCAACGCGCCCCACGGTGCTCGCAACATACGGCATGCATAACGTCTGGTGCCGCGAGATGTTCGGCGACCACGCGATGCAGTGCCGGGACCCGTTCTACCGCGCGCACGAGCGCTGGCTCCGGATGGAGATCTTCCGCGATTCCATCGGCGACGACTACATCCAGGAACCGTGGATTACGCAGCGTGCGGCCGTTGCGGGAACCTGGCGCTGCATGTTCGGCGTGGAGGAGGCGAATACCGGCGTGCCGGAGGAGGGCGGCTCCTGGCAGTTCGACCCTCCGATCAAAGAATGGGCCGACGTGGCAAAGCTCTGCCCCGTTCCTCACCGCATTGACGAAGCGGAAACGGCGCGGCGGGTGGCGCTGCTCCAGGAGGCGGTGGGCGACATCCTGCCCGTGAACGTCGAGCGCGGCCCCATCTGGCAGGGCTTCATGGCCGACCTCTCGACGGACCTGGCGGGCCTGCGCGGGCTCGGCCAGATAATGGTTGACATGTACGAGTCGCCGCGGGAGCTGCATAATCTGTTAGGGCTCATGCGGGACGCGGTCCTTGCCGGGCAGGAGGCAGCCGAGGCGGCGGGCGACTTTCAGCTCACCGCGCAGGGCAACCAGGAGATGACGTATTGCGAGGAACTCGAGTGGCCCCGCGCCAACTCGGGACCGCGGAAGCGCAAAGACCTCTGGTGCCACTCCGCGGCGCAGGAGTTCACCCTCATCTCGCCGAAGATGCACGACGAGTTCCTCCTGCAGTACCAGCTCCCGATCATCCGCGAGTTCGCCCTGGTCTCCTACGGCTGCTGCGAAGACCTGACTCGCAAGATAGACATGCTGCGCCAGGCGCCCAACCTGCGGACCATCGCGGTTACGCCACGGGCGGACGTGGGCAAGTGCGCCGAGCAGATCGGCACGGACTACGTCATGTCGTGGAGGCCGAATCCCGCCGACATGGTGTGCTACGGCTTTGACGAGGCCCGCATCCGCAGGATCATCCGAAATGGGATGGATGCGGCGAGGGGCTGCATCGTGACGATCCACCTCAAGGACGTTGAGACGGTCCAGGGCGAGCCCGAGCGCCTCGGCGCATGGGTGAAGCTCGTCCGGAGCATCACGGACGCGTATGCGTGAAGCAGACCCAGGTCAACAACGCGCCCGTGCCTTATCCTGACGGCCTGTCGGCCCGCGCCGGCCGGTTAGCCCCGTTGACTCTCAGGGCACAGCGGCTATAATGCCCGCCGCCGTAGGGAGGTCTTCAACAGATTTTTGGCCAGAGGGGGGAGGCGCCTATGGCAGGAGACTCGTCGGGACTCGGCACAGGCGAAGTGGGGCACAGGTGGCGGTTCTACCGCGTCGGGGGCTTCGATCAGGTCCGTCTCGATCAGGGAGAGGACCTGCGCGCGCTGGATCAGTTGGACCGGAAGCTCTGGCTGGCCTTGAGTTGCCCCACCCGGGGACTAGAGATAGACACGAGGACGCTCGACCTCATAGACACCGACCATGACGGCCGGATCAGGGTGCCGGAGATACTTGCGGCGATTCGATGGACGTGCTCCGTGCTCAAAGATCCGGGAGACCTGGCCAACGGATCGGCCGCGCTGCCGCTGTCCGCCGTCAATGACCTCTCACCAGAGGGGAAGGCGCTGCTCGACTCCGCCAGGCAGATCTTGGCTAACCTGGGCAAACCCGACGCCGCTGAGATCACTGTGGAGGATACGTCCGACACCTCCCGCATCTTTGCTCAGACCAGGTTCAACGGGGACGGCGTGGTCCCCGCCGATTCGGCCGATGACGAAGCAACCAAGGCGGTGATCGCCCAGATCATTGACTGCTTGGGGGCCGAGACAGACAGGAGCGGCAAGCCCGGCGTCTCCCAGGCGGAGGCGGACCGTTTCTTCGCAGAAGCTGAAGCCTATGTGAACTGGTGGAAGGTGGCCGAGAGCGACGCCGAGATCCTCCCTCTCGGGGAGGCCACGCCGGGCGCCGCGGCTGCGTATGCGGCCGTGAGAACCAAGGTAGATGATTACTTCACCCGCTGTCGCCTGGCGGCGTTCGACCCCGGGGCTGCGGGCGCACTCAATCCCCAGGGGCTCGGCTATGCGGCACTCGCGGCCAAGGACCTTTCCTCGTTCACGCCGGAGGTGGCCGCGTTCCCACTCGCACGCGTTGAGCCCGACCGTCCGCTGCCGCTGTCGCAAGGCCTGAACCCCGCCTGGACCCTGACGGTTTCGCAACTGCGGGCGCGAGTTGTGACCCCGCTCCTCGGGCCGAAGAACAGCCTGACGGCAGCAGACTGGGAAAGGCTGAGCGCGCAGTTCGCCAGCTACGAAACCTGGGTGGCTTCCAAGGCCGGCGCGGCGGTGGAGAGGCTGGGCCTTCAGCGCGTGCGGGAGATCCTTGCCGGACCGAGCCGCGGCACCATCACGGCACTCATCGCGCGGGACAAGGCCTTGGAGCCGCAGGCGCTGGCGATTGCCGACGTGGACAGGGCAGTGCACTACTACCGCGACCTGCAGACGGTGCTGCACAACTTCGTGTCCTTCCGCGACTTCTACAGTCGCAAGGCCAAGGCGGTCTTCCAGGCGGGGACGCTGTATCTGGACGGCCGTGCTTGCGACCTGTGCGTCAGGGTCGAGGACGTTGCGCGGCACGGGGCGTTCGCCGGCTTGAGCCGCTGCTACCTGGCATACTGCGACTGCACCCGCCGGGGCGGGGGCGATAAGATGGCAATTGTGGCGGCATTCACGGGCGGCGACTCCGACTTCCTTATCGCGGGGCGAAACGGCCTGTTCTACGACCGGAGAGGGCAGGATTGGGACGCGACGATCGTCAGGGTCGTGGAGAACCCCATCAGCGTGCGCCAGGCGTTCTGGACGCCGTATAAGCGCGTGGCCCGGTTTGTGGAGGAGCAGATCGAGAAGTTCGCCGGAAGCCGCGAGAAGGCGGTCGGTGACAGGATGACGGCCGGGGTGGCTCAGGCAGCCCAGGCCACGGCAGAGGGCAGAGGCCCTGCCGCACAGGCATTCGACATCGCGAAGTTCGCCGGCATCTTCGCCGCCATCGGCCTGGCGCTCGGGGCCGTCGGGAGCGCGCTTGCTGCTGCCGCGAAGGGGTTCATGGGGCTGAGCGTCGAGCAGATGCCGCTGGCCGTTGCCGGCGCCTTGCTCGTCATCTCCGGGCCGTCCATGCTGCTGGCCTACATGAAGCTGCGACAGCGCAACCTCGGCCCGATACTGGAGGCAAACGGATGGGCGATTAACGGGCGCGTCAGGATCAATATTCCATTCGGCCACTCGCTTACTACCGTGGCGGCCCTTCCGAAAGGGGCTGAGGTCTCGCTGCGCGATCCGTATGCCGAGAAGCCAAACCCCTGGCCGAAAGTCATCGTGGTTTTGGTGATCTTGCTGCTGGCGCTCTACTACCTCAACGACCGGGGCAAGCTCCGGGAATGGACGGGCATCGGCAAGAGGGTTCAGACCCAGCAGACTGCCGCGCCGGCGGGAGCATCACAGTCGGCCGAGGCTGCCGGCGCGGGCGCGGCGCCGAGCCGGTGAACGACACGGAGAAGAGCTCCTGGCGCATTGCCGTCGCCAGCTTCACTTCTACTTGCGCGGCTCGCGGCGCTCCGGACGCCTACTGCCCCCCGGACGTTGCCAAGGCTCGTCGCCCCATGGTGCCCCAATAGCGCTGTCACGCAAGGACGCTGCAGAGCGCGCTGAGGGATTCGGCGATGTACTCGATTTCCTCAACCGTGTTGTAGAGGCACAACGATACTCGGACCAACCCCTTCTGGCCGAAATGGCGCACGAGCGGTTCTGCGCAGTGCACCCCGGAGCGAACCATGATGTTGTACCGGTTGCACAATATGGCGGCTGCATCGTCGGGCGACATGCTCCCCACGGCGAAGGACACTATGGGCACCCTGTCGCCGGGGGAATTCTGGGGAAAGGCGCGGAGGCCACTGACCGATGCCACTTGGCTGACCAGGGCTTCTGCAAGGCGTCTGCTCTGCTGGCGCACGTTGTCCATTCCCAGGCCCATGAGGAACTCGGCGGCGGCCCCCATGCCGAGGGTCCCTTCGATGTTAGGCGTGCCGGCCTCAAATCCGTGAGGCGGCGGTTGGACCTGGAAGCGGTCTGCGCTGACGCTGGACACCATCCCACCCCCGAATAGCATCGGCAAGCGGGACTGTAGAAACTCCTCTCTTGCCCACAGCACGCCGATGCCGCTAGGCCCGAGCATCTTGTGCCCCGAAAAAGCCAGGAAGTCGCAGCCCAGCGCTTTCACGTCAAGGGGCATGTGAGTGACGGATTGAGCGGCGTCCACAAGGGTCAGGATCCCCCTCTTCCGGGCTTCCTGGATGATCTCGGCCACCGGACTGACAATGCCTGTGACATTGGAGACGTGCCCCAGCGCAAACAGCTTCGTCTTTGGCGTGGCTGCCTCCAGGAAGGCGCGAGGCGTAACGCGGCCCTGGTCGTCCGGCACGACGCACCTCACGTTGGCCCTTGCCAACCAGGGGAGGAAATTCGAGTGATGCTCGGCCAGAGAACAGACGATGTCATCCTGCTTTGTCAGGCCGAGGAGGTGCGCCGCCAGGTTGATTCCTTCGGTAGTGTTGCGCACAAAGACGATCTCGGCCGGCCTGGCATGAATCAAAGACGCGATGCTGCCTCGCGCGTCTTCGTACAGGGTGTCCACCTCCTGGGCCAACACATTGACGCCCCTGTGCACGTTGGCACAGAGATGCCGGTAATAATAGTCTACGGCCTGGATCACACACAGCGGCTTCAACGAAGTGGATGCATTGTCGGCAAATATGACCGGCCTGCCGCTCAACTGGCGCTGTAGAGCTGGGAATTCCTTCCTTATGGCTGCCACGTCAAACATGTTCGGGTCCTTATTCAGGAGGAGGTCACGCGGGTCCGCGCTGACGGCAGATTCAGACAGCGCCCGCGGAAACCTGAGAGTACACAAACCGATACTTCTTCGAACGTTCGGGTTTGATCTCGTCCACTGACGTGATGTTGAAATGGCTCCCCTGGCCGAACATCGCCCGGCATCTTCCTTCGAGCGTCCGGGAGTCGAAGTTGTCCGGGAGCCCGTCCCGCATGATGGTGATGTCGTATTGGTTCTCTGACCTTTGGACAAGACGGTACGCGGCGATTCCGCCAAGCCCACGGAAGACCTCGTCCACCTGCAGCGGCGTCAATGCCCTGCCCTTGTCGGCGCCTGCCGGCGTTATCACGTCCCGCGCGCGGCCGTGCACTTGCTCGATGACGTCGGTGTTTCGGCCGCACGGGCACGGCCCGTTGCCCACCTCGATGAGGTCGCCGATGTCGTAGCGGATCAGCGGCATATTGTAGTTTTCCAGATCAGTGACGACAGCCCTTCCGATTTCGCCTGGCTTCGCGGGGACGCCGTGGCGAATGGCTTCAACCATGACGATGTTCGCTCTGACGTGGAGCCTGTGATGCTCGCACTCGTTGGCGATGTCGGACACCTCGGATGCGCCGTACTGGGTGTACACGTCGCAACCGAAGACGTCGCGCAGGCGGTCGCGAAGCGAACCCGTCAGCAGTTCAAAGCTCGTGACTATGCACCGCACCTCTGGAATAGGCTTGCGGGCCTTCTTCAGGTACAGGGCAAGCGAGCCGAGGTAAACTGGGTCACCGTACAGTATGCAAGGCGCAAGGTAGGATATCACACCCACCAGCTGTTCCATGTACCGGCTGGGCGCGCAGAGGATGCTCTCAGAGGAGGGCAGTTCGACTACCTGGTCCAAATGCCGCAAGAACCAGACCTTCTGGCACTTGCCGAGCCCCACGCCGTGGGCGCCTTCCTGGTCGTGCAGGGAACAGGAAGCCGCCGTGCACTGGGGAGTCGTCAGACTGACGACTGGTATGTTCGCAACCCGGCCGGTTCTGAGTAGCACACTGTAGCCAATGGTCCGGTGCCATCCCGTCTCGGGGCGGACGAAGTGCAGGCTCTCCCCGGTTGAACCGGAAGTCTGGCCTATCTGGAAGGGATGGAATCTGCGGTTGCCCTCCACCAATCGGTCCGGGAAGTTCTGTCTTATCTCGTCCTTTGTGAGCACGGGAATCCGCAGAAGGTCTTCCGGCGTCCGTATGCCTTCAGGCGTGACACCAGCTTTGCTGAACTTGTCCTGGTAGAAAGGTATCCGCTCGTATGCAAAGCCCAGCAACCGCCTGAACGTCTCCCACTGGGCCGCTTTGAGCTGTTCGCTCGACCAGCGGCGATACATCTTCTCCTGGGCCCGCCAGTAGAAGTAGTAGCGATAACAGTCGTACGCTCGGCGCGCCGCGCTGACTGCGACTCGTGCAACGACGTTCATCTGAGTTTTCTCCTCCTGGGTGACATGATCGCGCACAGGGCCGGCCGGGATTTGTCCTCCGTCCTGGCCTATTCCGCGCCCGTGGCGGGTGCATCCACTTCCGCAATAGACAGGTACGCTCCTGACACTGCCAGGCTCGAATGTATCAAGTCTTGGTTAGCGTCGGCTAAGAAAGGCCCTCCACCAAGCATGTGGTCCGGTGACCTGCTCCATCCGGAGCCGCAGCCTGAATGTCCCACTTCAGGCCCGACACTTCGGGCATGCGGCGTTCACACCAGATCGGCCACTTTGGTTGTGCTTAGAACTCCATTGATCGCTTCCGCGAGCTTGAGCCATGTTTTCCGAGTAGGGCACGCGTGCTGCATTGAGCAGACCTCAGGATGCTCGACACACTCGACCGGCGCCGTGGAGCCTTCCAGTGCTGCGAAGACGTCGCTCAGAAGGATGCTGCCGGGCGGCCTGGCCAGTTCGTAGCCCCCTCGCACTCCCCGGACGGAGCGCGCAAGGCCCGCAGCCTTCAACGTCGCCATGATCTGCTCAAGATACTTGACGGAAACCCCCTGCCTTTCGGCGATCTCACGCACGGATATGGTCTGCCGGGGACGGGCCTTGGCAAGTTCTGCCATTGCCCTGGATCCATAGCGGAATCTTGTTGAGAGTCTCATGGCAAAAGCCCCACTAAAAAGGTAGGAATATTATTCTATACGGGCTGCTGCTCCCCGTCAAGCCCAATTAGGGCGCACTCATCCCCAGGCTGATGTTGCGTCAGTAGCCAAGAGGAGGCGCCCGCGACAGGGCCTGATCGAACATGGTCGCCCCGAATGGGTCACAGGTTCCGCCTTCAGGCGGAGGCCGGCAACCTGTGGAGGCACACGGAAACGCAAAGCTGGACTTTCGCCTTTGGCATGTCTTATGATGTGGCGAGCTTGCGAAGAGAAGTAACGGCGCGCCCCAGTGCCAAAGGAGATGTCCCCATGCTGCGCAGACTGGCTCCCATAGTCATCTGCCTGGCCGTCCTTGTCTCAGGATGTGAGAAGAAACAGCCCCAGAGGCCCGAGGCCGTGACGACGGCCAGGCGGCCCGCCGGGCCTCCTGCGGGGATGGTCGCCCTCGGCGAGAGCGGCCGCCTCTTCATCTCGCAGAAACCGCTGACGACGGGACAGTACGTGGCCTACCTCGAAGGCACAGGCCAGTCCATCCCGGATCAGTGGAAGCGCGCCAAAGCCGGAATGCTCGCAACGGACGAAGCAATCACCGGGCTGAGCCGGAAGGATGCTGCCAACTGCGCCACCTGGTACATGAGACGCGCTCCCAGCCCCGAGGAATGGAAGCTGGCCGCTGCGGCTGTTGGCGAGCGCCCCTACCCTTGGACGGCCGATGGAGCGCCGGCGTCGGCTTCGGCGGAGGTCTTCCTTGTGCAGGACTGGCTCGCCGGCAGCGATGCGGAACGCCAGGCCCGTCAGGCGAAGGACGCCCTGGCCAAGGCGATCCTGGAGGAGCAGACTGCGGAGGTCCAACAGCTCCGCAAGCAGATTGACGACTTGGTGGGACCGCAGGGCAGCCGGCGGCCGGAGGTGTGGACTCAGCTTAAGCCTGCCTTCTTCGCCTTGCTGGACCAGGAGAAGAAGCTGGCCGAACTCAAAGCTGAACGGGAGACCCGGGCTGAGGTGCTGGAGATCCTGAACCGACTCAATCTTTCCAAAGCCAAGCTGGCCGCACTGCTAAAGGGGACCGAGCCGAGCCAGGCAGCGGCAGACCAGGCCCTGAACGGCTACGCGAATCAGTTGGCCAAGATTCGTGCTGAGATGCAGGTAGTCCGCGATGACGTGCAGAGGTCAACGGGGGCGATGCAGGATGAGGTGGTCTCGTTGACGAAGGCCCTGGAAGCGGCCAGCGGCGGCGAAGCGCAGGCGCGCGCGCAGCAGGCGCAGGCTGTGCTCGCCGAAAGCTCAGCCCCAATTCAGAATGCGCAGCAAGCTGCCGCCGTTGCGGAGAAGTTGCGTGCCTCGCTCCAAGGCCTCAAGGAGACAAGCTCGACCCTGAACTTGCCGACCATCGAGCAGATCAAGAAGCGCACGGCGGATGTGGAGAAACAGATCGCGGAACTGTCGAGCCCAGACCCCACCGTCGCCGAGATGACGGACGTTCGACAGAAGATAGACCAACTCGGCCAGGCCATTGACCACGATTTCGTGCAGGAGAGGCTGCTCATCCAGGACCTGGATGACTTAGTGACGCTGCGGGCCCGCAAGAAGGCGGTCGAAGCAAAGCTCGACGCCCTGAAGAAGGCCCTCGGCAAGGCACCTGCCGCCAAGGCGCCCGCGCAATAGGCAGCGGAGCGACCCAAGGCAAACTGCGGCGGGCACAGGGAAGGAGACTACGCTTGCCCCGGCGCGCCGACGGCAGGCGTCCGACGGACCTGTTGCCCGTCACATGGCCGGCGCCAGCATAAGCCGAGGCCGGCACGGCCGCGATGTCCCCCGATGGTGGTGACAGGGCTTCACGATGGATACATTGAGCGCCGCGTTGCTTGGCCTCTTGCAGGGGCTCACCGAGTTCCTTCCCGTCAGCAGTTCGGCGCACCTTACGGCGGCTGAGGCGGTGCTGGGCGTCAAGTCCCCTCCCCTGCTGTCGGCGGTGGCGCTGCACTGCGGAACACTCCTGGCGATCCTCGTGGTCTTCTGGCGCGACCTGTGGGCGATAGCTGCTGACGGGATCCGTGGCTGCTGGATATACCTCCGACGAGGCGACTCCAAGGCCGTGCTGGAAAAGGCGCCGCTCTTCGTCACGGCCGCAGCGATAGTGGTCGGCACGATTCCGGCGGGAGTCGCCGGCGTGCTCCTGCACGAGAAGATGGAGCAGGCGTTCGGCAGTCTCACTGCGAGTGGTGCGTTTCTGATGGTGACCGGGCTCTTCCTGCTGGCCTCTCGCTTTGCGCCAAAGCCGAAAACCGACCGTGTGGAGGCGGGGCGGGGTTTCCTCATCGGGATCGCCCAGGCGGTCGCGCTCCTGCCGGGCATCAGCCGGTCGGGCTCCACCATCGTGGCGGGATGCATGCTGGGCGTGGACCGAAGAGTCGCGGGGCGCTTCGCCTTCCTGCTGGCGGTGCCGGCGTTGGCAGGAGCCGCAGTGCTGGAAGTCCTGCGAAACCGGCACGCCCTGTTCGCTTCGGCGCCGGCCGGGAAGGACTCGCTGATCCAGGTGGGGGCACTGGCTGCCGGGGCCTTGGTGGCAGCGGTCGTCGGCACAATCTGCTTGATCGTCGTTATGCGGATCATCGAGCGGGGCCGGCTGCACTGGTTTGCCGCGTACTGCTTGCCGGCCGGAGCTGCGATGGCAATTGCCGGCATGCTGCGCTGAAGAGGATAGATGAGTCAGAACGATGCACCTGTGCGGCGGGAAGAAGGGCCCGGCTACTTTGAGGAGTCCCGGTCCTTCGCGTTCGGCATCGCCAGCATCCTGCCGCTGGCAGTGCTCTACCAGTGCGGCATAGTGCAGAGCGGATACAGCCAGCGGAACCTGGCGGAGGTGTGGCTGAGCGGTCCCATGCGGCTGCTCGGCTTGGAGGCCGCAACGGCCCTGAACGTGCTCCTTGTCGTGGCCTTCGTGGCGGTGCTCTGGCGGAGCGAACGCTCCTGGGCGTTCCACTGGACGGTAGTGGCCGCCGTAGTGGCCGAGGCCGGGTTATATGCCGTGGCGCTCTACAAAGGCGGGCCGGTTCTGGCTGACCTGCTGAACGAGCGCACCTGCGGGCTGTTCTTTGCGGTGGGGCTGAAGGGCGCCGCGCCGGTGCTCTTGGCCCTGGGGGCAGGGGTCTACGAAGAGCTGCTTTTTCGGCTCCTTCTGATCGGCGGGGTCGCGTGGATGCTGCACAAGTTGTGGGGATGGGACAAGGTCTTGAGCGTGGGCGTCATGCTGGTGGTATCGAGCGTGCTCTTCTCCCTCGCCCATTACGTCGGCCCGCTGGGGGAGCCGGCGCGGACTTACAGCTTCTTCTTCCGGGCGGTTTGCGGCCTCGTGCTGGGGATCGTGTTCCTCTGGCGCGGGCTGGGCGTGGCGGTCTGGACGCACGCCATCTACAATGGGCTCGTCATGCTCTCGCCGGCCTGAATATGCAAGGCGGCAGACCCGGGGCGAGAGGTCACTTCTTGAGCCGCGGGTCAGTCTCCCGCGTGCCTACGGTCCACTGGTCGCGGAACTTCGACTTGCCGCGCAGGCGGCTTATCAGCCTGTTGTACTCCCGGCGGTCAATGGGCACCTCGACCGGCTTCTTCCTGTGCGAGGAGAGGATGATGGCGTTGGCCAGCTCCAGCGACCCGAGGCCGACCTCGCCCGGGGAGACGAGGGGTTCGGCGTAGAGGATGGCGCGCGCAAAGTTGCGCAGGATGACTTGATGGCCGCTCTCGCACGGCTCAACCCCAAGGTCCACGGGCCTGGCGGCCGGCGAGCCCCACACCTGGGTGTTCGTGCGGTTGAACTCAGGGACAGCCGGCTCGAACCGCTTGAACGAAACGCTGCCGCCTGCGAGGCGCAGGGCGCCCTTGTCGCCGACTATCTCCACTAAGCGCTCGCCCACCTCACAGGTGGAGGCGTAGAAGTAGCCGGATGCGCCGTTGGCGTACTCGAGCATCGCCTCAGCGTGATCCTCCGTCTCGATATCGTGCATCAACGTAGCGCAGCGCCCGTGCACTTTGCTCGGCATGCCGCCGAGCATGACGAAGACATCCATGATGTGCGGCGCCTGGTTGAGGAGAACGCCGCCCCCCTCGCCGCCCCAGGTGGCGCGCCATGAACCTGAATTGTAGTAGGCCTGGGAGCGGAACTCGGGCGAGATCAGCAGCGTGCGCCGGATGTCGCCCAGCTCGCCTGCCTCGACCAACTCGCGGGCCTTCTTCACGGCGGCAGTCGTGCGCATCTGGAACATCACGCAGAAGACTTTGCCGCTCCTCTTGGCCGCTTCGACCATCTTCTCCGCCGCGCCGATGCGCACGCCTATGGGCTTTTCGCTGAGAACGTGCAGGCCGGCCTTGAACGCGTCAATGGCGACCGGCGGGTGGAAGTAGTGCGGCGTGGCAACCACCACCGCGTCCACCACCCCCGCGTCTATCAGCTCCCTGTGACTGGCAAAGTACGGCACGCTGAACCGTTCGCCGATCTCCTTGGCCCGAGCGAGGCTGACGTCAGCCACGGCAGCCAGTTCAATCTCTTCGATCTTCTGAACAGTCTGGCAGTGGCCCGAGCCCATACCGCCGACGCCGACAACGCCCATCCTCACCGTTTTGGCGCCCATCTTGTCTCCACGATTCCTGAGAGAGCCGCACCGGAGTGCCGACGCCCGCAAACGCGAAACGCATCTTCTACCTCGTACTGCCCACGAGCGCAACGGAAAGCGCCAAGCCGCGAGCCCTTCGGTGTAAGGGGGCGGAAGCCTGCCTGCCGCCGCCAGGTGAAAGCAAAGGCCCGGAAAGTACGCTTGACGTCCAACCGACTCTGCGTTAGCCTGCCGACCGGCTGAGACCCCGAAGCCAAAGCCGATCCTGAGACCGACTCTAAGAGGAAATAGCGATGCCAAGGCTGCAAATAGACATGCTTCCGGTGGGCGACGCGGACGCGCTGATAGTGGAAGTCGAGCACGACGGGCCGCGTCAGGTCATCGTGATAGACGGGGGTAAGAGCTGGGAGGACGGCGACAGGGTTCTGCGCCAGCTCGACGCCTATTACGGGCCCCACGTGGACCACCTCATTGCCTCGCACGTAGACGTTGACCACGTCGGCGGCCTGCTGCACATCGTGGAGAACCTGCAAGCAGGCCAGATCGGTCAGGCCTGGGTGCACGACCTGAGCAGGCACGGCGTGCCCGTGCGCCAGGCCGTTAAGATGGCAAGGCGGCTGGCCGAAGGGGCTCAATCGGAGGCGGTTCGGAATGTGGCCACTCACCTAGCCGACTCGGTGGAGGCCAATCAACGGCTGATCGCCGCCCTCAGAGCGAAAGGCGTGGACGTGCAGGAAGCCCTTGCGCAGCGGACCGGCCGGATCGGGCCGCTCGAGGTCCTCGGGCCGACCGAGGCATTCTTCCGTAGCTGCGTCAGCTTCTACGGTGACATCAAGCTGCTGGACGCGATGGTGGAGCAGGGAATCTCCTTCCGCCGCAGGAAGACGGCAGGGATGGGGCAAGCTACTTCCGACGAGGTGCTGGCCCAGTCCACTGATGACCCCGAGATGGACAAGCAGGCGTCGCTCATCCTGCTCCTTGAGTACGAGGGCGACAAGTACCTGTTTCCCGGTGACGCGGGAAGGCAGGGCTTTATGGCTTGTCCTAATCTGGCGCGGGCGCGCGACCTGCACTGGCTGAAAGTGCCCAACCACGGCAGCAAGCACAACCTGAACCCCGACCTGCTGGACCTGTTCAAGCCGCGGCTCGCCTATATCTCCTCCAGCGGCATGGGCATCAACCCGCACCCAGAGCTGGTCACGGCCTTGAAGAACCGAGGCGCAGTGGTTTACTCCACCGCTTTCAGCGGCAACGTGTGGCACCGGCGCGGGGACGTGCCGTCACGCTCAGGTTATGAGACGCGCCGGCCGGCGTAAGGCTTCGCCGGCGACGAGCGGCGCTCGGCCCGAACGGCACAGGCGTCCGGAGCGTCAAAGAAGACCACCCCGCCGTTCGGCGGGAAGCTCATTGGGCAGACCAAGGACTTCCTCGCAGGCGCAGGCGGCGTGTGCCAGGCGCTCGCCGAGCATTGGCGAAAGGAACACGTAAAGCCTCCAGAGCTCCTGGTGCTGGCGCTTCAAAACCTGGATCTCCTCCCTGTTCAGCGAGGAGAGCCTGGCCGTTTTCCCGCCGGGCACAGTCACCTGCACCTCGGCCTCCTTCAGGTACATCCCCGCAGGCGCGCAGTAAACCGCCACGCGGTGCTCGTCAGCTCCCAGCGCTTCCGCGATCGAGCGCTCAACCTTCCCGCGGCTGTCGGCCTCGTTGAAGTGGTACTTGCGCACCGCCTCCGCCACGCGGTCCTCGCCGATCCGCCGTGACAACATGTAGCAGCGCTTGAAGAGGCGTCGCTGGCGGAAATCACCGAGCAGTTCGGCGAGCGCCGGGTCGCGCCCGAAGTGTTCGTCAAGATAGTAGATGAGGGCGTCGTCAGTCAGCGTGCAGAGCTTCTCTTCGCTCAAGCCCGCCCGCAGCGCCCTCTCAACGGCCTTGGAGATCATGACACCGGCCGCCATCTTGGCGTGGTGGTAATAGACGCGTTCGCTGAGCACGTAACGGATGCGGAGCAGGTTCGTTATCTCGCTCAAGGCGTCGGGGCGAAAAAAGCCGTCCTGCTGCAAGTCGAGCACGAGCTCGCCGTCCGACACGCGAAAGTAGTCGAAGACCCGGTCGTCGAACTCATACGAGAGGCCGCAGAAGTAATTGTCGCGCCTCAGGTAGTCAAGCAGGTCGGCGCCAATGGTCCCGCCGACAATCTGCTCCAGATAGCCCTGAGCAGCAGAGACCCGGACGTCCGGCGACAGGATGCGGAGGGCCAGCCGCCCGGCCTCTGTAGAGCCGAGAATATCGGCCAGCTCGCCGCTGCCAAGGAGGTAAGCGTAGCGACGGGCGCTCCGATCGTGGCGTTCCAGCAGGCGCCGTTCGTCCTCGAAAGTGTGCCCGAACGGGATGTGCGTGACGTCGTGCACCAGGGCGGCCTGGAAGACCGCCCGCTTCTCGACCTCGGGGAAGGTAAACGAGCCGCTTGCCTCGATCTGGGCCACAATGCGCTTGGCCATCCAGCACGTGCCCAGGCAGTGCTCGAAGCGCGTGTGGTGAGCGCTCGGGTAAACGTAGTACGCGGCCCCGAGCTGCCGCACGCCGCGCAGGCGCTGCATTTGCGGCGTGTCCACGACAGCCACCTCTTCGGCGGTCAGGTAGATGTCCTTGTGGACGGCGTCGCGCAGTTTTCTGGCGTGCATTGCGTCCCTCTTGCGTCCCTGTAGGCCCCGAGACGGCGCCTGCGACCCGACGGCTCGGGAACGGCGCCGCCTGAGCGGCGGACCCCCGGCCGGCCAAGACTACCCGTTCACCGCGGAAGGGTCAAGACTCGGTGGTCGGCTGCGCGTGACCAGGCCCGAACTCGGGCCTCTTCGGCAGATCACTCAACGAACGCAGCCCGAACACCTCCAGGAAGTAACGCGTGGTGCCGTAGAGGAGCGGACGGCCGAGCTCGTCGCTCTTGCCGGTGACTTTAAGCAGGCGCCTCTCGACCAGAGATCGCAGAACGTGCCCGGACTGCACGCCCCGGATGTCCTCCAGCGCCGCCCGGGTGATGGGCTGACGGTAGGCAACGATTGCGAGCGTTTCCAGCGCAGCCTTGGTCAGGCTCTCCTGCTGCTGCCTGTTGTGGAGCCTGCTCACGTACGGCCCAAACTCGGGGCGCGTGAGGACCTGGAACCCGCCGGCGATCTCTTCCACGGTGAAGGCCCGTCCCGCCGCCTCGTACTCCTCCCGAAGTTGTCGGACCATGTCTCTGGCCTGGCGCCCGTCTGCCGCGCCCGACAGCTCCGCCAGCCTGCCTGCGCTGACCGGACGGTCCGAGCTGAACAGCAGCGCCTCGATGACGCGTTTGACCTCTGCAAGGTTCGCCGCAGTCGGCGCCTGCCCAGCAGTCGGCGCCTGCTCAGCAGTCGGCCCTTGCCCAACAGCCGGTGCGTGGGCAGCGGTCGGCGCTTGCGCCACATCCTGCGGCGCGTCCTGTCGCGCGGCCCCGTCGGGAGAGTCCTGAGGCCCGGCAGCAGGCTTGTCCCGCGCGACTTCGCACGCCTGGCTCCGAGACGCAATCTGATTCCCGGCGGCAACTCGCTCGGGCTCCTGTTCGTGCGCTTCGTTCGTTGCAGTGTCCTGCACAGTCATTTTCCGTATACCTCGGCAGTCTTAGTGATTATGCGCTCCACGGCCCTGCGGGCGGCCTCTATAGCCGCCCTGCTGGTGACAGTAGCGCCAGTTACAGCGGCGATCTTGTCAGCATCCCTGCGGACAGCCTCCGGGCTCGCCTTGCCAGCGACGGTGGCGCCCGTCACTGCGGCAGTATTGTGGGCATCCCTGTTCATGGCCTCCGTGGCCGCTCCGCTGGTGGGAGTAGCACCCGTTTCAGCAGCAGCATTGTCGGCATCCCTGTGCATCGCCTCCCTGGCCGCTCCGTTGGTAGGAGTAGCGCCCGTCACTGCGGCGGCCTTGTCGCTATCCCTGCGTCCCTCGAGGACGAGGTCGCTCAGCCGCTTGCCGCTGAACTGCTCCTGAAACCAGGGCCGCCGCGGTGCCGCCTGTGACCTTTTGCCAGCTCCCGCAATCTTGCCCCAAATGGAGGTATCCCTCTCGACAGCTCTGATGTTCTCGCCCAGCCCGGGCGTCTCCTGGCTCTCAAAGACGACCATCGCGTGCATAACCGGGTCCGGCCCCACAGGCGTGTTCGGCGCCGCGGCCTCAACCGAAACCAGCACTTCGACGTTGCCGCCGTAGCCCCGGGCAGCGCCCGTCGCAGCATACAGGACCCCCGTGCCGCCCTTGTTCATGTAAACCCTCTCCGCAGCCGGAGTGCCCGGAGGGTAATCGCCGACCACGGGATAGTCTGGCGCCTCGCCGAGCACGGAAGCAAGGGTCTCCCGGAAGACCTCCTGAGCTTTCCCCTCGATTTGGCCCTTCATGCCCCAGTAGAGCACGCTGACGCCCGCGCCGCTGCCCAGGCAGATGAGCAAAAGGATAACGATGGCCTTTGCTGCTCTGCCGTGCTGCTCGCCGGTTTCCTGTGCCTGGGTCATGCTTCTCGGGGACCCGCCCTGGGCGTCCTGGAACCGTACATCCGAGGCCGCACCCAGCGGTCAATCAGGGGGACGAACGTGTTCATGATAATAATGGCAAAGGCTACCCCTTCCGGGTAGCTGCCGTAGCGCCGGATGAGCACGGTTATCAGGCCACATCCGACTGCGAAGATCGTGCGGCCGGCGCGCGTCAGAGGCGTCGTCACCAGATCCGTGGCCATGAAGAAGGCACCGAGCACCAGGCCGCCCGACAGGACGTGATAGAGCGGGTCCCTCGCCCATGACGGGGACCTTGCCCCAACCGGCAGCACCCATGCGAGGACAAAAACGGTCCCGATGAAGAAGGCCGGAATCCGCCAGTCCACTATCCTGAGCACGATCAGGAGCGCCGCGCCCGCGAGCAGGGCCGCCTTGCAGGTCTCGCCAATGCCGCCCGTTATGCCGTTGCCGACAAGCAGATCGAGGTACGAGGGGTGCATAAGCGCCGGCCCCCTTGCCAAGGGCGAGGCCATGGTCACCGCCTCGACCGGCGAGCCCCAGAGCATCCGCGGCACCGGCCACCGCGCAAGGCTGATCTGCATGGGATAGGCTACCTGCAGGAACACGCGCGCCGCCAGGGCGGGATTCCAGATGTTGTTCCCCAGCCCCCCGAAGGCGTGCTTGACGATGGCGATGGCGAAGACACCGCCGACCAGCGGGCAATACCATGCTACACCCGGCGGCAGAACCATGGCCAGCAACGTGCCCGTAACGAAGGCGCTGCCGTCGGCTGCATAGGAGATCGGCTTCCCCCTGATCTGCAGACAAACCAGCTCGGCCGCTTCGGCGGCAGCTATGCTTATCAGGTATATCTCGAGCGCGCCCAGGCCGAAGAAGTAAAGGCTCATCCCTGCGGCGGGAATGAGCGCCGCTGCGGCGCTCCACATTATCTTCCTGACGCTGTCCGCACCCCGCAGGTGAGGCGGCGAGCCGACCAGAAGTTGAAGTTCCATGGCGTTACCTTGCGCGCCGCGGGACGGCTGCTCAGCGGCCTGGCTTTGCCTTCTCGTCCTTGCGCCGCAGTTCCGACTTCCCGAACTTGATCATCTGGACGATAGGCCGCTTGGCCGGGCACACGTAGGCACAGCATCCGCACTCCCTGCACTCAAGGAGTCCAAGCGCCGAGGCGGTATTCCAGTCCCGGCTCTCGCAAGCGAAGCCTATGGCGCCCGGCACCAGGCCCATTGGGCATTGCTCGATGCACCGGCCGCAGCGGATACAGTCCCGCTGCAAAGGAATCCACGCCTCTCTCAGGAGCACAATCGCGCTGTTGCCCTTGACGAGGGGCACGTCGGCGACTCCCTGGGCGACGCCCATCATCGGGCCGCCGAGAATGAGCTGGTTCGCGCCCTCGCGCACTCCCTGCCGTGCGATTATGTCCGCGATGCTCGCACCGATGGGCTCGATGAGATTGCCGGCCTCCTCAATCCCGTCGCCCGTCACCGTGATCGGCCGTTCGATGAGCGGCCGGCGGAAGCGCACGGCGTCCCTGATCGCAAGAACGGTGGCAACGTTGTGAACCAGACAGCCGACGGCGGCAGGCAGTCCTCCGTCGCTGGGCACCTCGCGGCCGGTCACGGCGGTGATGATCTGGTGCTCGGCGCCCTGCGGGTATCTCACCTTGAAAGGCACGACGCGGATGTCCGGGTCGCCCTCCACGGCTTTGCCCAGGGCCTCTATGGCGTCCGGTTTGTTCCGCTCGATGGCAACGTAGCCGTTCGCCGCCTTCACTATGCGCATAATGAGGCGCAGGCCGTCAACGACGTCCGCGGTGCGCTCGAGCATCAGCCGGTGGTCAACAGTGACGTACGGCTCGCATTCGGTGCCGTTGACGAACACATCGGTGATGGGCATGCCCGCCGGCGGGCTCAGCTTCACGTGAGACGGGAACGCGGCTCCTCCCAGCCCCACGACGCCGCAATCCCGAACGAGCTCGACCATCCGGGCGGCTTCCATGCCCTCAACGTCCTGGGGCTCGTTCGTGCCGGCGGCCCACTTTTCCAGGCCGTCGTTGGCGATGATGGCGGCGGGCACACGCAGGCCGGTGAGGTTGTAGATGCGCGGCTCAATCGCCTCGACCGTGCCGCTGACTGGCGAATGGACGTTCGCGCTCACGTGGCCCTGCGCCCGGCCCAGCAACTGGCCCTTCCTCACCCTCTCCCTCTTCCTGACGACTGGGGTCGCCGGCGCTCCGGCATGCTGCCCCATCAGCACGGCCACCCGGGCCGGCGCAGGAGGCCTTTCGAGGGGCAGCGCCTTCGTTCGGTCTTTCAGTTCGGGAAGGTGAACGCCTCCCCGCGGAAATGTGGCGGTTTTCATCTTAATCGCCATGTCATCGCACAATCGGAACAGCTTTACGCCCTGACGCGGTGGAGTCGGAGGGCGCGACCGATCTGGCGGGCCGCCTGACGCAGGCGCTGCTTATTCTCCACAATCGCCATCCGGACAAAGCCATCCCCGCCCTCGCCGAAGGCCGCCCCGGGCGCGATGGCCACGTTCGCCTCCTCCAGCAGCATCATGCAGAACTCCACGGAGCCCATGTCCCTGAGGGCCTCCGGAATCGGCGCCCAGACGAACATGGTGCCCTTGGGAGGAGCGACGGGCCAGCCGGCCCTGTTCAAACCTTCGCAGAATGCGTCGCGCCGGTCCTGATAGATGGCCGCCTGCTTCGTGATCTCTTCCCTGCAGTCCCTCAGGGCGATGATGCTGGCGATCTGGACCGGCATGAACAGCCCATAGTCAAAAAAGCCTTTGATGCGGGCCAGGCCTCCCACCAAGTCCGGGTGGCCGACGCAGTAACCCACCCGCCAGCCAGCCATGTTGAAGCTCTTGGACATCGAAGAGAACTCAACCCCCACCTCCTTCGCGCCGTCCGCCTGCAAAAAGCTCGGCGCCCTGTAGCCGTCGAAAGTGATGTGGCTGTACGCAAAGTCGTGGATGATGATCACCCCGTAGGCTCGTGCGAACTCAACAGCCCGCTGGAAGAACTCCAGCTCCACTGTGAGCGCCGTCGGATTGTGGGGGAAGTTGAGCAGCAGTAACTTAGGCTTGGGCTCGACGGTGCGCACCATATCGTCCAGCCGCTCGAAAAACTCCGGGGCATTAGATATCGGCGGGCCCACAACGCGGCCGCCTGCAATGGCGATGGCTTGTGGGTGCGCCGGGAATGCCGGCGTGGGCACGATCGCCGTGTCACCGTTCTCTATCAGCACGAGGGCCATGTGCGAGAGGCCCTCTTTGCTCCCGATCGTGCAGACGACCTCCTTCTCCGGACTGAGCGCGACCCCGTACTCGCGGCGGTAGAACCGCGCGACCTCGCGTTTGAGGTTAAAGACGCCGTCTGCACTGACGCTGTAACGGTGGTTGCGCGGGTCGTTCACCGACTCCACAAGTTTGTCAATGACGGGCTGAGGCGTGGGGTCGTTGGGATTGCCCATTCCGAGGTCAATAATGTCCTCGCCAGCCTGGCGGCGTTGCAGCTTGAGCTTGTTGAGCTTCCCGAAAATATACTCAGGGAGCCTGCCCATACGGCCGGCGAGTCTCACTTCCATCTTCATCTCAGTTGAGCCTTATCTCTATGGCTGACTCGACCTTGAGCTTCACGAGCAGGGCCTGAATGCGCGCCTTCGACTTCCGCAGGCGCACTTCTTGCTCCAGCGTGGGGCGAGCGGAGTCCAGGGCCGGCGGCTCGGAGGGAGAACAACGCTCCAATACTTCAATTATACGATACTTGCCCCCTTGTTTAAAGATCCCGCTGACCTCGCCCTCCTGGAGGTCTTTAACGTAAGAATAATGGGGATGCGAAGATGTGACAACGCTGACAAGGCTTCCCGGTTGCCATTGCCCCGGCTCGGATAGCTCCGTCCGGGCTACGACGTCGAACCTTACGCCCTGCTTCAGCGCTCGGTACATGCGCTCGGCTACGGCGGCGCTATCCGCCGCCAGTTCCCTGACGACGAAACGGTGCTTGCGAAGGTCGGCGTATGCCTCCCGGATCTCGCTTTCGGAAACCTGCACGCCGTCGGCCACCATCTTCTCGGCGAGCAACTCAGCCCGGACGTCCTCAGGCGCCACGAATTGTCTCACGAGATCCATCTTGTAGCCGGCTATGTCCACACCAGTGCGGGCTAAGGAAGTGCTCAACTGTTGGGGTTTCATCCGGCGCTGGACGGCCTGCTCGTCGAACAGCTCCTGGCCGATGCCCCGCATCCTTGCACCCATCTCCTCCTCGGACACTACCAATCCTCGCCGGCGCGCCTCCTGGAACACCAGGACGCGCTCAATGTAAGGCGACAGCATGCGAGGCCCGAACTCCTGAAGCAGAATGCCTTCGAGGCGCGAGACCGGAAACGCTTCGCCATTGACGAAAACGGCCGTTTCGGCTCCGAGCGGGCGCCGCGCCTGCGGCTCAGGGAAAAGGTTGTCCACGACGCAGGCCGCCCGGTTCAGGGAGGCGAGGAGCGATTCGAAGCGGCCCGGCGTCTGCTCTGCAATCAGCTCCGTCTTGAGCCGCCCTTTGATCTCCTCGAACCGTTCCTGGGACGGCGGAACCGCGCTGACCAGGCGCACTACGTGCCACAGATCGCCCTCCCTGTAAAGCTTCCTCTCGCCCGGCTGCACGGCGCTGAGCGTCCTCCCCAGTTCGGAGGCCGCCGGGACGGGACCGATGCGCCCCTTGTAGGGCACGCTGTCACGGTCGAGGCTGTACTGGAGCACGGCCTCCGACCACGCCGCTGGCCTCTCCCGCAGCAGGTCCAGCAGGTCCTCCGCCGTGCGCTGGCTCCCCACCACGATGTGCGCGGCCGTGAACTGCCCGCCGCGCGTACGCTCGTAATAATCGCGCAGCGCGGCCTCACTCAGGTCGAGTTGAGGCGCGATGATCTTCTCTGCCAGGAACAGCGTCCTCAGGGCGTTGTCCGATATGGCCCCCGCGATGCTCAGGCGCAGCTTCGCCATGTCCCGGCCGGGGCTGTTGGGAACCTTCTGGTACTCCTCCAGGCTCATGCGGGCGTTCCGCAGCACGGCGCGCAAGCGAAGCTCGACCTCAAGGCCCTTTCTGTCCGCCAGCTCGGCGTCCGTGATGGTCACCCCCAGCCTGCGGGCTTCCTGCTCTACGAGCATCCAGTCCACAAAGGTGTCCCTTGCGCTCCGTCCGAGCGAGCGGACAAGATAGGCGCCGAAGTCCGCGCGCGAAATCGACTCACCGTTCACGACGGCAACGGGGCCGCTTGCGGCCCCGTTGCCGCTGGCGAGGGCGTCGCCCGCGGAGACGGCGAGCGCGGGAGCAGCGCGCCCCGGCGGAAGCCCGCTCAGCGGCGCCAGCAAGAGCAACACAACAACCGTTCTGCTTCCAGATAACATGAGGTCCGCCTCGCCGGAGAACTCAGACCATCCCCGCGAACCCGAAAAAGGCCATGGCCATCAGGCCGGTGCAGATGAAGGCAATCGGCATCCCGCGCAGGCACTCCGGCAGGTCCGCCCTCTCAATCCGCTCGCGGATGCCGCTCATGAGCAACATGGCCAGCACGAATCCGGCGCCGGCACAAATGCCCTGCCAGGCCGCCGCTGCCACCCGCGCCGCCGAGGTCAGCTCCGCAAACCTTGCGGGGGCGTCCGAGGTGCCCAGGAGCGCCACGCCCATCACTGCGCAGTTTGTCGTGATCAGCGGCAGATAGATGCCCAGTGCCCGGTAGAGCGCCGGCATCCTGGCGCGCATGAAAAGCTCCACCAACTGCACCAGCGCGGCAATGACCAGGATGAACATCGGCGTCTTCAACACGACCAGGTCATGGGGCACGAGCACGAAGTTGTACAGCACGGACGTTGCCACGGCGGCAAGGAACATGACGAAGGTTACCGCGATGCCCATGCCGATGGCGCTCTCCGTCCTCTGCGTCACGCCGATGAACGGGCAAAGGCCCAGAAACTTCGCCAGGACAAAGTTCGAGACAAGGATGACCGAGAAGGCAATCGTGAAAAACAGCGAAATGTCCATTGCCCCGTCCCTATCTCGCGGCGCGAGCGCCCCTCACCCATTTGAAAAAGGCCATCAGCAGCCCGAGCACGATGAACGCCCCAGGCGCCTGCGCAACTATTGCAGACGGCACATACCGGACAGGCCACGACACGGGAACCCACGGATATCCCCAGATCGTGCCTCCGCCGAAGGCCTCCCGCAGAACGCCTACCAGGCAAATGGCCAGGGCATAGCCGATCCCGACGCCGAGGCCGTCCAAAAGCGAACGCAGCGCCCCGTGTCCGTAAGCAAACGCCTCCGCCCGGTAGAGGATTATACAGTTGACGACGATCAAGGGGATAAATATCCCGAGGCTCGCATTTATGGCGGGCGACAGCTTCGCCTTGAATATCAGCTCGACCATAGTGACAAACGACCCGATGATGACGATGAAGCACGGGATGCGGACCTCCTCCGGGATGGCCTTCCGGAGGGCCGCGATCAGGACGCTGGAGCAGACCAGCACGAAGATCACGGCCGCGCCCATCGCAGCGGCGCTCTGGAGGGACGTGGTCACCGCGAGCGACGGGCAGATGCCGATGGCCACCACAAAGAGGGTGTTCTGCCTGAAGACCCCTTTCGAAAACTCGCTCCAGAGAGTCCGTTCCGCCATCCTCATCTCCTCACAAAGCGACCGACCGCGGCAGGAGCAGCCAATATACCAGAAGGGCGCAGGCCCCCTCAACGCAAGCCGTGTGGTGGGCCGGCAGCCGCCGTCACGCGAGCAGCATGCCGACAAGGTTCACGGCAACCAGCGCGGGCCACAGGAGCCAGCAAAGCATGGCGGGATACGTCATCTCGACGCAGAACGGGGCGAAGGCCAGATCCACAGCGTAGAGCAGGAGTGTGAGAAGGGGCAGGCCCAGGGTCACGCCTAACAGCGCGATGGTGAGCGCAGGGCTCAAGGCCCAGTAAACGGCGAGCGCGGCCAGGCCGGATGAGACCACAAAGAGGCCGGCGCACACGACCATGACCATGGTCCTCTGCCGCGTGAATGCAACAGCCGCCGCACCTAACAGTGCCAGCGATAGCATGTTCAAGTCGAGCGCCAATTCCCCAGTTCCCTCTCGCAAGGGCCCCGGAAGCTACCCAGGCGACCCCGGCGAGCGATGTATTCTACAAGGCGCGGCGCCGCTCGGAAAGCAGATTGTCGCGCCTCCGAGCCGCCTTCCTGTCCTCCATTCCCTCACTTCGGCCCAAGCGCGAGTCCGTTCGCTGGCCCATCCCCGGCCACAGCACAAGAGGCACCATGTCTTGGCGATACTTCAGGCGGAACTGCGTCAAGGGCGACTTGTCGGCCCTTGAAATCCGCGACCGCTTGCCTATGCTGATAGGAACTAAGAGTCCGTTGCCTGCAAGAGTCTGCCGTTCTGAAGCCCTCTTCGGCTGTGGGCCTGAGACAGGTCTTGAGTGTAGCAGCTCAGACGGACCCATGCATAATGCGGCATGAGAGCCATTCCAGGGACTTGAAGATCATCGTGAGACAGGCCCTTTGCCACGACCAGGCCCTCAAGAGGGTTGGCAAGGGGAGGTTCGCCGTGAAAGGCTGAGAAGGGCCGCATTCACCGCCCGGACGTAGCGGAGTACGGCGGCAAGGTTCCCGGTTACACTACAAACGCAGTCGGGAGGACACAGATGGCGAAGCGCATTCCGGAAGGCGTCATAGAGCTTGTGGACGGCCTCTATCAGATCGCCGGCTACCCCGGCCATTCTCAGGTGATTCCCGGCTACTCGGGCGCGTCTGTCTATCTCGCGCGCGGCCACGGGAAGCAGTGCATCATGGTTGATTCCGGGTTCAAGCGGTTCACGGACAGCATCGTGCGTCTGTCGGAGCAATTGGGGGTAGCGCCTTCTGACGTGAAGATGGTCGCCTACACGCACAGCCATGGAGACCATGTGGAGAGCTATGAGCACTTCCAGCAGCATGGGGCGACCACGGCGATCCACGAAGCCGCCCGGAACGCGGGCGCCTGGGGGGGCTCGCCTATTCGGGCTGACTACTTCTTCCGAGATGGGGAGGCCCTGGAAGCGGCCGGCCTGAAGCTCCAGGTCTACCACACGCCGGGCCACACGCCCGACAGCAGTTGCTTCCTGACCGAGATTGCGGGCTCTCGCATCCTGTTCGCGGGCGACCTGACCGGATGGTTTCTCCCGCAAAGAGGTTCAAACTACCCGGAGATGGTGGCGTCCGTGGAAAAGGTGCGGAACCTTGGCGCCGACCTCATCTGCGGGGGTCACTGGCTCTGCGGGGAGGATCTGGACGCCTATTGGGAAAAACTCGCGAAGTCCGTGGGGGAAGGCATCTTCTCTCTGGTGGACCACTTCGAAGCCAAAGAGCACTACGAGCTGACGGCCAAGCGCTTCCTCGGGCAATAAGCCCTGGCCCGGGGCTCGCGCAACGGCGGGTCAGATGGTTTGCCGCCGGCATATTGGCAGTTGGCCGAGCTGCTGCTCACGGGTGAAGCCCCAGGATCCGGGCCATCGTGTCGTGGAGGACGCTCTCCCGCAGGGCAGGCTGCAAGTTCAGGACTGCCATGAGGTGCTCGTAGTCGTTCAGCACGTCCTTGATGTAGGTCCAGTGCACGTCGCTGCCGAAGACGATCTTCTCCCAGGCGTAGCGCCCTTCGGCATCGCCGTAGAACGTCGTCGGCGTCCACCAGAGCAGCCCGGCAAGGAACTCCGGCGTCCTATACTTCAGCGTGGAGCCGGACAGGTCGAAGTAGAGGTTCGGATTCCATCTGCACGCCATGGCGGCTTCGTCGTACCAGGGATTGCCCAGGTGTGCGCCGATAATGGTCAGCTCCGGAAAGTCGCGTGCGATTGTGTCGAGGTACACAGGTCGCATGAGATCGTTGTCCACGCGGACGCCGCGCTTGCGCGAGCGGGCCACTATCCCCAGGTGGAAGAGCACGGGCATGCCGAGCTTCTGCGCCCGTTCATAGGTAGGATAGAAAGACGTATCATGGTAGGGCTTTGGGGGGATGATGAACTTCAGTCCCGTGAAGCCCTGGTCGTGGAGCGCCTGCACCTGATCCGGGCCGTTGCTGGCCCACATGTCCACGCCCCCGAAGCCCACGAACAGATCAGGGTACTTCTCAAAGGCCTGCTTCGTGCGGGCGTTGTTGTCATGCTCGTCTCCTGGCAGCTTCGTGCAGAGAAGGCAGACCTTGACGATGTTCAGCTTCCGGCACGTTTCAGCCAGGCGTTCCGCATAGCCGTCTTCTTCGCCCAGATGATGGTGGGCGTCAATGATCCTGCGAGTCAACATGGCGCTGACCTCCAGAGGAAGGGAGCCCGCATCGGGGCAATTCTACTTCTCCGGGCGCTTGCCTTCAATTGCGTCCTGAGAGTCGGGCAACTGCAGTAAGCCCTCGTACGCCCATCAGATGTAACTTGCGCGCACCAGCCAATTCCATTCACGACGCGCAAGCGAACTGCCGGCAGCGCGCCCGCCCCCCATCTGCCTGAGGCGGACGGGGGCAGAATCTCCCCGTACCTGGGTCACCAGATCTAAGCAAACAGGCTCCGTCGGCTTGACCCCGGGATGCAAGTCAGGTAGGTTGTCTGCGCGACCGATTCCAGAGGAAAAGGGCTTAGGAGGCACAGATGATTGCCATCGTAAACGGCGAAGTGATGACCATGACGCATGGGACCATCCCAAAGGGGACCGTCCTGATTGACGGTAGACGCATCGTGGCTGTCGGCCGGGACGTCGGCCCCATTCCACCGGGGGCGAAGGTCTTTGACGCCCAGGGAAAGGTGGTGACTCCCGGCCTGATTGATGCGCATTGCCACACAGGCATCTTTGCCGATGGCGTTGCGCCGACAGAAGCGGACGGGAATGAGATGACCGATCCCGTAACGCCCCACCTGCGGGCCATAGACGCCATTCATCCGGAGGACATGGCTTTCAAGGACCTTCGCGAGGCCGGGGTGACGACAATCAACACGGGGCCGGGCAGCGGGAACCTCATCGGAGGGCAGTTCGCCTGCCTCAAGACGAAGAAGACGACGACTATCGAGGAGATGCTCCTGTTGGCGCCGTCCGGCATGAAGATGGCCCTGGGAGAGAATCCGAAGCGGGTTTACGGCGGGCAGAAGAAGATGCCCTCGACGAGGATGGGGAACGCGGCCGAACTGCGGTCCACGCTGGTCGCTGCCCAGAACTACCGCGACAAGTGGGCCCGGTACGCTGAAAAGAGGGCCCGGTACGAGGATGACCTTCCCCACTGGGAGGCCAAGCCCGAGGATAAGCGCGAACAGCGCCCTCAACCCCCCGAACCGCCCGAGCGCAACCTGAAGCTGGAGTCCCTCATCCCGGTGCTGGAAGGCAAACTCCGAGCGATGATCCATTGCCACCGCACGGACGACATCCTGACGGCCGTGCGCATCGCGGAGGAATTCGGCCTGCGCTTCTCGCTGGAGCACGCCACGGAGGGGTATAAGGTCGCCGAGCTCCTTGCCGGCAAGCGCATCCCGTGCGTCGTGGGGCCCATCCTCTTCTCGCGGGTGAAGTACGAGCTCCGCGAGCTGACGCCCAGGAACCCCGGCATCCTCAGCAAGGCAGGGGTCAAGGTGGCCATACAGACTGACGAAGCATCGGCCGTCCGGTACCTGACCATGAATGCGGCCCTGGCGGTGCAGCAGGGCATGGACGAAGAGGAAGCCTTGAAAGCCATCACCATCAACCCGGCGGAGATCATAGGTGTCGCTGACCGGGTCGGCAGCCTTGAAGCAGGTAAGGACGCCGACGTGGTGGTCTTCAGCGGGCATCCACTGGACTACAGGTCGGTGGCCGAGTTGGTGCTCATTGACGGGCAGGTGGAGTACGAGCGGGCAAAGGCCACATGAGGCGTCGCAGAAGGGTTCTGGCCCGCTTGCGGACAAGAAGAGGGTGCGGCGGCGTGATGCGCTTCACTGCCCGGCTTCCTTGGGCGTACCGGGTTGCGGAGCTTTAGCTTTGGGGCCGGCCACTCCGCACAGGGATTCTAAGGTTGAGGCGGGGCTTGCTCCGTCTTCGGTGGAACGGCGCCAGCCGCCGCCTTTTCTCCCTTCTCCTGAGCTTTGGCCTCTTGCTCCCGTATCTTTGCCTCGACCGCCTCCATGATCTCTTTGACCATCTCAGGTTTCTTCACGATCTCCGTCGCCAGGCGCCTCAGCTCCTCGGTGGCATAGGGCGGCGTCGAATACAGGCGGGCAAGGCTCCCGATCAGCTGCGGCTTCAAGACGAAGAGGTGCTCCTGAAGGTCCCACTCCTTGCTTTGTTCTTGGATCCGCTTGTTGGCCCATACCGCCCACTCATGGAGCCGCGGGCTATTGTCCGAGGGTTGCGACTCCGAGATGTCAGCGGAGGCCTTGAACGGCGGCTGGCGCTCGGTGATCTTCAAGTTCTGTGCCACGATGGCCAGGATGTGCAGGTAAGGCACCGCAGCGTTGCGTCTTGCCTCGGGGAACCCATCTTTGGGGATCAAACCTGATGCAATCTGGGTCCCGCGGGCGCTTGCCCAGTCAATGTACAGGCTGCATCTTTCCTGAAGGTCAGTAGTGTGTTCAAGCGCCTTCTGGGCGTACCCAACGACCTTCCAGGCTTCTGGGCCTCTGATGCGCCTGTTACCATAGAGGCTGGAGATGGCGGCGTATATCGCCGCCCGCTCCTCGGGCGCCTTCCACTTTGCGGTAAGGGTTAGCAAACGCCCTTCGACAGGTTCAAGGTCGGCATCCAGACCGACTCCGTCAACCAGTTTCCCGATTTCGACTCGCAGCTCCGTCGGCACGCCTTCGTCCGAACTTCTGGCAACTTGTACGGCCAGACAGATCCAGGCCGCCGCGAAGATAAGGCAGGCGCCAACAAGGCCCAGGGGCCAACCGTTAGAAAGCTTGTAGCGAGGCTCCATGTCAATTTCTCCTTTCCTTCACCGAGGTCAGGGCTGAACCCTGGCCAATGAATGGGAACAGAGACGCCCCTATTGGAAAGGCCCCTGCAAACTTCCCCATGCGTAGTCCGTCCCGCCCGAGGGCCAGGTGCCGACCTTACATTGCTTATCGGCCTGGTAACGATGCGTGTGGATGACACCCGAGGTGAAGAACTGCCATTGGTTGTTCTTGTCCTTCCAGTATTCCCAGATTGGCTGGTCCCACCACCACCATTGCCCGGGTGTCGCCGGTGGGTGCTCCGGGCCCCAACCCACGACCCTTCTTTCCAGCTTCCATAGTCAACCCCCTTTGACGATAGAAGCCAACTTGCGGGACCGTCCGCCCCCCTCTGCGGCCCCTTCCACGTTCTTTACTGAAACCAATTGAGTGTACCTCAGCCGGTCGGGGATGGCAATGAACGTGTTTCTCATTCTGCCTTCCCAAATTCTGAGAAAACATCAGAGATTTCTGAGTCGGCAGCACGCCAGGGGCTACCAGCAAGTCCCGACGTGGCGGGCGGTTCCCTGCAAGCCGGCAACACGGTCAAGCCGCCAAGCGGTCCGCCGTACGGCGGATGGCACCAAGACTTGCAGCCCCGCTGCGGAGACCTGCCACAAGGCCAGCCCGCCGACCGCCCCGCCACTCTGGGCGGCCTGCTGCCTCGGCGGCCGGGCCACTGGCGGAAATGGCCCGCGGTAAACCGGGCTTGCGGCGCAAAGGCGAGACGGGTTAGAATCCGCGCATCGGCCTGTGTTCACGGCACTGCTGACCGCGCGGAAGCCATGGCGAAATCCAGCCTGCACAAGACCACTCGCTTGATCGTGCTGCTGACGGACTTCGGGCTGACCGACGGCTACGCGGGCGTGATGAAAGGCGTCATCTGCGGCGTCTGCCGGACCGCGGATATCATAGACCTCTCCCACAACATCGCGCCCCAGGACGTGGCCGAAGCCGCTTTCGTCCTGGCCGCCTCTTACCGCTATTTCCCCGCGCAGACCATCTTCGTGACCGTGGTTGATCCGGGCGTGGGCACTGAACGGGCTGTGCTCTGCATGCGCGCCAACCGCCAGATCTTCCTCGCGCCCGACAACGGCATCCTCAGCGTCATCGCGGAGGAAACGGACGGCGCCGAGATCCGGGAAGTGACAGCGCAGCGCTACTTCCTCAAAGGAGCAAGCGCGACCTTCCACGGCCGCGACATCTTTGCACCGGTGGCCGCCCACCTGGCTGCGGGGCTGCAACCATCGAAGCTCGGGCCCCTCGTGGAGAGAACACGCAAGCTCAAGCTCCCTAAGCCTATCCGCGCCGCGGACGGAAGCCTGCGCGGCCAGATTATCTATGTAGACCGGTTTGGCAATCTGATCACTAACATCCGCCAAGCCACGTTGGCAGGGCAGCTCAACGTGCCGCTCGATAAGACTGAGGTCCGCATTAAACGCCGCACGATCCACGGCGTTTCCCGCTCGTACGCGGACCGGAAGAAAGGGGAACTCCTGGCCCTGATAGGCAGCACCGGCTACCTCGAGGTAGCGGTGAACCAGGGCTCGGCCGCGCAAGTCCTGGCCTGCGAGAAAGGTGAGACCGTGGCGCTGGCGGCCTTTCGGGGCCGCGCGCGGTGACCCCCCTCGTCCGGCCGGCCTTGCGCCGCCCTGTGGGGTCCTGCGGAGGTACCCATCGCGCCTCAGGCCGCTTAGCGGTGACTTGCCAGGAGCGTACGCAGGGTGGTCGTGTCCTGGCGAGCCACTTGGAGCGGCACCGCGGCTCGGATGAGCCATCGTCCGTCTATCCGCTCGAACATGACGAGCCATTCGCTGCGGATGGATCCTGCGCCAAGGCCACTACGCTGCGAAGATCGCACCTCAACTGTGGCCGTCGCTCTGCCGCCCTCCACGTCGAACCGCGGCACATACAGGCTCGCATGCGTGATAAGGCCGGGCTTTAGAATTCGCTTGAGGGCTTCGCCCAACTCCCGTTTGTCGAGCCCGTCCGCCGCGAAGTAGGGCGACACGCAGGCCATGACTTCGTCCGTATTAGCGTCAACGAGCCCCTTCACGACGGCATCGAGGGCCTTTGTGGCCTTCCCCCTATCGCCGGTCCAAAGGGGTCCCAAGGCGAGGTAGAAGATTGCCGCGACAGAGACCAGGATGGCCAGGGCGATGCCCGGATGCAACCTTGCAAGGAAGACAATTCGTCCTCTGAACGAGCGGGGTCCCTCACGGCCGGGAAGTCCGTTGGTCATACCTCTCCTCCGGCCTGCAAGGGCGCCGGCGATCGCCTCACCTGCGCGCGTAACAGACCCCGAGGACAGCCTGAACAATGTCCGCCACACAGGGCAGATAGACCTTCTCAAGCACCTCCGACTGCGGCGAGATCGCGTCCGCCGACCCGATCCGGGCCAACGGGGCGTCCAGATAGTCGAAGGCCCCCTCGTGAACGCAGGACGCCACCTCCGCCGTAAAGCTGCCGGTGCGACACGCCTGGCAGGCGACCACGCAGCGGCCGGTCTTGCGGACCGAACTCAGGACTGTCTCCATGTCCAAAGGGATCAGGCTCCTCAGGTCGATAAGTTCCGCTTCGATGCCGTGCTCTTTGGCGAGGATCTCGGCCGCCTCGTTCATCATGTGCGCCAGCAAGCCCCAGGCTACGATCGTCACGTCCTTCCCCTGGCGGCGCAGGCCCGCGCGGCCTATGGGCACGAGGTAGTCGGCGGCCGGCACCTCGCCTTTGTTGTTGTAGAGCTCCTGGGACTCGACGAACAGGACGGGGTTGTCGTCCCGGATCGCGCTCTTAAGGAGGCCTTTCGCGTCGTAGGGCGTGGAGGGGCAGACAACGTACAGGCCGGGCGTGTGACAGGCATGGGCCTCGAGCGCCTGCGAGTGCTGCCCGCCGTAGCCCTTGCCGGCGCCAACCGAGCTTCGCACCACCAACGGCACCGTAGTCTGGCCGCCGCTCATGTAATGCCACTTGGCCGCCTGGTTGAAGAGCTGGTCACCCGCCTGGAACTCGAAGTCGCTGTACATCAGTTCCACGACCGGCCGCAGGCCGGTCATCGCAGCGCCTACGGCCGTCCCGATGATTGCCGCCTCGCTGATGGCCGTGTTGAAGACGCGCTCCCTGCCGAAGGCCTCCAGAAGTCCCTTCGTCACCTTGAACGCCCCACCGTAGTCCGCCACATCTTCACCGTAGACGACCACGCGCTTGTCGCGCAACATCTCTTCGACGAGCGCTTCGCGAAGCGCTTCTTTGAACGTGATCCGGCCGTCCTTGCGCGCCGCGCGCGAAAGCTCCTGCAGAGGCCTGGGCTTCGCGAAAGGCTTCGGCACCTCGCGCGAGAAGGAGTCCGTGAAGACGTAGCGAGTCACCTCCGAGGGATTCGGATCGGCGGCGCGGCCGGCTCTGAGGGCCGCCTCTTCATGACGTCGCTCCACGCTCCGTCTGAGCTGTTGCACCTGTTGTTCGGTTGCGACGCCCGCCTCGATGATCTGCCCCGTGAGCTTCTTGATGGGCTCGCACTCGCGCCAGGCCATCTCCTCTTCTTTCAGCCGGTACTCGGTGCGCGGGTCGCTCAGGCTGTGGCCGTGGTAGCGATAACACACAAGCTCGCAGAGGACGGGCCCCTTGCCTTGCCGCGCAAGTTCGGCTGCACGCGAAACGGCGTCTTGCACAGCCAGCACGTCCATGCCGTTGACGACCTCGGCGTGCATGCCCTCCAGGCTGAACGCCGCGCCGCGGCGCGCCAGGAAGTCCACGCCCGTCACCTCGCCGCGCTGCTGCCCCGTCATGCCGTACTGGTTATTAACGATTACGTAGACGATGGGCAGGCCGAACGGCTTCTCGGTGAGACGCACGTTGGTGAACTGCGCCATCGAGGCGAAGTTCAGCGCTTCCAGCACGACCCCGTTGGCAAATGCCCCGTCGCCGGCAAAGCAGACAACGAGCTTGCCGTTCTGGTGATACCGGCAGCTCAACGCGGCGCCCGTGGCTATCGCCACCGAACCGCCGACGATAGCGTTCGCCCCCAAATGCCCGCTGGAGAAGTCGGCGATGTGCATCCCGCCCCCGCGCCCACGGCAATAACCGTCCTCCTTGCCGAACAGTTCGGCGGCCGTCCGGTAGATGTGCTCGGATTTCGCCACCTCGCGCAGGTCCTGCCCGGACAGGCCCTGGGCATCTTTCCTGCCGATCCAGGCCCGGAGATCTTCGTCGGTTCGATCCCTGATGGCCAGGTATCCCTTCGCGATGGCGTCGCCGTGGCCGCGGTGCGTGCTCGTGATGTAGTCCGTCCAGCGGATGGCCGCGCAAGCGCCCACGCTCGCAGCCTCCTGCCCCACTGACAGGTGGGTCGGGCCGCGGTACTGGAAGCCTACCTCGCGAAGGGGCTCGAAGGACTGCATCCGCAGGGCGACGATCATCTCCTCGAAGGCGTGGATGCTCATCATCCACTCCAACAGGTCGAGGGCATCCTGCCCGGTCAGGGCGCTCGCCCCAAGCTCGTCCTTCAGGGTCTTCCTGTACTGAAAGACAGGGACTTTCGGGAAGTCGAGTTCGGCAGGCTTGAAATCAGGGAAGACGGGGATCTCACGAACCACGCTATGTCCTCCGCGCACGACATTGGATCGGTATCGGCCGGCCGATGCGATGAAGCGGCGAACCGACACGGGCAGGGGGGACTGGACGGCTCCACAAGGCGCTTCGCCCGCCGTACGTAACACTTATAGCGGAGCCCGTACGGTAATGCAAATGGGGACGGTCCGGCGCTCAGCCTGAGGTCCGCGAGGAGGGAGGCGCGGCGTCCCGACCCGGCCCGGTCAGGCGCCCTTCCGCTTTCGCTGCTCCATGAGAGGGGCCTCACCGCGCACCACCTCTGGGCCGACGACGTAGACGGTGCCTTTGGGGCGCGAAGGGAGGTTGAAGAGCGGGTCGAGCATTATCTTCTCGAGCACGGCGCGCAGCCCTCGCGCGCCCGTGTCCTTCTCCAGCGCCGCGCGGGCAATCTCGCGCAGCCCTTCCGGGGTGAACTCCAACCGCGCGCCTTCGAACTCGAAGTACTTCTGGTACTGGCGCATCAGCGCGTTCTTCGGCTCCACGAGTATCTTGACCAGCTCCTCCTCGCTCAGCGGCATCAGGGGAGCGACGACCGGCAGGCGCCCCACGAACTCGGGTATCATGCCGAACTTTATGAGGTCCTCGTCGGTCACCTGTTCCAAGAGCGAACCGATGTCCTGCTGCTCCCCGCGCCCCTCCCGGCCGAATCCGATGTGCTGCTGGTTCGTGCGCGTCGCCACTATGTCATGAATGCCGTTGAAGGAGCCGCCACAGATGAACAGGATGCGGCTGGTGTTGACCTGGATGTACTTCTCTTCGGGGTGCTTCCGTCCGCCGTGCGGCGGCACGTTGGAGAGCGTGCCCTCCAGTATCTTCAAGAGCGCCTGCTGCACGCCTTCGCCGCCCACGTCGCGCGTGATGCTGATGTTGTGATACGTCTTGCCTATCTTGTCTATCTCGTCTATGTAGACGATGCCCTGCTCGGCGCGCGGGAGGTCGAAATCGGCCGCCTGGATGAGCCTGAGCAGTACGTTCTCCACGTCCTCGCCCACATAGCCGGCCTCGGTCAGTGTTGTGGCGTCGGAGATGGCGAAGGGCACGTCGAGCGTGCGGGCGAGCACGCGCGCGATGAGCGTCTTGCCGCACCCCGAGGGACCCAGCAGAAGGACGTTGCTCTTGTCCAACTCAATGTCGCCGCCGTCCTCGTGGAGCAGGCGCTTATAGTGGTTGTGGACGGCCACCGCAACCATTTTCTTCGCCTGCTCTTGGCCGATGACGTACTCGTCGAGGTTCCGCTTGATCTCGGCGGGCGGCGGCACACGCAGCATGCGGCGCGCCGGGCGGGGCCGCATCTCGTCCTGTTTGACGATGGAGTAGCAAAGCTCGACGCACTCGGCACAGATGAACGTGTTGTGTCCGCCCTGGATAAGCCGCTGCACCGAACCGTAGCTCTTGCCGCAGAAGGAGCAGGCCTCTTTATGCCCTTCCCGGTCTGAACTCATCTGTGCCTCGCTTTCACGTTGTGCGGCCCGCAGTCGTCTCCGGGGGCTTCAGGAAGACGCCTTCGAGCTCAGTATCTCATCCACCAGGCCGTAGTCTTTTGCGTCCTGCGCCGACATGTAGAACTCGCGGTCCGTGTCCTTCTCTATCCGCTCGAGGGGCTGGCCGGTATGCTTCGCCAGAATCTCGTTGATCCACTGCTTCATCTTCACCATCTCTTCGGCGTTGATGCTGATGTCCTCAGCGGTGCCCTCCATGGCGCCCCATGGCTGATGCAGCATGACGCGTGCGTGCGGCAGCGCGAAGCGCTTGCCCTTCGTGCCGCCTGCGAGCAGCACCGCCGCCATGCTGAAGGCGTGGCCCACCACGTACGTGTCCACGTCGCACTGCACAAGCCGCATCGTGTCGTAGATCGCCAGGCCGCTCGTTATAAGCCCGCCGGCACTGTGGATATAGAGGTTGATGTCCTGCTTCTTATTCTCGCTCTGCAGGAACAGCATCTGCGCCACAACGAGGTTGGCCACGAGATCGTTGATGGCGCTGCCGATGAATATGATGCGGTCTTCCAGCAGGCGGGAAAAGATGTCGTAGCCCCTCTCGCCGTACTTCGTTTGCTTTATGACCGTCGGCACGATTGCGCTGTCATAGGCCTGCGCGGCCATGCACGCCTCGGCCAACCAGTCCGGATAGTGATGGCAATCGCCCATCGGCGCCTCCGTCCTTTCCGTCTTTATGCTTCGTCCCCTGAGCCGACGTCCGGCGTCGCGAGGACCTCCTCATGCCGGTGCTTCTTGGCAAACTCCTCGGGCGGGATCTCCTTGATGTGCGCGTGCTGCACAAGGAAGTCCTCGGTCTTGCTCTCGCGGATGTCGTCGCGGAGCGCCCTGAGCATGCCCCGCTCTTCCATGTAGCTTCGGGCCCGCTCCTCGCGCCACCCCTGCCTCGAGGCGAACGCACGAATCTGGCTGTCCACCTCAGTCTCCGTGACGATGATGCGCTCCTTCTCCGCGATCTTGCGCAGCAGATAAGTGGCTCTCAAGCTCCTTTCGACATTGGCCCTACTCTGGGCGGCATGCTCGGCCGCCAGCCGCTCTGCTTCCTGACGCTGCACGCCCATCCGGAGCAGCCGCACCAGCCTGCGCAACTGCTCCTCCTCGGCTGCCCTGTCTATGAGGGTCGGCGGCATCTCGCAGGGCACGTTCTCTAAGAGACGCCCAACCAGCACCTGACGCGTAATCTGCGCCTTGCGGTCCGCCACCGCCTGCTGAAGCCGCTCACGCACCAGCGATTCGACGTCCTTCACAGAGCCGAGCCCCACCTTGCGGGCGAACTCCTCGTCCAGGTCGGGCACCTTGCGGCGCGTCACGTGCCGCAAGTGAAGGCGGAGTTTCACCTTCTGACCCGCAAGCGGCTCCAGTTGCCGCCGTCGGCCTGCCTGCTCCTCGTGCGCCACAGCCTCCAGCTCGAGCTTGTCGCCCGCCTTCGCGCCCGCCAGGGCGCCCTTGATCCCTTCCGCCGTGAAAGGCCCGATCCGCTCCGACCGAGGGTAGAAGCCTATGGTCTCGGTCCAGTTCACCTCGGGGATGCTGACCTCGGCCTCCACGTAATCGTCCCAGTCTATGCCGGGGCCGGCCACCACTTCCCAGGTGGCGAACTGCTGCACGAAGCGCTCGATCTCGCCCCGGAGCAGTTCGTCTGTCATCTCGAGCGCCGGCGCTTCGGCCTCCAGGCCCTTGTAGTTCTTCTCCTCGACTTCGACTTGGGGCAGCACCTCGCACTTGAAGGCGAACTCAGCCGGCTGGCCCGGCTCCCAGGTAAAGTTGTCCAGGTCGGGCGACTCTTTCTGCGCCACGACCGTCACGTTGTTCTGCTCCACAGCGTTCTCGTAAGCTTCCGCGACGACCGAGGAGATGAGGTCACTGCGCACCGTGCTTCCCATCCGCCGCTCAACCAGGCCCAGGGGCGCCCGCCCGCGCCGGAAGCCCGGCAGCTTGACCTCCGCTTGCAAGGAGGTCAGCTCCTTCTGGTAGCGCTCCCTCAGGTAGTCGGCGTCAGCCTCAACTCGAATGGTGCACTCGTAGGGCCCCGTCCGTTCGACCGTGGCACGCAGCCTTTCCTCTTCGGCTGCCCCTTCCTTCTGCTCAGTCTCGGCCGGGGTCTGAGCGTTGTTCTCTTCGGGATCAGGCATCAAGTGTAGCCACGTCGAGAGTTAACCGAACATAGATCAGGACCAAGACGAAATGAGGGACCTTATAGTCCCTCTATTAAGACAGCGTACTCGATTGTCGGACGGGAAGTCAAGTACGGCGTTCCCTTCACGGCGGGCCGCCCGCCCGGAACGCCCTTCTGGATGCCCACGGAGCCCCAGAATGGCTTCCGTTGGCGTCTCCTCTGGGAGGGCGGCCTTCACACGGCGGCTGTACGCTGTCCAGACCGGTCGCCGGGCCTTCGGCAAGGTGCCAAATTGAGGTAGCCAGCCACTCGCGAATTGACTGTACGAAACCCCGGCAGCCCTTCGGCATGGGAGGTGTGACATACTTGTCCCCGCATCCCACTCACCGAGCCGCCTCGATGGCGCCCGGGGGGACGTGCGGCTCTGGAGACTGCCCATGCCCCACGGTAAGAAATCAAATGTCTTGACGAAGACCCCTCCGGTAAGATCCACAAATGGCTTGACACGTGCCCGCCTCGCCGCGCGGCCGCAGCAGGCGCCACAAAGCCATGCCAAAGCCCCGCGCGCCCGGCGCTCGTTCCCGTGGCGAACCTTGAACCGGCGGCCCGGAAAGCTTAGAATCCCCGACCGTTTCCACTACTACGCCAACATGGAGGGTCCAAAGATGTCCGATCTGTTCCCGATGACTTTCGGCATGGCCGGCCTGCCGCTCCTCCACAATGCCGAGACCAGAAGCATCTCCGCAGAGAACCCGAAAGGGGAGAAAGGCGCGGGCGCGAAGGCTGAAAACCATCTTGGCGCCGGATGGAAGGGCCGCCCCTGCATTACGCTGAATAAGGGCGAGACCGTGGTCCTCGCCGACATCGCCGGCCCGGGCGTCATCCAGCACATCTGGTTCACCGTGAGGGAGAATGGCCCGCGCGGGAGGACGGTCCTGCGTGATCTGGTGCTGCGCTTCTATTGGGACGGCGAGGCGCCGCCGTCCGTCGAGACGCCTATCGGAGATTTCTTCGCGAACGGCCATGCGATGCGGTGCGACATCAACTCCCTGCCGGTGGCCGTCAACCCCACCGGGGGCATGAACTCCTACTGGCCCATGCCGTTCTCCAAGTCCGCGCGCATCACGATCACGAACGAGCACGGCGAGAACATCAGCGGCTTCTTCTACCAGATCACGTATTCGCTCACGGGGGTGCCCGAAGAAGCTGGGCGTTTCCACGCGCAGTGGCGCCGCGAGAATACGGTCGCTTACCACAAAGAATACACCATCCTTGAGGGGGTCAAGGGGCAGGGCCACTACGTCGGGACCTACCTCGCCTGGACCCAACTGTCTACTGGCTGGTGGGGCGAAGGCGAGGTGAAGTTCTACATTGACGGCGACGGCCCGCATCCGACCATCTGCGGCACCGGCACCGAGGACTACGTGGGCGGCGCCTGGTGCTTTGCGGACCGCACCTACAGCACGGCCTTCCTGGGGTATCCCCTGCGTCACGCCGAAGCGGGCCAGCTCATCAAGCACAGCCTTTACCGCTGGCACGTGCCGGACCCGGTCCGGTTCAAGAGCGACCTGCGCGTGACCATCCAGGACCTCGGCTTCACGCCGCAGCCGACCGGCTTCGAGCCCCTGACGGACGACATCAGCTCCGTGGCTTACTGGTATCAGCGCGAGCCGCACGCGCCGTTCCCCGAGCTTCCGGCGGCGAGGCTCCGCTGGCCGCGGTGATTGGCGGTGCATTGACGTTCGCCTGCGTACAGGTACACTTGATGGCGGCGGCACCTTGTCGCGCAACGGGAGTTAGTCACCATGAACCGACTGGTCAGTGACAAGCTTGCCGAAGTGCGCAAGCTGTGCCTGGATTACCGCGTTCGTCGGCTTGAGCTTTTCGGCTCCGCAGCCTGCGATGGCGCCTGCGATAAGCCCGCCGAGGACCTGGACTTCCTTGTGGAGTTTCTACCCCTGAATCCCGGCGAACATGCTGACGCGTACTTTGGACTCCTCAAGGCGCTGGAGGAGATGTTCGGGATGCCGGTGGACCTCGTCATGCTGCGTGCCGTGAAGAACCCCTACTTCCTCGAATCCATAAGAGCGACCCGCCGGAGACTCTATGCGGCTTGAGGCGAAGAAGGATCTCGAAGACATCAGACTGGCCGCGGAACTGATCGCGCAGTTCACGGCGGGCCGCACGTTCGGGCAGTACGCGGCCGATGCACTGCTGCGCTCCGGCGTCGAGCGTCAGTTCGAGATCATCGGCGAAGCCTTGAAACGACTGGAACGCGACGAGCCCTCCGTCGTGTCCTGCATCGGCCATAGTGAGCGCATCATCGCCTTCCGCAACATCCTGGTGCACGGCTATGACATAGTCGAACACCGCGTCGTATGGGACGTTGTGCAGAACGACCTTCCCGTGCTGTTGCAGGAAGTGCAGACGCTGCTGACGAGCGGCTGACGCCGACGGATGCCCCGGCCAAAGGCTGCCGTCACGGGCGTAGCCGCAGACGTTGAGATTGTCTCGCCTGAACACGAAGGAACGTTGCGACAAGGCCCGCAGCGGGGGCCGGAACGCGAGAGAGGCGGTCTCCGAAGGCCCGAGGATATCAGCCGGATGGACGAAAACGGTGCGACTCAACTGCCCTGGGATGCGCTGAAGGCTGCCGAAGGGGAGATCCCCTGGGCGGCGCTTGAGCAGTTCGCCGAGGCTCTGGTGGCTGACAGCTCACTGTTGCGGCCGCTGGAGGACCTCTACACCGAGGCGAGGGAGGCGCTGTGGGAGACCGAGCGCTACGAAGACCTCTACGTGCCGGCGATTTTCGCCCTCGCCGCCCCGCGCCTGAACGACGAGATGCGCCGCGAAGCAGCCGCGTTCCTGGTCGAGAAGCTCATCCAAGCCGGGCACGACGATGACGACATCTCAATGGAACTCTTGACGGCCGCCTGCGGGTCGCTGGGGCCCGCTGCCCTGCCGTCCGTGCTGTCGGCGGTAGCGAACGGCCAAGGGGATGAGGGGGCCTGGGTTTGGCTGTGGACCCTGACGAAGCTGGCCGCCGGCACGCCGGACGCCGAGCTTCGGAACGCAGTGGTCAAAGCATGCAACGACACGCTGCACCGCGCCATCCGCGGAGAAATGCACCCGATTGACGCAGAGCCCGTGGCCTGGACCGTCGCCCACATGGCCTGCAAGGATTCCCGTCCCCTGCTACAGCACATGGCAAAGGAAGCCGCCAAGAAGTCTGGAGACACCGAGTTCGTCAAGGCCATCCGCATCTTAGACGCCAAGTCGCAGTACCCGCCAGTTCTCGAGCTCTGGGAACAACCCGTGCGGCAATGGTTGGAGTCCAACTGGCGCAGCGCAAAGGAGTTCTACGCAGAGGGTGCAGCCGAGCCGGCCGAGGAGAGCATTTATGATGCCGGCCTCAGGCGTGCAGAAAAGCTCGCGGGGCGTTTTGCCAAGTCAGAGGCGGCAAGGACGCTGCCGCCCGACGCGCTTGAGGACGCCGAGTTCATCGCCGCTGAAGTGCTGAGCCTGGCCTGGAGCTACGGGCAAGTTCGGCCTGAGGATCTGGATGAGGACGCCTTGCGTGAGGTGCTGCTCACCATCGTCCCCCGCAAGGTCATGGCCAAGCAGAGCGTCTTTCAGAACGTTGTGCCGGTCACCCGGGCCTTGTTGGCCTGGCTGCAATCCGAAGGCATCCTTGAGAACGCCGCCCCCCTTGCAGGCGCCGTGGCGTCCTGGGACAGGCTGGTCGTCGAGAAGGCCATGGACTCCTCAAGCTGGGACCGTAGCAAGAGATTCCTCATGCAAGCTCAGCGCGAAGGCGTGGCCTTGACGGACGACCGCGCCATGCGGCGACTCGCCGTCAGGTACAACCGTCAATTGGCGGGGGAGAAGGGCCGTCAGCCGTCGGGTGAGCCGGCGCTGTCGTCGCCGCCTGCCCCTCCAGGCAAGGCAGCCAAGGTCGGCCGCAACGCTCCCTGCCCGTGCGGCAGCGGCAAGAAATACAAGAAATGCTGCGGCCGGCCGGGGGCGGTGGGTAAGCCTCCCGGCGCGCCCTCTTCTTAGGCACGGCCCCAGAACACGCCTTAGCCAAGCAAGCACCGGCCCACGCGATCAGCGAACAGCAGGCCGCGGGCCGTGGGACGGATGGCGTCGCTGCCATGAACCTCGAGCAAACCCTCGCGCGCCAACTCAGTCAGGACCTCACCGCGCAGTTCCAGGTAGTCAAAGCCCGTGCGGCTGCGGAATTCCTCCCGCGTCCAGCCTTTCGTCGTTCTCAGGCCGAGCGCGAGTATCTCCGCTGCCCGGGCGGCGGGCGGCAAGCGGTCCTCTTCCGGGGCGGCGCCATTAAGCCACGCCTCCAGGTCGGCGCGGTTGGTCCGGCGCACGTCGCCGTCGAATGAGCTGGCGGCCGGCCCGACTCCAAGGTACGTTCCCCCGTGCCATATTTCCGAGTTGTGACGGCACTCGTATCCCGGCCAGGCCAGGTTCGAAACTTCGTAGCGCCGGAAACCGGCCGGCGACGTCGCTTCGGCCGCCTCCTCCCACATCGCCACGGACAGCTCCTCGTCCACGGGCGGCAGCTTGCCCCCGCTCAGGCGGGCGTCCTCCTCCACCGTCAGCTCGTAGGTCGAGATGTGCTGCACGCCTGCTGCAACCGCCCGGCAGAGGTCCGAACGCCAGTCTTCCAGAGACTGCCCGGGGATGGCGTAGATGAAGTCCATGCCGATGTTTGTGATGCCGTTCGCCCGCAGGGACTCGAGGGCCTCCGCGAGCCCCTCCAGGCTGCCGCGCCGGCCGATAGTTTCGCGGAGCTTCGGGTTGAAGCTCTGGATGCCGAGGCTGGCGCGGTTGACGCCGTGGCGGGCGAGGACGGCAACTTTGGCAGGCGTCAAGGAGTCGGGGTTGCACTCGACGGTGAACTCGGCCCCTTCGGCCGGCGAGACTTCCGTGCGCACCGACGAAAGGAGCGCCTCAAGCTCTTCGACGGTGAGGAAGGACGGCGTCCCCCCGCCGACGTAGATGCTCTGCATCTGCGCGCAAAGCGCCGCCGATGCCGCCAGCTCGGCGGCGAGGCGCTTCAGATACGCTCCCCGAAGAGCCGTCGAAGCGCCCGGGACGGAGTAGAAGGCGCAGTAGTCGCACTTCGCTGCGCAGAAGGGCACGTGGACGTATACCGATGTGAAAGGCCGGATCATCTCGCGGCCCCCAAATGGTTGCTTCGCGGGGAAGAAGCTCTGAGGAGGGCGCTCAGTGAGGTACCGCCTTCACCTGCTCCGCCTCTGGCCCGCCCGCTACTTGAGGTTTTCCCGGAACCACTGCCTGAGAGGCGACAGGACAGGTTCCAGGCTCTTCGTGGCGTCCGGAGGAGCCTGGCCCTTGGGAACGAAGGCATCCAGCGCAAAGATGGTTGCGAATATCTCCGCCGCAGCCTCCGCCGGATGGAAGCTCTCCTTGGCTGGGAAGACTTTCTGCACATACTCGGGCACCCTCTCCAGGTCCCTGTGGACAGGCTCCCCGCCCTCGCCCATTCGCACGCGGAAGCCGCCCTCGACGGGATCAACGACGACCGCTATCGTCCGGAAATCGGGCGGCATGGCTGGCGTTTGGCCGGTCTTCGCGAGGACTACGAGCGGTTGGATGAACTTCATGCCCTTCTCCTGCTTGACCGGCAAAACCCATCCACAGTCAACAGCATCGGGGTCGAGAATCTGATGCTCCACCAGCCACGGGCAGCCTTCGATGTTCTGCGCACGCTGGAAGCCCCACTGGTCGGTATAGAGCTTCGCAAAGAGGTCCGGGTGCGCGCGCTGAACGACGTGGAGCTGCTCGTGCACAAGCACAACGGCGTTGGAGAGCGCCCCCTGCACCGTGAACCTTTCGCGCGCAAAGGACAGCCCCACGAGCGTCCGGAGGCCCAGGATGATGTGTGGCCCACGCGTGTGGGGAAGCCCTCCCTCGATCCTGTCCGAAAGTTTGATGAAGCTCCAGGAGGTCCTTGCCACCAAAGGGTACTCCTTCTCCAAGATCGGCTGGAAACTCGAGACGTACCACGTGAGAGTCTCCTTCTCCTTCTGGCTGAATTCGAGAACAGCCGCCTGATACCTGCGACGGCACTCGGCGCGCTGCTCGTCGAGGGTCGCGCCGGGCACCGGAGAGCCGGTCTTGGCGGCCATCTCCAGGGGCTGAAGCTTGTCGAAGTACGGCTCGGCGCTGTCGTCAACAATGGCAGCCTTGGCAGCTTGCAGGTCGAGGAAAGTGACGCTGACCTTCGGAGCGGCCGTCTCCACCGACGCAGCAGCGGCGGCGGTTCCAGCGGCGGCCGCAGGCGCTTCAGAAACGGCCGCAGTTGGAACGGGCTGTTGGGCAACCCCTAAGGCGGCACAAGTTGCGAGACCAATTATGGCACATAATATCCAAAGCCGACGCACTGACATCCTGCCCTCGGTGCTGCACACTGGCGCGCCTCCGCAAGCGATCGGTGACAAACGACCTCCCGGACATTCTGCCCCACCGGCGCCTCCCGGTCAACCGCTGCCCCCTGTTGCTCTTGCTCGTGCTCTTACTCGTGCTCTTGCTCTGCGTGCCGGCCCCCGCCGGCGCGACTCGTCCGTTCGCCCTGAACATGAGACCTGAAACTCGAAACTTCTCTGCTTCCGCAGCGCCCTCCTTGCAAACTCGCAGAACAGGGAACATAATGCTCCGTACACCCTGCTCGGAAGGAAATAACATGAGCGCAAGGCGCAACGCACGAGATCTGTGGCGCAGCACAACTATTCTGTCCGTGCGCGCCCACGGCCAAGTCGCGGTCGGCGGGGACGGCCAAGTGACATTGAACGACACGATCCTGAAGGCGACGGCCCTGAAGATTCGGCGCCTGCACCAGGACAAGGTGGTGGTGGGGTTTGCAGGCTCGGCCGGGGACGCCTTCGCCCTGCTGGAGCGCCTGAGCAGCAAGCTGGAGACCTACCAGGGCAACCTCCTGCGGAGCGCCCATGAGCTGGCCAAGGAGTGGCGGACGGACAGGGTGCTGCGCCCGCTGCAGAGCCTGCTCGTCGCTGCCGACGAGAAGCACACCCTTCTGATCACCGGCAACGGCGAAGTAATCGAGCCCGACGACGGCGTCGTCGGGATAGGCTCGGGCGGGCCGATTGCCACTGCCGCAGCACGCGCGCTGCTTCGAAACACTGACCTGGACCCGGTTGAGATCATACGCAGGTCGCTGGAGATCACCGCAGAGATATGCGTCTACACGAACCAACAAATCCGGATCGAAACGTTGCCCTGAAGAGCCTCACGCCCCGGGCGATCGTCCATCACCTTGACCAGTACATCATCGGTCAGGACGACGCCAAACGGGCGGTGGCCATAGCCCTGCGCAACCGCTGGCGCCGCCAGCAATTGCCGGAGGACCTCCGCCAGGACGTGCTGCCGAAGAACATCATCATGATCGGACCGACGGGCGTCGGCAAGACGGAGATCGCCCGCCGGCTGGCAGGCCTCGCCGAGGCGCCGTTCATCAAGGTGGAGGCTTCGCACTACACCGAGGTGGGCTATTACGGCCGTGACGTCGACAGCATGGTGCGTGAGCTGGTGGACATGTCTGCCAACATGGTGCGCTCGGTGATGTGGGAAGAGGTCCGCCCTCAGGCCGAGGGGAACGCTGAGGAGCGGCTGCTCGACGCCCTCTATGAGCCCGCCGAGGCGGCGGCTGACGACGCGGACCGGCACGAGCAGCAGATGCGCGCGCGCGAGCGCCTGCGGAAGATGCTGCAAGAAGGCAAGCTGAATGACCGCACCGTCGAGGTAGAGGTCTCCGAGAAGCCCATGATCATCCAGGGCATGTCGGTCGGCGGGCAGGAGATGGGTTTCGACATGCAGGGCTTCTTGGAGGAGATGTTGCCTTCGCGGACTGAGCGGCGTCGCATGACGGTGGCGGAGGCCCGTGAGATCCTCCTGCGCCAGGAAAGCGAGAAGCTGATAGACAGGCGCGAGATGGCGCAGGAAGCCCTTTGGCGCGCCGAGAACTACGGCATTATCTTCATTGACGAGTTGGACAAGATCGCCAGCAAAGGCGGCGAGACCTACGGCCCGGACGTGAGCAGGGAGGGCGTCCAGAGGGACCTGCTCCCCATCGTGGAGGGGTCTACGGTCCCGAGCCGGTACGGGCTGGTGAAGACAGACCACATCCTGTTCATAGCCGCCGGCGCCTTCAACGTGGCAAAACCCAGCGACCTCATACCTGAGCTTCAGGGGCGCTTCCCCATCCGGGTGGAACTCAGGGACCTTACCAAGCAGGATTTCGTCAGGATATTGCGGGAGCCCAGGACCGCGCTGACAAGGCAGTACCGCGAACTGCTCGCCACGGACGGCCTGGAGCTGGAGTTCACGGACGAGGCGGTCGAACGGATCGCCGAATTCGCAGAGCAGATCAACCAGCGTGCCCAGAGCATCGGCGCCCGGCGGCTGCAAACAGTGATGGAGAAGCTGCTGGAGACCGTCAGCTTTGACGCTCCCGACACGTCGGCCAAGAGCCTCGTCGTTGACCGCCAGTACGTAGACGAGCATCTGGCCGCGCTGGTAAAGGACGAAGACCTGACCCGCTACATCCTGTGAGCACGCGCCGGCGCGGCGGCCTCAGCCCGGCACCTTAAACTGCGCCGGATTGATCTTTCCGTTCAGCGTCACGTCGTGAAGCAGGACCTGAACGGCGGTCTGTTCCTCGGGATAGACGATCCTGAACAGCGTGGGCACAACGGCCGCCTCCCCCCCGGCGACGGGCAGCATCTCGAAGTCGAGGTAGACGATGCGCGCCCTCAGCGAGCCGTCCTCGAGCTTGTACTCCTCCACGGATGCAGGCCTCTCCCTGCGCCTGTCAAGGACAATCAGGCCGGTGGGCTTGACCGCCGGCTCAGGGGCAGTCACGAAAGCCAGCGAGTATAAGCCGGAGTGCGACTCCAACTGGATGAGCATCGGGGCGCGCTCTGCCAGCAGAATCGTCGGCTCCAGGGCAGTCGCCACTTCGGGGGGCAGAAAACTGATGCGGCCCTGCTGAGGCGTCACGGGGTCGGAGTACTTGCCGCTGTACGTAGAAGAGAACACGGGCATGTCCACACGGTAGGTCTTGCCATCGCCCACCATTTTCACGCTGGGCTGGTCCGAGTCGGGCGCAGTAATCCTGATGCTGCCGGGCTTGCTGAAGACGAGGCTGCCGTCATTGATGGTCACCTGGTGCTCTGGACCCGGTATCTGCGGATTGGTGATGACTATTTCGCAAGTTGCGGCCAGATTCGTCCAGCGGCGCGCGTTAGAGTCGAGGACCCCCCTTGTGTAATCCAGATCCCGCTTCGGAGCCGTGAAGGACGAGGCGAGTTCGATCCTCTGGCCCGTGCTCCGGCAGCCGGCCATTCCCAGCAGCACAGCCGCCGCAAGCGCTGCCAGCACCGCTGTGCGTTCCAGGCCCGGCATGTGACGGAAGACGCCAACAAAGCGTCCGACGGCCGTCATCTGCGCTGAACGGCTAATCTCTCCTTTGTCATTCATCTTCAACCTCCTGAGGGCGTCACACAGGCTCCGGCCCGCTCTGGTCATATATCCAGCGCGTGGCTTCCATGGGGTAGCTCATGAGTTCACCGGCCGTGAAGAAACCCCTTATCTCTTGCTCCGCGGCCTCTGCCGTATCGCTCCCGTGAATCAAGTTGAAACGATGGCTGAGCGCAAAGTCGCCCCGTATCGTGCCCGGCGGCGAGTCGCAGCCGAACGTCTCTCCCATCATCATCCGAACCACCGACACGGCGTTCTTGCCCTCAAGCACCATCGCCACGGTCGGGCCGCTGACGATGTAGCGTATAAGCGGCTCGTAGAACGCCTTCCCGCGGTGCGCTGCGTAATGCCTGCGGGCAAACTCGTCGGTAAGCTGCATCATCTTCAGCCCGACGATGCAGAAGCCCCTCCGCTCGAAGCGCGCGAGTATCTCTCCCACCAGCGCCCGCCTCACTGCGTCAGGCTTGAGAAAGACCAGAGTCCGTTCCATTCGAGTTGCCGACCTCCCCGCACGTGATGTCCAGCGCGCACCTTTGCACCCGGCGCAGACTACTCGCCTTCCAGGTCCGACAGCTTGTCCCTGTAAAGCTCACGGACCCGGGCAAAGAACGCACGATATTCTTCACTGCGATAATCCGGGTAAGTCCATTCCCACGGCTCGAAAGCACCGTTCCGCCAGCGCAGCGTGCACTCGGCGTAGATGCCGCCACCGAGGTAAACGCGGTGCGCGTGATCCTTTGTGGTGGCCAGAACGAGCTTGCCAAGAGCCACGTAACCGGGGTCTATGTTGACGGGCCGTTGGGGCGCGTTCGGCAGCGCGGCCGCAAGCTCTTTTTCGAGCCGATTGGTCGTGTGCTTGATGGCGACCAAGTTGTCCGGCCCGATCAGCTCACGAAAGCTGCAGATCCTGCGCAGCAATGGGGCGCCCATTTCGGCCTCGTAATAATCAGTGAAGTTGAAGGGCCAAGTGTCGCTTTCCAGGTCTATGTGGCCCAACACCTTCTCCAGCCGGTCCTTGGCTTCCTGAAACCATTCGAGCCGTCCTGCCAGCATCGCGCAGATGAGGTTCACCGCGCGTGGCCGACACGCTTCTCCCATCTTCGCCTCCAATGCGCCTTGCAGGTCTTCTTTCTACCGCACCGGAGGCAGCACTGCAACAGGCGGATGGACGGACAAGGCCGCCAGCGCTTCCCGGACCGCCTCGGCAACCCGTGCGGCCGGCACCTCCGTGCGAGACCCGCTGCGCCGCACCTGCACCTCCAGATTGCCGCTCCTCAGATAGCCCTTGCCCACGACAACCCTCACGGGCAGCCCGATCAACTCGGCATCGTGGAACTTCACCCCGGGCCGTTCATCGCGGTCGTCCAGCAGAACTTCCAGCCCGGCTTCCTGAAGCGCGTCATGGGCGCTTTGTGCGCCCGCCACGACCGCTTGCTGACTCATGTCAAGCGGCATAACGAGCACCTCGTAGGGGGCGACCGCGGGCGGCCACGCGATCCCGTTGGCGTCGGCAACGGATTCGGCCAGGGCAGCCAGGATGCGATTTATGCCGATGCCGTAGCACCCCATCACAAAGGGCTTTCTCCGGCCATCGGAGTCCAGGAAGGCAGCTCCTAACGCTTCGCTGTATCTGGTGCCGAGCTTGAACACATGACCGACCTCTATGCCCTTGACCAGGCGCATCCGCCCTCCGCAGCGACAACACTTGTCATCCGAGGTGACGTAGCGGATGTCCGCAACCCGGCCGAGGGGGAAATCGCGTCCGGGGACGACACCGGTGACGTGAGCGTCCGCCTTGTTGGCGCCCGCAATGCCGTCTTGAAGACACGCAACAGCCCGGTCAACGATCCTCTCCACGCCTTTGAGGCCGACGGGCCCGGAGAAGCCCACCGGTGCGCCAGTCGCGCGCTCAATCGCGGCCGGGGGGGCGAGCGCCAGCGACGCGGCGCCAAGGTGCCGCCGCAGCTTGGCCTCGTTCACGTCGTGGTCCCCGCGCACCAGAGCAGCCACCGGCTTCCCGTCCGCGACGTACACGATGGTCTTGATCATCTGCTCCGGGCGCACGTTCAGGAAGCGGCTTACGTGTTCGATCGTCGTCTGGCCCGGCGTGTGCACCTCACGCAAGTGGGGTTCGTAGCCGAGCGGTGCCGGCTCCGGCGGGGGCGGGACGGCGGCGCGCTCTACGTTCGCGGCGTACCCGCAGCCGGCCCGTCCTGCACCTGCCACGTCGCCCGGCGCAGTGCACTGCACGAAGGCGTCCTCTCCAGCGTCCGCAGGCACCATGAACTCGTGCGAGACCTCGCCGCCCATGGCGCCAGGCTCGGCTTCCACAGCCAGGAAGGTCAGCCCGCAGCGTTCGAGGATGCGGCGATAGGCTCCGCACATGCGCCCGTAGCATTCCTCAAGGCCCGCCTCGTCAGCGCTGAAGCTGTACGCGTCCTTCATGATGAACTCGCGGGTGCGCAGGACGCCGGACCGGGGCCGCGGTTCGTCGCGGAACTTCGTCTGGATCTGGTAGAGGATCAGGGGGAGCTGCCTGTAGCTCCTGACGTCGTCGCGCACGATGCGGGTGGCCAACTCCTCGTGGGTGGGCGCAAGGACGTGCGGTCGTCCGTGACGGTCGAGGAAGCTGATCAGGTCCTGGCCGAACGCCTCCAGGCGCCCGGTCTGCTCAAGCAATTCCGCCGGCCACAGAGCCGGCAGCAGGACTTCGAGGGCGCCGACCCTGTCCATCTCCTCGCGCACAATTCTGACGACATTGTTCAGGGCGCGGGTGCCGAGCGGCAGGTAGGCATAAGAGCCGGCCCCGACTTGCCGGATCATGCCCGCCCGGAGCATCAAGCGATGGCTCACGGCCACCGCGTCCACGGGGTCGTTCCGGAGCGTCGGGATGAAACTTTCGGACCAGCGCATGGTATTGTCCTACCGCCGGCAGGCGTTGGGGATAAAGCTGGGAAGCGGCAACCCGCCCTGCACGGATTCCGCCGAAGGACGGCATTGTAGGAGCGGCTGTGCGTCCCTGCAATGGGAAACGGCGCGGACAGCCCCTCGAGCAGCGCGGGCCACAAGACGCGCAGTCCTGTCGAGTATGGCCGCCCAGTCGGGCGTGGCATTTGAGGCCGCCAGGGCCGGTTGCGGGACCTGGCTACCGACGACAATAGAAGGCTGAACAGGACATCGGCCACGGTGCCGCCTGGCCCAGATATCAGAAATTTCTGAGAGAATATCAGAAAAATGCCAATTGACGCCTGCTTGATTGTGCCTTATTCTAATGTCCGAGACACCGGTCGGAGCGTCTCGGGTTCAGACGGCGAAGGCGAAGACGGAGTCGAAAGTGGTCGGCGGGGCCGTCTGCCGCACGACAGCAAATGCGCAGGAGGAGCGGCACAGTGGCGATAAGGGTCCTCCTGGTGGATGACCATATCGTAGTGCGGCAGGGCCTGAAAGCCTTGCTGGCCGGAGAGCCCGACATGGCAGTCGTGGGAGAGGCCGGCGACGGCAGGACAGCAGCCCAGCTTGCGCAGGAGTTGCTGCCCGACGTAATCGTAATGGACGTGGCCATGCCTGGCATGAACGGCGCGGAGGCCACGCGGGAGATCGCCGCCAAAGCGCCGGATGCGAGGATCGTAGCCTTGACCATGTACGCAGATAGGAGGTTCGTGGGCGAAATGCTCCGAGCTGGAGCCCGCGGCTACGTCCAGAAGGGATGCAGCTTCGAGGAAGTGGCCCAGGCTATTCGCATGGTGGCCTCGGGGCACCGTTACCTGAGCGCTTTCGTCGCCGAGATCGTGGCGAAGGACTATGGGAACCGCTTGCGGAGGGAGGAGGCAACGGGGCGTTTTGCCCTGACTCCCCGGGAACGCGAAATGCTTCGACTCCTGGCCGAAGGCAATACCCCGAAGGAGATAGCCACGGCATTCGGCGTCAGCGTCAAAACGGTCTCGTCACACCGCCGGAGCATCATGCTCAAACTCGGCATCGGGAATACGGCGGGGCTCATTAAGTACGCTATCCGTGAAGGCCTGACGTCCTCCGAGACGTGACCCCGGGCGAGAGAGGCTGCACCAACGGACTCCGGCATGGATAAGCGAACTGGGCACGTGGCCGAAACGAGGCATGTGGGCGACAAGGTGAGGTGGCGCCAGCGTGCCGCCAGATACGTAAGGCTCTGGCGGAACAAAACGCGCCCGGAAGTGGTATCGGAATTACGAGGCGTGCCGGCGACGACATCGGGGGTCGGCCCACGCGATCGGGATGACCGCGGACCACAACGGAGCAACACTGCTGCAGATCCTCGGAAGGGGACTCGGGGCTATGGCAAACGATAGGGTATGTCTTATCTGCATGAGGGAGTCCATGACCCGAATTGAGCACTACGTAGCCAGCGGTCGCAGCACTTTCATGAACTCAACCCTTATCCAGGATGCGGTCCTGTGGAACCTGCAACTTCTCTCGAGTGCAGCGCTGAGGGTCTCGGACGCCTGCAAGAATGAGCACCGCGAGCTTAACTGGGGGCACGTTTGCGGGCTTTTCCGCGATGTGGCGCGGGACCCCTGGCACCTGGAGCCGGACAACATCTGGCAGTGCGTCGAACGCGAGCTGCCGACCATCCGGCGTAATCTGGCAGCCATCATGCGTCCGACCACAGGACAGTACTGACGACCATTCACCCGGCACGGCGGCAGCCCCCGGGTTCGAGGTCTCGGTTGCTTCCATTCCCATCCGCCGGGTGCTGCGCCGATCGCTTCGACGAGTCGAACCAGCGCCAGGGACAGCATCTCGTCCGAATCAAGATCAGCCCCCGTCCGGTGCCTTCTACCGGCCAGCCACTCGCTATTCGTGCTGGGCACGGCGGGCGGGCCCGATCAGGCGCTCAGCCAGTTCGAGAAAACGTTGGGCGCGCGCGATCTGCTCCTCAGCCTGCTCCGGGCTGATGGCTCCGCGCTGGCCGTAGTCCCCGATGCGCCGAAGATCGAACGCCTCAAGCAGAAACCGGTGAAACTCGGCAGGCACCTGGCCGGTGTGCGCGAAGTGCTCGCCGAAGGCGGCGATTACGGCGGAGTGCTTGGAGAACGATACCCCCTTGCCCTCCAGAAAGGCTTCCGCAATGTAGAACATCGCATAGTACCCGCGGGAGGCCGCATACCCCGGATAGCCGCCCTTCAAGAGCATCGCCGCAGCCGCAATGCTGTCCCGCGCCTCCTGGATAAGCTCCTGCTGGTCGGGCGTCATATGGGTATGCCTTCCTTTCTGATGTTCCGCAACAGCGGGCCCTGGCGCTTGGCAAACCGATCCTCCTCCATGAAGACGCAATTGACGACCTCAGTGTGGCGGAGGCACAGCTCGGCCACGATTCCGCCGGTCCTGGCGACCTCTTCGCCTGCGTTGACAGGCCCGCGCAGCACCACTAAGACATCAATGTCCGACCCGGGCTCTGCATCCCCCCGCGCGTGGGAACCAAAGAGGATCAGCCTCGATAACCTCTCGCCATAGATTGCGTCCAAGGAGCGCCGCAACTCGGCCAAGATAATCTGAAGCCTGGGATCCATGCGCCGGCCCTCCGGCTCGCGAGCGCAAAGACGTTCCCCCGGAATCGCCCGGGATGACCGTTGCGTTTCACCGCGTACATTATGCAGCGCAACCCGCATATGTCAAACAGTGCCCACCGCGCCGGTGCAGAAGGAACCGCAGCCTTCCCCGCCCTCAGAAACTGATCTCCTGCACCGCACGGACGCAGCGGGCGCAGAGGTCGGGATGGGCCTCGTTCCGGCCGACGGCCTCGCGCAGGTTCCAGCAGCGCGCGCACTTGGCGTGTTGGGATGGCACCGCCCGGATCAGCAGGTGCGGCACCCTCTGACCCGCCGTCATGTCGGCGGCTTCTGGCTCGGACGGCGGCCCCTCGAAAACGCGAAGCTCGCTCACCATCAGAAGCTCCAGCAACTCCTCCCGGCGCCCAAGCAGCATCTCGCGCAAGGACGCATTTTGCGAGGCCAGCGTAACGCTGGCCTCCATGCTCTGGGCAACGGCTTTCTGCTCGCGGAGCGTCTCAATGACACGGGCCACGTCATCTCGGACAGCGAGCAGGCCGCCGGCTCCGGCCCAATGCTCGTGGAGGTCGTCGTCGAGCCATTCGGCAGGCGGCTCAGGCCAGTGGCAAAGGTGAACGCTCGCCACGTCCTCGTCCTTGTGAGGGATATGCGACCAGAGTTCGTCGGCCGTGTGAACCAGAACCGGGGCCGACAGCTTGCAGAGCGCAAGCAGTATCCGGTGCATGACGGTTTGCGCGCTGCGCCGCCCTTCCCACGTCGGGGCTGAACAGTAGAGCCGGTCCTTGAGCAGGTCGAGGTAGGTCGAGCTCATGGTCACGGAACAGAAGTTGTGGATGAAGCCGTAGACCTGGTGAAGCTGGAAGGTCTCCCACGCCTCGGTGACGCGCCTGACCAGGCGGGCCAGTTCGTCCAGCGCCCACCGGTCCACCTCGGGCATGGCGGAGTACGGGACGGAATGTTCCGCGGGAACGAAGTCCGACACGTTGCCGAGCAGGAAGCGGAACGTGTTGCGCACGCGCCGGTAGGCGTCCACCATGCCGCTGCGCAGATAGTCCTTGCTCACGAATATCTGGTCGCGATAGTCCACGCTGCAGCACCAAAGGCGGAGTATCTCCGCGCGGAACATCTCCACGCCCTCGGCGACGCTGATGAAATTGCCGAGGGACTTGGACATCTTGCGCCCCTGCTCGTCCACGACGAATCCGTGCGTCAGGACGGCCCTGTAGGGCGCTTGTCCCCAGGCGGCGAGCGAGGGAAGCAGCGATAGCTGGAACCAGCCGCGGTACTGATCCACGCCTTCGAGGTAGAGGTCGGCCGGGAACGCGAGTTCGGAGCGCTTGCGGCAAACGCCGTTGTGCGACGAACCGCTCTCAAACCACACATCCAAAATGTCCGTCTCCTTCCGCCAGTCGGCCGCGCCGCACGAGCATGCCTTGCCCTTGGGAAGGAAGTCCGATGCATCCTCGTCGGCGAACCAACTGTCCGAGCCGCGCTCGCCAAACAGGCGCGCCACGTGCGAGACGGTCTCCTTGTCGAGGAGCACGGCGCCGCATCTCTTGCAGTAGAACGCAGGGACCGGCACGCCCCAGGACTTCTGACGCGAAATGACCCAGTCCGGCCTGTCCGCGACCATCTGGAAGATGCGTTGCTCGCCCCAGGCCGGAATCCACCGCACGCCCTTCACGGCCTCGAGGGCCTGCTGACGGAACGAGTGGTGGTCTATGCGCACGAACCACTGAAAGGTTGCACGGAATATAACAGGTTTGTGGCAACGCCAGCAATGAGGATACGAATGCGCCGCCACGTCGCGGTGCAGCATGTAGCCTTCCTTGACCAGGTGCTCCACGATGCTCCGGTCGCCCTGGGTGATGTGCTGTCCCGCGAAGATGCCGGCCTGGTCCGTGAAGTAGCCTTCCTCGTCCACCGGGCTGAGGGTTTCCAGGCCGTGCTCCAGGCCCGTCATGTAGTCCTCCTCGCCGTGGCCGGGGGCGGTGTGAACGCAGCCCGTGCCGTCCTCCAGCGTGACGTAATCGGCCAGCACGATGGGGCAGTCGCGCCCCATGAAGGGATGCCTGTAAACCAGCCCTTCCAGCGCGCGGCCGCTCACTTGCCCGAGAAGTTCGTAGTCGCGGACGCCAGCCAGTTGCATCACGCGCGCCACCAACGCCTGGGCCATGATGCTCACCACGGGTTTGCCTGTGAGCGGCTGCCGGTAGCGGACGGCCGCGTATTGAGCGTCAGGATGGACGGCCACCGCGAGGTTCGCAGGCAGCGTCCAAGGGGTCGTGGTCCAGATGAGAACGTGCACGCTGTCGTCGTCCGTCAGGTTGAACAGGCTGCCGACGTCGCTCACCACGGGGAAGTTCACGTAGATTGACGGACCGGCGATATCCTGGTACTCCAGTTCGGCCTCGGCAAGAACGGTTTGGCAATTGTAGCACCAGTGGATGGGCTTCAGATCGCGGTAGATGAAGCCCTTCCCCACCATCTCCGCGAAGACTTCGAGGATGCCCGCTTCGTACGAGGGCAGGAGCGTCAGGTAGGGATTGTCCCAATCGCCGCTGACGCCGAGGGACTTGAACTGCTCCTTCTGTATCTCGACGTACCGGAGCGCATGCCGGCGGCAGCGCGCGCGGATCTCGCTCTTGGTCAGCGCGTCGCGCTTGTCGCCCAGTTCCTGCAGCACCTGCACCTCAATGGGCAGGCCGTGGCAATCCCACCCTGGTACGTAAGGCGCGTCGAACCCTCGCATGGTGCGGTAGCGGACCAGGAAGTCCTTCAATATCTTGTTCAGGCCGGTGCCGATGTGAAGGTCACCGGTTGGATACGGCGGGCCGTCGTGCAGGACGTATTTGGGGCACCCTTGCCGGGCCCGGCGGATGAGGCCGTAGAGGCCCATCTCGTCCCACTTCTTCTGCATGGCGGGCTCAAGCCGGTCGAGGTTGGCCTTCATGGGGAAGTCCGTCTGCGGCAGGTTTATGGTCTCTTTGTAGCTCATGGTCAGTGTCGTGCGTCAAATGCAATGAAGCAGTTGCGACGCCCATGTAAGTACGTACGGGTGAATGGTCCATCGGCGCAACTGCGAGCGCCAAAGGGCGCCCCGCGTGACCACTGGTGGCCACACCAGTGAGGCACCGCGGCTGAGGAACTCATAGGCGCGCAACTGCCCGCGCGCAGAAAAGGGCTTTCCTCCGCCCAACGATTCGGGGCGGTTCGCCCTTTTCTTGCGCGGTTTTATCTCGGCGGGTGTAATGCCCCGCCCCTATTCTGAAGAGCAACTGCGAAACGGCAACTCGCGCAATGCCTGCGGCGGGACACATCAGGCTATAATCGCTTCGAGCGCGTCGCGGGAGACGCGCTCGATAAGCACCTCCTTGAGCCGCGAGTTCTGGCCGGAGAGGACGTGGACCTGCGATTTGCTCAGCCCGAGTTCGGCCGCGAGGAACCTGCACAGGGCCTTGTTGGCCTTGCCCTTCTCGGGCGGCGCGACGACGGAGACCTTAAGCCGGCCGTCGTGCTCGCCGTAGACACGGTTCCGCGTGGCGCCCGGTTCCACGAGCACCGCCACCTGAAGCCCCTCGGGAGTTTCCTTGGCCTTCAACATATGCTTTCTGCGACGGCCTATGAGCCGTCATCGGGGAATGCGCGCCTGCGAGATGCGAACGCCTTACAACGACAGCCTATTGTAGCCCTCGGGGTACAGGACTTCAAGGCGACACCGCCGTCTGCGCCACGCAGGCAAATAATCCACCTACTCCGGCGGCAGCAACCTGCGAACGGGACAGGTTGGGCCTCTGCCGGTATCGGGTATATAACCTGTCAGGGCGTAGACCCTCTGGAAGGACCCGCTGACCCTTTCCAGGTTCTCGATCTCCACGCCGTGCGTAAGAAAGTGGAGGGCTTCGTTGGTGCCCCGGATATATGCCCGGAGGTCGACAAGAAGCCAACAGGAAGTGCAAAGACGGCCCCCGTAGCCAGCAATCTTGGCGCGTATAGCCTCGTTGACCGCAGGACCCCATGCTTGCTCATCAGCTTTGGCGTAGCACGCCTGGGGCATAACATGGATTCCAGGAGGCCGGTAGCTCTGGCGGGTCACATAGAAGTCCGCGCGGCAGAAACCCATGCCGCCTTGGTCAATCCGCATTGCCGGGAAGGCCCCGAGGTAGCGAAGGAGAAGCGCGTACTCGTTCCTGCACCTGCGGGGGATCGGGATGCTCACTGCATCGGTAGGATCGAAAAGAACCTCCACCGCCTCACCGGTGGGTAAGGATTGCGTCTTGTCCCTGAGAAAGCTCAGGACCTTGGCAACTGCGGCGTTGGCTTCGAAGGCGTCCTTGCATGCCTGGACCCTTGTGACCTCCACAGCAACTTCCCTGGTGCCAATCCGCAAGTAGTAGTCGGGCGGGTCCTCCCCGGGACGCCAGCCCGTTACGTCGAGGCCCAAGTGTTCGCGCGCGGCGTCGCGGAACTCAAGGAAAGCACAGTCCGGGCTCATGCGCGAAGCTTCGCCCAGCGGCTGCATCATGGCTTCGCGCGCGGCGTTCAGTACCTCACCGGCTGTCTTTGGCGGCCTCACGGGTGCGGTGTCGCACCTCCTCGCTGGACGCACGCGCGGCTTCACGGGCAAGCCCTGGGGATTCCCTACACGAGCCCGCGCCACTCTTCGCTGCGCCCCATCTCTTCGACGACGCGCTTCACCTTGCCGCATTGGCCGTTCAGCAGCGGCTATATGCGGCCGCGCTCCTGCCCGTCATTCAGACGGCCGTATCCTGAGCCGCCCTGGCTCGGCCGTCACAATTGCCCCGTCCAGAAGCTCTGCCCCATGAAGCGCGAGCACGCGCGCACAAAGGGCGGCCTGTTCGCGCGCTCCGCACCCCACCAACCTCATGATCCCGCAATGCTGTGCGCCCCGGAAGATTGCCCACTCGCCGAAGTCCTTGTCCAGCGTGACCAGGACTCGCCCATCACGGGCAGCCCGGGACAGGATCTCCTCGTCTCCGGGGTCTTCAGCCCACTCGCCGGCCCAGATGACGTCGTGCCCGGCTGCCCGCAGCTCGGCTGCGGCGCCGCCCCAGACGCAGGCGTCAAGAAGGAGCTTCATCCGCCGGACTCCGACGCAAGCAACTCGATGCGTTCATGGCCGACAATGCGCCGCGCGTAGACAAGGCACGCCTGGATATCCTCGGGCTCCAGCCACGGATAGCCCGCAAGAATCGTCTCCGGCCTGTCGCCCGCCGCGAGCATCCCGAGCACGTGCTCCACCGCAAGACGCCGCCCCCGGATGATCGGTTTGCCGCCGAATATCTTCGGGTTGACGCTTATCCGCTCCACCAGACTTTTCTCGTCCATGCCTCAGTCCTCAACTGAAACAGCCGCCGGTCCGGCCCCCTACACAAGCCCGCGCCACTCCTCGCTGCGCCTCATCTCCTCGACGAGGCGCTTCACCTTGCCGCACTGGTCCTTCGGGCAGATGAGGAGCGCGTCCTTCGTGTCCACGATGACGAGGCCGTCCAAGCCGATCGTGGCGACGACCTTGCGGTCGGGGTTCCGCACGAAGATGGTCGTGTTGGCCGTCTCCTCCGCCAGGACAGGCGCGATGAAGAGGTTGCCGTTCTTGTCGGCCGGGAAGGCATCCGTCAGCGTGGCCCAGCTCCCGATGTCGCTCCATTCCATGGCTACGGGGATGACGGCCATTCTGCCGGCCCTGGCGGCGGGCTCCAGGATCGCGTAGTCAATGGCCACTCTCTTTAACCGCGGGTAGATGCTGCGCACCGATTCGCGGAAGTCGGGCAGCTTGACGGCCTCCTGAAGCTCCATGAAGAGGTCGTACATCTCGGGCTCGAATTCGTGGAACTGTTTCATCAGGGTCTCGGATGCCCAGACGAAGAAGTTGCCGTTCCACAGGTATTCGCCGCTCTCGGTGTAACGCTGCGCTGCGCGGGAGTCGGGCTTCTCGGTGAACTCGGCCACCTGGTGCACGGGCATTCCGTCGGAGTCACCGAGCATCTGCCCCTTCCTTATGTGACCGTAGTCGGCTTCCACGCGGGTGGGCTCGCAGCCGATGGCGACCAGATAACGGGGCTGCTGCTGGATGAACTTCTCAGCAGCGGCCAACGCCCGGATGAACTCTGCGGGCTTTCCCACGTAATGGTCGCTGCCCAGGCTGGCAATGACGCACTCGCCGCCGCGGTGCGTGACCCAGACTGTCTCCAAGCCGATGGCCGCGGCCGTGTCGCGCAAATCCGGTTCAACGATGATCTGCTCGTGGACGAGGCCCGGGATCTGCTCCAGCGCGAGGTCCAGGCTCTGCTTGCCCACCGAAAGGTAAATCTCGCTGGGGCTGGCCAGGCCGGCTTTGTGGAACCTTTCCCAGGCCACCTGCACGGAGCTCAGGCCGCTAAACAGAGGCAGAAATTGCTTGGGCCGGTCCCACCTGCTCCACGGCCAAAGACGCGTCCCCACGCCGCCAGCTCGTATGACGATGCGCATCAGCATGCCCCTTTGAGCATTGAGTGACTTCAAACGGGGGGCTTCGCGCGTCCGCGGTGCCCCCGCGACCGCGCCAATTGCCGGCGCCTGCGTCAGCACCCACGCCGGCGCTAACACGTGCGCAGCAGCAGGTGTAGCCGGCGGTCATGATACCGAATCGCGAAGACATTGCAAGAGAGATTGCCCGCCCTCAAGCCGCTTGCGGTGTGCTGGGAGGTGCGCAGGGCGCGGGGGCGGGGGCGGTCCGGCAAACGCGTTCCCCGCCGGCAGGCGCGTTTGGCGTGGGGTTGCTCACAGTGGGGATGAGAAAATGTAGATTTTTCGACCACGAGGGAACGTGTCAAGCCATTTGTGGATCTTACCGGAGGTGT
>Ga0315289_10000306_pt1 | contig 77740 bp, 76 predicted proteins | sample YL17G11_40_MG_FD_203452 | JGI IMG/M metagenome (GOLD analysis project Ga0315289, IMG submission 203452) | Sediment microbial communities from Yellowstone Lake, YNP, Wyoming, USA - YL17G11_40 | ecosystem: Environmental > Aquatic > Freshwater > Lake > Sediment | place: USA: Wyoming | collected...
CAGCCCGCCCAGGCTGTTCGGCAGGTTGATCCAGAGCGGCGCCTTCAAGGAGAAGGTGCCGTCGTGGAAGTGCTGATGGGCATCGCTCCCGGCGAAGGTCATCCAGGTGTATACCGCCGCCAGCATAGCGAAGGGCGCAATCCAAGGCCAGGCCCGAGGCTTGCGCCAGGCCACCACGACCAATAGCGGGACGACGGCCACCGCCGGTTCCTTGGAGAGCAGCGCCAGGCAGAAGAGCGCGAGCGCCGCGGCGTAATACAGGGCGCGACCGGAACGCGCCGCCAGCCACCGGCGCCATAGGATCAGGGTCGCCAGGGAAAAGAAGAAGACCAGCAGCTCCGGCAGCGCGGCATACCACATCACCGCTTCCTGGTGCCCTTCGTAGACGGCAAAGAAGGCGGCGGCGCACAGTGCCATGCGCCGCCCCATGTCAAGCCTGCGAGTGAGCACATACACCAGCCATGTGTTCAGCACATGGAGAAGGACCGCCGAAGCGTAGAAGGGCTCGGGAGAGAACCCGAAGAAGCGCTCGGTCCAGTACGTCAGTACCAGGGAAGTGGCGCGGGCACGGTAGAGCACGTCGCCGGCCAGGGCGCTCCACCCGGAGACGGGACCGAATTGGCGGCCGAGGGCGATCTGCAAGTAGTCGTCAGCGATGAACGGCTGATGGAGCACTACAACATACGGCAGGATCGCCAAACCGGCCAGCAACAGCAGGCGTTGCGGCGCTCGGCCGACAGCACAAGCGCTGGGGACTGGCGCACTCACCCTTTCACCTGGAGAGGATTCTACGCGGTCTGCTGGGGGAAGGCCATACAGCGGATTCTGTATTTGGCGGGTTACCGAACCAGGCCGCGCCGGACGGCGCTCAACACCAGCTCGGCGGCGCTGTGGACGTCCAGCTTCTCCATCACGCGGGTGCGGTGGGTTTCCACGGTGTGGAGGCTCACGCCCAGCCGCCAGGCGATCTCCTTGTTGCTCTGGCCTTCCGCCAGAAGCTGGTAGACCTGCCTTTCCCGCTCGGTGAGCAGCTCGTAGCGATCCTCGACCTGGTCGGGCACCGGGATCGGGGCTTCCCGGCTGGCCAGCAGCCGGGCCACGGCGGGGCTGAAGAACTGCCGGCCCTGACAGGCGCACTGGATGGCCTGGACCAAATCCTCTTCCACGGAGTCCTTGAGCAGGTAACCCAGGGCCCCGACTTTCAGGGCGCGGGTCACGTAGCGCTCGTCGTCGTGCATGCTGAGGATCAGCACGGCGGTGCGGGGCGAACGGCGCAGGATCTGGGCGGTGGCCTCGATTCCGTTCAGCCCGGGCATGCCGACATCGACGATGGCCACGTCGGGTTCCAGCTCGCGGGCCAGCTCGACGGCCTCGAGGCCGGAGGAAGCCTCGGCGACGACAGTGAAGTCGGGGTAGCTCTCCAGAATCCGGCGCAGGCCTTGGCGCAGGATGGCGTGATCGTCGGCCAGCAGGATGGTGGTCGGCATCAGGCGTTCCGCTCGGCCCCGGCCACGGCGGTTTCCGGCGCCGGCAGCGGCAGGGTAAGCCACACCCGCGTCCCGCGGCCCTCGCCGGAGTCCAGTTTCAGGGAGCCGCCCAGCATGGCCACGCGTTCCCGCATCCCCAGAAGGCCCAGTCCCGCCGCACCCGGCGAGCCGCCCTGCCGGTCGAGGGCAAACCCGCGCCCGTTGTCCTCGATCTCGACGGCCAGCTCCCCCTCGCTCTGGCGCACGGCCAGCCGCACCTGGGTGGCGGCGGAGTGCTTCTCGCAGTTGTTCAACGCCTCCTGGACCACCCGGTAGACGCAGGTTCTCACGGCGTCGGGGAGCATGTCCGCGAGTGCCTCCTCGACATACGAGCACGGGATCCCGGACCGGCGGCTAAAGTCCTCGACATGCCATTGCAGGGCGGCGGCCAGGCCCAGGTCATCCAGCAGCGCGGGCCGCAACAACAGCGAGATATGCCGCACCGTTTGGACCGTCTTCTCGGCCAGCGAGCGGGCCTCCTCGAGCCGGTCCTGGACGCCGGCGGAACCCGCTTTCCAGGCCGCCTGGGCGCGCGAGATCTCAATGCGCAGCGCGGTGAGCGTCTGGCCGATCTCGTCGTGCAACTCCCGGGCGATGCGCCGGCGCTCGTCCTCCTGGATCTCGAGCAGCCGCGCCGACAACTGCTCGAGGTCCTTCTTGGCCTGGGCGACCTCCTCGAAGCGGCGGACGCTCTCCTGCTCGAGGCGGGCGGCGTGGCGAAGGGAGAAGCGCGCCACCGCCAGGCCCACCAGCACGCACAGCCCCATCATGATCAGGATCCGCAGCACGGCAGAGTGGCGGCTGCGTTGGAACTCCGCCTCGCTGGAACGCAGAGCGTCTTTGGTGACCTCGGTCAGCTCGCGCAGCACCGTGCCGGTGGCATTGCGGCGGGGCACAATCTCCGATTGCACGAACTCGTACACCTGGCTGCCCTGCATGTCGCGGGTCCGCCGCGGCGCGGACTCCAGAGCGGTCCAGAAATCCGCCACCATGCGCCGGAGTTCGGCGATGGACTGCTGGGGACCGGCCGCGCGCTGAAGCTGATCCAGCTCCACGCCCGCCTCTGCCCTCAACTGCCGTAGTTGCGCTTGGAGGGTATCCAGCCGGCTCGGCTGCTCGCTCAACAGGTAGTCCCGGACGTTGATCGAGCCCAGGTACAGCAGCCTCCGTGTCCGGGTGATGGTGTCGATCCGCTGCACAAAGCGGCTGTAGGTTTCCGCCGCCTGGCCCGCCGCCGTGTGCTGGATGCGGTAAGCCTCCAAGGCCGAAAACAGCAGCAGGGCGATCATGCCGCCGAAGCCGAGCCGGAGCACCGTCAGCTTGTTGAGCCAGCCGCCGCCCGCGCGGGAGGCCCGCGGGTTGCCGAAGCCCAGTATTCTCACCGCTACATAGGCTAGCAGATCCGCGGCATTCTAGAATGGGAAGTATGTGCGGGATCGTGGGCTACATTGGGAACCGCCGGGCCGTGCCCATCCTCTTGGATGGCCTGCGCCGCCTGGAGTACCGGGGCTATGACTCGGCCGGGCTGGCCGTCTACTGCGCGGATGGGCAACTGGGCGTGCGCCGGGCTTCCGGCAAGCTGCGCCAGCTCGAGGACGCCGTCCGCATGGACCCCGTGGACGGCCTCTACGGCATCGGGCACACGCGCTGGGCCACCCACGGCCGCCCCACCGAGGAGAACGCCCACCCGCACCGGGACTGCCAGGGCGACATCGTGGTGGTCCACAACGGGATCATCGAGAACTACATCGCGCTGAAGCGCCAGTTGGCGGGCGAGGGCCACGTCTTCCGCACCGAGACCGACACGGAGGTCATCGCCCACCTGGTGGAGAAGCACTTCCAGGGCGATCTGGAAGAGGCGGTGCGCCGCGCGGCGCGGGAGCTGACGGGGATTTTCGCGGTGGCCATCGTGTCGCGCTTGGATCCTCACAAGATCGTGGCGGCGCGCTCGGGCCCCCCGGTGGTCATCGGCCTGGGAGACGGCGAGTATTTCGTGGCCTCCGACATCCCCGCCATCCTCAGTCACACGCGCGACGTCATGTTCCTGGCCGACGGCGACGTGGCCGTGCTGACGAGGGAAGGCGTCCGGCTGAGCGATTTCGAGGGACGCCCGGTGAAGCGCCAGGTAACGCACATCCTCTGGGACCCCATCCTGGCCGAAAAGGGCGGCTACAAGCACTTCATGCTCAAGGAGATCTTCGAGCAGCCCCGGGCGGTGCGCGACACCATCCTGGGGCGCATCGGCCAGGAGACGGGGCAGGTTTTCCTCGAGGAGATGGACATCCTGCCGCGGGAGTTCCGGGAGTTCCGGCAGGCGCGCATCGTGGCCTGCGGCACGAGCTGGCACGCGGCGCTGGCCGGCAAGTTCATGCTCGAGAAGCTGGCGCGCCTCCCCGTAGAGGTGGATTACGGCAGCGAGTTCCGCTATCGCGACCCGATCCTCGGGCCGGAGGTGCTCACGGTAGTCATCTCGCAGTCGGGCGAGACTGCCGACACCCTGGCCGCCCAGCGCGAAGCCAGACAGAAGGGCTCCAAGACCCTGGCGATTTCGAACGTGCACAGCTCCATGGTGACGCGCGAGGCGTCGGGCACCATCCTGACGCACGCCGGCCCGGAGATCGGCGTGGCCTCCACCAAGACCTTCACCTCGCAACTGACCGCCTTGTTCCTGCTGGCCCTGTACCTGGGCCAGGCACGGGGGGTCTTGGACGACGAGAGCTCGCGGCGGCTGCTGGGGGAACTGCTGCGCTTGCCCGGCAAGCTGGAAGCAGTCCTTTCGCAGGACCACGTCTATGAGGAGCTGGCCCGGCGCCTGTTCCGCGCCACCGACTTCCTGTTCCTTGGACGAGGCATCCACTTCCCCATCGCCCTGGAGGGCGCGCTCAAGCTCAAGGAGATCTCCTACATCCACGCGGAAGGCTACCCGGCCGGGGAGATGAAGCACGGGCCCAACGCCTTGATCGACGGCAACCTGCCGGTGGTGGTGCTGGCCGCCCACGAGGCGGGCTGCCCGCAGAGCCGGGTGCTCTACGAGAAGACCTTGTCGAACATCCAGGAGGTCAAGGCGCGCGAGGGCATCGTGGTGGCGCTGGCCAACCCAGGAGATGCCGAGGTCGCCCGGATGGCGGACTTCGTCGTCGAGATCCCCCCGTCGCTGGAGCTGCTGCTGCCCGCCCTCGAGGTGGTCCCGCTCCAGTTGCTGGCTTACCACATCGCGGTGCGCCGGGGCTGCGACGTGGACCAGCCGCGCAACCTGGCCAAGAGCGTCACGGTGGAGTGAGATCTCGCTGGGGTTTGTGCTACTCTGTGACGGCAGTGCAAGAAAACGAGCTTTAAGGAGTTGCCATGAGCATTTCCAGGCGGCAGTTTCTGGAGGCCACGGCCCTGAGCGGCGCGGCGGCCTCGTCATTGACGGGCGCGCCGGCGGCCATTCCCACGCGCGTGCTGGGGCGGACCGGGCAGCGGGTCACCATCCTGGCCTTCGGCTCCGGCAGCCGGTACCTGATGTACAAGGATGATCAGGCCGTCGAGGTTCTCAACCGCGCCCTGGACCTGGGCATCAACTACGTGGACAGCGCCCAGACTTACGGCAACGGCAGGAGCGAACAACTGGTGGGCCGGGTGATGGCCACCCGGCGCCAGCAGGTGTTCCTGGCCACCAAGATCACCGTCCGCGAGGCCGAGGCGGCCATGCGGGAGGTCGAGCGCAGCCTCCAGCGCCTTCAGACCGACCACCTGGACCTGTTGCACATCCACAGCCTCAGCGGCGAAAAGGACCTGGCGCGGATCGAGGCCCCGGACGGCCTGCTGAAGCTCCTCTACAAGCTGCGCGACCAGAAGGTGACCCGGTTCATCGGCGTGACCTGCCACACCCAGGCAGCCACGCTGAAGACCGCGCTCGAGCGCCACGATTTCGACTGTACGCAGATGGCTTTGAATGCCGCGCTGATGGGCTCGGGCGGCGAGAAGTTCACCCGCGAGGACAGCCTCGAGGCCGTCGCCCTGCAGGTGGCCAGCCGCAAGAAGCTGGGCATCATCGCCATGAAGGTCTTTGCCCAGGACCGGATCCCCGGCGGGCCGCCGGCCGAGCAACTCATCCGTTACGCCATGTCGCTGCCGGTCACCGCGGTGGTTATCGGCATGCCCAAGCCGGAGCACCTCGAGCAAAACGTCCAGGTCGCGCTTGACTTCCAGCCCATGCCCCCGGACGAAATGCGCCGCCTCTCCGACCGCCTCTCGGCCGCCCACAAAGCCGCCCTGGACCGCTACTTCGCCCATCACGTGGACGCGTAGGGGGGCGCGCCGGTTTCGCGCGCCCTTGGTGCGAAAGAGGCTCAGTGCAGCAGGCGGCCCTGGCGCTGGTAGGCGGGGACGTCCAGGTCTTCCAGGGATTCGGGCGCTTCGAGCGCCGGCGGCAGGGGCGGCGCGGCCACTGGCTCCGGAGGCCTGCTTCAGTGAAGCTGCTGCCGCACCATCGCCATGAGCTTGTCGCAGCAGCCGCGGACGTCCCAGCCTTTGACGTTGCGCGTGATCGTGGGGGCTTGGCCGTGTTCCGGGCACCGGACGAACCGCAGTTTGTTCCGGATGCCGCCTTCCGCCGCCTTGGTGGCTTTCTCCATCAGTTCGGCCTTGAACCGCTCGGGATTGAAGGGAGAGCCGTCTGAATGAAAGAGGCCGGATTTCCTCATTGCTGACTCCTAGAATCGCGGCCTCGGTGGCAGTGGCAGCCCTGAAAGCGGCGAAGAAGGCTGCGGTCCGGGATCGTAGAAGTCGTGCGCTGCCGGCCACTCCTGGCCCAAGCACCGCAGCCGCATTCCCGGTCGCCCAATGCTGCGGCTCAGCGTATTGCGGACGTTGCCCGACGGCTTGATCCGGTACAGCAGGAGGCTTTCCACATCCTCGAGCATTTGTTCCGTGAACCGGGCGGCATTCGTGCGGATCTCACCCACGAGGACGATGACCCGGTCGATTCGATTGCGCGCCGCCCACGTCCAGAAAGCGTCCTTCGATTTGCAGTCAAAACGCCGGGCGACCGTCTCGCCGTAGGCCTTGCCGATGTTGATGATCGTGCGGCCATCCGGAGTGAGGTAGGCGTAGAGGACCCCGCTGAGATTCCGTTTGGGATCGGCGCCGTAGCTGTCTCTGTCGCGGATTCTGCCGTCCTGCCTGTGGATCACGAGGTCCGACTTCTCATTCATTGCCATCGGCACGGCTCAGGAGAGAGCAGCCAGCCTGCTTTCCGGCTTGGCGTTCTTGGCGACACTCGTAGGGGCGCGTGGCGCGAAACTCCCCGCGCAAGCTTGGCGCTAAACCCGGCACTACTCAGCCAGGACTCCTGCCCACGGAGTGGTAGTATCAGAGTGAGGATTGCATATGGAGGCTGCGACCGTCGAGCAGGTGGCGCCGCCGGTGCCGGAGATCCTGGGCGTCGTCGAGCGCGGCTTGCGAGAAGTTTACGGCGAACGACTGAAGGGGCTGTATCTGTACGGTTCGTACGCCAGAGGCGACCAGCAGGCCGGCCGGTCGGACATTGACTTGGCGGCAGTCATCGACCATTTTGACAGCCACTTCAAAGAGATCGACCGCACCGGCGACATCCGCGTGGAGATCTCACTGCGATTCGGGATGATCGTCTCGATCCAGCCCCTTACCGCAGAAGCGTTTGCCGGAGAAGCCAGCCGCTTGAGCCGCATCATACGCCGGGAGGGCATCCGCATCGCGTGAACCCCAAGGTCTGGCTTCTGCTGGAGCGCGCACGCGAGGACCTCGATGCGGCGGAGCACTACCTGGAGGCCGCCGGGGCGTAGGGCGGCCTGGCAAGGCCAATCCCGCCCCACTCTCAGCGGAGGCTCAGTGCAGCAGGCGGCCCTGGCGCTGGTAGGCGGGGACGTCCAGGTTGTCTACCGGCTCGGGGGGCTCCAGCGGCGGAGGCAGGGGCGGCGCGGCGAACGCCGGGGGCTCGGACGCCGCTACTAGCGGCTCGGCGGGCAGCTCCGGCTCGGGCGGACGCAGCAGCGCCTCCTCGGTCATCATCTTCTGACCGTTGGTGGCCGACGCCTCCCGGCGCGGGAAACCCGCCGCGATCACGGTGACCTTGACCGCGTCGGCCATGGACTCCTTCAGCACCAGGCCGAAGCTCAACTGGACGTCCTCGCAGTCGGCGGCCTTGCGGATCAGGGCGCAGGCCTCGGCGAGCTCGTGCAGCCCCAGGCGGCTGGAGGCCGTCACGTTGAGGAGCACGCTGTGCGCGCCCCGGATGCCGGTCTCCTCGAGCAGCGGGCAGTTGATGGCCTGCCGCGCGGCCTCCAGGACGGCGTTCTCGCCCTTGGCCACCGCGGTGCCCATGCGGGCGCAGCCCGTGCCCTGGAGAATGGCCCGCAGGTTCGAGAAATCGCGGTTGATGAGCCCGGCCGTGGTGTTCAGCTCCACGATGTTCTCGACGGTCTGCCGCAGCAGGTCATAGCCCATGCGGAAGGCGTCCACCACCGTGGCGCCGCGCGCGGTCAGCGCCAGCAGCCGGTCGTTGGGGACGGCGATGACCGTATCCACGGTGGCGGCCAGCGCCGCCAGGCCCTTGTCGGCCTGCCGGGTGGGGCGGGAGCCCTCGAGGCCGAACGGTTTGGTGACGACCGCCACGGTAACCGCGTTCAACTGCTTGGAGTGCGAGGCGATCACCGGCGCGGCGCCGGTCCCCACGCCGCCCCCCAGCCCGGCGGTGATGAAGACCATGTCCGCGCCCTGGAGGACCTCCAGAATGGCTTCGGTGTCGTCCAGCGCCGCGTCCCGACCCGCCTCCGGATCCCCGCCGGCGCCCCGGCCCGAGGTCCGCTTCGAGCCGATGGCCAGCTTGTTGGGGACCGGCGAGGCCGCCAGGGCCTGCACATCGGTATCGATCACATGGAACTCGACGCCCTCCAGCCCGGCGCTCATCATGTACGCCACCGCGTTAGCGCCCCCGCCGCCGACGCCCACCACCTTGATCCTGGCCCGGTGAGGGACCTCTTCCTCGATCTCGTACTTCAAGGGGTCGATTGCCGCTTGCCGCACCGCCATTGCCGGCCTCCTGTTCTCAGCGCCACAGGCCGCTGAAGAAACCATTGCCTCCACGATCCCGCCCGGTGCGGTGCTTCTTCCGCGCCGAGTACATCGCCAGACCCGCGGCGGTGGTCCACTCCGGGGTGTCCAGCTCCCGGGGCCAGTCCTGGATCCCCGCCGGCAGGCCGTTGCGGGCTTGGCAATTCAGCGTCCGCTCCGCCAGGTCGCACATGCCCGCCAGGCGGGCGGCCCCGCCGCTCAGCACCACGCCCAACAGATTCTGGTCCATGGAAACCCGCGCCAGTTCCCGCAGCACCCAGCCGAACAGCTCCTTGGCCCGGGCCTCCAGGATCAGGTTGAGGTCCCGTCGCGGCCGCTCTCGCGGGCCCCCGTTCTTCGCGCCGGGAAGCACGATCACGCTGTTGGCCGCGGTGAAATCCAGCACCGCGCACCCGTACTGCTGCTTGACGGCTTCGGCCTCCTCGCAGCTCATGCGCAGCCCCCGGGCCACGTCCCAGGTGAAGTGGTCGCCGCAGATGGGAATGCTGGCCGAGTGAACGAGGGCCTCGCCGTAGTACACGGCCAGCTCCGTGGACTGGGCCCCGATGTCGAGCACGGTGAGGCCCTCGCGGCGGTCGCGCGGCAGGACCGCGGCGTAGGCCGCGGCCAGGGGCTCGAACAGGGTGTCCTCGACCTCGACGTGCGCCCGGTTGGCCGCCCCGATCAGCTCGTCGTGCTCCTGAAGGGAGACCATCACCAGGTGCACGAAGGCCTCGAGCTTGGAAGCCTTCATGCCGCACGGGTTGCGGTGCCCCGCGCTGCCATCCACGGCGAAGTCCTGAGGCAGCCGGTGCAGGATCATGCGGTCGTCCGGGAGCACCACCCGGGCCGCGCGCTCGACGGCCCGCCTCAGGTCCGCCGGGGTGATCTCCCGCTGGTAGCCGAACTCGTACACGCCGCGGCTGTTGTGGCCGCTGACCGTGGCGCCGCCGATGCCCAGCACCACTGCGCCCACCGACAGGCCGCACATCTGCTCCGCCTCCCGGAGGGCCGCGCGCATCGAATCGGAAATGGCGTTGTGGTCGGCCAGCCGGCTCCGGCTCCAACCCTGCGAGAGAGTGTGACCGTGGCCCAGCAGTCTCAACCGGTCGCCCTCGAGCAGGCAGATCACGCACCGGGTGTGGGTGCTGCCCGCATCCAGTCCGACCGCCAGCAGCAGCTTATCGGCCACGTCCGGCCCCCTCCGCCACCGTGATGCGCCCCTCCAGCCGCAGGTCGAAGGCCGCGGCGCCCGGCAGCCACCGGTGGATCTCGGCGTAGTGACCCAAAAAGTTCTCCAGCCGCGCCCGGAGATTCCCGCTGCCCATCAGCACGCGGACCGCGCGGCCCTCGACCAGCAGGGTCGCCCTCAGGTTCTCGGGATCGCTCGCGTCCATCTCCGAGACCTGGCTGGCCGAGGAGCCCGCCTCCCGCAGAAACTCGAGCAGCAGCCGGACCCGCTGCTGGCGCACCGCCTGAGGCTGCTCCCGGCCCACCCCCAGCAGCACCGGCAGCGCGAAACGGGCGCGCTCGGGCGGCTCCAGGATCACGCCCGCGGCGTCGATGAGGGCCATCCGGGCCAGCCCGCCCGCGCCCGCGGGCAGCACCAGGAAGGCCACCGGGGTCCGCTCGAGGATCCGGACCGCCACGCGGTTGGGCCAGTGGCGCGTCACCCGGGCCTGCTCCACCCAGTCCACCGCCAGCAAGCCGCGGCGGCGCGCCTCCAGGGGAATCAGGTAGACGCTGCGCCCCAAGTCCGCGGCGAAGACCCCGCCCAGCCGCTGGGGCGAAACGTAGACGGCCCCCTCGATCCGTAGCGCCGCTGCGCCCGCCAGCGCGAACCGCGGATCGGAGGCTAGAAACTGATCGACGTGGTAGTAGAGGATGCCGGCGGCGATCACCGCCAGCAGCAACACCGCTGCGCCCGCCCACAGGCGCAGCCGGGCGGGCCGCGCGCGTTTCGGCTCGCTCGCGGCGCGCGCGTGACGCGGCGCCTCCGGCGGCTCCTGGACCGTCTCCTCGGGAAGCTCCAGATCGAGTTGTGCCGTCTGCCTACGCGCCATACGGCGGCTGCTTGCGCAGACCCTCCAGTACCCGTTCCCCGGCTTGCCAGACGCTGCCCGCGCCCAGGGTCAGCACCACGTCGCCTTCCTCGACCGCCGCCAGGACCTGCTCGACGGCCCCCTCGAGCGACCCCGCATACTCCGCGGACCGGTGCCCGTAAGCCCGCATGCGTTCGACCAGCGCCGCGGCCGTCACCCCCTCGAGGGGCTTCTCGGAGGCCGCGTAGATGTCCGTTACCCACACGGAATCGGCCTGGTAGAAGCAGCGCGCGAAGTCGTCCATCAGGTGAAACGTCCGCGTGTAGCGGTGCGGCTGGAAGATCACCAGCACGCGCCGGTAGCGGCACTGGCGCGCCGCCGCCAGGGTGGCCCGGATCTCCGTGGGGTGGTGCCCGTAGTCGTCGATCACCGTCACCCCGCGCTCCTGGCCGCGCTCCTGGAAGCGCCGGTCCACGCCGCTGAACTCCGCGAGCGCCTCGCGCATGGCCGCCACCGGCAGGTCCAGCTCGAGGGCCGCCGCCAGGGCCGCCGTGGCATCGAGCACGTTGTGCAGGCCGGGCAACTGGAGGCGGAACTCGCCCAGGTCGCGATCCCGCGCCCGCAGCCGGAAACTGCTGGCGAAATGCCCCCCGGTGACGTCGGTGACCTGGAAGTCGGCCTGCGCCCGCGTCCCGTAGCTCACCGTGCGCCGCCTCACCAGAGGGAGGATACGCTGCACGTTCTCGTCGTCCAGGCACAGGACGGCCGCCCCATAGAACGGCACCCGGTTGACGAACTCGACGAACGCCGCGCGAATCTCCTCGATTGAGGCGTAGTGATCCAGGTGCTCCCGATCGATGTTGGTGACGATGGCCACGATGGGCGAAAGCTTCAGGAACGACCCGTCGCTTTCGTCCGACTCCACCACCAGGAAATCGCTGCGCCCCAGGCGCGCGTTGGTGCCGCCGATGGCCTTGAGGCGTCCCCCCACCACCACCGTCGGATCCAGGCCGGCGTGGCTCAGGATGGCCGCCAGCATCGACGTGGTGGTGGTCTTGCCGTGGCTGCCGGCCACCGCGATGCCGAACTTGAGGCGCATCAGCTCGGCCAGCAGCTCGCCGCGCGGGATCACCGGGACTTGCAGCCGGCGCGCCTCCTGGACTTCCGAATTGTCCTCCTCGATGGCCGAGCTGACCACCACCGCCTTGGCCCCGGCGATGTTCGCGGCGGCGTGGCCCTCGAAAACGCGCGCGCCCAGCTGGGCGAGCCGGTGGGTGAGCGCGGTGAGCTTCAGATCCGACCCGGTGATGGTGAACCCCAGCTCCAGCAGCACCTCGGCGATGCCGCTCATGCCGATGCCGCCGATCCCGGTGAAGTGCAGATGCTGGGGCTTCAGAAACATTTCGTTAGCTTATTGTTTCGACTTCTCGGGGCCTTGTCAATGCTCTTGTGGGCCCCCGCCCAGTTCCTCCAGCAGATCCGCGGCGCGCTCGGCGGCCCGCGGGCGCGCGAACTGGCGCGCGGCGCCGCCCATCCGCTCCAGGCGCCCCGGCTCGGCGGCCAGCGCCCGGATTTCCTCGAAGAACCTCGGTCCGGTGAACTCCGCGTCCGCTACCAGGCGCGCGGCCCCGGCGCGCGCCAGCGCCTCGGCGTTGCGCCGCTGGTGGTTGTCCGCGGCGTAAGGGAACGGCACCAGGATGGCGGGTTTGCCCGCCGCCGCCAGCTCCGCCACGGCGCCCGCCCCGGAGCGCGAGACCACCAGGTCGGCCGCGGCGAACGCGGCCGGCATGTCCTGGATGAAGGGCACGACTTCGCCCTCCAGTCCCGCCCCGGCGAACTCGCGGGCGATCTCCTGGTGCGCCTCGGCGCCGGTCTGGTGGATCAGCCGCACGGGGAAACCCGCCTCCCGGAGCAGCGGCCAGCAGTTCCGCGCCGCCTGGTTCAGCCTCCGGGAGCCCTGACTGCCGCCGGTGATGAGCACCGTCAACACCGCCTCTCGGGGCTTCGCCGGCAGGGCAAAGAACTCGCTCCGCACCGGCAGCCCGGTTAGTTCGGCGGTGCCGGCCGGGAAGTAGCCGGCCGCTTCCGGAAAGCTGATCAGCGCCCGCGCCGCCACCCGTCCCATCCAGCGGTTGGTCATCCCCGGCAGGGCGTTCGGCTCCATCAGCAGGGTGGGGATGCCCCGCAGCCAGGCCGCCAGCATCACGGGCCCGGCCGCGTAGCCGCCCATGCTGAACAGCGCCGCCGGCCGCCGCCGGCCCAACAGGCGGAACACCCGCCAGGTGCTCAGCGGCAACTGCCACAGCGTTCGCAAGGTCCGCGCCAGGCCGACCCGCTTCAGTCCGCCGATCTCGATCCACTCGAGGGCGAAACCGGCCGCGGGCGCCAGCCGCGCCTCCAGACCCGTGCGGGTGCCCACAAAAAAAGGCTGGTGACCCCGCCGGCTCAGCTCCCGCGCCACCGCCAGCGCCGGGATGACGTGTCCGCCCGTGCCCCCGCCGGCCATCAGAAACACCAGCGAACGCCGCTCGCCCTCTCTCATCCGGCTTGCTCACTCACGCTCATCATCAGGCCCAGCGAGACCAGCGTGCTCAGCAGGGAGCTGCCGCCGTAACTGATCATGGGCAGCGGAATCCCCTTGGTGGGCGCCAACCCCAGCACCACGCTCATGTTGATCAGGGCCTGAAGCACGATCACGCAGGTGACCCCGATGGCCACGTAGCGGCCGAACTCGTCCTGGATGCGGGCCAGCCGCAGCCCACGCCACAGGATCAGAACGAAGGCCAGCAGCAGCACCACGCAGCCCGCCAGCCCCAGTTCCTCTCCCACCACCGCGTAAATGAAATCGGTGTGCGCCTCGGGCAGGTAACCCAGCTTCTGCTTGCTGTCGGTGAGGCCCTGGCCCACCAGCCCGCCGCTGGCGACGGCCAGCTTGGACTGCCGCACGTGGTAGTCCGGGTCACGCGTATGCACCGATCGGCCCACATAGGCCTTGACCTTACGCCCCAGCTCGGACTGCTCCAGCTTCTCGGGCGTCAGGCCCAGGTACGGCAGGATCCGCCCCAGCCGGTAAGGCTTCACGGCAATCGCCACGCCGCCCGCCACCAGACCGACCACTAGCACCATGCTCACGTAACGCCACCTCAGGCCGGCCAGGAAGAACACCACCGCCGCGGTGGCCACCAGCACCACCGCCGTGCCCAGGTCGGCGATCACCACGGCGATCGCCAGCAGCCCCACCGTGAGCGAGGCCGGCAGCAAGGTATGGCGGTCGTTGATGGCCTTGGCCCGCCGCGACACGAAGAAGGCCAGGAACAGGATGAGCGCGGGCTTGGCCAACTCCGAAGGCTGCATCCCCACCAGGCCCCAGCGCAGGAACCGCTGCGCCCGCCCGCCCAGGACAAACACCGCCAGCAGCAGCACCACCACCACGCCGATCGACCCGAACGCCCAGGCGGCGGTATTGAGCTTCCGGTAGTCGATCCTCTTGATGAGCATCATCAGCAGAAAGGCCGCCAACGCCCACAGAAACTGCCGCAGGATGAAGTACCCGGCGAAGCCGTACTGGCGCTGGCCGGCGTAGCCCGAGGCGCTGTAGACCATCACCAGCCCCAAGCAGGTCAGCCCCACGGTGGTCCAGAACAGAACCCAATCGTTGCGGACGTGCTGCATGCTACGGCTTGACCTCCAGGTTCCTCACTAGTTGCTTGAACCGCCGTCCCCGGTGTTCGAAATCCTCGAACTGATCGAAGCTGGCGCAGGCCGGCGCCAGCAACACGGTGTCGCCGGGCTGGGCCTCCTGATACGCGGCCCGCACGGCCTCCTCCAGCACGCCGCACTCGAGGAGCGGCACGGCCCCGCGCAACTGGCCGGCGATGATAGGCGTCGCCGCTCCGATCAGCAGCGCGGCCCGCGCCTTGGCGCGCAGCGGCTCCCGCAGCGGCGTATACGGCGCGCCCTTGTCCTGGCCCCCCAGGATGACCCACAGCCCGCCCTGGAAGGCCTCCAGGGCCTTCCCGGTGGCGTCCACGTTGGTGGCTTTCGAGTCGTTATAGAAGTCCACGCCGCCCACGTTGGCCACGAACTCCAGCCGGTGCTCGACGCCCGGAAAGCTAGGCACCGCCGCGGCGATGTCTTCCAACCGCGCGCCCGCCAGGTGCGCCGCGCAGGCCGCCGCCAGCGTGTTCTCGATGTTGTGCCGCCCGCGCAGCGGGATCGCATGCGTCTCCAGAAAGGGCCGGCCCTCGCAACAGATCCGGCCGCCTTCCAGATAGAAACCCGGCCTCACCCGGCGCTCCAGGCTGAACCAGAAGACGCGGGCGCGCGTCTGGCGGCCGAAGGCCGCGCAGGTGGGGTCGCCGGCGTTCAACACCGCGAAATCCTCCGCGGTCGCGGTCTCGAACAGGCGCGCCTTGGCGGCGGCGTAACGCTCGAAGGTCCCGTGCCGGTCCAGGTGATCCGGCGTGACGTTGAGCGCCACGCCGATGGCGGCGCGAAAGTTGTCTACGGTCTCCAACTGGAAGCTGGAGAGCTCGAGCACATTCCACTGGTCCGGCCGCGAAGTGTCCACCATGCCGCAGGCCGCCGCGCCGATGTTGCCCCCCACCTGGGCCGGAACGAGGGAAGCGCGCAGGATGTGCCCCACCAGAGCCGTGGTCGTCGTCTTCCCGTTCGAGCCGGTAATGCCGAGGATGGGGCCGCGCAGGAACTGCCCGGCCAGCTCGATCTCGCCCACCACCGGCACGCCGCGGGCGCGGGCCTGCTCGAGCAACTTGAGGTCCGCGGCAACGCCCGGCGAGATCACGATCACTTCGGCGGAGGAGAAGACCTCCGGGTCCTGGATCCGGAATTCGACTCCCAGCCGCGCCAGCGCCTCCGCGGCCTGCGGCAGCTCGGGCAGCGGCTTCTCGTCGGTGGCGCGCAGGCGCGCCCCCTGCCGCGCCAGCAGCTCGAGGGCCGCCAGCCCCGACCGGGCCAGCCCCACCACCAGCACCTGCTTGCCCGCGTATTCCAACCTCGTCACCTCAGCTTCAGGGTGGTCAGCGCGAACAGCGCCATCACCAGGCCCGCGATCCAGAACCGCACGATGATCTTCGACTCCAGCCAGCCCACCGCCTCGAAATGGTGATGCAGCGGCGCCATCTTGAAGATCCGCTTGCCGCGCAGCTTGAAGCTGGCCACCTGCAGGATCACCGAGAGGGCCTCCAGCACGTACACGCCGCCGATGAACAGCAGCAGGATCTCCTGCTTGATCAGCACCGCCACCACACCCATGCTGCCCCCCAGGGCCAGCGAGCCCACGTCGCCCATGAACACCTCCGCGGGGTGGGCGTTGTACCACAGGAAGCCCAGCGCGGCGCCGGTCATGGCGCCGCAGAAGATGGTCAGCTCGGCCGCCCCCGGCAGACGTATCAGGTCCAAATAGGTGGCGAAGACGGCGTGCCCGCTGGTGTAGGTCAGCACGGTCATGGCGCCCGAGGCGACGATCATCAGCCCGATCGCTAGTCCGTCCAGCCCGTCGGTGAGATTGACCGCGTTGGAGGATCCCACCATCACCGCGATCAGAAAGGCGAAGAAAATGATGAACGCGAAGGGGAAGGTGAACGGGTTCCTCATGAAGGCTTCGATCAGCAGGTCGGGCTTGAACCACTTGAAGAAGGGCACGTTGATGTTGGTCGAGTAGATCCCCGCGGCGCGCAGCGCCAGCAGGCATGCGCCCAGCGTCACGGCGACCTGGCACTGGAGCAGGAACTTCCGCCGCGGGGTCAGGCCCTCGTTCTTCCGGCGCGTGACCTTGAGGTAGTCGTCCCAGAAGCCGATGGCCGCGAAACTCAGCAGGCCCAGCAGGGCGATCCACACGTAGGGGTTCCGCAGGTTGGCCCATAACAGCGTGGGCAGCACCACCGAGATGACGATCAGCACCCCGCCCATGGTGGGCGTGCCCGCCTTGCCGTGGTGCTGGGGGCCGTCCGTCCGGAACGGCTGCCGGACGTGCAACTGCCGGAGCTTGGCGATCACCCACGGCCCCAGCAGCAGGCACAGAAACAACGCCGTCAACCCCGCAAAGGCCGTGCGGAAGGTCACGTAACGGAACACCCGGAGCGGGCTCAGATAGGGATACAACTGTTCGTAGAGCAGCCAGTAAAGCATGGCGGACTATTCCATGAACTTCTCCAGAGCGCGCTCGACCCTCACGCCGCGCGAGCCCTTGAACAAAACCGCGTCCCCCGGCTGAGCCAGGCCGCGCAGGAACGCGCCGGCCTCCGCCGGGTCCTCGAAAAAGCAGACTGCGCCGGCCGGCAGTCCGGCCCGCACGGCTTCCTCAGCCATCCCGCGCGCCGCGCCGCGGACCGCCACCAGCACGTCCACGCCATGCGCGGCCACCTCACGCCCTAACTGCCGGTGGAGCGCCTGGGACCACTGGCCCAGCTCGAGCATCTCGCCCAGCACGGCGATGCGCCGCCGCGCCGGCGTGGCCGCGAGCGCCTCCAGCATGCCGCGGGCCGCCTCCGGGTTCGAGTTGTAGCAATCGTCCAGAACCGCGATCCCGGCGTGCTCGAAGCGCTGGCCGCGCATCTTGCCGGCGCGGAAAGCGCGGACCGCCTCCCGGAGCCTCTCCGGAGCGATCCCGAACACGCGGGCCACGGCCAGCCCGGCCAGGACATTCATCACCCCGAGCCGCCCCACCAGAGAGGTCGCGAACTCGACGCCGCTCACGCGGAACCGCGCGCCCTCCCCCGTGTACTCGACCCCTGCGGCGCGCACCTCCGCGCCCTCGGAAAAGCCAAAGGTCACCGCCGGGCCCGCGTGCACCTGGCGGAACGCCGCCACCCGCGCGTCATCGGCGTTCAGTACCGCCACCCCGCCGGCCGGCAGCGCCTCGATCAGCTCGCGCTTGGCCAGCGCCACCTCCTCGACCGACCGAAAGAACTCCGCGTGGGCGAATCCGGCATTGGTCACCACGCCCACGCCCGGCCGCGCCATGCCCGCCAGGAGCCGGATCTCGCCGGGATGATTCATCCCGATCTCGAGCACCGCCACCTGCGCCTCCGCCGGCAGGCGCAAAATCGACAGCGGCACGCCGACGTGGTTGTTCAGGTTCCCCTCGGTCTTGCCCGCCGGCATCTCAACCGCCAGCAGCTCCGCGATCACGTCCTTGGTGGTGGTCTTGCCGGCGCTGCCCGTGACCGCCACCACGCGCCCGCCCCATTCCGCACGCGCCCAGGCGGCCAGCTTCTGCAACGCCTTCAGGGTGTCGGGCACAGCCAGCAGGGGACCTGCCGGATCCACCGCGTGCTCTACCACTGCGGCCACGGCGCCCCGGGCGAGGGCCTCGCCCACGTAGTCGTGACCGTCGTGATGGGGCCCGCGCAGCGCGAAGAACAGCTCGCCTGGCTCCAGGGTGCGCGAGTCCACACTCCAGCCAGTTACTGAAGCGGTGACAGGCTGAAGGCCGGTCCCACCGATCACTCGCGCCACCGGGTTCAAGTCCAGGGTCATGGCCCGGCCCGTCCGTAGCCGAATCCGCGCAGGACCTTCCGCGCCACTTCCCGATCATCGAAGGGAATGGTCCGGTCCTTCAGAACCTGGCAGGTCTCGTGCCCCTTGCCCGCTACGATCACTATATCGCCCGGCGCGGCCTCCTCGATGGCCCGGCGGATGGCCGCCTCGCGGTCCGGCTCGACCACGTGCGGGGTGTCGCGGCGGCACAGGCCCACCAGCGCGTCGTTGATGATGGCCAGCGGGTCCTCCGAGCGCGGGTTGTCGGAGGTCAGCACCACCAGGTCACTCAGCTCGGCGGCCGCTTCGCCCATCAGCGGCCGCTTCGTGCGGTCGCGGTCCCCGCCGCAGCCGAACACCGTGATCACGCGCTTCGGATCCAGCCCCCGCGCCACGCCGATCACGTTGCGCAAGGCGTCGTCGGTGTGCGCGTAGTCCACCACCACCAGGAACAACTGCCCTTCCTCGACTTTCTCGAAGCGGCCCGGCACGGCGCGGCACTCGCGGATGCCACGGGCGATCACCTCGGGAGCGATGCCGCAGGCGAGCGCCGCCGTCCAGGCCGCCAGGATGTTGTACACGTTCATCCTGCCAGGCAGCGCAGAGGCCGCCGGGACGCGCTCGCCCTTCCAGCACACCTCGAAACGCAGTCCCTCGAAACCCGCCGAGATGTTTTCCGCCCGCACCGCGGCGCCGCCTTCGAGCCCGTAGGAGAGGACCTCCGCACTGGTCCGGATCCGGCGGCCCCAGGCATCGTCCCAGTTGAGGACGGCGTAGCGCGGCGGCTCCGCCCCCGCGCCTTCGAACAACCGGCACTTGGCCGCGAAGTAGTCCTCCATGCCGGTGTGGAAGTCCAGGTGGTCGCGGGTCAGGTTGGTGAAGACGGCGGTATGAACCCGCATGGCGTAGACCCGGCCCAGCGCCAGCGCGTGCGAGGAGACTTCCATGCACACGTGCGTGCCGCCCGCCTGCTCGAGTTCCGCGAACAGCCGGAACAGCTCCAGCGACTCCGGCGTGGTGTTGACCGCCGGCAGCGCCTTCCCGGCCAGCCGGTACTCCACCGTGCCCACCAGCAAAGTGGTGCGGCCCGCCGCGCGGAACACGGAATCCAGAAGGTAGGCTGTCGTGGTCTTGCCGTTGGTGCCGGTAACCCCTACCAGGACCAAACGCTCGTCTGGGCGGGCAAAGTAATTGCGCGCCGCCACGGCCAGCGCCTGCCGGCCGTGCTGGACCTCGATCCAGCGCTCCCGCAGGGCTTCCGGCGCCGGAGACTCGCTCACCACACCGGCGGCGCCGCGCCGCAGCGCGTCGGCGGCGAAGGCCCGCCCGTCGGCCTGGTGGCCCGGGAAGGCGAAGAACAGGAAGCGTGGGCCGGCCTGGCGGGAGTCGCAGGCCAAGCCCTCCACCACCGCCTGCGCCAGAACTGCCGGCAGCGGGACCTTCAACCGGACACCCTCGAGCATTTGGCCGATGGTCATAGGCTCACCGGAACTCGACCCTCACCCGCTGGCCCGGCGCCAGCGGGCTGCCGCCGGGCGGCGTCTGCGCCCGGGCCATGCCGGTACCCACGACGTCCACGGGCACGCCCTGGGCCAGCGATTCCTCGAATACCGCGCGCAGCGTCTTGCCCGCGAAGCTCGGCGCGCGGTGGCCGTGAGCCAGCGCCGGCGCCGGAACCGGGACGGCTGGCAGCAGCGGCGGAGCCACCAGCGGCGGCGCCGCGGCGACCTCCGCGCCAGACGGCGCAGCGGGCAGGTCGGCGGGTGGCCGGCTGATTTCCGCGATGGCCAGGTCGTCGGCCACCACCGCTTCGCGGCTCGGTTCCGGCAGCGGCTCCGGCAGGTCCTTGGGCACGTCCATTAACAGCAGGGCTTCCGTGGCCACCTGGCGAAACACCGGCGTCGCCACGATACCGCCGTACTCATGCACGCCGTTCAAGGTCACCGCCACCACCACCGCCGGATTGGTCACCGGCGCGAAACCGACAAACGAGCCGTTGTAGCGGCCGGTGTAGCGGCCGGTTTTGGGGTCGTAGATCTGGGCGGTGCCGGTCTTGCCGCCGGAGCTGTACCCTTCCAGCCGTGCCCTCTTCCCCGTGCCCCGCAGCACCACGCCCTCCATCATCTGGCGCATCAGGATGGCAGTGTCGGGCTTGAGCACGCGGCGCGGCGTCTCGCCGGGCTCGGCCACGGGCTTACCGCCGGGTCTGTGGCGCCGCAGAACCAGGCGCGGCTTCACCAGCAGGCCGCCGTTGGCGATCACGGCGCAGGCCTGCGCCAACTGAAGCGTGGTGGTGCTGATCTCGTGCCCCATGGCCACGGAAGCGATCGAGGTCTTGGTCCAGTCGCCCAGATCGGACACCGTCCCGGGTGACTCGGCCGGCAGCGGCAAGCCCGTTCTCCGGCCGAACCCGAAGCGGCGCACGTACTCCAGCAGCCGCCGCTCCCCGACTTTCAAGCCCACCTGGATGGCCCCGAGGTTGCTCGAATACACCAGCACATCCGACATGGGCAGTCTGCCGAAACCGCGCTTGGCCTCGCGGATAATGCGCCCATAGAGGTTCAGGCGCCCATGGCCGCAGAAGATCTCGCTCTCGGGCCGCAGATCGGTGGCATCCAGCGCCGCCGCCAGAGTCACGATTTTGAACACCGAACCCGGCTCGAAAGGCACCGAGAAGGCCTGGTTGAAGCGGAGGTGCTGCTCCTGGCGGCGCTCGAGCGGGACGTTGGGGTCGAAGGCGGGGTAGCTGGCCAGGGCCAGGATCTCGCCCGTACCCGGATGGAGCACCACCACGCTGCCCGTCTCGGCGCCATGGGCCTGCACGGCCGCCCGGAGTTCCCGCTCCGCCACGAACTGGATGCCGGCATCGATGCTGAGCGTGAAACTGGCGCCGTGCTCGACCGGGCGGGTCACCCGCGACTCGACGGGCCGCTCCTTGACGTCCCGGAGCACCTCCACCTGGCCCGGCCGTCCGGCCAGTTCTCTCTCCAGACCGCGTTCCAGCCCCACTACGCCCTGAAGCTGCCCTTTGAGCTCGGCTGCCCGCTCGTTTTCCAGCTCACCCATCTGGCCGATCACGTGGGCGGCCAGGGAACCGTTCGGATAGTAGCGTTGCGGCTCCCGGGTCACCTGGATCCACTTCAGGTGCGGACCCAGGCTGCGGATGTGCTCGCTCTCCTCCCGGCTGATCTTCCGCTTCACCCACAGGAAGCCCTGCCGGCTCTCCGGCGGTTGGTGACAGCCGGGGCAGCGGAGGGGTTTCTGAATCCGCTCCAGCAGCTTCTGGCGTTCCAGGCTCAGAACCCGCGACAGGATCTGGGCGGCCACCCCGTCGTCGGGGATCTGGCGCGGGTTCACCGATACGGAGTCCAGGAACAGGGTCTTGGCCAGCAGGCGGCCCGTTCGGTCGTAAAGGGCGCCCCGCTGCGCGGGAATCTCCCGCTCCACATACTGCTGCTTATGGGCCTGGCGCAGCAGGGGCGCGTGGCAAACCACCTGTAAGTACACCAGACGCCAGAAGATTGCAAACACCCACAGGAGGACCAGCCCGGCCAGCACCACCAACCGGGTCGTGGTCTTAGGGTTGGACTGCGAATCCACCTCCGGCCCTCCGCGTTCGAGCAACGTGGCTACTTGGCGGGGACGTTCAGAGCGAGCGCACCGTTAGCCGGGGGATTCAGTACCAGGACCTGCCCGGGAGCCGGGTCGCGCAACTGCATCTCCACCGCCAGTTCTTCCAGGCGCTGCGGGCTAAGCAGCGCAGCTTCCTCGACCTCCAGCGCCTCGGTCTCGCGCAGCAGGCTGGCGCGCTCCTGCTCCAGGCCCTGGACGTGATACCCGGCGATGGTGCCCAGCGCGTTGGGCAGCGAAAAGAAGATCATCAGCAGGGCCGCCAGCGTCGAGACTGCGATCGCCTGCCAGCACTTGCGCCGCGTCCGGGCGTCGGGCTGCCGCACCACCCGGCTGTTGTCGATCTTCTTGGAATGCCAGTAAACGTCCTCGAAGGGAAAGGGCCGCATCCGGAAGATGTCCTCGGCCTCCTCCCAGCTCGCCTGCGGCGCGCTTTCGGCCGGGACGCACCCGGCCGGGAACCTCCTGAACAGTGCTGCCAGTGTCGCCATGCTCCTACCCTGCTATCTCATCTCCAGCGCCCGCAGCTTCGCGCTGCGCGACGCCGGATTCTCTCGAACCTCTTCCTCGGACGGCCTGACCACCCGCTTGGTGGCCAGCCTCGCCCGCCCCTGCCTGTCGAGCTCCCGGAAGGATTGCTTGACCAGACGGTCTTCCAATGACATGAACGATATGATGACCATGCGCCCGCCGCTCGCTACCATTTCCGGGGCCGAGGCGAGCAGCGCGTTCAGTTCCTGAGCCTCTTGGTTGACCCACCGACGAAGGGCCATGAAGGTCTGCGTGGCCGGATGCAGCCTTCTCGTCAGCGGCGCGGCCCTCGCCACCACGCCAGCCAGGTGCAGCGTGGTGCGAATGGGCCGCGCCGCAACGATGCTCGCAGCTATCCTCTTCGCCCTCCTGACTTCGCCGAAACAGTAAAGCGAGTCGGCGATCTCCTTTTCGCTTTTCCGGTTGACCAGATCGCCCGCGGTCGGACCCGTGGTGCGATCCATCCTCATGTCGAGCGGACCGTCCGCCGACAACGAAAACCCGCGCTCCGGAGTGAGCAACTGATACCGGCTGGGCCCCAGGTCCGCGAGCAGCCCGTTCACCTTCTGTAGCCCCAAGTCCGCCAGCAACGCCCTCAACTGCGAGAACGCCGCCGGCTGATACCGGATGCGAGGCGCCCACCCCGCCGTGTTCTGCCGCGCCAGCTCGAGCGATTCCCCGTCCCGGTCGGCGGCAATCACCAGCCCCGTCGTGAGACGCTCGGCGATGGCCGCGGTATGCCCGCCCAAGCCCGCCGTGGCGTCCAGGTAGACGCCGTCCGGACGCACCGCCAACTGCTCCAGCGTCTCGCGCAACAGGACCGGCGTGTGCATACATCGCTACTTCAGCCCCAGCTCGCGCAGCGCCTTGACTTTGTCCTTGAGGTTCACCGAAGCGCGCTGCATCATCTCCTGGTAAACCGTTTCGCTATAGACCTCGACGGCCCCCTTGTAGTAGCCCACCCACACCGGCTGGTTCTCGAGGGCCAGCTTCCGGCGCAGCAGAGGCGGGATCAGGATGCGCGCGTCCTTGTCGAGCGGTGACTCCGCCCCATACACTCTGGTGGCGAAGGCCACTTCTTCCAGGGCCTCCACATCCTCCTGGCAGGTCTCGAAAAACCTTGCGTTTTCGAGCCAAGTGGACTTAGGATAGATGCGGACGACCCGTTCGTCCAGGGTGGTCACGAAGAACTGCTGCGCGGCGAAGGGGCGAAGGAAGATCTCGAAGTCGCGCGGCACCCGCAGGCGGCCTTTTTCATCGACGCGGGAGTGGTAGATGGCCTGAGGAGGCTCGAGGGGCACGGATTGGGGGGCATCTGACACTTTGTAGCCACCTATCGGCCAGATTGTGACACACTGGCCCCCCTGGCGCAAGCCCTTTCCTCACCTTTTACCCCTTCAGAATGAACATTTTTGCGAACAAAAGGCGAAGATGCAGCCCCGACCTTGCACCATGCACATCGATTGTGCATACTTGTGTGTATGAGGACTACCCTCATCCTCAATGACGCCCTCCTCGATAAGGCCCGCGAGCTGACCGGCATCCGCGAGAAGACCGCCTTGGTGCACGCCGGGTTGGAAACCCTAATCGCCCGTGAAAACGCCCGGCGCCTGGCGGCCCTGGGAGGCACCGAACCCGGCCTCCAGGCCGTCCGACGGCGCCGCCCCAGACCGAGATGATCCTCGCCGACACCTCGGTCTGGGTGGGCCACCTCCGGGCGGCCAGCCCCCACCTTCAGCTAGCCCTCGAAGAGGGCCGGATGCTGGCGCACCCCTTGGTGATCGGGGAGCTCGCCTGCGGCAACCTCCGCCAGCGAACCGTGATCCTGGAGGCGCTCCAGGCGCTGCCTTCAGCCACACCCGCCACGCACGAGGAGGTCTTGAGGTTGGTCGAGGACCGCCGGCTGTGGGGCCGCGGCCTGGGCTGGATCGACGCGCACCTGCTGGCGAGCGCCCGGCTCACCGGGTGCCGCCTCTGGACCCTCCACCGCCGCCTGCGCCGCGCCGCCCGGGACCTGGGAGTTGCCTACTCGACCGTCTCGGGCACGCGGTGATTGGCGAGCGCGTGCGCGGGGGTGCCGCGGCGCCACCAGCGGGCGAAGAGGCGGCCCAGGTCGTCGAGGAAGGTGTAGACCACCGGCACCACCACCAGCGTCAGCAGCGCCGCACCCTATCGGTTGCTGGCCGTCACACCGGCGGTACGGCGGTGCCAATCCATTTGGCGCCCCTGGATCGGAGGATCACAAGCTGGTTCCGAAAGTCCCGGGCGCCAGAGTTTTCGAGGAAGGGCAACAAGAGCGCCAAGACGTTCCTTGATGTTGCCGGGTTCGCCTTGATCCGAACTACGCCCGGATGATGCGATAGCGGGAGGACCGTCCAGTCCCCGAAATGCTCATCCAGTGTCAGCAACACTCTCGCTTCGCGGACTGCTCGCTCCAGGACGGCCTCATCATCCGCGCAAGCCAAGCCCACGTCGCTCACTCTAACCACGTCGTGCCCGAGCTCCCGAAGTGCCTGCGCGACTTCCTCGTCGAGCATCTGGTCGAGCAGAAGCAGGCGCCGGTTCACGCATGCTCCGGTTCGAGCTCCGTGTGCTCGATGACGGAGTGGCAGTAACGGAGCACCGCCGCGATGGTTTCACGGTTCAACTCGGGGTACTTCTTGAGCACGGTCTCCACCGATCCCGACTCCGCTAGCTGATCAAGGACCACCGTGACCGGGATGCGCGTACCCGCTACGACCGGCTTTCCATTGCAGCGCCGTGGATCGATCTCGATCTGCCGATTCATGGCTTGGACCAACCTTTCCTCGTCGTCCCCCCACTGCATCTTAGCACGGGGCGGTGTGCGCTTCCGCGGGACCGCCGCCCTGCTGGCCTCCCCTCACTCGACCGCCTCGGGCACGCGGTGATTGGCGAGCGCGTGCGCGGGGGTGCCGCGGCGCCACCAGCGGGCGAAGAGGCGGCCCAGGTCGTCGAGGAAGGTGTAGACCACCGGGACTACGACCCGCCTGAGCGGGGCTCACGAATTCGCCGAACCTCGACCAAACCTCGCCGCAAAGAATCCACGCAGTGGTCCGGAAGCTGATAGTCCGGCCGGCCCCATTCATAGAACTTCTGCGCTGCGGGCCTGATCTTCTCAGGGACGTCCCGCCGACTCCTGTAGTCTGTGGCCTCGTCAACGCGCTCGCCCAGTAGAGAGAGAATCCAAGTTTCGATGGGCCTTTTGGGGATGAGCAAAACGATTGCTTCGGAGGATTCGCGCCGATGTTCGCCCGCGTTCGCCAGAGCCGCTTCGAGCTCGCCTTCTCGGTGAACGACGGTTTTCAGATCGGCATCAATTAGGACCACAAGTGCCGCCTTCCTGCGGCTAGATCGATGTCGATAATGTCTGACTTCCTCCGGATAGTGCTCCCGGACATACTGCTCGCCTGATCCTCGACCCTGGGGAAATGGGCGGACACGTACCGTCCGCCCATGGTGTCCCTTCCGCTCCAAAAACCGACGAGCGAACGTGCTCTGATTGAGGTCCTCGGCCAGGATAACGATCTCAGCAATCCGCTCAGCCACGTTCCCACCCCCGCGCGACATGCTCGGAGGGAGTGAGTTTGCCGAGCGCAGCGGGGCGGTATGGTTCAACCCGGACCGGGCCAAGGCCAACTCGGGAGAAAACCACGCCGTGCTGCGGTGCAAGCAGGTCGATCAGCTCCGGGTGGTGCGAGATCAGGATGGCCTGGCCGCCTTCGTCGTCGATGCGGTCACTCAGCGCAAACAACCAGGGCTGTATTTCGGCAAGCGCCAGGAAGTTGTCCGGCTCGTCAATGCAGATGGTGGTATCCGGCCCGACAGCGCAGTGAAGCAGAGTATACAGGGCAACCAGAACCCTCTGACCGTCAGAGAGCTCATCGAAGTCAAACTCCAGGCGTTGCCTCCCTGGGGCGCGCTCGTCGTCGCCGGAGGGCGAATAGAAAGCAGCTCGCAAAACTCGGGCCGTTCGCCCCTCCTTTTTCAGGTCCAGGGCGTCGAATCCGTCTAGTATCTCTCCAAGAGACCGCTGCAAGTTGAGGAATGAACGGGTCTGCTCCTGAATGATGTGGCCGTACCAGGCAGCGAAGTTCGACAGATCATCTTGAGGGATTTCATCCTCTTCCTTGGCTTTTGCCTCCGCCCCCATCTCAGACGGGTCGATGCGCAGGCAATAGAGGCGCTCCAACCATTGCGCGAACCACGCCAGCTTGGAGCTGGACTTCCTGGGCCCGATCATGGCCAGGACCGATCGGACCGGATCAAAAGGATACTTGGCCTTTGGGACGTGGTCGTCGTCGAAAAGCTGGACCTGATCCTCCTGGAACAGCGCTAAGGGCTTCCCGTCGAAGCCGAGCGCCTCCTTTATCACGCGAGCGCGAGGCTGGCGGTCCTGGACTTCGATCCAGAGGGTGTACAAATACGTCCCACCATTTCCGGTCACCTCCAACTCGAAGGTCTGCCGGGGCAGAGTCTGCCACCTAGTGAGGGTCTGTGACGTGAAAAGCTCCTCAGCTCTGTAGCCAGGCTTCACGACGGCGAAATCCCGCAGCAGTCCAAGGACCTCCAGGAATGCCGACTTCCCTGTGCCGTTGAGCCCGAGGATGAGCTGCTTCGCCTCGGGCCGCAACTCGAAGTTGACGAAGCAGCGGTAGTTGTCTATGTAGACGCGCGTCAGCATCTCCCCTGATTGTACCCGACTTGACAGTACCGCCCCGGGTCTATCCGGGCAGCCCCGAGAAGGGCCGCCGGCTTACCCTACTCGACCGTCTCGGGCACGCGATGATTGGCGAGCGCGTGCGCGGGGGTGCCGCGGCGCCACCAGCGGGCGAAGAGGCGGCCCAGGTCGTCGAGGAAGGTGTAGACCACCGGCACCACCACCAGCGTCAGCAAGGTTGAAGTGATCAGCCCGCCGATGACGGCGCGCGCCATGGGCCCGCGCCACTCCGCCCCGGCGCCCCACTCGAAGGCCAGCGGCAGCATGCCGAAGATCATGGCCAGCGTGGTCATCAGGATGGGCCGCAGCCGCACCTTGGCCGCGGTGATCAGCGCCTCCCGCCGCTCGACTCCCGCGCGCCGCTGCACGTTGGTGAAATCCACCAGCAAGATGGCGTTCTTGGTGACCAGGCCCATCAGCAGGATCAGCCCGATCATGGACATGATGTTCAGCGTGTCCTTGACCAGGTAGAGCATCCCGGCCACGCCCACCAGCGACAGCGGCAGCGAGAGCATAATCGCCAGCGGCTGCGCGAAACTGCGGAACTGGCTGGCCAGGATGGCGTAGATGAGGATCACGGCCAGGATCAGCGACTGGCCCACGTAGCCGAAGGTCTCCTGGAGTTCCTCCCACTCGCCGGTGTAGTCGATGCGGTAGCCCGCCGGGAGCTGGATGGTGGCGGCCCGCGCCTGAATGTCGCTCATCACCTCGCCCAGCGAGCGTCCCTCGGTGTTGGCGTTCACGCGCACCTCGCGCATCAGGTCGTAGCGGCGGATCAGCGAGGGAGCGCCCGCCGTGTCCAGGCTGGCCACCTGGCTCAGCGGAACCAGGGCGCGGCCGCCGTGCGCCGGCAGGTCCAGGCCCAGCAGGTCGGCGGCGTGCGTGCGCTCGGAGCGCTCGACGCGCAGGCGCACGTCGTAGCTGTCGCCGTCGGGATCCTCGAAGCGGGAGACCACCTCGCCGGCCACCAGCCCGCGCAGCGTTATGGCCACGGTGCCGAGGTCCAGACCCAGGTCGCCGGCGGCGTGCCGGTTGACCCGCACGCGCACCTCGGGACGCCGTTCTTCCTCGCTGGTGTCCACGTCCGCGGCGCCTGACACCTGGCGCATCTCGCGCATCAGGCGCTCGCCCATGGCCCGCATCCGCGCCAGGTCCGCCCCGCGCACGCTGATCTGGACGGGCTTGGATTCCTCGGCATGCTCGTCGGCGTTGCCCACCGCGGTGCGGATCCCATGGAAGCGCCGCATCCGCTGGCGCAGCTCGGCCTTGATCACGGAATAGTGCGGGCGCGTCCCGCGCTCCTTCAGCCGCACGAAGATGGCGCCCTCGTTCACCGGCTGGTTGCCGCTGCCGCCGATCGTAGTGTAGGTGTACGCCACCGCCGGGTTGCGGCGGACCTCCGCGTCCAGCCGGCGCGCGATCTCGATCGAGCCCTCCAGGCTGATGCCCGGGCCTGCCCGGTAGGCCACCTGGAGCTGGCCCGGATCGGCATTGGGCATGAAGGCCGAGCCCAGTTTACCGAACAGTAAAAAGCTCGCCGCGATCGCCACCGTGCCGATCGCCACCACGGCCCAGCGGTGCGAGAGCGACCAGTTCAAGGCAGCCCCCAGAACGTTGCGCAGCCGGTCCAACTGGTCGTTCAGCTTCCCCAGTCCCCGCCCGAACCAGGAGCGCGGCACGCGCGGGTCCGCCGCCGGATCGTACCAGCGCGAGGACAGCATCGGGTCCAGCGTGAAGCTCACGTACAGCGAGACCAGCACCGCGAAGCCCACCGTGATGCCGAACTGGTAGAAGAACCGCCCGATGATGCCCCCCATGAAGGCCACCGGCACGAACACCGCAAGGATGGTGAAGGTGGTGGCCATCACCGCCAGGCCGATCTCCGCGGTGGCCTCGCGCGCCGCCGTGTAGTGGTCCGCCCCGGCATGCAGGTGACGGACGATGTTCTCCCGCACCACGATGGCGTCGTCGATCAGCAGCCCGATGGCCAGCGACAGCCCCATCAGCGTCAGAATGTTCAGGGTGAAGCCCAGCGCGTTCATCACGATGAAGGACGAAATCACCGAGACCGGCAGCGCCGTCCCCGTGATCACGGTGCTGCGCCAGCTATTGAGGAACAGGAAGACGATCAGCACGGTCAGGAGGCCGCCCAGCAGCAGCGTGGTCTTCACGTCCTCGACCGAGTCCCGAATGAAGATCGAGCGGTCCACCACCGGGCGCAGGCGGATGTGCGGCGGCAGCTCCCGGTTGAGATCACCCATGACTTGGAGGACGCCGTCGGCCACCTCGACCGTGTTGGCGCCCGACTGCTTGACGATGTTCAGCGCCAGCCCCGCCTTCCCGTCGATCAGCGCGGCGCTGCGCCGCTCCTCGATGCCGTCCACGACGCGGGCCACCTGGGGCAAGTAGATGGGCGTCCCGCTGCGGAAGGCCACGATCAGGCGCTGGAACTCGTCCACCGTGTGGAACTTGCCCGCCACACGCACCAGCGGCTCCTGCCGCTCCTGCTCGAGCTTGCCCGCGGGCACGTCCTGGTTCTCGCGCTGGAGCGCGCCGGCCACTTGGGCGAAGCTCAGCCCGTAGGCGTTGAGCTGGTGGCGATCCAACAGGATCTGGATCTCGCGGCGCGCCAGGCCGACCAGGCTCACCTGGCCCACCCCGGAGACGGTCTCCAGGCGGCGCTGGATGGTCTTCTCGGCCAGCGCGGAGAGCGCCCGGATGTCCGCGGTCGGGCTCTCGACCGCCACCGAGATCACCGGAAAGGCGTTGAGGTCGAGGCGCTGGATGACCGGCTCCTTCATGCCCTCGGGAAAGTCGGCGCGGATGGCGTTGATCTTGGCCTGGGCGTCCTGCTGGGCGGTGTGGATGTTGGTGCCGAGACGAAACGCGGCGGTTATCACCGCCAGGCCCTCGGTAGTGGTCGAGGTGAGGTGGCGCACGCCGGGGATGGTGTTGAGCACCTCCTCGATGCGCTTGGTGACCTCGCGCTCGACGGTCTCGGGCGACGCCCCGGGGTAGACCGTCTGCACGGTGAGCACCGGGATCTCGACATCCGGCATCAGGTCGATGGGCAGCTCGCGATACGAGTACAGCCCCAGCGCCACCAGCGTGACGGCCAGCATGGTGGCCAGCACCGGCTGCTTGATCGAGAGATCGCTCAGAAACATGGCGGTCTACTCCCGGGCCGCGCTGGCCGCGGCGGCCTGCGCTTCGATGCGCACGCCCTCGGCCACCTCGATGCCCTGCTCGACCACCAGCAGGTCACCGGGCCGCAGGCCCGCGACGATTTCCAGCTTCCCGTCCAGCTCGCGGCCGAGGCGCACCGGCCGCCGCACCGCCCGGCCGTTCTCCACCACGTAGAGAAACGCCGACTTGGCCGAGCGGTCGTCGCGGTAGAGCGCGCCGGCCGGGACCACGATGGCCTGCGCCGTCACCCCGATCAAGATCCGGCCCTCGGCAAACATGCCGGCCTTGAGCCTCCCACTGGCGTTATCCACCCCGATGCGCACCTTGGCCGAGCGCGTCTCGGCCTCGACCGCGGGACTGATCTCGATGACCCGCCCCGCGAAGCTGGCCCCAGGATAGGCGTTCACGGTAAAGCTCACGCGCTGGCCGGCGCGTATGGGCGCCAGCTCGGCCGTGGCCACCGGGCTCTCCAGCTCCAGACGGCGGTTGTCCACCACCGTGAAGACCGCCGTGGGCGCCTCGACGTAGGCGCCGGGGTTCACGTGCTTCTGGTAGATCTGGCCCGCCACCGGCGAGTGGATCACCGCATCGCGCAAATGCTTGCGCGCCACCTCCAGCGCAGCCCGCGCCTGCTCGAGTTGCGCCGCGGCCAGCCCCACCTGCGCGCGCGCGTCCTGCTCGGCCACCTCAGCGGCCTTCAGATCCTTGTCCGTGATGCCGCCGGACTTCAGGAGGCTCCGCCCGCGCTCGAGCTCCGAGCGGCTGTGATTCTCCAGCACCTGCGCCCGCGCCAGGCCGGCCTCGGCCACCTTGACCGCCGACTCCGCTTGCCGCACCGCCAGCCGGTAGTTCTCGTCGTCCACCCAGATGACGGCCTCGCCCGCCGCCACCGCGTCGCCCGCCTGCTTATCGAAGCGCAGCACCCGTCCGATGACCTGGGCTTTCACGTCCACGCGGGCGTTCGAGACCAGCGTGCCGGTGATCGCCACGCCGGCCACCAGCGACTGGGGCTCGAGGCGCAGCACGGCCACCCGCACGGCCGGCGCTTCCGCGGCCGCCGCCGGGCGGGCCTCCTTCGCGCGGCAGCCGGTCAGCCAGGCCGCGCTCAGAACCGTCCACCAGAAAGCATGCATCCGCATCGCCTTACTCCCAGGGGGTCCGCCCCACGGACCAGCGCAAGCCGGCGCGGGCCACGGCGTAGTCGTGCAGGCCGCGCAGCAGGTTGGTGCGCGCCACGGTCAGCGCGGTCTGCGCGTCCACCACGTCGAGCGTGGTGGCGGCGCCGTGTTGGTAGTTCGCTTGCGTCATGGCCAGGACCTTCTCGGCCTGGCTCAGGTTGGCGCGCGCGGCGGAGACGGTCTCGCGCGCCGCGGCCAGCTCGTCGAGCCCTTGCTCGAGGCTCAAGCGGATCTGCTGCTCGCTCTTCTCCCGCTCCAGGCGGGCCCAGCGCTGGTTGGCCGTGGCCTGCCAGACCAGGCCGCTGCGCCGGAAGCCGTCGAAGACCGGCAGCGAGAGGTTGACCCCCACGTTCCAGCGGAGGAAGCGCGAATCGATGAGCTTCTCCGGCAGCCGCGACATCACCCCGTAGTTCGCCGTGAAGTCCACCCGCAGGCGGTTCTCCGCCCGCGCCAAATCCAGTTGCGTGGCCGCGCTGCGCTCGGCAATGCGCAGCCGCAGCAGGTCGGGGCGGCGCCGCGCCGCCTCCTGCGCCAGCGCCTCGAGGTTCGGGTCCTCCCACGGCTTCTCCTGGAAGTCCCCGGTAATGCGGGTGGGGTGATCCGCCGGCCGGACCAGGTAGTAATTGAGCAGCGCGCGCGCCTGGCGGACCGCGTTCTGCGCCCGCAGCAGGTCCGGCGCGCCGTTGGCCACCGCCACCTCGGAGCGCAGCACGTCCACTTCGGTGGCCACCCCGTTGCGGAAGCGCGCCCGCGCCATCTCTGCGTGCTTTTCCTTCTGGCGCTGCGTCTCGGCCACCGTCTCCTGGTAGCGCTCCGCCCACACCAGCGCGTAGAAGGCCTTCACCACCTCGAGCGCCAGGTCCTGCTGCGCGCGGTCGATCTCCGCCAGCGCCCCCTCGGCCTCGACCGAAGCCAGCCGCAGCGCCGTGCCCACCTTGCCCTGCGTGAACAGCGGCTGCTTGACGGTGACGCCGTAATCGAACAGGTTCACCGGCGTGGGCACCAGCGCCTCCCGCAGCTCCGCGGGAAACTTGTCCAGACCCGAAGCGTTCAGCAGGCTGGGATCGCGCCAGCGCATGGCGCCCGAAGTGACCGTCACCTCCGGCAGCGCCTGGGCTTTCACCTCGCGGATCTTGCCCTTCAGGGCGTCCGCCGCCGCGCGGGCCTGGCCCACGTCCGGGTGGCGCTCCAGGGCCAGCCGGACGGCCTCTTCCAGCCTCAGGGCCGGCTCCTGGGCCGCCAGGGCTGCCGCCATCACCACACCACACAGCATGGACATACCTACGACCATACGGACCCCTTAGTGCCAAGGTTCCAGGTTTCTTTACCTATCGGTATAATCGACCCCGCATCCCCGTAACAGCAAATTCACAATCCGCCGCGCCAGCCGCCGGTCCAGCGCCGGCTCCCCGGCCAGCAGGTGCCCCATCGAGTAGACGAGGTGAACGCCCACCAGGGCCTCGGCGATTTCCTGGGGCCGGCCCCGCATCTCCCCGCGCCGCACCCCCTCCCGGATGACCTCCGCCATCAGGCCGACCCATTCCTGCCCCAGCTTGACGTAGTCGATGCCCGGGGATTCCTTGGGCGGCGCGAAGATCAGCCGCATGAACATAAGGGAAAGACCCGGGTTCCTGCGAGTGAGCTCGAAGTTCGCGGCCAGGATCTCCACCAGCTTGTCGGGGGCGCTCCGGGCGCGGCCCGCCGCCAGCAGGAACTGCTTGCGCGCCTCGTTACGGGCGTCCAGGAGCATCTCTTTGTAGAGCTGCTCCTTGCTGCCGAAGTAGTAGTAGAGCACCGGCTTGGTGATGCCGGCGCGCTGGCAGATCTCCCGCGTGCTGGCGGCCGCGTAGCCCTTCTCGGAGAACAGCTCGACGGCCGCCTGGCGCACCGCCTCCCGCACCACCCGCTTCGTTTTCATACCTACCGATAAGTATACAAACCCGCCCCGCCGCTTGTCAAAACGGGGAGCGCTACGGTCCACACCTGGTGTCCGGGCGAGGGGTGCGGGTGTCGCAGCGCCTACGAAGCTGGCTTGGTAAGCACGTAGCACTTGCGCGGATCGTTAGGGCCGCTGCCGATCCCGGCCACGAAGCCCCGGTCGATCAGGCCCAGCAGCCGGGTTCGCGTCGCCTTGGTGGAGATACGGATGTCGCGTGCGATCGGTTGCGTGGACAAGCCTTTGCCCGCACGAAGGGCGGCCAGGATGGCCCGGTCGCGCCGGTCCAGGACCGGTTCGCGGCGGGGCACGGCGGGAATGGTCACGCGGAAGTGCATGCCGATTTCCTCGAAAGCAGGCTCATCCAGGCCCCCGTCCCGGCATGCCGTGAGCATGCGCTCAAAAGACCGGGACAGTACACTCAATACACCATTTTTTCGGCTCTCGGGCTGGGTTGAGATCCAGAAGAAAATGGGGAAAGAGTGGACTGTCCCGGTTTCCCGGGTTTCCGGTTTTCCGGTTTTCGCGCTACGATCCAAGGGATGGGCAAGTTCTGCTGGGTGATCCCCCTGACGCTCGCCATGTCCGGCTGCACTTCTCGTAATGCGGAAAGTATCCTCCCCCTGGTCGAGGAGTTCGTCTACTCCTCGCTGGCGTTCTCGCCGGTCGCGTCCACCGGCGCGGGTTACCACCAGCACCAGGGCCGGCGGCTCGACGAAATGCTCGACGACCTGAGCCCCGCGGCGCTGGACGCCCAGCGCGTTTTCTACCGGCGGTTAGAGGTGCGCCTCGCAAAGCTCGAACCCCCGCGGCTGGCGCCCGAGGAGCGCGCCGACTACGACATCCTCGGCGGCCAGGTGGCGCTGGCGCTGCTGGAGCTCGACCAGATCCAAAACTACCGGCACAACCCCACCGGGTATGTGGAACGGCTGGGCAACGCCTTCTTCTATCCCCACGTGCTGGAGTATGCCCCGCTGGCGGAGCGGGTGCGTCACATGGTTGCGCGCCTCGGGAAGGTCCCGGCGTTTCTCGAGCAGGCCCAGAAGAACCTCGTGGATTCGCCCGAGATCTGGACCACGGTGGCCGTCGAGGAGAACGACGGCAACATCGGGCTGATCGACCGGATCATCCGCGCGACGGTGCCGGCGGCGCAGCGCGCGGAGTACGACCGCGCGGCCGCCATCGCGCTGCCCGCGCTGCGGGATTTCAACGCCTGGCTCAAGAACGACCTGGCCAAGCGTCCGAGCGACTGGCGGCTGGGGAAAGAGAAATACGCGCTCAAGTTCCGCTACGTGCTGGGCACGGATCTCACGCCGGAGCAGGTGCTGGCCCGGGCGGAGGCGGACCTGCGGAGCGTCCGGCAGCGGATGTACGAGCTGGCGCGGCCGCTCCACCGCCAGTGGCGCCCGCGGCACGAGGAGCACGCGGACCTCAACACCCTGGTCGGCGAGACGCTGGCCCGCATCGCCGAGCGCCACGCCGCCCCCGACGCTTACGTGGACGACGCCAAGCGGGATCTCGAAGAGGCCCGCCACTTCGTGCGGGCGAAGCAACTGCTGGCGCTGCCGCCGCGCGACAACCTGGGGGTCATCCCCACGCCCGAGTTCATGCGCGGCATCTACGCGGTGGGCGGTTTCCAGCCCGCGCCGCCGCTCGAGCCGCGGTTGGGCGCCTTCTACTGGATCACGCCCATTCCCCAGGACTGGCCCCAGGCGCGCATCTCCTCCAAGCTGCGGGAGTACAACTTCTACAAGCTCAAGCTGCTGACCATTCACGAAGCCATGCCCGGCCACTACGTGCAGTTCGAGTACGGCAACGACGTCGCGCCGCAGCCGCGGCGGCTCTTGCGAGTTCTGTACGGCAACGGGCCGTACGTGGAAGGCTGGGCCGAGTACGCCACCGAAATGCTGCTGGAGGCCGGCTTCCTGGACCACTCCCCCGAGTTGCGCCTCACCTTCTGGAAGGGGGAGTTGCGGGTGCTGGCCAACGCCATTCTCGATGTCCGCCTGCACACCCTGGGCCTGACCGACCAGCAGGCCCTGGACCTGATGACCCAAGACACTTTCCAGGAGACCGAGGAGGCCACGGCCAAGCTGCGGCGGGCCAAGCTCTCCTCCTGCCAGTTGCCCACCTACTACGTGGGTTGGCGGGACATGGTGCGGGTGCGTGACCACTACCGGCGCGAGCAGGGCGCCGGATTCCGGCTGGCGGAGTTCAACGCGCGGGTGCTGAAGGCGGGGGCCGTGCCGCTGCCGGTGCTGGCCCGGCTGCTGACGGGGAGCGGGTTGTGAGGAACAAACCGGGTCGTCCCATCGTCCCAGCAGAGTGATGGCACGAGAAGCCAGTGATGGGTCCGTCCCTCGTTCGGGCTGGCGTGCCGTCCTGTTCTGGCTGCGCGACCTGCTGCTGGCCGTCGTGATCGCCGCCGTGGTGATCATCTTCGTCTATCAGCCGGTGAAGGTCGAGGGCACCAGCATGATGCCGGCGCTGTCCGACCAGGAGCGCATCTTTGTCAACAAGTTCGTCTACCGCTTCGGCATGGGGGAGATCGAGCGCGGCGACCTGGTGGTGTTCTTCTTTCCGGGGGACCGCGACAAGTCCTTCATCAAGCGGGTGATCGGGCTGCCGGGCGACGTGGTGACCATCGAGCGCGGCGCGGTCCTGGTCAACGGCCAGCCGTTGCGGGAAGACTACGTTCCCCCGGAGTACCAGGACTACTCCTCGATGCCGCCCAAGAAGGTCGAGCCGGAGCACTACTTCGTGCTGGGCGACCGGCGGCATTCCTCCAGCGATAGCCGCTCCTGGGGCCAGGTGCCGCGCAGCGCCATTTACGGCAAGGCCGTGTTCGTCTACTGGCCGCTGGAGCGCATCGGACCGGTTCGGTAACCCTCCTGTTTCTGTTACATTGGTCGGTTGATTCCGATGGATACGGCCGAGCTGCGACGCCAGCTGGCGGGAGTCTTCGCTCCCATCTCGACGCCCTTCGCGGCGGACGAAGAGGTGGACTACGAGGCCCTGGAGTTCAACCTCGGCTTCTATGCCCGGAGCGAGATCCTGGGCTACCTGGCGCTGGGGTCGAACGGCGAGAACAAGAGCCTCACGGAGGACGAGAAGCTGCGGGTGCTCGAGGCCATCATCCGGCACAAGGCGCCGCAGCAAGTGGTGATGGCGGGCGCCACCTACGACGCGCAGCGGGACACCGAGCGCTTCTTCCGCCAGGCGGCGGCGCTGGGCGCGGACTTCGGCCTGGTGCTCTCGCCGGGCTACTTCCGCAAGCAGATGACCGAGGCGGTGCTCTACCGCTACTTCTCGACCGTGGCCGACGCCTCGCCCATGCCGGTGCTGCTCTACAACGCCCCGGGCTTCTGCGGGGTGACCCTCTCGCCGCCCCTGGTGGCGCGCCTGGCCGAGCACCCCAACATCGTGGGCATGAAGGACAGCGCCCCCAGCGGCATCGAGAACTTCCAGGCCTCGGAGGGCGACCACTTCCACGTGCTGGCCGGCTCGGCCAACTTCCTGTTTCCCGCCATGCGGCGGGGCTCGATCGGCGGCACGGTCTCGCTGGCGAATTCGTTCCCGCAGCTGGCGGTGGAGCTGTTCCGCTGCGGGCAGGCCCGGGACGAGGCGCGCGGCGTCGCGTTGCAGGAGCGCGTGCAGCGCATCAACGAGGCCATCGCGGGCCCCTACGGCCCGCCGGGCGTGAAGGCGGCTATGAACCTGGCGGGCTTGAAGGGCGGCATTCCCCGGCGCCCGTTGCGGTCGCTCACCGCCGAGCAGACCGAAGCATTGCGGCGGTTCCTGGCCGAGGAGGGGCTGCTAAGTTGAGCCGCGACATCCTGGCTGTGGACGTGGGCACCACGGCCTTCAAGCTGGCCGTGTTCTCGCCCGCGCTGGAGAGGCGCGGCGAGGCCTCGCGGCGCTACGAGGTGCACGTCTACGATCGCGGCAAGGCCGACATCGAACCCGAGAAGTGGTGGCAGGCGTTCCGCGAATGCTGCGTGGAACTGCGCGAGCAGTTGAGCGGCGTGGGCGTGGTCTCCTTCTCCGTGACCACGCCAGGATTGACGCCCATGGCCGCCGACGGGACGGCCCTCGGCCGCGCCATCCTGTTCTTCGACGGCCGCTCGCACGCCCAGGCCCGCGCCATCCGGGCGCGCGTGGGCGAGGAGAAGTTTCTGCGCGAGACCTGCAACCTGCCGGTCTCGGGCGGCTCGTCGCTGTGCTCGATCCTGTGGATCCGCGAGAACCAGCCCGAGGTCTGGCAGGCCGCGGCCAGGTTCGGGCACACCAACACCTACCTGGTGAAGCGGTGCACCGGGGAGTGGGTCATCGACCCCTCGACCGTGTCCATCACCGGCCTGTACAACACCGCCCGCCACGACCTCACCTGGAACCGGGAGGTGCTCCGCGCCGCCGAGATCCCTGAGGAGAAGCTGCCGCCCTTGAGACACTCGCATGAAGCCGCCGGGCGCATCCTGCCGGGGGTGGCGGCCGAACTCGGTCTGCCCGAGGACTGCGTGGTGCTGTGCGGCGGCAACGATGCGGTGCTGGCGGCGCTCTCCGGGGGCCTCACCCGGCCGGGCGGCATCACCAACATCTGCGGCACCTGCGAGATCACCTACGTCTGCGTGGACCGCCCGGTCAGCTCGGCGAACTTCAACGTGCGCTGCCACGTGCTCCCCAACCGCTGGGTGACCTTCTTCGTGCTCAACACCGGCGGCAAGGCCCTGGAGTGGTTCCATGCGGTGTTCTGCGCGGAGATGAGCGAGCGGGCGTTCTTCCAGGACTACGTGCCGGCGGCGCTGGCGCGCTTCTTCGCCCGCGAGGATCTGGACGCCGCCGAGCGGGACCTGCCCGTGTATGGGCCGTTCCTGGGCGGCTCGCGCTATGCGCTCGAGCAGTTGAAGGCCAGCTTCTCGGGGGTGACGCTCGAGACCACGCGGGAGGACCTGCTCGTGGCCGTCATCCGCGGCAATGCGCTCTACCATGGCGAGCACCTGCGCGAGGTGGGCCGCATGATCCCGCTAGGCCGCCAGGTCATCACCACCGGCGGCGCGGCGAAGATCCCGGGCTACATCCAGGCCCAGCAGCGCTGGACCGGCGACTTCGAGTATGACTACCAGGACCAGTCCTCGCTGGTGGGCGCCGCCTTGCTGGCGCGGTTCTACCAGACGGGGGAGCTTACCACCGGGGAGGAGTGAAGTTATGGCAGTGGCGCCGATGCAGGAGATCCTCAAGGACGCCTTCGCGAAGCGCTACGGGGTGGGGGCGTTCAACATCGTCAACGATCTGACCATGGAGGCGGTGCTGGCCGCGGCGGCCGAGGCGCGCTCGCCGGTGATCGTGCAGGTGTCGGTGAAGACCGTCAAGCTATATGGCGCGCGGCTGATCCGGCTGATGTTCGAGGAGATGGCCACCCGCGCGCCGATCCCCGCCACGCTGCACCTGGACCACTGCCCGGACCGCAAGGTCATCGAGGAGTGCGTGGCGGCACGGTGGAACTCGGTGTTGTTCGACGCCTCGAAGCTGAGCTACGAAGACAACCTGGCCGAGACCCGGGAAGTGGTGGCGCTGGCGCACCGGCACGGCGTGGCGGTCGAGGGGGAGCTGGAGGCCATCAAGGGCGTCGAGGACGGCGTGGGCGACGATTACGGCGGGGCCGTGGTGGCGCTGGACAAGGCCGTGGCCTTCATCCGCCAAACCGGCATCGACAGCTTCGCCCCGGCCATCGGCACGGCGCACGGGCTGTACCAAGGCGAGCCCAGCATCAACTTCGAGCGGGTCTCCGAGATCGTGGCCGCCGAGCCCGTCCCGCTGGTGATCCATGGCGGCACGGGCTTGAGCGACGCCGTCTTCCAGGAGCTGATCCGCCGCGGCGCGGTGAAGATCAACATCTCGACCCAGCTCAAGATCACCTTCGCCGACAGCTTCCGCAGTTACCTCGATGAGCGCCCGTCCGAGTACGACCCCTTGAAGCTTCTCGGTGCGGTGAAGAAGAATGTCCAGGCCATGGTGGCGGGCTTCCTCGAAGTGTTCGGCAGCGTGGGGCGAGCGGCATGAGCCAGGTCCTCATCTACGACTGCGACGGCGTGCTGGGCGACACCGAGCAGTTCGGCCACCTGGTGGCCTTCAACCAGATGTGGCGGGAGATGGGCGTGCCCTGGCAGTGGTCGCTCGAGGAGTACGGGCGGAAACTCCAGATCGGTGGCGGCAAGGAGCGCATGGCGAGCCTGTTCGCGGAGCCGGAGTTCCTGAAGGTCTTCACGCCGCCGGCCACCGGGGAGGGGCGCCAGGAGACGGTCGCCGCCTGGCACAAGCGCAAGAGCGCCATCTATCAGGAGATCGTCAACTCAGGCCGGATCCCGCCGCGCCCCGGGGTGAAGCGCCTGACCGAGGAGGCGCTCTCGCAGGGCTGGATCCTGGCGGTGGCCTCGACCTCGGCGCAGCAGTCCGTCGAGGCGGTGCTGCGCCGGGCGATGGGCGACGAGACCGCCACACGCTTCGCTTTGGTGCTGGCCGGCGACGTGGTCAAGGCCAAGAAGCCCGCGCCGGACATCTACCGGCTGGCCGCCGCGCGCCTGGGCGTGCTGCCCTCGGATTGCGTGGTGATCGAGGACTCGAACAACGGCGTGGTCTCGGCCGCCGCGGCGGGCATGAAGTGCGTGGTGACGGTGAGCGGCTACACGCGGGAGGAGGATTTCTCCGCGGCCGCGATCGTGCTCACCTGCCTGGGCGATCCGGGCGGCGAGGTCTGCGAGGTGCTCGAGAACCGCTCGCCGACGCGGCCCGGGGCGTGGTTTACGGCAGTTGACCTGGAGAGGGTGCTGGCAGGGTAATTCCGGCCGCTTCCAGGACCCTTGTGGCCAGCCTCTCGAAGTCTTGCCGGCACCCCTGAACGGCGTAGAGGTGGGAGCCGATGGCTCCGTCGGCCGACTGGAGGTGGAAGATGGGCTTGCGGACTTCCTGCGCCATGGGCATCAGGCTGCGGTAGTCCTTGAGCAGCGCGAGGCAATGTGGGTCGCTCTCGACTGTGACATCACCGGCGCCATCTTCATTCAAAACGGCCGCGCGATACTCACCAGGGAATCGACGCATCCAGCGGTCATACGCCCGGACAGGTCGATTCAGGCGCAGTGTATGTTGCAGCACGACGTACCCCACGGGGCGCATGTCGCCGCCGGGAAGGTCGAGGGTAACCTGCGGCCTCTTGGCCAGGCGCTCAGCCCAGTCCTCTCGCCAAGCGCGAAGTCGCGGTCCGACGTTGGCGAGACCCCGGAGAGAGAAGAGGTCCGGGCGCAAAGGGATAACCGCGAAGTCGGAAGCTACCAGGGCAGCCCGGTTAATGGCCCCCAGATTCGGGCCGAGGTCTATCAGGGCTATACCGGCCTCGCAGGCGGCCCCCGCCAGTTGAATGACCCGCCAGAAAGCCGAGACCACGCGAAACGCACCCACGTCGCGACTCAAGCACTTGGGCCACTCTGCCGAAAGCTCATCTTCGAATTCGGATAGGAGCAAGTCCCCAACCAGTAGCCATAGTCTGGAGTCGATGGTTTCCACGTGGGGCGGGGCAATGTCCCCGGTGCGATTCAGCAGCGGCTGCACAGAATCGAAAACCGTGCCGGGCTTCGTGGGTCCCATCCACAGCTCTTCGAGGCGGTCGTCGTCGAGGAACGCGGCACTGAGGTTCGCCTGAGGATCCAGATCGACCGCCAGCACCCGGTACCCCAGGTCGGCAAGCATCCAAGCGAGGTGGTGGGCGAGCGAGGTCTTGCCAACCCCTCCCTTGTTGTTGAACAGTGCGATGGTGGGGACGCTCATGGGCGCCTCCTGAGGGTGGCCAGCACGTGAGTGTTCGTCGGGTGGAGCCCCATAGCCGGATTGCCGTTTCTTTCGAGTTCGCGTTGCGCCATCGGGAGACCGATGCCAAACCGCTGCACGTACCCGAGGTTGCGCATCGCTTCGGCCAGGTGGGGATTTCTGTAATCCGTGAGGCCGGGTTGCCCGAAGTTGTGGAGACCGATCTGCCCGAAAGGACCACCGGGACTCAAGATCTCAATCCGGTCCGAAAACCAGTTGACGCGAACCGGGGCATTGGTGCCCTCGTAGCTCCGGTGCAGTACAGCATTCCGCACCAGTTGTTGCAGAGCCACGATGGGGTAGTCTGCCCGGCGAACCTCGATCGCCTGGGTGGTGATGTTCACCGACACCGAGATGTGGCTTTCGAACACTTCGTCCAGCATGCGGAGCAGCTCCGGCAGGGGTCCGCCCAGGGCGTGTTCTGCCTTGATGGGGTCGGTGAGCTCCGTTCCCTCGAACCGGAGGAACTGGACGTACGCGCCTGGCAGGAACTGCCCCGGATCCCTGCCCGCCACTAGGATGCCCAGGATCGTAGGCTTCAACTCCGGCTCTGGGGTCGCCAGCCGCACCGAGGCAAGCTGCTGCTCGACAGTCCGCTGGTTCTCCGCCAGAGTTTCGGCCGGGAGGAACGACGGGAAGTAGACCCTGCGGACCAGATCCAGATCCAGATCATCGAGAGTCGCCGACGGCACCGGTTGGAGGTCAAACGGCAGATCCCGCGCCCGCCGCTTCTCACTGAGCCGCCGCTCCTCCTCTGGGGTAGCGATGGCACGGCGCGGACCTACCCGAATCCAGGTGCGTCCGCGCAAACGAACCGGCGGAGCATCCGCAGACTGGACGATGACCACGGCCATGTCGCATTGCTTCAAGGTCCGCTTCTGCACCATCATGCTGGGAAGGGGCAGGATGTTGCCGTCAGAGCGCACGTCGGCCAGTGTGCGCAGCAGTTCGTCGGTGATCGCTAGGTGCGCGCAGGACCCGTCATCATGCGCGCCGACGAAGACTACGCCCGGCCGCCGGTGATCCGGCAGATCGTTGGCGAAGGCGCAGATGGCCTGCCGGATCTTCTCGGAATCGGAGTGCGACGCCTTCCGCTCAACGCGATCGGACTCCAGGTCGGTCAGCAGACGATCGAGCTCCTCGTCCCCCATACCCCTCTACTTTACCGCCTCCCCAGCAGCCACATCACCACGGATAGGAGCACACTCAAGAGTACGCAGGTGGCCAGCGGGAGGTAGAACGCCGAGTGCTTGCCGCGGATGACGATGTCGCCCGGCAGGCGCCCCAGGCGGAAGGGCAGGCGCGCGCCCAGCGTCAGGAGCAGTCCCACCACGACCAGGATCGCTCCGATAGCGATCAGCGTGCGTCCCAAGGCGTTCACCGTACAGCCATCATAGTTCAGCGGCGCCGCGGCGTGCTAGACTCGTAGCCATGGGGACCGCAGTCAGAGCCCTTTCGCTGGAAGAGTACCTCTCCAACCCCGCCTACGAGCGCTGCGAGTATATCGACGGGGAAGTCGTGGAGCTGAACGTGGGGAACAAGCCGCATTCGAAGATTCAGGTCAAGTGCATCCGAAGACTCGATGAGTACTTTGATCGGAGGCCTGGCGGCTATGTGGCGGCTGAGCTCCGCTGCCGGCTGCTAGTGGCGGGTCGGGCGCGCATCTATCTGCCCGATGTGGCAGTCGTATTGGGGGACGAAGACGCTTCTGAGATCCGTTACCTGAACCGGGCCCCGGATCTGGTGGTGGAGGTGCGTTCCCCCGACGACTCGCTCAGCGCGCTGCACCGCAAGGTCGCCGACTATTTTGCCAACGGAACCAAGCTGGCCTGGGTGGTTCTCCCCGAAGAACGGGCCGTGCTGGTCTTCACGCCCGGCGCCCCCACCCGCACCGCCATCTGCGGCGAAACCCTCGAGGGCGGCGGCCTGCTGCCCGATCTGAAGATCCCGGTGGACGCGCTGTTCGCCTGAGCGCGTCCTTCAGCGCCACTCCCACTCGAGGAAGCCGGGCTGGACGTCCGCCATGGCGTTGACGATCAGCTCCGCCAGGCCGCCGTAGAGGATGCGGTGCCGCTCCCACAGGCCGTAGTAGGCCAGCAGGTCGCGCAACTGGCCCTTGCAGTTCGAGCACGGGGCGCAGAGGTATTTCGGAATGGAGGGATCGAGGCAGTCTCCGAAAGCGGTGAGGATCTGCGCGAGCTTCTTGCGCCCAGAGACGTGAAAGCGCCAGGCGGGGAAGTTGTTGCCGCTCATGATGGCGAAGCCGGCGCCGCCGCCGCAGCAGTAGTTATCGACGCCGTGGGGCTCCATCTCGCGGAACTGGGGGCAGATCTTACGCACGATCTCGCGCTGCGGCTCGACCACGCCCATCAGCCGCACCAGGTTGCAGGGATCGTGCAGGGTGACGGGGAAGTTGTTGCGGGCGGGGTCGAGCTTGATGCGCTCGTTCACCACGATGTCCCGCAGCAGGGTAAGCGCGCTCTCGCGCGGGATGTCCATCTCGCCGGCTAGGATGCGGTCGGCCACCACGGAGAGGGCCTTGTGCGCGTGCCCGCACTCGCCCAGCACGATCTTCTTGACCTTGAGCTTGCGGGCCGCCTCGAGGTGCTTCCAGGCCACGCGCGCGAACTGGGCGTCGTCGTACCAGAGGCCGTAGTTGATCGAGTCGTAACCGGCCAGCTCTGAGGAGAGCGTCCAACTGAGGCCGGCGGCGTTGAGGACAACGGCGAAAGCGCCGGGGTTCTCCGGCCAGGCCAGGATTTCGCCGGCGTTGTGGATGAGCAGGATGTCGGCGCCTTCGACGTCCCACGGGGTGTGGACCTCGAGGCCGGTCTTCTCGCTCATGTCCTCGTCGATGAACTCCAGGTTGTCCTTGACCACCACCGAGTTCATGCCGGTCGAGGAGCCGACCTTGAGCTGGAGCATGGAGCCCTGCTCGTGCAGCTCCTTGGCCGCGATGCCCATCTCCTGGCTGAAGAGCTTGCGGAGCTCGTGGGCCACCAGCCCGTTATCGGCGCCCATGGGGCAGGTCTGGGCGCAGCGGCGGCAGAGGTTGCAGCGGTAGGCCAGCTCGACGAGCCGCGCCACCAGCGGCCAGTTGACCTGGATATCGCCGTGCTGGAAGGCCGAGAGCACCCCGCCGCGCTGGACGAACTTGAAGTACAGGCGGCGCAGGATCTCCGAGCGGAAGGTGGGCCGGTACAGCTCGTTGCGCCCGCTGGCCTCGAAGACGTGGCAGGCGTCCGCGCAAGTCTGGCAGCGGGCGCAGTGCTCCATGGTCAGCAGCAACGGCTGGAGGAAGGTCCAGTTATTCTCGCGGGTGAAGAGCTTGTCCAGCCCGGCCAAGAACTTCTTGACCAGTTCCTCTTCTTCCGCCTTGGTCTTGGGCTGCGGGATGTTGACCGCGCAGGTGTCGTCCAACCCGCACTCGTACCTCTCTCTGGCCTGCGCCGACAGCGGCGCCCAGTGGTGGTCCTGGGCGGGATCCTCGAGCGGCGCCGGCAGCCTCATCAGGTCCGCGTGGTCGAGGTGGACGAGCGGCTCACGGTCCTCGCGCGCCATCTGGGAGAGCCGGACGCCCTTCTTCATTTCTTGGCCCCCGGCGCCGGGTTGGCGGTGGCGATGTCGGCCCAGGTCTTGGCGCCGTCGGCGCCGACGTGGGGAGCCGACCAGGTGGGCCGGTAAGTCAGGTACTCGGCGAACCTTTTCTGGAGCTTGGCGCTGTGGCGGCCGGGCGTATCATCCCAGCGCACGGAGTGATAGGTGAAGTACTTAGCGATGAAGTGCGACATGTGGGTGAGCGGGATATAGGACGCGAGCAGCGCCCCCAGGATCAGTCCCGCGGCCAGCACCGGCGGTATCTCCAGACTGGCGTCCCAGGTCAACCAGCCGTAAGCGATGCCGAGCACGCCAGGCGCCTCGGGCCCGGCGAACACGTAGCCGGCGGCCAGCGTTCCCAGCGTGACGAGGAAGAACAGCAAGTTGAAGATGTCGCCGCCGGTGGTGCTGTTGGCGAGTTCCTCATCGGTGAGGCGGCGATGCAGCAGGCCGAGGGCGCCCACCACGGCCAGCGCCACGCCGGACACGCCCGTGGCCATGTAGACGTAGTGCAGCAGCCTGCCGGTGGCTCCGAAAATCAGCCCCGGCGCCGCCAGCCACAGCAGCGCGCTCAGAACCAGCAGGGCCAGCGTCCCCGTCAGTAGGTACAGGCCGAGGTGGAACGCGAAGGAGCGGTACCAGAGCTGCCGGTTGAATTCCCAGAGGCCCTTCAGGAAGAGCATCTCGGGAAGCATGACCTTCAGTTCGCCCAGCAGGTTGAACTGGGCGGGCCGGGTCCACCAGTCGGTTTCCTCGAAGTAGGAGCCGCCGTGGCGCACGCGCTGGGGCTCCTCGTGCGGAACGGGGTAGACTTCCCAGCGCAGGTGCAGCGGCGCCCGGGCGTAACGCACGGCCCGAGCCACGCACCCGGCCAGGAAGACCAGCGCCGCAGCGTAGAGGATGGCGTAGATGATAAGCGTCACCGGCATACCCCGCTGGACTCAAGGCGATCTGCGCAGCAGCTTGCCCACCACGCCTAGCACCTCTGCGGGATCGATGGGCTTGGCAATGAAGCCGTCGGGCGGGGGCACCTGGCTGCGCGTGCTGTAGAAGCGCTCGGTGTCGGCCGAGGAGCCGCCCGGCCCCGTGACGCCCGTGACAAACACCACGGGGATGTCCTTCAGATCGGGCCGGGATTTTATCTCGCGGTAGAAGCGCACGCCGGACTTGTTGGGCATCGACAGGTCCAGGGTGATGAGGTCGGGCTTGTCCCGCTCGACCGCCGGCATGGCCTCCAGGCCGTCGCCGGCGCAGGCGGCCGCGTAACCGTTCTCCTGGAAGAGCCGGCTCAGGTACAGGCACACGTCCGGCTCGTCGTCCACGACCAGGATTTTCTTCCTCGGGCCTGCTTCCGCAGTCATGCTGGTCCTCCCAGCGGCAGTTTGACCGTGAACGTGGAGCCCTGCCCCGGGGTGGAATCCACGGAGATGGTTCCGCCGTGCTCGGTGACGACCTTGCGCGCCACCACCAGCCCCAGGCCGGTGCCCGAGGCGCCCTTGGTGGAGAAGAACATGGTGAAGAGCTTGCCGCGGGTCTCTTCGTCCATGCCGGTGCCGTTGTCGGCGACTTCGATGACCGCCTGCTCGTCCTGGCGGGAGACGCGCACCAGCACCCGGGAACTCTTCTGCTCGTCCTGGTCGGTGTAGCAGGCGTCCAGGGCGTTGCCCACCAGGTTGGAGATCAGCGAATGGATATCCCTGGGCTCAGCGAGCAAGTCGGGGAGATTGTCGGCGATCTCGGCCGCGAGCTGGACTCCCGCGTCGGCGGAGCGAGCGGCGAAAAGTTGGACGACGGCGCGCGTGACCTCGGGCAGCGAAACGGGCAGGCGGCGCGGCGAGCGCTGCTTGGCGCAGTAGAGCATGTCCAGGATCATGGCCGACAGCCGGTCCACGTTGCGCTGGATCATCTCCCAGCCGGTCTGGATGTCCGCCTGATTCTGGTCGCGGAAGCCCAAGTTGGCCACGTAGACGCCGCCGCGCAACCCCTCCAGCACGTTCTTGATGCTGTGGGCGATGCCGCCCACCAGCCGGCCCAGGCTGGCGAGCTGGTCCTGGAGGGTGCGCATCTCGGTGATGTCGGCGGCCACCTGCATGACGTCGGTGATCTGCCCGCGGGCGTCGCGGACCGGGGCGGTGTAAACCACCACGTGCAATTGACGCCCGGCGTTGTCGAAGACCACCTGCTCGTCGCTGTGCGAGTGGCCGTCGGCGAAGGCGTCGGCCACCGGGCAGGCCGGGCAGGGCTCCTTGCGGTGCTTGTAGATCTCGTAGCAGAAGCCGCCCAACCGGCGGCTGAAGCTCTCCTTGAAGCGCTGGTTGGCCTCCACGATGCGGAAGTCCCGATCATGCACCGAGACGTAGCAGGGCACCACGTCGAAAAGGTTGTGGAAGCGGGTCAGGCTGTCGTGCAGCCGGTGCTCGAGCTCCTTCTGCACCGTGATGTCGGCGAACAACTCCATGACGGCGACGATCTCCCCAGAGGGATCGCGCAGCGGGCTGGTCTTGACGATCACGGCGTGCGGCAGCCCGGAGCGGTCGAAGATGGTCTCCCCGCTGGTGTGTTCCTGGCCGTCCTGGAAAGTGCGCGCCACCGGGCACTCCGGGCAGGGCTCCACGCGGCCCTTGAACACCGCGTAGCAGCGCTCCGAGAGGTGTTCCCCGAAGTCCTCGACCAGCTTGCGGTTGGCCTCCAGGATGCGGAAATGGCGGTCCTGGATCGAGATGTAGCAGGGCACGTCGTCGAGCAGCCGCCCGCCGGTGAGGGCGCGCACGTCGAGGGTCCCCGCGCCAGGTTCAGGCCACCGCGGTTCCGCCATCGAGCCTCCTTTCCGCGTGCTCTGCGACTTCAGTGCCTGTCTTTCCTATTCTCCAGCACCGTCCGGACCGTTTCCAGGACCTTCTCCGGGTTGATGGGCTTCTCCAGAATGGCCTCGGGTTCCGGCAGGTGCTTCTCCGCGATGAAGCGGTGGAAGTCGATGCGGGGCGCATCCACGCCGATGCAGCCGGAAACCACCACGATGGGCAGGCGGGCGAAGCGCTCGTCCTTCTTGATCTCCCAGTACAGCTTCTCGCCGGTCATCTTGGGCAGGATCAGGTCCAGCGTCACCAGGTCCGGGTTCTCGCTCTTGATGGCGCGGATGCCCTGGTTGGCGTCGGGCGCCTCGATGACCTCGGCGCCCTGGTCCTTGAAGATCATGCGCAGGTAGACGCGCACGTCGGGCTCGTCGTCGATGACCAGGATCTTGTAGCCCGCCAGCGGCTTCACGGCGCGCGCCGGCTTCTCCGGCACCACCAGGGCGCTGGCCACCAGGCTGACGAGCTGCTTGACCTGCATGTCCAGCTTGTAGTGCCGGATCAGGTCGAACAGCCCGTCCACGCAGTTGTGGCAGGAGGTGACCACGGCCTTGGCGCCGGTGGCCTTCAGTTGCTCGGCCTTGATCTTGGCGGACTTCAGGCGTCGCGAGGTGTACTCGGACATGGACATGGCGCCGCCGCCGCCCGTGCAGCAGTAGTTCTCGGCGCGGTTGGGGTGCATCTCCCGGAAATCCGCGCACACCAGGTTCAGCAGTTCCCGCGGCTCCTCGATCAGGCCGCAGCTCCGGGCGATGTTGCAGGAGTCGTGGTAGGTGACCGGGCCGGGGTTCTTGCTCTGGTCCACCTGGATGCGTCCCTCCCGGATGTAGCGCAGCATGGTGATGACCGCGCTCTCCATCTCGAAGGGGACATCCACCCGGCCCCAGTTGGGCCCCTCGCAGCGGGTGGAGCGGTAGCCGTGGCCGCACTCGGAGATGACCAGCTTCTTGCCGCGCAGCGCCGCGACCGCATCGTAGACGCGCCGGGCCACCGCGCCGCCCAGCTCGTCGTCGCCGTTGAACAACCCGAAGTTGGTCTGGTCCCAGCCTACGCTGGCCATGGTCCACTTCTCACCGGCGAAGTGGAAGATGGCCGCGGCCTCGGCGATGGTCCGCGGGTCGTACTTCACCTCGCGCGGGTTGATGGCGTAGACCACGTCGCAGTCGGGCTTATCCACCGGGATTCTTACGGAGGGATCGTGGTATTCGCTCTGAAGTTCCTCCTCCATCCAGGCCAGCGTCTCCAGGTACTCCTCCGGGAGCACGCCCATCTGGTTGCCGATCTCCCACTGGTCCTTGGCCACCACCGCCACGCCCTCGGGCATGATGCCCACGTGGACCAGCAGCCCGCGCGCCATGCGGTTGAAGGTGGCCATATCCACGCCCATGGGGCAGGCCAGCGAGCAGCGCCGGCAGTTGGTGCACTTGCCGAAAACGGTGTCCTTGAGCTCCTCGAGTTCCGCGTCGCTGTAGACGCTGCGCGCGCCCACCCACCAGGGCAGGGCGCGGCCGGTCCAGTCGAGGTGCGCCTTGAAGAGCTGGCGCAGCTGGTCAGCCTTGTGGGCCGGCGCGTAGGTGATGTCGCCCGGGTTGGCCAGCACGTAGTGGCACTGGTCGGTGCACAGGCCGCAGTGCACGCAGGCCTCGAGCGACAGCATCATCTGGCGCGTCACCTTCTGGCGCATCCGCTCGATGACTCGCTCGGCCTTGTGGCTGCGGGTCCGGCTCACGGCTTAGGCCCCCCTCTCGACCGGATACACGCCCCGGTGCCCCAGCGTGCGGCCCAGATACCAGCGGGCAAAGGGGTAATACAGGTAGTGCGAGATCTTGCTGAAGGGGACGTACACCAGGAAGAAGGCCGTCAGCCAGAAGTAGCCCAGCAACGGCCATTCGCGCTGCTCGTGGCTAGGGGGCGCCGCCAGCACGCTGGAGGCGAACCAGACCACCAGCAGGGCCAGCGAGAAGTAGTCGTCCGGCGAGCTGATGGCGCGCATGTAGGGGTTGACGATCCGGCGGACGAGCCGTCTGACGCCCACCAGGAACGCCGCGGCGAAGAGCGCTTGCAGGCCGAATACCAGCATCTGGTTCTCGAGGAGGTGGGCGGCGTAGGGGATGACGAACGACAGGCCGATGGAGGCCGCTACGGCGATGTGGAAGATGGCGAACTGCACCCAGAAGAACGGCTGCTGGCGGGTGCTCAGCACCGTCCAGGGCATGGCAATGGCGGCCAGCGAGTAGGTGGCGCCCTTGAGCGGGCCGGTGTGGCCCCGGCCGGTGCGCGCCTGGCGGTCGCGGGCCGCCGGGAACTTGAGAATCCAGCGAACCTTCAAGGCGTAGACCACCGCCATGAAGGTCAGGGCGGCGATTTGCAGCGTATCCTCAGCGAATTTGAGCTCCGGACTCATCCCCTCTCCCTCCTAGAGCGCCTCCATTCCGGGCTGGAAGGCGCTGAACTCGCGCTTGTCGGCGACGCAAAGGATGACCTCCTCGAGCGCGGTCGGGCCTTGCAGGTACGCCTGGATCGCCTCCAGCATGACGCCGGCGCATACCTCGAGCGGCACGCCGTAGAAGCCGGCGCCCATGGGCGGAAAGGCCAGCGTCTTGACTCTCCTCTCCTCGGCGGCGCCGAGCGCCGCCAGCACCGACTGGCGGAGCTTCGGCTCCGTGTTCGGCTCCTGGAACTTGGGCCCGCAGGCGTGGATGATGAACTTGGCCTTCATGGCCCCGGCTCCGCTCACCGCGGCCTGGCCCATCCGGAGGCGGTCCATCTTCTCCAGCTCCTTCTTGACGGCGTCGCCGCCGCGCACCTGGATGGCGGTGCCGAACCCGGAGCCCAGTCGCAGGTCCTCGCGGGCGTAGAAGACGAAAGCGTCCACCGCGAGCGCGGTCAGGTCGCCGCACGCGAGGCGGACCACCGTGCGATTGACCATTCTTTCAATCGGCTCGGGCGCCAAAGCTGGGGACGGAATGGGACACCTCCAGGCTACAGCGGGGTCGGGCATGCCCGACCCCTGCTGTAAGGGCGAAGCGCAACCGGAGACCAGCCTGCGGTGCGCGGTCTGGCCCGACCCCTACTGTAAGGGCGAGGCAGGGCTCGCCCGCTGACTGCGGCGCCGCCGAATGCGGCTTCTGGCCAGTGGCTGCTGGATCACCGGGCACCGGGAGAACCCTACTTCTTGGCTTCCCCGGTAGCGAACCCGTGCAGCTTCACTTCCACCTTCTGTTCGAGGCTGTCGTAGTACTCTTTCAGGACCGCGATCACTTCCGGCCGCGAGAACTCCGGCGGCACCGGCTTGCCCTCGCTCATCAGCTTGCGCAGCAGGGTGCCCGACAGCAGCAGGCGCGCGCCGCCCTGGTAGGCGCCGTTCTCATCGATCACCGCCTTGCTCTCGTGCGGGCAGGTCTTCATCGAGGCCATCGAGCCGCACTCGTAGCAGTAGAAGGTCCAGTCCATGCACAGCGGCCGCAGCACCAGGGCATCCGGCGGGATCTCGTTGAATACCTTCTGGGCGTCGAAGGGGCCGTAGTAGTCGCCCACGCCGGCGTGGTCGCGCCCCACGATCAGGTGCGAGCAACCGTAGTTCTGGCGGAACACAGCGTGCAGCAGCGCCTCGCGCGGCCCGGCGTAGCGCATCTCCATGGGATAGCCGCCCTGCACCACGCGGTCCTTGCGGAAGTACTTGTTGACGAGCACGTCGATGGCCTTCACCCGCACCTCGGCCGGGATGTCGCCGGGCTTGAGCTTGCCCACCAACTGGTGGATGTAGACGCCATCGCAGACCTCGATGGCGATCCAGGCCAGGTAGGCGTGCGAGCCGTGCATGGGGTTGCGGAGCTGCAAGGCCGCCACCGTGCTCCAGCCGCGCCCGGCGAAGACCTGCCGGGCCTCGGCGGGCCGCTGGTAGATGCCCTCGAACATTTCCGGGTAGTACGACTCCGAGAGCACCTTGACCGGGCCGGCCAGGTTCACCGGGCCCTGCTCCATCACCTTCTGGACGCCGGGGTGGGCGGGGTCCGTGGTTCGGAACACCTGCTGGCACTCGTGTTCCCGGTCGATGGTGTACTTCTCGGTGACCCGCATCGTGCCCATGATGGCTTCGGTCTCGATGTCCCAGAGCGCGACTTCCTCGCCGACGGCGATCGAGCCGGCCAGCTCCTGCTGGGCCGAAAGCGTGATGGGGATGGGCCAGAACAGGCCGTTCCGGCTGGGCAGGCTGTAGGTGTCGCAGCAGCCCCGCCAGTCGTCCCGGCCCATGAAGCCGTCCAGGGGCGTGAAGGCACCGATGCCCATCATGATCAGGTCGCTGGTCTCGCGGCTGGTCATGGGGACCTGCGGGAGGCCCGCGGCCTTCTGGAGTTCGTCCGGCCGGGCTTCGCTGGGCAGCAGCAAGGCTTTCAGCGCAGGGCTGCCGTGTGGTGGAACCAACTTGCTCATTCAGATCCTCCGTGTGGAAAAACGTTGTAGAAAAATGCCATACAGGCGCGTCCCACCGTAAATCATATACCAGTCAGTGCCCGCTTGTCATGGCCGCCGGCCGCTTTTTGCGCGGCGGACGGGCTGGAACGTCCGGGCGGCGCCGATCACCGCCCGGGACCACTCCGGGGTTCCTAGCGCGTGCAGGTGGGTGTAGCCGGCCCAGACGTTGCCCAGGACGACGCCGTCGCGTCCTCCGCGGGTCCCGGTGCCGCGACGGACGGCGCAGGCGGTCGGGGGTGGCGCGCCTTCCGCCACAAGCCGGGAGTAGTGGAATTCGTGGCCCCGCAGCGTCAGGCCGACCGGGAAAAACGGGTTCGGCGCGTCCACCTCGAGCACGGTGTAGCCATGTCCTTGGGGGGCCGGGCAGACCTCGACCCGGAAGGGTAGGACGCCAGCCATGGGGTAGCTTTCTCCCTGCCAGACGATGGCCTCCGATAGCAGCATCAGGCCGCCGCACTCGGCGTAGATGGGCAGGCCCGCCAGCGCCGCCCCCCGCACCGCCTCCAGGAACGGACGATTGGCCGCCAGCCGGGCGCCATGCGTTTCCGGGAACCCGCCGCCGAGGTAGAGGGCATCCAGGTCCGGGGGCAGGGAACCATCCGAGAGAGCCGAGACCGGAACCAGCTCGGCGCCGGCGGCCGCGAGCGCCTCGAGGTTCTCGGGGTAGTAGAAGGTGAAGGCCGCATCGTGCACGTAGCCCACCTTCAGGCCGCGGCCGTCGGGAGGCTGGGAGGTCTCTGCGGCCGGGCAGTTCAGGAGCGGCGCCTGGCGGGCCATGGCCAGCAGGGCCTCGATATCCAGGCGGCCGCGGGCCAGCTCGAGCAGGTTGCGCTCCAACGGGCCGGTCTGGGTGAACTCCTCGGGCGTAACCAGCCCCAGGTGGCGGCCGGGGATGGGGGCGTCGCCCGAGGCTCGCGGCAGCACGCCCAGCACCGGAATGCCGCAGATGGACTCGACGGCCTCACGCAGTACCCGCTCGTGGCGCGCTCCGGCCACTCGGTTGAGCACGACGCCCACGATCCGGACGTCCGGGTCCAGCCTCTGGCACCCCAGCACCAGCGCCGCGGCGGTCCGGGTAGCCTTGGTGGCGTTTACCACCAGGACCACGGGCGCGCCCAGGGTCTTGGCCAGCTCGGCGGTGCTGTGAGTTCCCTGGGCGTCCGCGCCGTCGTAGAGGCCCCGGTTGCCCTCGATCAGGCTCAGCCCTTCCGGTGTCGCGTGGCGGAGGAAGGAGCCGGCGGCCCGGTCAAAACCCATCAGGAAGGTGTCAAGGTTCCGGGTGGGATGCCCGCTGGCCCAGGCCAGCCAGGCGGCGTCGATGTAATCGGGGCCCTTCTTGAAGGCCCGGACGGGAAGGCCGGCCTCGCGGGCCGCCAGCAGCACGGCCAGGGAGACAACGGTCTTCCCGGAGTCGCCGGACAGCCCGGCGATAACCACGCGCGGCAGTGGGGCAGCCGGCGTCACGCCGCCTTCCGGCCTAGACGCTCTCCTTTGGAGGGAGCTGGATGTAGGAGCCGCCCAGGTAACTGTAGACGCAGCGGCCGGAGTCAATCAGCAGCCGGAGGGCCTGCTTGCAGTCGCCCTTCGAGCAAGCCTCCTCGCCGTGCTTGGCGATCATGGCCTTGGTGAGGTCGCCGGGCTTGAGGTTTTTCTTGCCGGCGCACTCGGCCACCAGTTGGTACATGTCTTCGGCCAGGGTCTCGACGGGGATTTTCTCCATAGAGCCAGCATTGTAGCAAAACCGGGACAGTACACTCTTTCCCCATTCTCCGGGGATGCTGCCAGCCTGGTCCAGGATGGCGCCTCCCTTGCCGGTAATCATCGAGGCCTCAACTGTCGGCCGGAGCTTTGTCTTCCGGGATGCTGAAGCTGTAGTTGCCCTCCAGGAACTGGCGGACGTACCACTGCATGACCTCGGGGTTGGCCATGTACATGTCGAGCTGGCTCGAGCAGGCCATCAGGCGGCCTAAGACGCCCAGGTTGGCGTCGGTCTCCTCGGCGGGCGCTTTCTTGAACCAGGCGTTGACCAGGTCGCCGCGCCGATCCACCCGGAAGCCGTAGTGGGCCAGGCAGGACTCGATGAAGCCCGCTCTCAGGTTCCGGCGCTGGCGGGTGGCGCCGCCGCCCGCGAAGCGGAAGGAGATGTAGTTGTTGCCCGGGTTGTCGGAGAGGCAGGCGTCCACCAGGGAGAAGTGGTAAGCCAGGCGGGAGTTCAGGTTGATGTACTCGTCGGCCGCCAGCAGGTAGCTGCGCTCACCCAGGGCGCGCATGGAGCCGGCGTGGGAGGACAGCGCCCCGGCCATCACGGAGGCCAGGTCGCTCAGGCTGGCCGGCATTCTGCGGCGCCAGCTCACCTGCGGGTGGCTGATGCCTCTCCACAGGGCCTGGAAGGGCCGGGAGACGATCTGCGGGGGCGTGATCTCGGCGGCCCCGGCATGATCCAGAGCCAATCCGCCCCCCACATCCAGGACGTAGAAGTTCAGGGGCAAGTCGGTGCGCAGGCGCCGGGCGGACTGCGATCCTTCTTCCAGGACCAGGTCGTTGACGGCGAACATGGCCTCGACCGCCTTCTCGTGGCAGTAGCGGAGCACGTCGTGGGCGGACTGGCACCCGGAAGGCCGGAAGTTGGCCGCGGAGGGATCCAGCAGGGTCAGGGTGAGCAGCCGGTGGCCGATCGGATCGCCGGGTTTGTCCCGGTGGTACTCCGGGGAGGTCGCGGCTGCGTTGCGGGGCTCAAACAGGTTACCCGGGTAGACCTTGGCCTGGACGGCGTCCAGGCTGACCGGGTCGCCCGCTTTGAGGCGCTCGAAGCCGCCGGACATCATGAACACGGAGGGGACCTTGAACTCGCGCAGCAGGGCGGCGGCGTGCCCGGCGACGTTGCCCCATTCGGCCACCAGGCCGCCGATGCGCGGGAAAATCTGGACGATCTCGGGCGAGGGCCGGTGCAGGAAGATGATCGCTCCCGGGGGCGTGGCGGCGATGGCGCGCGCGTCCGTGATGACGTAGAGGGGTCCGGAGACTTGCCCGGGGTAGACAGTGCGGCCGCCGGAAAGCAACGGCTCGACCTTGGCGCGGGTCTTTCCCCGCGAGCGCGCGGCCTCGACCAGGGCCAAGGGGCGGGTCTGGAGGACCCAGCACTTGCCCTCCTGGTCCACCGCCCACTCGATATCCTGCGGGGTCCGGAAGTGCTCCTCGAGGGCCACCCCGTAGCCGGCGAGCGTCTGGATCTCCTTCTCGCTCAAGCTGGGGGCGTCTGCCGCGGAAGCCTCGAGCGCGGAGCGCGCGATGCCGCCGCCAGGCTCGAGCACCAGTTGCTCCATCTTGCGGACGATGTTGCTCTCGACGGCGGCGTAGGGACGTTTACGGGAGACCACGAACAGGTCGGCGGGGGTGCGCCCGCTGGCGATCTCCATGCCCAGGCCGCGGGTGGAGGTGATCCACAGCGTCTTGCTCCTGGGGTCCGCCGGGTCGCGGGTGTACATAATGCCGGAAGCCCAGGCGCGAATGACGGGCAGGAACAGCACCGCCATGGGCGTCTCGACCTCGAGCAAGCCGGTGGAGAGCCGGTAGGAGAGCGCGCGCTCGCTGAAGCGGGCGGCAACCACGCGCTTGTAGGCGTCCACGGCCTGCTCCGGCGGGACATTGATCAGGCTCAGGAACTGGCCGGCGCAGGTGGTCTGGCCGCGCTCACCGCCTTCGCCCACGGCGCTGGAGCGCACGGCCAGGCCCCGGCCTTGGGGGTCCAGCAGGCGCGCCCGCTCGCTGATGGCGACCTCGACGGCGCGGGGCACCGGGCATTCCATCGCCAGTTGCTGGAGCCGCGCCGAAATCTGCTGCAAGGCTTCCAGGTTGTCGGGATCCACCTCGTGGAGCGCATCCCGGAGCTGCTTCCACAAGGGGATCCCGCAGAATTGCCGGTAAGCATCCGTGGTGAGCACGAAGCCGTCCGGAACCGGCAGGCCCAGCTTCCTGACTTCACCCAGCAGCGCGGCTTTGCCTCCGGCCTCCGCCGCCGAGCCGGCGTTGAGGTCCGCCAGGCGGGCCGCCAGCCGCGGCGCGGCCAGTTCCTGGGAGGCCGCGATGAATCGCTCAACTTCGCCGCGCTGGTTCTCGACCGCCTCCGCGAGCGCCGGAAAGCCGCCGCCCGCGAGCCGCTCCAGCGCCGCCACCACGCCGGTCACCGTCTCGAAGATCGCCGAGATGCGGGTCTCGGCGACGTCGCGGCGCGGAGGCACGTACTGGAGGTCCTCCTGCAGGCCGGCCATCAGCTCGAGGCATTCGTTGTTCAGGGAGAGCAGCTCGCGGAAGGTCTGATACTTGCGGCGGATGGTCTCCTCGGTGGAGACCGCTGCGCCCGGCGGCTTCTTCCTCCCCCACCACATGGCGTTGCCCCCCAGACAACAATGTAGCAGGCCGGCAGACCCGTGGGACTCAATGCGCGCGGGCGCGCCGAAAGCGTCAGCCACTCCGTTCGGTGTGTCCCCGTGGGACTCAATGCGCGCGGGCGCGCCTCCTGCCGAGGATCAGGGTGGCCAGGAAGTCGATGCCGAAGCCGGCCAGGGCGGCCGCCACCACGGCCACCAGGCCGTATAGGGCGGCGCGGTTCTCGGCGATGCCAGACAGCCACGCCGGGAAGCCTACCTCAACTACCGGCAGGGACGAGGAGGCTGCGCGGGCTACCGCGCCGTCGCGGCACTCGTAGACCGAGACCTCGTACTGGCCGGGCGGCGCCTTCTTCGGCCAAGCGAACTCTACCGTGAAAGGAACCCCGCCGGCGCCCGGAGCGCCCATCTTGACCCCGTCCCGCACCAGCGCGTAGGTCCCGTCGCGGCCTTTCACGTTGAGCCAGCCCGCCAGGATCACGTCCCGGTCGCGGTCGGGTTTGATGCGCATCTGGTTCCGGATCGAGGCCTCGTCGAGCTGGTGTTTATCGATGGCCTCGCGGCTCAGGAACGAACGCAAAGGCCCCGAAGTGAACCTCAGGAACAGCGACGGCACCCCGGAGACGTGCACCTTGCCGGTGGTCACCCAGATGGGGCCTACTTTGCCTTTCCGGTTGAAGGTCTCCTCGCGACCTGGTCCCCGGACGACCACCGCGACCCGGGCCTGCGCCGAGACGGCGCCTTCCAGTCGCATCCTGGACCCACCGTAGAACGAGCCGACCTCGATGACCGCAGGCGTGACCCTGAATTCCAGCCTGCCCGCCGCCTCCGGCGGGGCCGGAGACAGAGCCGCTGCGAACGCCAGCAGGATGACCGGGCGTAGGGGCATCTTCCTAAGTGATCTCCGTCTTGGTGACGTTCATGAGCCGGAGCGCCTGGCCGGGGTCCTTGTAGTAGTAGCGGACTTCATCCCCCACTACCCAGGCGCTGTCCGGCAGAGCCAAATACTCGTCCGGCACCGAAAAGGTGATCAACTGCCGCGGTTTGGGCAGGTAGATGGTAACGGTCTTGCCGGCGCGGTCCACCACGGGGAACCGAACCCCCGCTACCAGCCGGTCGTCGCGGGAGACGCCCTCCCGCTTCGCCACCAGCCGGAGAGGGAGGGCTGCCAAGCTCTGGCTGGCGGCGTCGAAGCTCAGTATCCTTCCGGCCTTGAGGTTCAGCTCGAGCAGCCCGCCGGCCTGGGGCGCCGGGCCCATGGCCTGGGGATCCTGGGGGATCCGCACCGTCACCGGCGGCAGGGCGTCGTATTTGGGCTTACCGGGTTCCTGGTAGTTGGAGTCGAGGATCAAGGTCATCAGCCCCTGGTTCGCGTCGTAGGCCACCACCCGGCCCTGGTTCACCTTGCCGAAGCCGCCGCAGCCTGCCAGCAGCGTCAGCCAGACGGCCGCCAGCAGCATCATCCACTGTCTCCGCGCCACCATGGTTCCCTCCTCGCTACCGTTTGGGGGTTACGGCCAGCTCCTCCCGAACTCCTCGGAGGAACTTCATGAAGATGACCAGCGACAGGGCCGCCACCAGGAACAGAATCAGGACCGCGGCCGCGGTGTCGAAGAAGGTCTTGAGCGCCGGCTCCACCGCCGCGATCAGCTTGAAGGCGATCGAGACCGCGCAGCCGATGACCGCCAAGCCGAAGAAGACCCGGATGCCGTAACCTTTAACGTACTTGGTGGCGATGGAGCCGATCTGCGCGCCCACCGAGGCCCCCATTAGCATGATGACGGCGGCCAGCAATTCGGTGCGTCCCTTTAAGGTGTAGGAGGCGCAGCCGTAGAGAGCCGAGATCACCACTTCAAACAGGTCCGTGCCCACGGCCACGTGGGTGGGGCAACCGATCAGGTAGATCAGCGCCGGCATGCGGATCAGCCCGCCGCCGATGCCCAGGATGCCGGCCAGCCATCCCGTGAAGAAGCTCACCGCAATGGGCAGCCAAGCCGAGCAGCGGATGCCCGCCTTCTTGAAGTGAATCACGGGCGGGATCTTGATGCGGTGGAAAGTCTTGTGCCATTCGATGCCGGTCGAGAGCGCATCCAGCGGCTTGCCGGAGGCCCGCGCCTCGCGCTCCTTGCGCATCTTCTTGGCCACGTCGGCGAAGACCAGCCAGGTGATCAAGCTTAGCAGCACCAGGTAGCAGAACCGCACCGTGGTGTCCACCTTGCCGATGCGCTCCAGCCACATGATCATCTGGGCGCCGGTCTCAAAACCGGTGATGGTGCCAATGGTCATGATTAGCCCCAGCCGGTAGTCCACGTTGCCGAACTTGGCGTGCCGCATGGTCGAGATCAGCGAGTTGCCGGCCATGTGCGAGATGTCGGTGCCGATGGCGAAGGCCATGGGGAAGCCCAGGATGTTCAGGCCCGGCGTGACCATCCATCCGCCTCCCATGCCGAAGAAGCCGCCGATGATGCCGACGCCCAGGCCCAGGATGATCAGGCCCGGCCAGAAGATCTGCACGCCCGAGATGGGCATCAGTAAGTAGAGCCAGTCCATGGGATTCGTCTCCTATTCCGGCGCCCCGCCTAGTGTTCCGCCAGCACCCTGGACTTCAGGTTGATGCCCAGGCGGGCCAACAAGAAACCGGTGAACTTACCCAGGACTATGCCCAGGGTCGGGATGATGAAAACGGCAGCCAGCATGAAGTACCACAGGCTTTCGTTGTACAGGTTGGACAGCCAGGCCCGCAAGCCGGAAAAGCTGCGGCTGTCGGCCACAATCACGATGGGCTCGGCCTTGCCTGCGGCCGCCGAAGCCACGGCCGGCGCCAGCAGGAGCAACAGCGCCGCCAACAGGATGACGCGGGTCAATAATCTACGCACGATTCACTCCTCGGACAACCAGCGTTAAAGGGATGGGAACTGTAGTTGCGGTATCAGTGCGGATGAGCAGGTGTCTTCCGCCCACCTCCCAGCGTTCCGGGACGGGCGGGTTCGGCACCCGGAGGGAGGCGTGGGACTTAGAAACGTCGAGCAGGCTGGAGGGAGCCATCAGGAGGCCCACCAGCATCTTGCCCACCACCAGCAGGGCCAGCGTGGCCAGGATAATCATCAATTGGTCGCCGCGCAGGTAACGGGTGACCCGCGCGCCGACCTGGGCGCCCACCGTCGATCCAGCGGCCAGCAGCAGGGCCAGGACCACGTCCACGGTGTGGTTGGTGGTGGCTTGCAGGTAGGTCACCCCGGCGCAGGTGAACAGGATCTGAAACAGGTCCGTCCCCACGGCCACGTGCGGCGGCATCCGCAGCAGGTAGACCATCATGGGCACCATTATGAAGCCGCCCCCCACGCCCATGATAGCCGCCAGCATCCCCACCAGCGTGCACAGCAAGAAGGGCACGATCACCGAATGCCGGACCTTCGAGCGGGGAAAATCCAGTTGCCAGGGCAGCCTGGCCAGGAAGCTGCGCTTCTTGACCGGACGGTGTCCCCTGGGCACCAGGGCCCCGCGCCGCAGGCTCTGCAAGCTGGCGACGAACATCGAGCCGCCCACGGCGCCGAGCACCACGATATAGGTGAGCGTGATCAGCAGGTCCGCGTTCCCCAGGGTCCGCAAGACCTTGATGATCTCCACCCCCACGGCGCCTCCGGCCAGCCCGCCCAGCAGGAGGATGCTGCCCATCTTGAAGTCCACGTTGCCCAAGCGGAAATGCGCCGCCGTGCCCGAGGCTGACGCGGCTATGATCTGGCAGGAATCCGAAGCCGCCGCCACAGTGGGCGGGATGCCGATGAAGATCAGGATGGGGGTGAGCAGGAACCCTCCGCCTACCCCCAGCAGTCCCGACAAGAAGCCTACGCCCGCCCCCGCGCAGATCAGCACGAAGAGGTTGATGCTGATGCCGGCTACCGGCAGGAATACCGACACGTTGTCTCCTGGACCTCCGACCGCGGCGCGCGCTGCGCCGGTCCCGGGGGATGGGGGCCGGCGGAGGTAACGTGGGTTTCAGACCCTTTCATCCGCACCTCCGTGCATTTATACCACAGTTTCTTGCAACACCCGCCCCTGGGCCGCACGTTTTCCGGCCAGCCGCCCTGGCGGCTAGCTGCGTGAGGTCAGCACCAAGTCCTCGAGGTTCACCTCGGTGACGCCGGCCACGGCTCCCGCCACGCGCCGCACCTCCTCGACTTCGTCGATGGCGGCGAGTCTGCCTCGGATGAAGACCACCCCGGCCTGGCAGCCCACCTCCACCTCGAGGTGAGAGGTGGCGGGGTCCAGGGCAAGCTGGGCCTTGACGCGGCTGGCCAGCGCCAGGTCGTTCATCGAGGCCTGGCCTTCCGGCGTGAACTCGAAGCAACGCTGCTTGACGGTGCTGGCGATGATGTTGCAGGCCTCGCAGATGGTAATGAACTCGAGGTTCAGGACCAGGTCGTAGAGCGCCGGGTCCCCCCAATCCACCCCGTACAGGTACTGGGTCCACTTGCGACGGTCCTGGTCCACCTTCTCGATGTAGGTGAGGGCTTCGGCGCGGCTCAGCTTGAGGCGCTGCCGGCACATCTCGAGGCGAAACTCCAGCGGAGCGATGATGCGGGTCCGCAGCACGGGCGTGCCGCCCTTGAGCAGCAGGTGCCCGGCGTTGCCGTGGTAGACCACCTTGCCGGTGCGGACTTCTTCGGCCAGGGCCGCCTGGATCAAGGCCAGGTAGGTGTACTTCCTGTGCCGGAAGCGCTCCAGGAAGCCCGGCGGCTTCTCCAGCGCGTTGCGCAGTTCCTCCTGGGAAACCCCGCTGGCGGCCGCCCGCTCGACGATGACGTCGCGGTCAATGTTGCGAAATCCCAGTTGCTGGGTCAGGCATTCCGCCAGGATCTTGCCGCCGCTAAAGGTGCCCCTTGAAATCGTAATGACCGACATCCGCCCTCCTTGCGGAACCGCCTCCCCCTCCTTTGCCGAGGAGTGTCCCGCTGGGGATGGTATCATAGCCCATTGGCAAGTGCTCCCCATAGCGGCCCTGGCAAGGTCTGCCTGGTGGGGGCCGGGCCCGGCCACCCCGACCTGCTCACGGTAAAGGCGGCCGGGTTGTTGAAAACCGCCGATGTAATTGTCTACGATCGCCTGATCCAGGAGCCGGTTCTGGCCCTGGCCAACGCCTCGGCGGAACGGATCTACATGGGCAAGCCCGTGGGCCGCCATGAGTCCCGGCAGGCGGAGATCAACGAGCTGCTGGTCCGGAAGGCCCGGGAAGGCAAGAGGGTGGTGCGCCTCAAGGGCGGTGACCCCTTCTTGCTGGGCCGGGGCGGCGAGGAGGCCGAGTACCTGGCCGAGCACGGCGTGCCCTTCGAGGTGGTCCCGGGCATCTCCTCGGCGCTGGCGGCCCCGCTGCGGGCCGGCATCGCGGTGACCCACCGCGAGGTGGCCTCCTCAGTGGTCATCGTCACCGGGCACGAGGCCGGCCGTGAGCAGAGCCACGTGGACTGGGGGGCCCTGAGCCGGATGGAGACGCTGGTGTTCCTGATGGCCGTGCACAACGTGGGCCGGATCGCCGAGCGGCTGATCGCGCACGGCCGCCAGGCCGAAACGCCCGCGGCCATGATCCAGATGGCCTTCTGGCCCGAAGAGCGGGTGGTCACGGCCACGTTGGGAACCATCGCCGAGGAGGTCGGGCGCGCCGGGATCCAGCCGCCGGCCACTCTGGTCGTGGGTGAAGTGGTGCGGATGCGGGAGAAGCTGCTGGGTGTGATGGAAGGCCCGGCGTGAGCTACCTGGTCAACCTGGCGGTCGAGGGCCGGCCGGCTGTGGTGGTCGGGGCTGGGAGCGTGGCCCGGCGTAAGGTCGAGGGCCTGCTCCGGGCGGGCGCGAGCGTCACGGTGGTGGCGCCCGCGGCGTGCCCGGAAATCGAGGCTCTGGCGACGGCGGGAGGCATAGCGCTGCGCCGCGAGGCGTACGAGCGGGCCCACCTGGCGGGCGCTTTCCTGGCGATCGCAGCCACCGACGACGAGGCCGTGAACGCCCAGGTGGCCCAGGATGCGCGCTCCCTGGGTGTGCTGGTCAACGTGGTGGACCGGCCCGCGCTGTGCACGTTCACGCTGACGGCCAGCCTGCGGCGCGGGGATCTGATCCTGGCCGTGGCGACCGGCGGCCGGTGCCCCACGCTCGCGCGCGCCATCAGGGAGGAGCTGGAAGCGCGCTACGGGCCCGAGTACGCCGAGGTGGTGGCGCTGCTGGGCCGGGTGCGGGAGAAGCTGATCGCGCGGGGCTGGGAAAGCGCCCGCATTCGACGCGCGCTCGAGCAGATTTACCGGGCCGGGCTTCCGGAACTGATCGCCTCCGGCGACCGCGGCGGCATCGGCAAGTTGCTGGAGGGCTTCCGGGCTCAGGACCTGGTTGAAGAACTCGGGTCAGGCAGGCCTGCCCCGCCCGGCTACGCGTGGCCCAGGAACATCAGCCAGCCCAGGCCGAACAGGAAGGCCAGGAAGCCGGCGAAGCAGTACAGGCCGTAGATGAGCCGTTCGTGGTCGGTCCGCTTGGTGACGATGGCCAGCACGATCGAGCTGAACAGGGCGAACACCAGCGCGGCTTCGAAGTGCGAGAGCGTCACCTTCGGCATCAGCTCTTCCTCCCCACCGCGATCTCGTAAGCGTCCACCATGGCCAGCACGTTCAGCAGGCCGGCGGTGACCAGGAACTTGGTGCCGTAGTCGTGCACCATGCCCGGCATGTCCGGCTGAGCGTACCCGAACCATACGGTCAGCAAGTACAGCAGGCCGGAAGCCAGGTTGCCGAAGAAGCCGCCGCAGTAAATGATGGTGGTGAACAGGTCGGCCACCTGCGGGGTGAACAGCGCGCCGCGGGTCATCAGCCCGAACAGGTACATGCCGGTCACGGCAAACAGTAGCAGCCCGCCGCGCCCGTAGCGTTTGTGCAGAAAATGGCCGCCCCCGGGGACCAGCCAGCCTACAGCTACGGCCGGGCCCCAGACCTTGAGCGGCGGGCGAGGTTGCTTTTCAGTTTTCTGCCTGGAGAACATGGGAGATTCGAGTTTAGCACGGGCGGCCGCTCGCTGACGCGCACCCCTCAGCTAGGGTCTGCTTCCAGGGACGAGACCGCCCACAAATAGTAACCGTCCTCAACTCAGCTCGAGGCGCTCCGGATCGAAGCGGGTGCGCCGGCCCGTGCGCAGGGCCTCCGAAGCCATGATCCCGGCCACGGCGTGGGAGAAGCCCGCCTGGATGTCGGCCCGGGGCTGGGCGCGGGTGCGCACGCAGTCGAGGAAATCCTCGAGGTGCGAGGTGACCTTCTCGGGCTGGATGCGGCTGGTTTCCTGGATGCGGTCGGGCCGCTTGCTGCCCGCGCCGGAGACGGTCAGGGCGTCCATGTCCAGCGTGCCGCGCGTGCCGTGCCAGAGGTTGCGGTTGCCGGCCGCGTTGGTCAGGCTCATAGCGAAGCTAAAGAGGAAACCCTTGGGGTAGTCCAGCAGGGCGTCGAAGACGTCGGAAGTCTCGCGGCCGTCCTTCCACAAGAAGACCCCGCCGTTGGCCACCGCGCCGGCCGGGTAGAGCTCGTCCATGAACCAGTGGACCACGTCGCTGAAGTGCGACATCCAGAGGCCGGGGATGCCGTTTGCGTAGTCGGAGAAGAGCTGCCATTCGCGGAGGCGGCGGGCGTCGAAGGGCCGCCGCGGCAGGTGCATCTGGAACTGCTCCCAGGCCACCTCTGCCGGCTGCACGGCGGAGTGGTCGCGGCGCCAGCGCGGCTCCTGGAAGTTGACCGAGACGTCGATGCGCGTGATCTGGCCCAGGATGCCCGAGCGCACCAGCTTGGCGGCGGCGACATAGGCGCCTTCGCTGCGGCGCTGGGTGCCGATCTGGACCACGCGACCGGTCTTGTTCACCGCCAGGTAGGCGGCCTTGGCCTCGGCGAAGACGGTGCCCAGGGGCTTCTCGCAGTAGACGTCCTTGCCGGCCTCGACGGCGTGCTCGAGGATGCGGCTGTGGCTGAAGTCGGGCGTGGCGATGATGACGGCGTCCACGTCCTTGCGGGCCAGCGCTTCGCGGTAGTCGGCGGTTTGGTAGGGGATGGCGCCCCAGGTCCGGGCGGCCAGTTGCGCGGCGCGCTCGAGGTTGGGGCGGTAGACGTCACAGACGGCGGTGATGGCGACGCGGTCGGCGAGTTTCCCGAGCTCGCGCACGTGGAACTGGCCGCGGCTGCCCGTGCCGATGACGGCGAGAGCGACGCGATCGCCGGGCGGCACGGCCCGGGCCAGCGTGGTCGAGAGGGCAGCGCCGGCGAACGTGCGGCGTGAGAGGTTGCTTTGGCTCATGAAGGTATTGGACTCGCAACGCCCGCTGCGGCGCAAGGGGGGTAGCGCTGAAGCCTGCCCCGCCGGGAGGGCGCTCTGCTATGGTGAAGGCTTGGGCGACAGCAGGGTTCTGGCCGAGAGAATGCGGTTGGGGAGGCGCATTGCGCTCGCCAGCGTCATGGTGAGCGCCACGCTCGCCGCCACCAAGATCCTCATCGGCTGGCTGGCGGGTTCCACGGCCGTGATGGCCGACGGGTTCGAGTCCGCCGGCGACGTGGTGGCCTCGGGCATCGTGCTGTTCGGCTTCATCGTCGCCGCAAAGCCCCCGGACGCCAACCACCCTTACGGTCACGGGCGCGTCGAGATACTCACCGGTCTGGCCGTGGGCGTGATCCTGGGGCTGGCCGGAGCGGGCATCTGCGCCCGCTCGCTGGCACGGGCTTTCGAAGTCTACGCGGCGCCGGCCGCCTTCGGCCTGTGGCCGCTGATCGTCTCGGTCGCCGCCAAGAGCGTTCTATCCACCGTGAAGTTCCGCTACGGCCGCAGGATCAACAGCACCGCCCTGGTGGCCGACGCCTGGAACGACCTGGTGGACATCCTCTCGGGCCTGACGGCCATGACGGCGCTGGGTCTGACGCTGTACAACCCCCAGCGGTTTCTGGCGGCGGATGCCTGGGGCGGGTTCGCCGTCGGTCTGATTGTCGTCTTCACCGGCATCAACGTGGTGCGGGGGACCTTTTGGCAGTTGATGGACACCATGCCGGACGAGGCGCTCGTGCGGCGCATCCGCAGCGTGGCCGAGGAAGTTCCCGGCGTGCGCGGCGTCGAGAAGTGCTACGCTCGCAAGACCGGGCTTCAGTACCACGTGGACCTGCACCTGGAGGTGGATCCCGATATCACGGTCCGCGCTTCACACGACATTGCCACCCAGGTGCGGGGGCGGCTCCGGGAGACCCTGGACTGGGTGGCGGATGTGCTGGTTCACGTCGAGCCCAGCCCGTGGGAAGAGACAGTCACGGAGTCGTCAGAGCCAGAATGAAGCCGTCGGAAAAGCCTCCCCCGTGGGCCGCCTGAAGGGCGTTGTCGGTGACCGGGAAGGCGCGATCCTGGGAGTAGCCCGCCAGGTAGATGACCCCGGCCGGGGAAACCGCGATTCCGTACCCGATGTTGATGCCGCCGCGGCCCGCCAGCGTCGAGTACGCCAGCGCCTGGGCCGGCGGGACGCCCAGGTTGAGTTTCGCGCAGAAGACGTCCATGCCGCCACTGTACAGCGGCTGGAAGGCGTCTGAAGTGACGGGGAAATCCGCCGAGAAGGTGTAGCCGGTCAGGTAGACGTTCTTCTGGGCATCCGCCAGCAGGTCGTAGGCCACCTCGCTGCCGGAGCCGCCCAAGAACGTCGAGTACACCAGGCCGGCCTCGCCCGCCAGGCTGGGGTCGAGCTGGATCAGGAAGACGTCGCCGTTGCCCCCGGGGGTGGGCTGGAAGGCGTCCGAGGTGATGGGGAAGTCCGCCGAGAGCGTGTAGCCGGTCAGCAGCACGCCGCCGCCGGGGGCCGGCGTGATCTTGCGCACTACGTCCATCGAGGAGCCGCCCAGAAAGGTCGAGTAGACGACGGCGTCAAAGCCGGGCCGGTTCAGGTTCAGCACGGTGAGGAAGATGTCTCCGGCGCCGCCGTAGGCTGGCTGGAAGGCGGTGCCCAGGACCTGGAAGGTCTCTCCGGAGAAGGTCGAGCCAGCCACGAAGACGAGGCCGGTGGGCGCGACGGCGATGGCGCGGCATTCGTCGATGGCCTCGCCGCCCAGGTAAGTCGAGTAGACCAGGGAGTCGGGCGGGCCGACGGCGGGACTCAGCTTGACCACGAATCCGTCCTGAGGTCCCCAGAGGCCTGCCTGCACCGGGTGGCCGGCCAAGGGGAAATCCTGGGAGGTGGTGAGCCCGGCCACGTAGATGGCGCCCTTCGCATCGACGTCGATGGCGTAGCCGATGTCGGTGCCCGAGCCGCCCAGGTAGGTTCCGAACAGCAGAGCATACTCGCCAGGGATGGCGGGGTTGAGCTTGACCACGAAGGCGTCTGAACCCGCGGTGCCGCCCAGGCTGAACTGTGGCCCCTGGCCGCCCGTCGGCAGATCCGTCGAGGTGGTCGAGCCGGTCACATACACGCTGCCCACGGCGTCCACGGTCATGGCCGTGGGCGTGTCGGCGCCGCTGCCCCCGAAATAGGTGAAGTAGACCAGCGACTCGGCGCCGGCCAGAGCTGGGTTGAACTTGGCAATGAAGATATCGCGTCCACCGGCGCTGGCGTCCTTGTAGCTGCCGGGAACGGCGGGCAGGTCGCCGGAGTCGGTGTAGCCGACCACGTAAACCATTCCGGCGCCATCCAGCTTGACGCCGACAATCGAATCCTGCGCCCCGGCGCCCAGGAACGAGGAGTAGACCAGCACGGGGTCGATGACCAGCGGCAGGGAGGGATCGTAACCCACGAGCTCGAAAGCGGCCACATCGCTGCCCAGCAGCCGGTAGCGGCACTCGACCGGCCGGGCGGGGGGCTGATAGGCGACGGGTTTCCGCTGCGTAAGCTCGAGGCCGCCCACGCGGAGTTGCAGATCGCCCTGCGGGCTAAGGGTCAGCCGCTGGGCGCCCCGGAACCGGATGCGGATCTGCTGCGGGTCCGCGCCGGGGCGGACGAGGAAGTCGTACTCGAGGCCGTCGCCCGCGCTGTAGTAGACCAGATCCACTCCCGGGTAGACCGCGGCGTAGCGGACGCTGCGGTAGTGTGCCACGCCGGTGCGCCAGTTTTCCCGGCGGTTCCCGAGGAAATAGTGGCTGCGGGAGGCCAGCTGGCCGGCGCCCTCGATCCGCGGCGCGGGGTTCGAGCCGGGCAGGGACATCCGGACGGTGGCGGGGTTCTCGCCGGCCAGCCGCAGGATGGCCTCGCGGGCCGTCAGGCGCAGGTTGACGCGGCCGCTGCGGGCGGCGAAGCGGACGCTCGCGGGGTACTGCCCCAGGTTGGGCTCGAAACGCAGCGACGGCGCCGCCAGCAGTTCCTTGAACCTCGCGGGCGGTGGACCCGCCGCTGCCAGCCCGGTCAGGCAGCCCAGGAGCGCCAGCCGCCGCACAGAACGCGATACCTGCATACTTCCATTTAAAGCACGGAACCGCCCCGGCTGTGCAACCCCGCCCAGCCGGCTCACGCTAAACTGGGGTAGTCATGGCCGAGGAACCCCAGCAGCAACCGACCGCGGAGGACGAACAGCAGCGCTGGCTGGACGGCGAGGATAGGTTCTGGAAGCTGGAGCGGCGGCGTCACGGCGTCTGGAAGAATGTGGCCTGGTTGATCGCCGGCATCGGGCTGGCGGTGCTCCTGAACCTGCTCGGGTGTCCCGGCTTCCTGCCTACCTGAATGCGCCGCTAGCGCGGCCGTGCGCCGCGCCACACCTGCCACGGGGGACAGCCTGCTGATCCGCACCTGAGCGGGAAGGCCATTTGCCTGGAGCGCCCTCTCTCTCACTGGAAACACAAGGCTTAAGTTTGGCGCGATTGGGCCGATGTTGTGGGGAGGAGCCCACCAGTGGTATCGATGAAAGGACGAACGAGGAAGCGTCCCTCCAGGCGGAGGTCGCGCGGTATGTCAGAGAAGACCAGCAGGGCCATCGCCGACGAGGAACTACGCCGGGATCCCCGTTTGCCAGCCGTTCAGGATCTGCCTTTCGAGCCCACGTTGGGACGCGAGGTCATCGAAGAGGCGGTGAAGAAGGTGTTGAGGCAGAGGTTGCAGAAGGCCCCACTCGGGGCGAAGGCGGTGGGTGGCGGCGCCCGGTAGGTCCGTTTTCCTCAACTGCCCTTTTGACCCCTCTTACCGCAGCATCCTCGGCGCAATCGTGTTCTGTGTGCAGGATGCCGGTTTCATCCTGCGTTGCGCCTTAGAGCGGTTCGATAGCAGCGAAATTCGCCTTGACAAGATCTGCGAGATCATTGGCGCGTGCGAGTACGGAATTCACGACATCTCCTACGTGCAACTGGATCCTGAAACTGAACTCCCGCGCTTCAACATGCCTTTCGAGCTCGGTCTTTTCCTGGGCTGCAAAAGATTCGGAGGCACCGAGCATGGCGGCAAGCGGAGTCTGATTCTGGACTCCGATCCGCACCGCTACCAGAAGTTCCTCTCCGATATCGCTGGCCAGGACATCCACTGCCACAAGGGAAGCCCTGAAGTAGCCGTGCACCGGGTGCGTGACTGGCTACGCACCGCCTCCGATCACAGCATCCCGGGAGGCGCCGAGATCTGGAAACGCTATGACGAGTTTCAGGCCGACTTGCCGCGGATCCGCGAGCACTTTGGCCAGCGACTGGCGGGCCGCCCACCGGCGGCGGCCGCTGAGGGCCTTGAGCGGCGGGTTCATTTCGTCGAGCGCGACGCCGGGCGTCAGGCACTGGTAGGGCGCCAGGTCCGTCTGGGTAGTGAAGATGCTGGTCATGGCGCGGGCGCTCGCCAGCGCGCGCGTGCGGGGCGGGATGCCCAGGATCTCCTGGATGGTGCGCACCATGCTGGTGTGGTTGTAGTGATTGGAATCCACCACGCTGCGGCGCACGAACGGGCCGGCGGCCAGGGCGACGGTGCGGTGACCGTCCACGTGGTCCAGGCCGTCCTGGGCGTCGTCCTCGACTACCAGGATGAGGACGTGCGCCCAGAAGCGGCTCTTCGAGATGGCTTCGACGATGCGGCCCAGGGCCAGGTCGTTGTCTGCCACCATAGCGCGCGGGATGGGGAAGCCAGGGCGGGCGCCGGTGGTGTGATCGTTGTTGAGCGTCATGACGATCAACTGCGGCAGGCGCCCGCTCTTCTCGAACTCCGCGAATTCGCGCAGGAACTCCTCGGTGCGGATCTGGTCGGGGATCGAGGTGGAGCTGTGGGGATAGCGCGGGTCGATGAAGCGCTGGAGCGCGGGCACGCCGCTGCGCGAGCCGACGGCGGTTTGCCACTGGCCTTCCTGGTAGAGCCGCCAGTACTGGCTCCAGCTCCGCAGCTCTTTCTCGTCCATATCCACCGCTAGTTGCTTCGCGGGATCCCAGCGCGCCGGCAGGCAGAACTCGCCGTAGATACGCACCTCGAGCGGCCGCCGCGCGCTCTGCCAGAAGAAGCCCGCCGGGGAGACCGTCAGCGCGTCGCTCATGTTCCAGGCGTAACCGCGCGGGGAGGCGGCAAAGGCGCGCTCGACGTAGTCGCTGACGAAGCCCTGCATCAGCCAGTGGTGGCCGTCGAAGCTGATGGCTCCGCCGGTGTGGAAGTTGTCGAGCAGCACGTAGCGCTCGGCCAGAGCGTGGTGATTGGGCGTGACGTTCCGGCCGTACATGACCAGCTGGGGGTCGCCATTCCCCTGCGGGAGGTCGCCGAAAACCTGGTCGTAGGTGCGGTTCTCCTTCACGATGAAGAACACGTGACGGATGCCGAGCGAGGCGAGCTTCGCCACTCCGCCGGCGGGGGAGAACCGGGGGCTGTTGGCAGAGCGCACCTCGCGGGTGCCCGCGGCGATCTGCGGGGGCGCCAGCGCGGGTATGCGCTCCAGCGAGCCCTCGTATTGCCTGGAGTTGAAGGTTCCCTTCTGGTCGGCGGTGTTGCCCCGGCCCTTGATGCTGACGATGCGCAAGCAGCCCGCGGCGTCCACCGCCAGCGCCGACGGGAACCAGACGGTGGGGACGGCGCCGGCGACCTTCCAATCCTTGCCGCGGCGGGTCACCACCGCGATGGCGTTGTTGCCGCCGCAGGCGACGTAGAGAGTGGCGCCGTCGGGCGCGAAGGCCGCGGCGATGGGCTGGCTTCCCAGTGCCGCCTGGGGGTAAGTGGGGATCTTCACCTCGGTGCGCGCCAGCGTGGCCGTGTCCATCAGGGACACGGAATCCGAGTGGCCGTTAGTCACCGCCGGCGTCTGCTCATCCGGGCTGAGGGCCAGGCCCGAGGGCGCCAGTCCCACCGGCGTTTCGCGCGCGCTGGAGGCGCCCGCGTCGATCACGCTGAGCGTGCCGGTGGCGGTGGCGCCGGTTACCGGGTCGCTCGTGACCTGCGAGCCGCTGCTCGGAGCCAGGGTGTCGCCGGAGGCGGGCCGCCGGCCGGCGCGATTCGAGACAAAGATCCGGCCGGTCTTCGACGAAACCAGCACGCCGTGCGGGGCCATGCCCACTTCGATCTCCCGCACCAGGCGCCGGGCGCGCGCGTCGATGACCGCCAGCGTGTTGTTGCGCGAGAAGGCCACCTAGGCGGTGGCGCCATCCTTCGAGAAGGCGATGCCCGCCGGCACCGGGTGGCCGGGCAGATCGATGCGTTCGGTTTTCACCGGCGTGCCCAGCTCGGAGAGCTCCGCGATGAGGATGTTGTCCGGGCCGTTGCGCGCCGCCTCGCCCGCCCAGATCTCGCGGTCGCCCGGGCGGAAGGCCACACCGGCGTAGGAGGTGGACCGGGACTTGATCTCGGCCAGTTGCGCGCCGGTCTTCGGGTCCATGATCAGGATGCCACGCCAGTTCAGCACCGCCAGCAGGCGCTTCGTGGAGTCGAACGCCAGGTCCACGGGGCGGCCGGCGAGGAGGGCGGGCTCGCCCCAGGGGCGCAGCAACTGGTTGGTGGGCAGCAGGTAGTATCCGGCGGCCTGCTGGCCGATGGCGGCGTCGCTCTGCAACAGCGAGAAGACCGCGCTCTCGCGGGCCACGACGGCAGCGGCCGCGACGGCCGCCAGAATCAGGAGCGTCTTCCGGGTGGTCACAGAGCCAGGCTACCGGATCGCGCGGCCAGATCTCAACCTACTGACGCCGCGCCTACCACACGCCAGGCAGCAGCCGGTAGCGGGTGCGCTGGGCGTATTCCTCGTAGCCAGCAAGCTCGCGGCGCAGCGTGCGGTCCTCGAGCGCCGTCCGGAGGACGAACAGCACAAGCGCGAAGCCCGCCGGCGCGTACGCCCAGGGCGAGCCCAGGACCAGCGGCGTCCCGACGACGTTCAAAATGGCGCCCACGTACATCGGGTGGCGCACCATGGCGTACGGCCCCGAGGTGATGACCTTGTGCCCCCGGTCGTGCTGGATCCGCACGGTCGTTTCCAGGTGGGGGTTGGTGGCCATGGCCCAGGCTACCGGAGGAATCGCGAGCAACTGCAAGATCACGCCGGGCCAGAGCGCCGCCCAGGGCAGGGAAGACCAGCCGAAGCGCACTGCGTCCAGGCCCGCCACCACCGGGAGAGCAAACCACGCGGGCAGGTAGAACGCCATGAAGATCTTGTCAAAGGTCCGCATTTCCTTCCGGTGCAGCCTCCCCCGGGCGGCGACCAGCTCGGGATTCTTCCAGAGCACGGCCACTGCGCTTGCCCCGATGCTGAGAAGGCTGATGCCGAAGCAGATCCATCCGCGTGTCCAGTCCGGGCGGCCCGCGGAAACGAACAGCAGCGCGCCCCAGATGCTGGTCGTGGTCAACACCACGATGATTCGCTTGATGGACGCTGGGCTGGTTCGAGCCGTGGCGCCGTTTCCCGCGAGAGCCGTTCCGTTAGTCATGGCGCTTTTCTCCTGGCCTGCGGGTGTGCGTTTCCCCGAGGAGGCGAGCCATCGTTTCCGGCTCCGGCCGCTCGATGGACCCTTGGGGTGCGCCCAAGATCCTTTCCAGCACGCCGACGTAGAGCTTCATCCGGCGCAAGATCAGGTCCAGGTTTTCGGGCCTCTGTTCCAGGTCCCCCAGCGCTCCTGCCTGGATCTCGCCCCAGACATTCCCCATGTACAGCAGCAGCCGCGCCGTCTCTTCCGGGTCGGGAGTGTCGAAGACGCCCTCCTGGACTCCCTGCGCGAGGATCCCCGCCAGCAGAGGCAGCGCCAGCTCGACGTTCCGCTGGTACATCTTGTGGCGGATGATGATGTTCTCGTCACGGTAGAGGACACCGGCAACGTCCCGGATGAGGTCAAGATGAGCCAACCGCCAGTTCCGCGCCGCCGAGAGGAACCGGTTGAGTCTGTCCAGGGCGGGCAGCGTGGCGTCTTCCGCTAGTGGCTTGATCTCGTCGAGCGTCTGCCGGCTCGTCTGCTCGATGACGGCGTCCAGGATGTCCTCTTTCGAGGCGAAGTAGTGGTAGAAGGCGCCTTTGGATACCCCCAGGGAGACGATGATGGCTTCGACGGTGGCGCGGTCGTAACCCTGGGTGGCGAACATCTCCCAAGCGGCCCGGATCAGTTTGGCCTTGGTGACGGGGTTCTGTTGCTTGCGGCGTGGCATGTTGATCTGTTTGACCAGCGTCAACCCATTTACGTACCGACCGTCGGTATCCTTATCATGGCCGGTGGTCTTTCCCCTGTCAACCCCCGGCCCGCGTCAACAACTGAGCCCGGTGTATAATTGCTTTCGTCGCCCCAGTCATGGAGATGAAGTCAGCCCCCGAAACCAGCCCCCCGGACGGCGACTCGCCCGCCCAAGCCACCTTCAACGCACACGAGTAGGCCTTCCGGATTCTGGAGGCCGGTGCCCCGCCGATGTTTGAGCGGCGTTCTTTTGCTCGCGGGGAGGCTGGTTTGGCTGCGAGCAGCCGGTGAGGCGCTGGGGGGGCGGCTGTATGCCCCGTTCGCGCACCTACCCGTGTCCGGCGACGCCGGACCCGCCGAGCTGGTTATTCAGGTCATCGATGCCAGTACCTTTCCGGCTCCGCCTCCCTCCGCGACAGCTCCAGGCCACTTCGATCGGGAGCACACCTCCGGACGGCACACCGTGCTGGTGTCCGCCGACGGGCGCTTCTTCTGCCACCGCATTCGGCAGTCCGGGTCGGTGTGGTGCCTGGACCGGAAGCGGGCGCTGATCGTGGGGGCCACGGACTCCCCGGAGGGGTTAACGCTCTACGAGCAGGGCAAGCCGTTCCAGCCATTGCTGCCATTTGGGGCGCTTCCCGCAGCTTGCGCCGCACGGGATTCGCGGCGGCTACGCCAACGACGACAAGCGGCTGCTGCTGCTCGCGGGCAGCTTTCGGGGGCGGCTTCCCGCGGCGGTGGGGATCCGGCATCTCGTGCTGCCGCGGGTGAGAGGGAACGGCCAGACAGCGCTCAGCAAGGCCACCAGGGGTGAGGCGTTGCGGTACTTGGCGCCCAGGTGCATGCTGTACTCGCCGCGCCTGGGACCGGAGGGGTTCCGCGTATTGGCCGAACTGGTCGAGCGGGTGGAGTGCCGCTGGCTGGACCTGGGCTCAAACCGGGATGCCATCGCCCGGGAGGTGGCGCGCCTTGTGGGATAGCGACGGCGCGGCGCCGCTCATCAGTTGCGTGGTCCCGGTGTTTAACGGCGAGCGTTAACTCGGGGAGGCGTTGGACAGCATCTGGGTGCAGACTTACCGGCCCATCGAAGTGATTGTGGCCGACGATGGGTCCACCGACGGCACGGCGCGAGTGGCCGCGGAACACCCCTCCCGGCCCCGCTGCCTGCGGCAGGAGCGCGCCGGACCCGCCGCCGCGCGCAACCTGGGATTGGCCGCGGCGCGAGGCGACTTCCTTGCCTTTGTCGACGCCGGCGATCTCTGGCATCCGGAGAAACTCGCCCGGCAGATATCCGCGATCGAGGCCCGTCCGGAAGCGCGCCTTGCGGTGACCGGGATGCGAAGTTTCTGTAGCCCTGAGCTGCCGGATGCGGAACGCCTGAACCGGGATGCCGGCTTTACCCGGCCTTGGATCGGTTACTCATGCTGCGCGTTGCTGGCCTCCCGGCGGGTCTTCGAGGAGGTGGGGCCTTTCAACCCCGCGTTGACGCTCGGGGAGGACTCCGAATGGTTCCAGCGGGTGGCGGAGCGCGGCCTGGCCGTGGAGGTTGTCCCGGAGGTGCTGGTCTACCGCCGGGTGCACGAGGGTAACCTCACCCGCGTGCTGGCGGAGGCGAGCCGCGAGAGTTTCTTACGCCGTGAAAGCCAGCATCGACCGGCGCCGCGCCCGTCAGGCGCCCGGGGCGGCTTGAACCATGCGCATCCTGTTCTGGTCCGAGCTGTTCTGGCCCTACATCGGGGGCATCGAAGTGCTGGGCATGAAGCTGCTCGGCGCGCTCCGCCAGCGCGGCCACGAGGTGGCCGTGGCGACCTCTCACGGGAGTCTGCCGCTGCCCGACGAAGACACGCACACCAGGACATCCCCATCCACCGGTTCGGGTTCCTGGAGGCCCTGGCGGGCCCCCGCCTGGACCTCTACGCCGAAGCGCGGCGCCGCCTGGTGCGCGTCAAGCGGGCGGTCCGGCCCGACCTGGTCCACATGAACTTCACCGGCCCCAGCGTCCTGTTCCGCTGGCAGACCCAGGGTGCGGCCCCGGCGCCGACGCTGGTGGCCATCCGGGTCGCGGTTCCCGTCCGCCCGCCTGGTGATTGCCGGGGACGGCCCGGCGCGTGGCGCGCTCGAGCAGCAGGCTAGCGAGATGGGCGTCCGCGACGCGGTCGAGTTCACGGGATGGGTTCCGCCGGAGCAGGTCGCGGCCCTGATGAACACGGCCGCGGTGGTGCTGATGCCCTCCCGCTCCAGGAGAAGGCGGCGCTCGCGATCCTGTCCCAGGTGAGCGGCCGCAGCCGGGCGCTGGTGGAACTCGAGCAGATCAAGGAAGCCATCGCCGCGGAGACCGGCTCGCAGGCCGAACTGCTCGAGCCCGGCTTTCGCCGGGCCCCGGGGATCGCCGTGGCGCTGGCCATGACGTTCCTGTCGCTGGTCACGGCCATCTCGGCCACCGGGGCGTTCGGGTCTACAGCGCCATGTGCGTCGTCACCTTCCTGATCGTCTGGCGGGCGACCCCCGAAACCAAGGGCAAGAGCCTGGAAGAGATCGAGCGGCTGTGGCGCCGGCGGGGCCGCTGACTCCGGCCCGGCTACGGTCTATAGGTCTTCGCGAAGTTGTTCCGCGTATTGGTCACGGTGAAGGCGCCGTCGCTCCGCGCGGACACCTGGATCAACTGGGCTGCGCATTTCTCTTCCAGGTTGGCGATGAAGTCTGCGGGCGCATTCCGCTCCTTGCCGCCCGCGGGAGAGTAATGCAGTTGCCAGAGGTCCTGCAAGCCGGGAGAGCTTCTGAGGATGTCGAGCACCTCGGGCTGGCCGCCCTTGCGGGCTCCGTTGTTCATGATGGCCACTTTCGGGCGCAGGGCATGAACGAAGAACCGGGAATTCGACACCAGGAAGCCGTGATGGCTCACCATGTACAGGTCCACCGTGCCGACCGGGTTGCTGGGGCACATGAGCTGGTACTCGATGTGCCCGAGGAGGTCCCCGAAGTCGGCCATGCGGAACTTCCCGAACGCGAACAGCAGGCCGACGGATCCCGCGTTGTCATATTGGTCTGGCGTGGCCGGTTCGGCGGCCCCGGCGCAGAGTTCATTGGGCTGGCCGGCGCCCCGGAGCGGCTTCGAGAGCACCTCGCCGCCTGAAGTGATCACCGTGATCCGCAGCCCTTTCATCGGGATGACGTCGCCGGGTTTGACCGACAGGCGCTTCCGGCTGCCGATGGCGTCCACGTAAGGCTGGAAGAACCTCAGTTCCTTGCATTCGGGCATGACGGGGCCGTGGTCCACGAAGACCCGCCCCGGGATCCGGGCGTCCACACGGGCGATGTTGCCGGAGTGGTCGGCGTCGTAGTGCGTGGCCACGATGTAATCGAACTGCTTGATTCCGAGTGCCTGGGCTGCCGCGACAATTCGGTTCGTGTCGCGGTCGTCCTTGGTCGGATAGCCGGCGTCGATGAGCATGGTCTGGCCGGCGGGCGTCAGCAGAATCACGGCCTTGCCCCCCTCCGTATCGACGACGTATATGTCCAGCGTGTCGGCGGCCGAGAGCACGAGAACGGGCAGGAACGCCAAGATCGAAATCAGCAGGGTCTTCATGAATCCTTCCCTTCCGTTCAATGGTGCCACTGCTGAACGAGGGTATCAAGCGGCCTGCGGCAAACGCGAATTCGGAGCCGCCGATGCGGGGACCGGCTACGCAATCCCCTTTTCAGCCGGTTCTGGTGGGTCGCGGACTTGCCGGGCTGGAATTCCGTGGCCCGTCCCCGCATTGGGCGACCCCTGAGCGGAGGGGACTTTCACGACGGGCTGCTGTGGGTGGGCGGTGCAAGGCTCGAACTTGCGGCCTTCTGCTTGTAAGGCAGGCGCTCTGACCGGCTGAGCTAACCGCCCTTTCAATGAGTTACGGTCGATTCGGCCACCCCAAAACGGTCCACTTTGGGGGATTCTTTGACGTGCCCAAATGAAACCGAGTGGGCTTCCAGGGCGTCAATCGCCTCCCGGCGCGCCTTCGCCCGGATGTGGGAGTACCGTCGGAGCATGACCGCGCTCACGTGCCCCATCATATCAAGCATCGTGGCCTCCGGCACGCCGGCCTCGGCCATCTTGGTGCAGAAGGTGTGCCGCAGATCGTGGAGCCTGCATTGAACGCCCGCCGCTTTCCGCACGGTCTCCCAGGCGCGCTTCATGGACGCCACCGCCCGCGCCGCCTCCACCGGCCTAGCCCGGCTGCAACCCGGGAACACGTACCAGCCCGGCTGTAGCAGCCCGAACTCGCCGGAGTACCAGGCCGCATGATGCTCCAAGACGGCCCGGAGCGTCGCGCTCATCGGGATCAGCCGTCCGCTGCCTGCCTCACTTTTGGCCCTGCCCACCACCACCTGCCCCGCCTCGAAGTCCACCTGGCACCAGCGCAATAGGCGCGCCTCATCGCTCCGCAGCCCGGTCCACAACAGCGTTACCAGGTATGGGTAGATCAGCCGGGACTTGCTCCGCGCCGCAGCTTCCAGGATGGCCCGCTCTTCCCCCTCCGATAAAGCCCGGCCTGTGTCGGTCGGTTCTTCGAGCCGCCTCATCTTCGGCCACAGTTCCCGCCAGGTGTGCCCCAGCGCCCGCGAGAGACAGAGCAGTTCCATGTTGACGGTGCGGTGTCCGAGGCCCTTTTCAAGCCGGGCCTCCATGTAGCCGCGGACG
>Ga0315289_10000307_pt1 | contig 77657 bp, 57 predicted proteins | sample YL17G11_40_MG_FD_203452 | JGI IMG/M metagenome (GOLD analysis project Ga0315289, IMG submission 203452) | Sediment microbial communities from Yellowstone Lake, YNP, Wyoming, USA - YL17G11_40 | ecosystem: Environmental > Aquatic > Freshwater > Lake > Sediment | place: USA: Wyoming | collected...
TGACTCCCGCACCGGGGCCGACCGTCGTGAAGCTCCAGACTTCGCCTTCGTGCACCACATTGCCCGGGGCTCGTTCATCGACCCGCCAGTAATACGTGGTGTTCTGGGCGAGTGTGCCCGGATCAAAAGTCGGCGCGACCTGGTTTCCCTTGAAGGCGCTCGGGTCGCGGGCTTCGACCGCGCTCTTATCCGTGGCAAAGTACAAATCATGGGAGGTGGCATCCGTACCGGCCGACCAGGCAAGGTCCGCCTCGATGTCCACCCATTTCGCCCCGTTGCGCGGGCTGGGCTCGGAAGCGGTCAAGGAGGCCGCCGTAAAGCGCCACACGTCGCCCTCGTGTACCGTGGTGCCGTCGGCTTCCACCTCGTCCACGCGCCAATAGTACGTGGTGCCGGGCTGCAGACCCGGGGCGTGCCAGTACAGCGTCAAGATGATGCGCGGGCCGACGAGATCTTCCGGGCCGAGCTCGGGATTCGTGCCCAGGTACACGTTGTGGAATATGGCGGTGTCTCCCGCCTTCCATCGCAGCAGCGGGGAGCCCACTCGTGTGGCGCCGTCGGCCGGGTCAGGCCCGTAGGCTTTCAGTTGCGGGGCAAGCTCCAGCATGCCTTTCACCTCGGCCTGCGAGAGCGCCCGCTTGAACAGGTACAGCTCGTCCATCAGGCCGGTGAAGGGCCGGGCGTTGTCAATGTTGTACCCCACGCGGGCGCCGCTGCCCCAGTTGGGAGCGATGTCTTGCGGCGTCGCGACGGTCTGCTCTCCGACCACCTCGCCGTTGATATAGAGGATCGCCTTGCCCGAGGTCTTGTCGTAGGTGCCGGCGTAATGCATCCACTCATCCCATTTCACCGACCCGACCTGCAGGTCGAACATGGTCACCCCGCCGGCGGCGCGGAGGAGCCACCGGAAGACACCATTGCTGCGAAACTCCGGGTGAATGACCCAGGTCGAGTCGGACGCCCGGGCGTTGAAAATGGCGTGATGGTCGCCGGTATTCTCGCAATTAGCCCAGGCGGCAAGGGTGATGGCGGAGGTGGGAATATCCTCTACGGGGAAATTGGCACCGTCCAGATCCACGTAGCTGAATCCCGCCGGTCCCTGTTTTCCGCTGAATTTGGCCCCTCGATGGTTCTTATCGGTGAATGGGGCGACGTCGCCGTGGACGATACCATCGTGGCCTCTGCCGGATTCATCCGGCACGACATCGGTGAAATCGTCGAACGAGAAGTGAAAGACACAGGCCGGGTCATTGGCAAGGCCGGCCCGGCCGGGGCCCGCCACGCCCAGGATCACGACCAGAAAGGCCAAACAGCATAGGATTCTGCACATGGGAACTCCTCCTTAAAAGTGACTGCCTGTAGGCACAGGCCGGGTTCCCAAATGCAATACAATGCGTTTGGGGGTCCCCACCCTGTGCCTGCCCAAGGCAACTATTTCACAGTTTCGGACTCAAGTGGACCCGTCTCACTGCGGATTGCGGATCATCGCCGCGACTTGAATCCGCAAGGGTGCAGAGTGGATCGCCTATCCTCGTGCAGCAGAGCAGAAAGGCACTTTTCTTCGGTTTGTCCTCACCTCCTTCCGGGGCCCAGGAGGAGTCTTGAGTGTTGAGTTCTCACTTGGCCCTTTTTCAACTCCGAACCAGAGACCCACAACTCCACAATGCAGGCCTTTGTCGTCTATTCTATACCAGAAACGATGGCTCGCGTGCAAGCAGATTCGGTCAAATATCCGAGCAAATCGGTCACCTCTCCGTCCCGCACCCAGCGTCTGTGCCAGGATCATCACGGTCGCACCAGCTCGATGCCACTGCCTGTCCCCAGGTTGCGGGAGTATTTTCGGTCGGTCGGATTGTTCCAGTGCTCGTGAACCCCGAGGCTGGCCAGAGTTGTTCCGTCGCCTTCCGGATCGTAGGCCGTGCCGGAGGGGGGCTTATCAGCCAGTGCCGCCTCGTGCAGGTAATTGTCGGGATTGCCCACCACGTCCACGACGTTGGGATTGACCGCCTGCTCCTGCCGCAGGAAGTCGAGCCCCACCGAGTCGATCGCCACCATGTCCTGCGAGGCCAGGAGGCTGGAGAACCAGTCATTCCCGAACGAGGCAAACTTCAGGACCGGCGCGGTCTGGTTCTTGGCGGGGTACAGGCCATCGATCAGATAAAGCAGGGTCTTGCCCGCGGTCTGTTTGTGCCCGATGAGATCGACGAGGCAGTTGTAGGAGCCCATGGGATTCTTTCGGCTGCTGGAATCGTGCAGCGGCTGAGGCGTCCAGCCGCCTTGGTCGGGGAAGTAAGTCGAGCCGAAATGGTTCTTCGCGCACAGGGTGACGCCGCACAGGGTGTGGGCCCGCAACAGCGCCAGGTTGATCAGGTACTTGGCCTCGGTGACACATGTCGGCAGATACGCGGTGCCGGCCTTTGTCTGGAGCGGGTTAGCCGTGTCGTGAATCGCTGCGACCCGGCCATTCTTTGCATTCTTGGGCGCGACGACGAACGTCACATTCTGGAAATTCGGGTCGGAATTGCTCCGGACCTTGTTGTAGATGGGGTCGCCAATATATCGCGAGGCATCGTAGACCGCAATCGCGGAGCCGGGCACGCCCGCCGCCTTTACAAGCTGACGCACGAGCGAATAAACGACCTGAGGGCTCGGCGTGCCGATATTCGGTGTCCAGCCGTCGATGCGATCCTGATTCATATTGATTTTGATCGCGATCTTTTCCGGCTTGCGATACCCTGCCTCGCCCAAGCCTTTCGTCTTATTAAAGTAGCGGAACAGTGCGTCCCACGCCTGGGCATCGCTCGACTTGCCCGTCAGTGTGCGGAGCGTCGAGGACATCATGGCATCGACAACCTTCTGGTCGGTGTTGCTGTCGTCCCACCAGTTGCCGGTCGAGCCGTCCCAACTCGTGGCGTTGGCATCGCGGACCCACACGACGCGGCCGGGATGGATCCCCTGGGCCGTCCCGATGGGACTGTTGGCCGGCTCACTCGGCGAGAAGGCGGCCGCAGCGGGGCTGCTCCCGGTGGCACAAACCGAGCCCCAGATAATGGCGACGGCCGCCGCGGCACAAATCCCGGCCAGGGTGTATCGCGATTGGTGCAGCAGATGCCGGGCCCGGTGATAGACGATTGCCGAGCCGACCAGACCCGTGACCCAGATCACGAAGCCGCTCGCCAGTGGTGCCGCCATCCGCTGACAGGGATACGTCGCCCGGCTCGGCTTGGGCACGACCCTGACTAAGAACCACACCAGCGCCAGCAACCCGGTTAGGGGCAGTAGCACGGCGGGCCAATGCTTCGTTCGTTCCGTGTACAACTTCTTGCCTGTTTTGGGACAGATGTTTCCGGCTTGCCTTTTCATCGTATGCCCTTTCAGATGGTCGAGTTTGCCTGTATAGGGTACCATATTGCCGACGGTACTCAAGAGGAGAATGTGACAATGAATATGAACCGGCGCAGTTTTCTGAAGAGGGCATCCCAATTGGCTGTTGCTGTGGGCTCGATGTCTCCGTTGCATGCGGCCTGCGGGCGGTCGAAAGAGGACAAGAGCGTGCAGGCGTTGATCCCGATCGTGGACACGCATCAACACCTGTGGGATTTGAGCAAGTTCAAGCTGCCCTGGCTGAGGCCGCCGCTGGACAGGAGTTTCGTCACGAAGGACTATATCGAAGCGAGCCAGGGCCTTCACATCGTCAAGGCGGTCTACATGGAGGTGGCGGTGGTGCCCCAGCAGCGGCTGCAAGAGGCGGAATATGCCATCGCACTGTGCCAGGAGCCGGAGAGCGTGACGTGTGCTGCGGTGATTGCCGGCTCGCCCGCCGAAGATGGCTTCGAGCCGTACATCATGCGATTCAAGAGTAGCCCCTATATCAAAGGCGTAAGAGGTGCGTTCGCTTCCGCCGAACAGATGAACGACAAGCAGGTGATCCGGAATCTGCGTCTGTTGGGCGAGCTCGGCATGCGTTTTGACGTGAATGTGCCCCCGCCGTCCCTGGCTGGAGCGGCGCGACTGGTCGATCAGTGTCCTGACACCCGGTTCATTCTCGACCATTGCGGCAACGCCGATCCTATCGCCTTCTTTCCTGTCGGCCGGGTCGCGCCCAGGCCGGCTCAGCACTCACCCGACCAGTGGAGGCAGGACATCGACAAGCTGGCGGCCAAACGCAACATCATCTGTAAAATCTCGGGCCTCGTGGACAACGTCCCGGGACACCCGCTGGCGGCTGACGATTTGGCCCCGGCGATCAACCATTGCCTTGATGCTTTTGGGCCGGACCGCGTGGTCTTCGCGAGTGACTGGCCCGTCTGCCTGATCGGAATGCCGCTGCGTAATTGGGTCGGGCTCTTAAAAGAAGTGATCGCCAACCGGCCGGAAAAGGAACAACGCAAGCTCTTCCACGACAACGCCATCGGGTTTTACGATTTGGCTTCGTCGCGCCGATTGACGCCGGGGGACAGCCCAGAGGATTGATTACGGATGATTGATTATTGATGATTGATAATGGACAAAGGAGTTTGCACCTTGCTTCCCAATCATCCATCATCCATAATCAATAATCAATGTTAAGGGTCTTCGCATGAAACTGCACGGGATCGATGTCGCCATAGTCCTCGGATACCTGCTGAGCGTCAGTCTGATTGGGGTGCTGCTGCGCCGGCGGGCGTCCCGGAACCTCAACTCGTATCTGCTCGGCGGCAAAGAGCTGCCCTGGTATCTGCTGGGCCTGTCCAACGCCTCGGGCATGTTCGACATCTCCGGTACGATGTGGCTGGTGACGATCATGTTCGTCTACGGGCTCAAGAGCGTCTGGCTGCCGTGGCTGTGGCCGACGTTCAACCAGATCTTTCTGATGATTTTTCTCTCGGCGTGGCTGCGGCGGTCAAACGTCACGACCGGCGCCCAGTGGATCGGCACCCGCTTCGGCCGGGGGGTCGGCGCCCAGTTGTCCCACACCATCGTCGTGATCTTCGCCATCATCAGTTGCTTAGGCTTCATGGCGTACGGGTTCGTCGGGCTCGGCAAGTTCATGCAGATTTTCATCCCGTGGGAGGTCGTCTCCGCCTACGTGCCGTTCGACGTGCCGGCCCAGTACGTGCCGCATGTGTACGGCGTCGCCTTTACGATTGTCGCCGTCTTCTACACGATCCTGGGCGGCATGACGAGCATCGTGCTCGCCGACCTCATCCAATATTCCATTATGACCGTCGCGGCCGTCATCATCGCCGGGATCGCCATGCACGAGCTTTCCGCGCAACATCTGGCTGTACCGGCGGGCTGGAGCAATCCCTTCTTTGGCTGGAAGCTCGGCCTGGACTGGACGGGCATCATCAATGAGGTCAATGACAAGATCCGGAGTGACCAGTTCTCCTGGTTCAGCATCATCATGATGCTGATGCTGTTCAAGGGCATCGGGGCCAGTGCGGCCGGGCCGGCGCCCAACTACGACATGCAGAAGATCCTCGCGACCCGCAACCCGCGCGAGGCGGCGCTGATGAGCGGCTTTGTCTCCGTCGTGCTGTTTCCCGTGCGGTACCTGATGGTCGTCGGCTTCGCCGTCCTGGGCCTTCTATACTACGACAGACTCAACCTGATCGTCGGGGGCAAGATCGACTTCGAGCAGATCCTGCCGTCGGCGATCAACGAGTTCGTGCCGGTGGGCCTGCTGGGCTGCCTGCTGGCAGGCTTGTTGGCGGCTTTCCTCGGCACGTTCGCCGGCACGCTGAACGCCGCCCAGGCCTATATCGTCAATGACCTGTACCTCAAGTACCTCCGGCCCGAGGCGAGCAATCGCCAAACCACCATCATCAGTTATACCACGGGCATCATCATCGTGGTGGTGTCCGTGTTTCTCGGTGTCTTTGCCCAGGATGTGAACAGCCTGTTGCAGTGGATTGTCGCGGCGCTGTACGGCGGCTATGTCGCGTCGAACCTGCTCAAGTGGTACTGGTGGCGGTTCAACGGGCACGGGTACTTCTGGGGTATGGTGGCCGGTTTGGTCCCCGCCCTGATCTTTCCACTGATCTTCAAAGAGACGCTCGCACTATATTATTTCCCGGTGCTGTTCATCCTGTCGCTGGCGGGCTGCATCGTCGGCACGTATGCCACGGGGCCGACGGAGGAAAAGACGCTCATCGCGTTTTATCGGAGCGTCCGGCCGTGGGGCTTCTGGGGACCGATTCACAGGAAGGTCGTTGCTCTCGATCCCGGTTTTCAGGGGAATCCGAACTTCGGCCGGGACATATTCAACGTGGTCATCGGCACGATCTGGCAGACGTCGCTCGTGTTGCTGCCCATGTACGTTGTGCTGCTGAACTGGTCGAGGGCGGCCCTCGTGGTTGGCGTCATCGTCGTGACGTCGTGGATTCTCAAGAAGAACTGGTACGACCTGCTGGGCCAAGAGGCGGTCGCCGAGCCCGCCCGGCCGGAAGTTGCCGGCGGGGAATTGGGTGCCGTCACCGAGTGAGCGGGCGTGCGGAAATATCGAGGCAATCGAACGGATGGGTGCCATGTCTATGCTTGCGTAGACATGTTCTACGTGGAGAAGAAGACATGCTTACGCAAGCGTAAGCATGGCACCCATAGATAGGGGAATGGGCTTGGCCCACCCAGATTGAAGGAGTGACGTATGGTTTCTGAGCGTTCCCGCGAAGACTCTCGGGTGATTCGTTTCGTGGTTGGATGCGCTGTGCTTGTGGCCGCGTGGCTGACGTGCACGGCCCAGGGGGCCGGAAAGCAGGCGTTCGAGAACTTTGTGCGTCGCGACGGTGACGTGCTCAAGGACGGGAATCGGGAATTCCGTTTCATCTCGTTCAATATTCCGAACCTGCATTACGTGGAAGATGATATGCGGTTCGACCAGGCCATGCCGTTCCGGCTGCCGGACGCGTTCGAGATCGATGACGCGCTGGGCGCGATTGAGCAGATGGGCGGGCAGGTCGTTCGCACCTACACGCTCGCGGTGAAGAAGGCTGACGACCCGCCGGACCTGCCCCGCTACATCCTCGGCCCGGGGCAGTTCAACGAAGAGGCCTTCCAGGCTCTCGATCAAGTCATCGCGGCGGCCCACCGGCACCACGTGCGGCTGATCATCCCCTTTGTGGACCAGTGGAGTTGGTGGGGCGGCATGGCTGAATTGGCGGCGTTCCGGGGCAAAAAGCTGGAGGAGGTCTGGACCGACCCCCAACTGGTCGAGGACTTCAAGAACATCGTCACCTTCGTGGTCAATCGCGTGAACACCGTGACCGGGGTGCGCTATCGCGACGACAAAGCGATTCTGGCTTGGGAGACCGGCAACGAGCTGCACTGCCCGCCGGAGTGGACGAAGCAGATTGTCGCCCACATCAAGGGCCAGGACCCGCAGCACATCGTCCTCGACGGCACCCATCGCGAGACACTGCTGCCGTCCTCGCTGGAGGACCCGAACATCGATCTCGTTCAGACCCACCACTACGAGAAGGACCCGCGGGCGATGATCGGGCACATCCTCGAAAGTGCGAAGATGGCCCAGGGCAGAAAACCTTATTTTGTCGGCGAGTTTGGCTTCCTCGGCACCGAAGCTCTCTGTGCGGTCATGGATACCGTCATCGAGCAGAGACTGGCCGGGGCCTTGTTGTGGAGCCTGCGGTATCGCAGCCGGGACGGGGGCTTTTACTGGCATCATGAGCCCGCCGGCGGAGATTACTTCAAGGCCTACCATTGGCCCGGCTTTGCGAGCGGCGAGAAGTACGACGAACGCCGGCTGATGCAGCTCGTGCGCCAGCGCGCCTTTGCGATCCGAGGCATGACTGTGCCGCCGCTGCCGAAGCCGCAGGCGCCGCGCCTGCTCTCCGTCAGCGAAGGTGGGCAGATGACCTGGCAAGGCGTCGTCGGGGCCGGCTCCTATGATGTCCAACGCTCCGAGAAGGCCAACGGTCCCTGGGCGACCGTCGGCACGGGCATATCCGATGCACAGGTGCAATATCGGCCCCTGTTCGCGGATGAATCGGTCCAGCCGGGCAAGACCTATTACTATCGCGTGGTCGCCTGCAACCCCGCCGGCTCCTCGAAGCCGTCGAATGTGGTGGGCCCGGTCCGCGTGACGCATCGGACACTGGTCGATGAGCTGTGGAACGACTCGCGCATCTTCGCGAAAGAAGGGAATCTCCAGTTCGCGGAAAACCAGGCCCGCAAGTTCAAGGAGGACTGCCATCGTCTTGCCGGCGCAGGCAAGAGCGGGGTCGTCTATTACGCCCCGGGCGGCATTCAGGCAGCGAGGGTCCTGCTGTTCAGCCAGTCCGATCAGCCGGCTATCCGCATTCTCTTTTCCCGCGATGGCCGGCAATTTGACCCCGTGGAGCCGGCTGTCGCGCGGACGATGACCTATGGCGAGCAGGCCTACGGCTTCTGGAAGGCTCTGCTCTATTCGGCGAGCCCCTCAGCGCGGGACTGCAACTACGTGAAAATCGAGTTCCAGACGGAGGCACAATTGTCGAGGGTCGAGATCGATCATGGCCGTGCTCAGTGATAAAGAGTTGGCGGCGAGCGTCCGGCGGGAGCTACTCGAAGACATCCTTCCGTTCTGGCGCCGGCGCACGCTCGATAAGCAGCGGGGCGGCTTCATCGGACGGATGTCCAACGGCCTGCGCGTGCGCCCGGATGCCCCGAAGGGGCTGATTCTCAACGCGCGCATCCTGTGGACGTTCTCCGCCGCCTGTTGCTACACGCAGAACGACGAGGACGCCGCTTTGGCGCAACGAGCTTACGAGTATCTGACGCAGTACTTTCTCGACAGGCATCACGGCGGCTTCTTTTGGGAGCTCGATCCCAACGGTGCCGTGCTCGACGACAAAAAGAAGATTTACGGCCAGGCGTTTTGCATTTACGCACTGGCGGAGTACTATCGCGTCTTCAACGAGCCGGTGGCTCTCCTGCAGGCTCTTGACGTCTTTGATCTTATTGAGGCCCACGCGGTCGACCGGCGGCACGGCGGTTACCTGGAAGTACTGTCGCGCGATTGGCGGCCGTGCAAGGACATGCGGCTCAGCGACAAGGATATGAACGAAAAAAAGTCGATGAACAACCATCTGCATATCCTGGAAGCCTACACGGGCCTGCTCGGCGCCTCGCCGGAGCTGCGCCATGCGGACCGGCTGCGCGACTTGATCAACATTTTCCAGCGTCACATCCTCAATGCCGAACAGACCCATTTCCAGCACTTTTTCGATGAGGCGTGGACCCCCCGGTCGGACAGCTACACCTTCGGCCACGACATTGAAGGCAGTTGGCTCCTGTGCGAGGCGGCCGCGGAGTTGGGCGATAAACGCTTGCTGAGGCAGGTGCGGACTCTCGCCACGAAGATGGCCCGCCGCGTGCTTGCCGAGGGTGTCGACGCGGATGGCGGCCTGTTCTATGAAGGCCGCGACGGGCGCATCATCAATCCGAATAAGGAATGGTGGCCGCAGGCGGAGGCGGTGGTCGGCTTCTACAACGCCTGGCAGCTTACGGGGGACCGCGCGTTTCGCCGGGCCGCCGCGCGGTGCTGGCAATTCATCATGGACCGGGTCGTAGACCACAAGCACGGCGAATGGTTCTGGTGCATCCGGCCGGACGGCACGCCCGACCGCTCCCAGCCGAAGGTATCGCCCTGGAAGTGCCCGTACCACAATAGCCGCTGCTGTCTGGAGATCATCCGTCGAACGCAAACTGAACCTAACGCTACAGTCCACGAATGAATATCTTGCAGTTTGTCATGTCGAGCGGAGCGAAGCGTAGTCGAGACATCCGGCCGAGAACTTGGCGTGTCTCACATCCGCAGCCAGATCCCTCGACTTCGCTCGGGATGACAATAGATGTGATCTGTTATTTGAGGAGTAGGCATGACACACGATGAATTCAGCAAACGGGTCCAAAAGCTCTTCGCCGAATACGAAGCTCTCATCAACCGGCCGAACCGCATTGCGGAGGGTGGCAACGGCGTGTTCGACCGCTACAAGTATCCGGTGCTGACGGTGGACCACGCGCCGGTTTTCTGGCGCTATGACCTGAACTACCAGACCAATCCGCATCTGATGGAGCGCCTCGGCATCAACAGTGCGTTCAATCCGGGTGCTATCGAGCTGGACGGCAAGATCCTTCTGGCGGCTCGCGTGGAAGGCATCGACCGCAAGAGCTTCTTCGCGATCGCTGAGAGCCCGACCGGCATCGATCGCTTCCGCTTCTGGGACTATCCGTTGATCATGCCCGAGACCGACGATCCCGATATCAACGTGTACGACATGCGGCTTGTCCGTCACGAGGACGGCTGGATTTACGGCCTGTTCTGCACGGAGCGTAAAGACCCGAGCGCCCCGCGCGGCGACTTGTCCTCTGCCGTGGCCCAGTGCGGCATCGCGCACACGAAGGACCTCAAAACCTGGCAGCGGCTCGACGACCTCCGGACTCAGTCCCCGCAGCAGCGCAATGTCGTCCTGCACCCCGAGTTCATCCAGGGCAAGTACGCCTTCTATACCCGCCCCCAGGACGGTTTTATCCAGACCGGCTCGGGCGGCGGTATCGGCTGGGCACTGGCCGACAATATGGAGCATGCCGTGCTCGGCCTGGAGAAAATCGTCCACGACCGCAAGTACCACACGATCAACGAGGTCAAGAACGGCCTGGGACCCGCGCCGATCAAGACGCCCGAGGGCTGGCTCCAACTGGCCCACGGCGTGCGCAACACGGCCGCCGGCCTGCGCTACGTCCTGTATGCCTTCATGACGGCCCTCGATGACCCCAGCCGGCTCATCTACGAGCCCGGCGGCTACCTGCTCGCCCCGCAGGGCGAGGAGCGGGTCGGCGACGTCTCCAACGTCACGTTCTCCAACGGCTGGGTCGCCCGCGATAACGGGCAGCTCTTCATTTACTATGCCTCCAGCGACACGCGCTGCCACGTCGCCACGACGACCGTGGAGAAGCTGGTCGATTACTGCCGGCACACCCCGCGCGATCCGCTGCGGTCGGCCGCGTGCGTCCAGCAGCGCATCGACCTGATCAAACGCAATCTGCAGATTATGCCGGACCAGACGCGGGCAGGGGGGTAGGTGCTTATGAAATTGCCGCAGGAAACTGGCAGGGTGGTCGGGTTCCCAAACGCGATACATCGCGTTTGGGGTCCCCGCTCCGCCCGCCGGACCCGATGGGTGTGGAGGGCACGCGGTGGGCATAGCCCACCCTACAAGCTCTCACTTATTCTGATGTTGTTTATCATCGCGGCTGTTTGTGCCTGCCTGCAGGCCGTCGAGACGCAACAGCTTGCGCCTCCATTGTCGCCCATAGCAATCGCGGCAAGCAAAGACGGACAGACACTCTTCATCGCCTGTGCCACGGCCAACCGCGTGCTCGTATTCGATGCTGTCAACGGCAAGGTTACACGCGAGGTCCCAACGCCGGCTCCGCCAACGGGTTTGGCCCTTTCGGACGACGGTATGCAGCTTGTCGTCACGTGTGCGGCCCCTCAGAGCGTGGTGTGCCTGGTCGAGGTCGCTGGCGGCCGGATCACCGGCTCCATCCCCGCCGGTCACACGGCCATGTCGCCGAGCTTCAGCCCGGACGGCAAGACCCTCTTCGTGTGCAACCGATTCAACGACGATGTGAGCTTCCTCGACGTGGCGGCCGGTCGCGAAGTCCGCCGCGTCAAAGTCCAACGCGAGCCCGTGGCGGCCGCCGTCACCAAGGACGGCCGCTTTCTACTGGTGGCCAATCATCTCCATAACGGCCGGGCCGATGCCAATGATGTGGCGGCTTCGGTGAGCGTCCTCGATGTGGCCGCGGCGGCGGTGGTCAAGGAGCTGCGTCTGCCTAATGGCAGCGGGTTGTTGAACGACATCCGCGTTTCGCCGGACGGCCGGTATGCCTGTGTCACCCATCTGATCGGCCGTCATCAGCTTCCCACAACCCAGCTCGAACGGGGCTGGGTAAACACCAACGCGCTTACCATCATCGACGTGGAGAGGATGGAGGTCGTCAACACGGTGCTGCTCGACGGTATCGGCCAGGGGGCCGCCAACCCGTGGGGCCTGGCATGGTCGGCGGACGGCAAAACGCTCGTGGTGACGCAGGCGGGCACGCATGATCTGAGCATCATTGATTTTCCGGCCCTTCTGGCCAAGCTGGCTGGACAGGAAGCCTCATCCGATGTGCCTAATGACTTGTCCTTCCTTGCGGGCATGCGCCGGCGCATCCGGCTGTCGGAGACCGACCGGGGACCACGCGCTGTGGTGCTGAGCGGCACCAGAGCATTTGTCGCGAACTGCTTCTCCGACACGCTGGCGGTCGTCGACGTGGCCGGCGGGGGCTCCGCAGTACAATCCATTGCCCTGGGCCCGAAAGCGCCGACGAGCCTGGCACGCCAGGGTGAGTTCTATTTTCACGACGCGGGCATCTGCTTCCAGGGCTGGCAGAGCTGTGCCAGTTGTCATCCGGGCGACGCGCGAACGGATGCGTTGAACTGGGACCTGCTCAACGACGGCATCGGCAACACGAAGAACAATCGCAGTCTGCTGTATTCGCATCGGATTTCGCCGTCGATGAGCCTGGGCGTGCGTGCCACGGCCGAAGTGGCCGTGCGGGCGGGCATCCCGCACATCCTGTTCACGGTCCAGCCGGAGGAGGTGACGCAGGCCATTTACGCGTACATCAAATCGCTGAAACCTGTGCCCAGCCCCCGTCTGGTGAACGGCCAGCTTTCCAAGTCGGCCCGGCGGGGCGAGAGGCTCTTCAACAGTCGGGAAGTGGGGTGTGCGAGATGCCATCCGCCGGATTTGTACACCGACCTGCGGCGTCACGATGTCGGCACGCTCGGACGCTTCGACCGGCGGATCGACCGGTTCTACACGCCGACGCTCGTCGAGCTCTGGCGCACCGCGCCCTATCTGCACGACGGCTCCGCGGCCACGGTGCGGGACATCTTGACCACGAAGAACCCCGCCGACTGGCACGGCAAGACCTCGCACCTGACGAGCGAGCAAATCGATGATCTGATCGAGTACCTTCTGTCTCTCTGAGGTGCTGACATGACTTTTTGTCGAATCGCCACGGCCTTTATTGTACTGGAGCTGGCGGGCGCGACCTGGCTGTCGGGGACGGCATATGCCAGTGACTATGCCATGGGGGCGGACCTGTCGTTCCTCCAGCAGGCTCAGCAGCAGGGGACGGTGTTCCGGGATGCCGGTGAGGCCAGGCCGGGCCTGCAAATCTTCAAGGAGCACGGGTACAACTGGGTTCGCCTTCGACTGTTCCACACGCCGACACGCCTGCCGAACAATCTGGAGTATACCATCGGACTGGCGCAGGAGGCCCGGAAACTGGGTTTCCAATTCCTGCTGAACTACCACTACTCCGATACGTGGGCCGATCCGGGCAAGCAGTCCATCCCCAAGGCGTGGGAGGGCAAGTCACACGCCGAGTTGGTGCAGGCGGTGTTCGAATACACCCGGGATACGATCGCCGCCTTTCGGGACGCCAACGCTATGCCGGATATGGTCCAGGTCGGCAACGAGGTTATCAATGGCATGCTCTGGCCGGACGGCAGACTGCCGAACAATTGGGACAACTTCGCCGAGCTGCTGAAGGCCGGCATCAACGGCGTGGAGGCTGGCCGGGGGAGTGCTCTACGGCCCCGCATCATGATCCATATTGACCAGGGGGGTAACAGGAAGCGAACTCAGGCGTTTTTCGACACGTGGAATTCCTATGGCGTGGACTACGACGTCATCGGTCAGTCTTACTATCCCTGGTGGCACGGCTCGCTGCTGGACCTCCGGGAGAATCTGATCTTCATGGCCAACGAGTATCACAAGGACATCATCCTCGTGGAGGTGGCGTACCACTGGCGGCCGGCGGAATATAAGAATAAGCCCGCCCCGTTCCCGGAGACTCCGGAAGGGCAAAAGCAGTTCCTCGAAGAGGTGAATCGAATGGTCCTGAGCACGCCGGACAACCGGGGCAAGGGCGTCTTCTGGTGGGAGCCGGCGGTCCAGGGTCCTCTGCGAAGCCGGGGCTTCTTCGATGACGACGGCAATGCACTGCCCGTGGTCACGGTCTTCGATAGATTCACCAGGCACTGATTCACAGGAGAAAGCAGCGCGGGAGCCTTGCTCACACCTTGAAGAAGATCTTGTGGCGATAGAGGAACCACAGGAACAGCCAGCGGGCCGCCAGGGCGCCGGACAACAGGACCAGGGGCTTGAACAGGCCCACGCGACCGGCAATCCCGTGCAGGAAGAACTCCGCGATGCGCTCGAAGTCGATCACGTTCTGCAGGAAGTAGATCGTGATGGCGTTCATTCCGATCACGATAAAGAACAAGGCCCACCTGCGATAGCCTTTCACATCGATGACCCAGTAGAACAGGGCGAGCAGCAACAGGCTCAAGCCACCGGCGACCAGGACGTAGGAACTCGTCCAGAGGATTTTGATGATGGGGAAGAACTGTCCCCAGAGAAGCCCCGCGACGAGACACGCCACGCCGGCCAAGGCGAGTCCCGCCGCTTTCCGGGAGCCGGAGCGATTCGAGCGCAGCCAGTGCCCGGCCAGCACGCCCAGCAGCGCGGTGCAGACGGCGGGCAAGGTCGAAAGCAAACCCTCGTTGTCGCCGTATTTATAGTAGAGGAAGCCCGGAATCAGATGCTGATCGATATACGAGGATAAGCAGCCTTGGGCTGTGAGGTCGCCGCTGCCGTGGCCGGGGACCGGGACCAGCATGGTGACACCCCAGTACAGCAGCAGCATGGCCGGGACCGCGACCGCCTGGGTCCGCCATTGCATGTGGATTGTAAACACGGCGGCGAAGAAGTAGCACAACGCAATTCGCTGTAATACGCCGGGCCAGCGCATTTGCGCCCAGTCGAAATGCAGCAAGCCGTTGAGAATGAGCCCGAGCAGGAGAAGCCCCACCGTCCGCTGAATGACGTGCCGGTAGATTCCGCCGAGGCTCTCCCCGCGCTCCAGCCGGCGGGAGATCGAGAACGGCAGCACCACCCCGACCACGAAAACAAAAAGCGGAAAGATCAGGTCCTCGAAGCGGAAGCCTTCCCACGTGACGTGGGTCAGTTGGGTCTGGATCGTCCGCGTCACCGGATGGTCCCAGACCTCGACCAGGCTCTCGAACAGGGTCCCGCCCCCGATGATCCAGAACATGTCGAAGCCGCGCAGCGCGTCGATGGACAGCACGCGGCCACTGCCCAAGTCCCTTTGCTCATTTTCCACAGGTTGCCCTCTCTGGTTCCGGCCGGCCTATTTTCCTTTGCAGCACACGGAAATGCTGCGGCCCATTCGGGCCCCGAAAGGATACCAGCACTCTCTCCGGTTTTCAATATCAACCTGCTCGTGGATTTTGGATGGAAGAGACGTGTGATGCCGTTGACGGCTCTTTTTTCGTGGCCGACCCTCGACCCGGCGCGCCATGGCGGATCGGAGTTTGTCATTTCGAGCGGAGCCGTTCATGGACCTTCGGCGCGCCGGAAGGGGATGAAAATGGCCGGGTGGCAGCGGCAAGGCCGAAGGCTTTGCCGATGGCGGACGGGCGAACCATCGGCAAGCTGGCGCTTGCCGCTGCCACCCAACGGTTGGTGGCCCACTTTCCGAGGAGCGCTGTAGAGACGCAAAATCTTGCGTCTCTACCGGCCTCGAATATGGCGCGTCGTCCTTGCGCGGCCAGATTTCTCCACGCGGCCTTCGGCCTTGGTCGAAATGACAACGGTAGGCCCAGCATCTACGAAGTTTTCAGAAGTAATCCGTGTGACCTGAACGAAAGTGGGTGAGGTGCTTGCATGGATACCCGGCAAGGGTAACATGGCGGGGAGTTGAGTGCAGGACCATCTTCGTCCCGTTCGCGCCGGCATTGTATGAGGAGACATCTTAATGAACGCTTCACCGCTTGCACGCATTCGTGCTCCGTACCTTGTCCTATCCGCCACGTGGGTACTGCTCGTCCTTGGGGCGACGAGTGCCGGTGCGGAATCGGCCGGAGGACCCAACTGGTTTGCGTTCGAGCCGGTCAAAGATGATTTCCAGCCGAGCATTCTCGATGGCAGCCGATGGGTCGAAGCCCCTGCGGGCCGGCACGGGTTCGTCGCCGTAAAGGGGGACCGGTTTGTCTTCGAGGATGGAACGCCGGCACGTTTCCTGGGAGCACAAGTGGGCGGTTTCTCGAAGGACCAGACGGACTACGCCGTCCGGCGGATGCGTCGCCAGGGGATCAATATCACCCGTCAGCACGGCCTGGAGGGTCTGAATAGTCGCAGCGGCCGGACCTCGTTCGATTACAGCGAACAAGGCTTCGACCGGCTGGATTACCTCATTGCCAAGCTGGGCGAAAACGGGATCTACATGATTCTCGACGTGCATTACCCGCTCGTGTATCGCTTCAAGGCAGGCGATGAAGTCCCCGGGCTGCCCGACGGCGGCGTCGCCTCCCACGCCCAGTTCATCAACGAGAAGGTTGCCGGCATCATGCATCGCAGGATGACGGATATCTTCACCCATGTGAATTCCTATACGAAGAAGCGGTATTGCGACGACCCTACGATCGCGATGGTCGAAATCCTGAACGAAGATTCCCTGTTCTGGGGCGAGATCGGGTCGCCGTTCCGGGAGGAGCTGGAGCGGAAATTCGCCGACTGGCTCCGGCGCAAGTATGGTGATGATGCAGGCTTGCGCAAGGCTTGGACCGTGGACGGCAAATCGCCACTGGCGGAAGGCGAGGGACTCGGCTCCGGGCAGCGGGTCGGTCTGCTGAGGAACACGCAATTCAGCAGCCGCTATTTCCAAGCCAATCCCGAGCAGGGGGTCCGCGGACGCGACCAGATGCGGTTCTATCTCGAATTGGAGGAGAAGTACTGGGCGGACAGCGTCGCCGTGCTGCGCCAGGCAGGCGTTCGGGTGCCGATCAGCGCGACGAACTGGCAGGCCCATGGGTTCGCGACCCGCGTTCACATGCTCGGCCAATCCAGACTCGACTACATCGATCGCCACGGGTATTGGGACCATCCGCAGGGTGAAGGCAACCAGAAGTGGCGGATTGCCACGGCGTTGTTCCACAACCTGCCGATGGTCAGGGCCGTTCAACCGGAGCGGAACACGCTGATGTACTTGGGCAAAGACAACCTCGTCATTGAGAAGGCCTGGGAACAGGTGCTGGGTCTGCCGATGACGATCAGCGAGTGGAACACGTGCCTGCCCAACCAGTACAGCCTCGAAGGAACCGGCCTGATGGCGGCGTACGGATTGCTCCAGGGCTGGGACGGCCTGCTCGAATTCGGCTATTTCAGCCCGGACTGGCGCGAGAGCCTCGGACCGGGCTCCTTCGATATGCTGGCCAATCCGCCCCAGATCCTGCAATTCCCCGCGCTTGCCGCGCTGTGGCACCGCCAGGACGTCCGCGAGGCCGAGCTCGTCGCGGAATCCCTGTACGATGATGAGACGGTCTTCGGCCTCGACGAGGATCGCAAGCCTGTGCCGGTGGCCGCGGCGCTGGTCGGCAAAGTCGGCTATCGTTTTGTCCCCCAGCGGCGCGAGCCGGTCGTCAAGGATATTCGCCCCTACTGGGACCCGCAGAAGCTGATTGCTCGGTCGATCACGGGCGAGCTCGCCTGGAACGCCTCGGCAGGCGTGGTCACTGTCAACGCACCACGGACACAGGCCGTGATCGGTTTCCTCGCTACGGCCCCGCACGAGCTGACGGACGTCACCCTGCGCAGCCCGACGAGCTTCGGGGCGGTCTATGTTACGGCGATGGACAATGATGCGCCCATCGCGTCGGCGCGGCGGCTCTTAGTGACGGCGGTGGGACCCGCGCGCAATACCGGGATGGAATACGAGACCACGTCGCAGCCGTCGTCTCTGGGCACGCCCTATTGGCGGCTGCGCGAGGCGGGCAAAGCACCGGCCCTGCTCGAAGCCGTCGCCGGTCAGATCGAGGTCCGATCGAACCTGTCCGGCCGGTTCAAGGCCTGGAAGCTCGACATCGTTGGCCGCCGGGTCCGCGAGGTCCCGCTCTCCCCGGGCACTGACACCGTCACCCTGAACCTGCAGCCGGAGTACGGCGCGGTGTATTACGAGCTTTCGGCCGAATGACCTCCCGATCCGGGTCGCACGTTTAATACCGTTTACGCCTGGATTTTTCGTAACTTGCCCTCGACTTGGAGCGTCGTGGCGGGTCGGACTCTGTCATTTCGAGCGGAGCACAGCGCAGTCGAGAAATCTGGCCTCGAATATGGCGCGTTGTCCCTTCCCGGCCAGATTTCTCCACGCGGCCTTCGGCCTTGGTCGAAATGACAACGGCGGGGCAAGCACCTACGAATTTTCTAGAAGTAATCCATATAAGAAAAAGGCTGTGAGCAATGCTCGAATGCTCACAGCCTTCTCGGTTCTTCAGTATACGTGGCCGTGCCAGTTGCCCTGGATGGCGGCCTCTTCGCCCGGCTACGGAGCGGGCTTGGTCACGCGCAGATCGTCAATGTAGATCAAGCCGGCGCCCCCGGTCGTCGGGTTCGCCTTGTCGCCCAGACCGATGTACATCTTCTTGACCTTGGCCGGATTCACACCGGCAAATTGACTGAGCGGAATCTGCCATTCGGTCCATCCGGCTTTGGTCACGACCGCCGCGTCGGAATGCACCACGGTGCCGATGTGCTTGGAAGCATCTTCCAACGCCACGTACAAGGGCGCGGCCGTGTTACTTCCCCTGCCTTGGATGTAGAGCACCAGGGTATCGACGCCGTTGGCCGTCCAGTCCTGCGCGGCTTCAAACACCCGCACCGCCTCGCTGTAGAACGGCGTGTTGACGTTGTTGTAGTCCAGGGGCATGGATTGCAGGCCGCCGTGGACGATCTTGCGCTCGGCAAACGGCGCGTTGGTATAGCCGACCGTCGAGCCCGACGACCCGTCTGAGTACCCGTCGATCCAGGTCTCGTAGATGCGCGTGCCTGTGCCTTCGTCGTCGTTGTAGGCTTCGAAGTCATCGACCGGGAGGAAGTTGGCCGTGGTGAAGCTCCACACGTTGCCCTTCCACGGACTCTCGGGGTCGCTCGTATTGCTCTCATCGATTCGCCAGTAGTAGGTCTTGCCCCATTCCAGGGCACCCGGCTCGAAGGTGGCTCCGGCCTGCTGGCCTTTATACACATCGGCATCGGAAGTATCGGCATTGGCCACGGTGTTGGCGTCCTGACCGAGATAGACCTGATGCTGCTGGGCTTTCTCGCCCGCGAACCAGCTCAGGGTCGGAGACTGAATCGTATTCACCGCCCCGTTGGCCGGGAAAGGCGTGGCGGCCTTGATCGGCGGCAGGGCATACGTCTGCACGTATGTGCCCGGGATCACCTCGCGGGCGCCGCCCGGAGGCTGCCAGGCCACCGCGACGTTATCGCCGCCGCTGCCCTCCTTCTGAAGGGCCTGAATGTAGTACTTCTGGTCCGCCTGCAGGGTGACGGCTGCGGATTTCTGCGAGGGCATGCTCTCCCAGTTCTGCGAGTCCGTCCAGCCGGAAACGCTGGCGATGAGCTGGGCGTTGTTCGGATCGACGTCGGTGCTCAGCCACAACTCGCCGCCGTCGTCGCTGGCGATCCAGAAGATGTATTCGCCTGATTTCGGCGGGACCAGCCAGCCGCTCAGGCGGCTGCCGTAGCTGTCCGCCCAATCGACCGGGCCTTCAAAACTGCTCAGCAGTTCCCGGCCGCTCGGGCTGTTGGGATAGCGCGAGTCCGCCGTCAGGTTGTTCACGAGTGTGCCATTGATCGTCGACCACCACTCCCGCACGACCTTACCCTCCACCGGGTCGCCCGTGGTGAAGCTCCACACCTGGCCGGCGCGCGCCTGATCCATCGCGTCCAGCCCGTCCACGCGCCAATAGTACGAGGTGCCGGCCCGCAGCAGTCCGACCGGGAGCCTCGTCGCGGTCATGGTGCCTCGGTCCGTCGCGGACGCACCCTCCTGGACGGCCGCCAGACTGTCGCCGAAGTACACGTGGTACTTGATCGTGCCCTGGCCGGGCAGCCAGCTCAGAACCGGCGCCTGGGCCGCGTTCACGCAGCCGTCCGCCGGCGCGGGTGCGTAGGGAATCAGGGGCATCGCCGTGAAGCTCCAGACCTTGCCCGTGTGAATCGTCGTCTTGTTGGCTTCGACCTCATCCACGCGCCAGTAGTAGGTCGTGCCCGGCACGAATCCCGCAATATGATAGTACATGACGAGAGGCTGTTGATTGACCACGCGATTGGCTTCCGTCAGCTCCGGGCTGGTGCCGAAGTACACGCTGTGGAACAGCGCCGTATCGCCCTTGGTCCACTGCAACAGCGGGACGGTGACTCCGGTCGCGCCGTCCGCCGGCTGCGGGTTGTAGGCCTTCAGCTTCGGTGGAATCAGGGCCTTGATCTCTTGCGCGGTAAGGGCATGATCGTAGATGCGGATATCGTCGATCTGGGCAGGCGCGAATTCTGTGACGCCCTTGGCGGCACCGAACCAGAGGTCACCGGTGTTGTCGCCGCTCTGGGATGACACGGTCTCATTGTCCAACTTGCCGTCGAGGTAGATTCTCTTCACGCCGTTGTCGTAGACCATCGCTACGTGGGTCCAGACGTTGGGAACGATCGCGCTGCCGGTTTGATTATTCCCGCCATGCCCGAAGACCCACTGATTGCCGGCATCGACCCAGATACCGTACCAGTTCCCCACCTCTCGTCCCTTGGTCACAACTCCCGACCAGTGTCCCGGCGCGGTGGTCCAGTTGACCCAGGCCGCCAGCGTGTACCTGGCGGTGGCGGAGAACCGCAGATCGGCGGTACTGGGGACCTCCACCCAGTCATCGACGCCATCGAACTGCAGACACGTGCCTTGACCATCCCAGCCGGGGCCCGCCCAAGTGGCGCCGTTGAGCGTACCGTTATGGCCCTTGCCCGAGGCGTCTACGGCTTGGGCGCCGGCGCCTTCATCGAGAGGCCAGTAGCCGATCAAGGCAGCCCACGTTGGACGCGCCGCGCCAAGTACTGCGGCCAGGCAGAGAGAGACAATCACTTTTCGATCCATGCTATGCCTCCTTCCACAAGAGATATTGAACAAACGGCACACGCTCTGGACAGACCAGAACGCGCTTTGCTTGGCTGTCACTACCGGAGCCAGGATTGCGCTCCCATCCTTCCATCATCGGCCTGGGGCCCCGATGCCTTCAATCGATGGCGGAGTTTTCCGCAAACGATTGTGCTGATTATTACCATATCCCAAGAAGCACCTTCCGTCAAGGCTTTTTCCCTGATTTTCCAGCCCCTCGTGTGTGACCAGCTTCTTGCGGCCCTTGTGGGTCGTGTGTTCCCGCACGACTTCTTTAGGCGAGCGAGGACGGGGACCCCAAACGCCAAGAGGCGCGTTTGGGAACCCACGCTCGCCCTACCCTGCGGAACTCCGCACCCGCCAATCTGGGCCACGAAAGTCAGTCGCACACAGCACCCCTGCGAGTGCCGGAGAGAGCCCCCGTCTGCGCTCGGAAAGCAGGGCATTTTGCGTGACAGGGGTCACAGCATTTCAACGTCATGCATCCAGGCAGATGCGGCGTGCCCTCCTCTGGAGCCCCGGTCACTTGCCGATTTGCCTGACGGAAGCCCTCTTCACGAGTCTCGTCGGGAGCACGATTCCTTCGCGCAGGAGGCCATGAGCCGATTGGATTTGCTCGAGGAGCAGTCGGACAGCGATCTGCCCCATCTGGTCGTTGTTCTGGTGGACCGTCGTCAAAGGCGGATTCAGGTGGGCACAGTAAGGCTGATCGTCAAAGCAGATGAGAGACACGTCGTTTGGGACCCTCAGGCCTTCCTCGGAAAGGGCCCGCAAGATGCCCAGCGCAATCAAGTTGCTCAATGCGAGGATCGCCGTGATGTCCCTTCTCTTCTTGAGTAAGAGCTTGGCGTGGACGTAGCCGTTCTCTTCGCTGAAGCTGCTTCCCGCCACCAGGGAATCATCCACAGAGATGCCGTGGCTTCTCAGCCCTGCCTGATATCCTCGTACTCTCTCGCGATTGGGCGAGGTTTTTGCCAGGCCCTGAACGCAGGCAATGGTCCGGTGCCCGTTCTCAATGAAGTGGCTCGTGGCTTCCATCGCCCCCTTGTGATTGTCCGAGACCACATAGGGAAGCCGCAAACGCGGGAAGTAGCGGTCGACCACGACGACCGGGAGCTTTCCTTCCTCGAGTGCCTCGAAGTGCCTGGCCGACTGTCCGACCGGCGCGATGACGAGGCCGTCCACCTTTCGGTCGCGCAGCAGCGCCAACGATTCGACCTCCAACTCTGTGCTTTCCTGGCTGTCACAGAGGATGACCGAGTAGCCACCGGCCCGTGCGGCCGTCTCGACGTTCTTCGCGATCTCCGCGAAGTAGGGATTAGAGATATCCGGAATGAGCAGGCCAATGCTCAAGGTTCGGTTGAGGCGCAGGCCTCGTGCGAGCGGATCCGGAGAGAAATGGAGCCTCTGGGCCGCTCGGCGGACGGCCTCCTCCGTCTTCTTGCTGATGCCATAGTCTTCCGCCTTGCCATTGAGCGCGCGGGACACCGTTGTTACCGAGACATTCAACTGCTTCGCGATTAGCTTCAGAGTTGGCCTTGGACCCTGTCTCATCAATTCAATCCCAACTTTCCTCTTTGCGGTGCACCGGATTCTGCGGCTTCTGCGGCGGTGCGATCCCACCTGTGAACAAGCAGGACGAGAATTGCCGTCAATGTCCATCACGGAGCCGCCACGCAGGCGATTCTACCGCACCCGCGTAGATTAAAGGTGTCAGGTACTTTTTCTGGGTCGTCCCTTGGGCCGCAAGGTGGACTGGAGCCGGAGCCGTGTCGCGGTCGTGGCCATCCAGCGGGCATTGCCAAACGGGGCTCCGCGCCGGATGCTGTTTCCTATGCCATCCAGATCCGTCGGGCCAAGAGCCGCATGGACCAGTCTGGCCCAGTTCGACGGTAATTCTACCGGCCCGGCGCTCAACACCACGGCGGATTCCCGCCCTCGGCGCACCGCGAAACTCGACCACACCCACAGACCGGCTTTCCTGACCAGTCCGGCTCGCACGGGATTGGCCTCGATGTAGCGCAACACGCGCAGATAGTACGAATCGCTCTGCACCGGAAAGCTCTTGTATCGGCCCTGATACAAATGCCCGATTCCGACGGTGGCATGGGATGCGTGGTATCGCTGCGTGTGCGTGAGAGTCACCCAACGCATGAAACGCGAAAGATCGCCATCCGCCTGCGGCCACAAGAGCAGGTGCCAGTGATTGCCCATGATGCAGTAGCCGCACAGCCGCATCGAGAACAGCGCCGTGCCGTCGGCCAGGATCTTCTCAAAGGCCAGGAAGTCACTTTCCTTGCGGAAAATGCGCAGCCGCCCGTTCGCGCGATTGAGCACGTGGTACACATACCCGCCTAAAGCGATCCGCTGGGGTCTCGACATGATGACGATTGTATCCGCCCCGCGGATGCGGTAAAGAAAAAACCACCCGGGAAAAAAGTACCTGACACCTTTAATTCACCCCCCGTGGCTGTCCCCGTTTTTAATCCCCCGCCTACTCCGCACTCCCCTATGAACCGGTCTGGGTTTCAAAGACCTTTGTGCGTGGTGGGTCAGAGGAGGACAACTCCCAGTAGAGAGAGATATCTACCGGGCAGTTGCCCTTGGCCTTGTTCACATCCTTCATCTCCAGTTCTTTGGAATCAAGGGCCTTCTGAATCTCCCCTTCTGTCCATGTCCGGATAGTCAACTCGCCGAGTTTCTGTTCAGTAATAACATTCACCCTTACCTTAATTCCCTTCCATCCTCTGAGATCAACCGCGACCAAGCTTTCGGGGCGTGGCTCTCTCATCTCTTCTTTGACGTCTTCCTCTTCACCATTCTCGCTATACCACACGACGGGGAATCCCTGGTAGAATCCATCGAAACCCCGAGACCGCACATCCTCCCTCCATGACGGCACATAGCTGTCGTCACGGTACAATTGACTTGCGGGCGCATGCTTGGTCATCACAATGACCATCCCCTTCTCGCCATCGCATCCCCTCTTCCTCAGCCAAGCAACCGCCTTGCTCATAGAATCTGAGAGGCTACCCTCGACCCGTGATGGTTTGTCTGCAGCCGTGGCCATTTTGCTGATTAGCCGCCCCTCCATGTACCCAGCAACTCGTCTGGCATGATCGTCACCTCCGCCCCCAGCGAGCGGGTACTTCCAGTCGATGACAGCTATTTTCAGGAGGCGATCAGGCAATTGGCTGGATGCGCTCTCGTCGATCTGGTAGTTTCCGTTTCTCAAACACATCGACAGGACAGGCGAGGACCTCGAATAGGCTTCCCAGAACTTCTTCCGCCACTCCTCCACCTTTTCTGGATCAAACTGAGCTTCTGCAATTGCCTCGGCTTCTGCCTCATCGTTGAGTTTCTTGGATTTCTCGACCCAGTCCTTCAACGGCTTCAGACCGTAGTCGACTCCCGTGTTTTTGAAAAGCTGCGCCACAGTCTTCATGGCATTGTCAGTAATCTCATGCGACAGGTCTTTGGCTATCGGGTCAGGTGTCTGCATACCATCCGCCAAAGCGGATGCCGCCAAATAGGTGAAAGCAAGCGCCATCTCATGTACACCCGTCATGCCAAAGCCAGAAGAGTATGAACTGCCATCCAGCAGAGACGTTGATTGTTGCTGAGGTTTGTAGAATGCATGGAGATACGACGCAATCGCCTCGGGAGGAAACGGATTGCTGAGATAGAAGGCAACGAGGTCCTTGAAGTTCACATCTGGGCTGTGCGAATATTCCTCACAGAACAGTCGCTCTGCAGCCGCAGCTTTCACGTCTGCCGCCTCCTGCCGATGCATCAGATGGCCCGCAAGCACAAAGTGTCGTGCGACTAATGCACCGCGTTCGAATGTGATCTTGTCGCGGCCAAAGACAATTCCTCGCCCAGCATCGCACAACTGCTTGACGAGTTCGCTCTCCTCGGGCCTCTCCAGCACTATGAGCAACCACTTGGTCAGGCCCTCATGTAGAACGTGCCGCATTCTGTCTACTGCTTCTGTGTCCGTTGACCGGTTGTGCTTAAGCCATCCGTCAGCAAACGTGTAGAAACCGCCAAATTGCGCTCTCATTCCCAGGAGTGGCCCGGCTTTGTCTCCCCAGACTTTGATCGCCGCGTACATCTGTTGTACGAGCCATGTGAATAACTCCATCGTATGATAGTCAAGGTCATTAACTATTTTCTGCGTCTCTTCCCAGATTGACTTGAGCAGGGTCCGCGCCAGCGCAAATGCCTGCGCACTGCGATGTTTCGGCCCAGATTCCTCGCTCGCCAGTATCTCTTGGAGAGCTCTCAAGTACAACGCAAGGAAGTCATACCCCCTGCGAACGTACTCTCCGTATGCGTCCCTGACAACCGGATGGCGTCTTGCCTTTCTGAGAACTGTCAATGGCTTGTTTACTGCATCGAGGTAAGCTCGGACCTGTACGGCGTCTGCCCTACCTACAGCTCTCTGTATCGCCTCGGCCAATGCGCTCTGCTGGCTTTCCCAGAAATCGTCGGTTTCTTCTGTGAAGGCCAAGCTCCGAAATCTGACGGCCCGGTTACCCATCCTCTCGACGGCGCCTCGCAAATCCCCATTCTTTACGACACCCGGGCAACTGAGGATTCCAAACACAGTTCGCTCACTGCCGTATTGCGGTGAGCTGAGGTATAGCTCAGCACTGTGCTCCCTCAAATAGCTGTCCAACTCTTCAAGCCTTCCAAGGTGGAAATCCTTGTATGCGTTCGCATCTGACGGAGTCTTCTTCAACGGGATCACGCAGGAATCCATTCCTTTGTCCGAGCCAAGATCCGATCCGAGATAGTGCGCGTAATATTGTGAAGCGGGATGAATAGCCCTGCAATGCTCCACACACCACTTTTCAAGACAAGCGTTGTGCTGCGACTCCGAGAGCCGGACATAGACCTCCTTGAGATAACCATGGCAGAGCTTCGCGGCCGCAAATCCCGATACAACCCTGATCGACTCATTGGGGACCAAGCAGCGTATGGTCTCAAGGACGACAAACGCGAGCATGCCGAGGCACGCAATCACCGCGCCAACTGAACCGGCAGCAACGCAGACAGAAACCAGGGGATGAAAGAAGGAAATCGTCCCCATCAGCCATCCCATGACGGCCATCACGGCCGCGAGGAATGCCAAGCAACAGAAGAGAGACATTCTGCATGCCTCGTTGAGGTACTCACCGGTAAACCTGCCAGTCTCGCTCAGCGACCGCGTGAGGCTGACCACGCTGACACCCAATACAAATATCGGGATGGCCGCCCTCAGAGCCATGTCGGCCCATGCCGCTGCATCGATGCTGCCACCCGCGCACGAGTAACCGAACGCCGAGAGTGCAAACAGAAAGACCACACCAGAGAAACGGATTGCATTCGGGCGGAAAAGGCTCACCTCTGAGGCTCGAATGGAGTGCCCCGGCTTCTGTGACAGCGCAGGCGAGCCCGCATCTTCGTACTTTCTCGCCAGAGGTCGGATATCATTGAGCGCAGTACGTACCGTTTCATCTCGCATGACGGCGGAAGAAACCCAATTTCGTGACCACGGCATCATGCAGTACGCCTCTCCAAGTTGAGGACTTTCGCGGCCATTCCACTCATTTCAGCCTCGCCACATCTGTCCGGCCCACATAGGACTCAAACCCATTCGTCGCAGCTTCGTCAGGAGTGTTTCTCTGGGAAGCATTATGGCGGACGCGGGCGGAGCAGGCAAGGAAAAAGCGACAAGTGACAGGTGAAAAGTAGGATTGGGAACAACGAATTACACCAATCACCCAGCGCGGCCTTCGGCCGCAACCAAAACCTGCTCTCGCCAAGACGCCAAGGGCGCAAAGAAGGGAGGACAGATGGCAGAGCACGGAGGACGCCGAGTTCTCAGCTCTTGGCGATCTCTGCGTCTTTGCGAGAGACATAATCGTTTGTGCTTCCAGGCTTTATGTCATCCTCGCGCGAAAATTTGCGCAGGAAAACAAGATTTGAACAAGTAGTGGTACGAAAGAAGAAAGGGCTTCCAACTCGAATTCGTGGCATTCGTGCGATTGGTGGTCAGATATTCTTTGCAGAATCTCTTTAGTCCTTGCAGGACATGGGTTTATGGGGAGGGGGCGAGACGGCTTTTTGTTGCTATTGTTATTGACATAGCCGTATGGTTAATTTACCATATACACAATATCGCATGAGGCGACACGCCCGCCGCTGGCGTGTCGCCGGTGGTTGATAACGGAAAAGCGAGCATTCGACATCCGTTAAGGAGCATGATTCTTCGCAAAGCATTCGTGATCGCAATCGTGAATAGAAAATGGCAATTTCGGAGGGCTTGGTTATGGCCAGTCAATCGCAAGTCTCTGCCAATCGTTCGAACGCCCGGAAGTCCACGGGTCCGCGCACGGCTGAGGGCAAAGCAACCGTCGCGCAGAACGCCGTCAAGCATGGCCTGTCGGCCCGGCTGGATGTCATCAAGGGAGAAGATCAGGCGGAGTTTGACCTGCATCGCGAGCAGATGCTCGGCGAGTTGGTCCCGGTCGGGGCGATGGAGTCGGTGCTGGCGGAAAGGGTCGTCGGTCTGTCTTGGCGGCTCAAGCGGGTCGAACACATCCAGAACGAGGTCTTCGACGCCCTGCTTGCCGACAGGTCCAGCCCATTGGCCAAGCTCGTTCAGTCGCTACAGCCCAAAGGGGCGGGTCGGGCGGAAGACGGTTCGGACGGCGACGGCGATCTGGCCCTCGGCCGGGTGGTCATAAAAGATTTCTCCAATAGCAGGGTCCTCGACCGGCTGCTGATGTATGAACGGCGGATCGAGCATAGCCTGTACAGGACCATGGCCGAGCTGCAGCGGCTGCGCCTCCTGCGCGAACTGGACCGCCCGGCGAAGGAACCGGTTCGTAGTGTGCCCGCGTGGGGCGAGCGTGGGTTCCCAAACGCGAAGAATCGCGTTTGGGGTCCCCGTCCTCGCTCGCCTGAAGAGGTCGGGCGGGGACGCCCAACCTACGAAGAAACGCCTCACGGCGTCACTACAAACGCACCGGACGCAGAGAAACGCGTCAGGCCGTCACTACGAGCGGACGAATCGTGCAAAACAAAGCCAATTTGCTCAGGCCCGAATGATGGCCAAGTTCCTTGTGGCGAAAGGGTTAGGAAGAGTCTCGCTGAAAATGGTCATGAAGAAACAAAGCCAATTTGTCCGGCTGGGCTGGTAGTGTGCCCGTAAGGGCATCGGTAGAGACGCAAGATTTTGCGTCTCTATGGCGTCACTACGAGCGAGGCCCAAGATGAGAATCTCCTTGGCACGGGGTTTTCGGAATCCGCTTGTCCGGGGACATGGCGGTGTCTTAGAATGATGCCAACCGGCCGACGATTTGTGTCGCGGCCTTGTATTCAGGAAGGAAGAGGCCCTATGAAGACGAAATGCTCGCAAGTGGTCAGGTGCGTCGCTGTGTGTACGGCTCTGGGTGTGGGGATGGTGGGTTTGCCGGGTCAGTCGCCCGTGCGGGCGGCGGGGCAGGAGTTTCGCCGATTGGCGGTCAAGGAGTATCGCGATAAGATGAAGGCCGGTTGGATCGGCCAGATCTTCGGTGTCTCCTGGGGCGCGCCGACCGAGGGCCGGTATCACACGATTATGCCCGCGGACAAGATGCCGCCGTTCCGGGAGGAGCTTATCAACGATGCTTTCGGCCAGGACGATTTGTACGTGGAGATGACCTTCCTGCGGTCCATGGAGGAGTATGGGTACGACGTCTCCATCCGTCAGGCGGGCATCGATTTCGCCAACAGCGGCTACCCGCTCTGGGTCGCCAACGCCGCCGGCCGGGGCAATCTGCGCAACGGCATCGCGCCGCCGGACTCCAGCCATCCGAAATTCCATCCCTGCGCCGGCGCGATCGACTATCAGATCGAGGCGGATTACGCGGGCCTGATCGCGCCGGGCATGCCCGACGTCGTCATCGCCCTGGGCGAGAAGTTCGGCCGGCTGATGAACTACGGCGACGGGGTGTACGCCGGCCAGTTCATGGGTGCGATGTACGCGGAGGCCTTCTTCGAGAAGGACGTCATGAAGCTCATCGAAGCGGGCCTGCGAGCCATTCCCAGCCAGTCCCTGTACGCCGGGATGGTCCGCGACATGGCGCAATGGCATAAGGAGAACCCGACTGACTGGGAAAAGGCGTGGGTGCTGGCGGAAAAGAAATACAATCAGGACAAGAACTACAACATCAGCGAGCTCGACGTGAAGCGCGAGGGCGCCTGGGTCCTGATGGGATTGCTCTACGGCGAGGGTGACCTCGATAAGACGATGATCATTTCCTGCCGGTGCGGGTTCGACAGCGACTGCAACCCGTCCTCCAGCGGGGGCATCCTGTTCACGACACGCGGCATTGCCAACCTGCCCGACCGGTATTACCGCAAGCTCGACGAGACGAAAATCTTCAGCCATACGGCCTACAACTTCCCGAAGCTGCTGGATGTCTGTGAGAAGCTGGCGCGCCAGGGATTAGTGCGGGTCGGCGGGCGAATCGAGAAGGATGCCGGCGGCGAGGAGGTGTTCGTGATCCCGGTCAAGGTGCCGACGCCGAGCAAGTTCGAGGACCTGAAGAATCCGGGCCCGGTCGCCGGCAGTGTCTATAGCGACGCGGAGATGGCACAGATTCGCAATCCCGGCTTGAAATGGGCCGCCAAATTCCTGGACGGCTGGACACTCGCCAACTGCGATCTCGGCCAAAGCTCGATGCTCTGGGAGTCGCAGGGCCGCAAGAATGTGTTTGTGCTGAACGGCCTGGCCAGGGGCGCGAACGGTTATACCCTGACAAAGACTCTGGCGGCGTCCAAGCCGTTGGAGTTCTCGGCGGCCTGCGATCCGAAGACCGACGGGTGGAAAATCGCCGTGAAGGCGGACGGCAAGGAACTCGCCGGCGCGACCGTGGACCAAGCGACCATGAAGAACGGATGGGCGGAGATCAAAGCCTCGTTGCCGGACAGCTCAGGGAAATCGTTGACGGTGGAAATCACGATGGTGCCCGTAACACCGCCCACCGAGCGAAAAAGTCCGCCGGCGTTGAGCATTACCGTTCCCCGGTAGAGACGGAAAACCCTGCATCTCTGCAGCTTGCCGATTCCCGCAAGTGGCCGAGGGGTGGAGGAAAGTCTGTGCGATGCGCCATACATGACAAGTCGATCAACTGGACGGGTCCCATCCCCTTCCATCACAGCCCGACATTCGCCATAGGTCCCTCGCTCAATCCTCCTAAGTCAAATCAACACACATCTTCAGGGAATCGCCTATTCGCACCATCCGGCCCCATGGGTAACCTCCTGGGTAGTCGTTTTGATTCGGGGGGCAGGAGGAGAAATGCTGATTCGAGACAAGGGCATTCGGCGCGCCAATTCGCGCAACCGACGAAGCCAGAGGCTAAGCTTGTAGGCTCTTGCGCCTGTTTGTCGGAGACATGTCGCACCCCGTGGATAGACGCACATTTCTTCGTTGGATTGCCGGCGCGGGCGTACTTCCCACCGGTTTCCCCTGGAGGAGATACCCGGACCGCTGGATCTCCTACATCGAAGAGAAACCGCAAGTGGCACCGGGGCTATGGACGATTTTCGCCACAACGTGCCGGGAATGTCCGGCCGGGTGCGGCATGCACGTGCGCACGCGAGAGGGCCGTGTGGTCAAGCCCGAGGGGAACCCGGACCATCCGGTGAGCCACGGCGGTTTGTGTCCGCGCGGCCAGTCGGCGCCCCAAGGGCTCTACGACCCGGACCGGGTGCGGCAGCCGTTGCGGCAGGCCGCAAGACTGAGGACAGAGGACAGAGGACGGAAGGCGAGGGACAGAGCCAATCCGCCCTCCGGCTTCGAGCCGGTCTCGTGGGATGGTGCGATCGAGGAGGTGGCAGGGGCCCTGAAAAATGCCCGGCGGCTCTTCATCGTGAGTGACCTGCAGACGGGGGCGCTGGCCGAAGTCATGCAGCGGTTTCACAGAGCGGTGGGGCTGCCTGGGCAGGTCGTCTTTTACGAAGCCTTTGCCTACGAGTCGCTGCGCGCCGCCAACCAGCGGGTCTTCGGCCGGCCGGTCATTCCGCGCTACCGGCTCCAGGAGTGCGATTTGATGGTAAGTTTCGGGGCGGAGTTCCTCGAAACCTGGGTCTCGAATGTGGAATTCGCGTGGGAGTTTGCCCAGATGCACCACAAGGAATTGATGAAGGATGAAGGAAGATTGATGATTGAAAGTGGAAGAGGCGGACTGAATCATCCATCAGCCATCATCAATCATCCATCCTCCATGGTGTACATCGGTCCACAACTGTCCATGACGGCGGCCAACGCGGACTACTTCCTTCAGATTCCGGCGGGGCAGGAGTATCGCGCGGCGATAGCGATTCTGCGAGAGGTGGTACGACTGCGCGGCTCCTTGATTTCGGATTTCGGATTTCGGATTTCGGATTCGGATGACGAGACGGAACCTAATCCGCAATTCCAAGAGGTCGCCCGCCGGCTCGTGAGCGCCGAAAACGCTGTGGTTCTGGGCGGGCCCGTGGCTGCCACGAGTCCGACGGCTGAGAACCTTGCAGCGGCGGTCATGCTCCTGAACCATGCCGTGGGGGCAATCGGCAGGGCGATCGATTTCTCGCAGGTCCATGCCTTGGGGCAGACTACCCCGACGGCGCAGCTCGAGCCGATGCTCGCGGACCTCGGGCCGGACGATTTTCTGATCGTTCATCAGACCAATCCGGCGTACAGCCTGCCGCACGTGCGCGAGTACATCAAGCAGGTGGACAACGTCGTTTACGTCGGTACCATGCTGGATGAGACAGCCCGGATGGCCCGGTGGGTACTTCCTGTGCATTCACCGCTGGAAGCGTGGGGGGATTACGAGCCTTGGACCGGCCTCCATTGCCTGATGCAGCCGGCGATGGGTCCCTTGTTCGACACGCGGCACAGCGGCGATGTTTTCCTTGCCCTGGCCGAGAAGGCCGGCCGACCACTCGAAAGCTCCGGCGCGCAGCCGGCATCATTTTACGACTGGCTCCGGCTCGACTGGCGCCGGTGGCAGCAGCAAGTCTCACCGGACACGGAATTCGAAACCTTCTGGCAGCAGGCATTGCAACGCGGCGGGGTCTTCCAGGAGGGCCAGGCGGAGCCGGCGCCGAGCTTCCAAGGTGGGAATCTCGCAATGGAAGCGCCGGCGGGACCGCAGGAGGGCATGCAGTTGTGGCTTTGGCCGTCGATCCTGCTGTTCGACGGTCGATTGGCCAATCGGGGCTGGATGCAGGAGGTCCCGGAGCGCATGAGCACCATCGCGTGGGGAAGCTGGGTGGATATCTCCCCGGCGACGGCAAAGCGGCTGGCGATTGCCGAGGGCGATGTGGTCGAAATCTCCAACAAGTCGGGCACTGTGAGAGTCCCGGCCCGGATCACCGAGGAGGTGGCCGACAACGTAGTGGCTTTGGCCTTTGGGCAAGGGCACACGGCTTTGGGCGAACAGGCGAACGGGCGGGGCGCGAATGCCTTCGTTCTGAGGGACAGTTCCAATCGTGACTCGCTGTTTGGCACCGTCGAGCTTCGCAAGACGGGCGAGCGCGCGACCTTGATTTATCTTTCTGCCACCCAGGAACAGCACAGACGAGGCATCTTGCAATGGATCTCGCGGGAAGACCTCCGCGCCATGAACGAGAGCGACCGGGAGGAAATCATCTGGCCGGGGCCGCAGGGATACGATCCGCGTCGCGACCTATACGCGCCTCATATATATCCGGAGCACCGGTGGGCGATGGTCATCGACCTGGACCGCTGCATTGGCTGTGGGGCCTGTGAGGTCGCGTGCTACGCGGAGAACAGCATCCCAGTGATGGGCCCGGAGCCTTTGCGGCGCGGCCGGGAGATGGCCTGGCTGAAAGTGCCGCCCTATAGGCATCCGGATGAGCCTCTTCGAGTCGGCTTCCTGCCGCTGCCGTGCCAGCACTGTGATACAGCGCCCTGCGAGCCGGTCTGCCCGGTCTTCGCGGCGGTTCACAACGAACAGGGGCTTAACGCGCAAATCTACAACCGCTGCATCGGCACTCGCTACTGCTCCAACAACTGCCCGTACAAGGTCCGGCGGTTCGGCTGGTTCGATCCACAGTGGCGTAAGCCGCTGGACCTGCAATTGAATCCTGACGTCACCGTGCGCTGTCGCGGCGTCATGGAGAAATGCACGTTCTGCGTTCAGCGGATTCATTACCATGAGCGTTTGGCCCGCATCGAAGGCCGGCCCTTGCGGGAAGGCGAGATCCAGCCGGCGTGCGTGCAGTCTTGCCCGACGCGGACGTTTGTCTTCGGCGACCTGATGCGTCCAGATTCCGAAGTTCATAAGCTCTTCGGTCATCCGCGGCGCTACCAGGTCCTCAGGGAACTCAACACCAAGCCCGCCGTCATTTACCTCAAGCGCATCAAGCCACAAGAGCCGGCACTTGCCTGACGCACATGGCCGATTACCAACAGGTCGATCACGCCGTATTCCAAGCGCTGAGGCCCCCTCGCCTGCGCTACCAGGCCGTTGTGGGGCTTCTGGCCATGGGAGTCCTGGCCCTGCTTGCGGTCTGGGTTTACCAGATCAGGACGGGCATGGGCGTGGCCGGTATCTCTCACCCCGTGGGCTGGGGGGTATACATCGGCAGCTTCGTCTTCTGGATCGGAATCGCCCACTCGGGCACGCTGATTTCCGCCATCTTGCTGCTGGTGCGGTCCAAGTGGCGGACCGCCATCTCGCGGTCGGCCGAGGCGATGACGGTGATTGCCATTATGACGGCGGCGCTGTTCCCGCTGATTCATCTCGGCCGCTTCTGGGTCTTCTACTACATCCTGCCGTATCCCTCCCAGCGTCGGATCTGGCCGAATTTCCAAAGTCCGCTGGTCTTTGACGTGGTCGCCATCTCCACGTACCTGACGGTCAGCGTGATTTTCTTCTATGTGGGCCTGGTGCCCGACATGGCGGCGGCGCGCGACCATCTGCAGCACACGCACGAGCAAACGCGGCGGCAGCGGCTTTATCACTGGCTTTCGCTCGGCTGGCACGGCCGGGCCGACCAGTGGCGGCACTACGGCCGGGCCTACCTGTTTTTCGCCGCCCTGGCCACGCCGCTGGTGGTATCGGTGCATTCGGTGGTCTCCTGGGACTTCGCGACGTCCCTGCTGCCGGGCTGGCATTCGACACTCTTTGCGCCCTACTTCGTCGCGGGCGCCATCCATTCCGGACTGGCCATGGTGCTGACTCTCCTTATCCCCATGCGAAAGCTGCTGCACCTCGAGGAGATCATCCAGCCCAAGCACTTCAACAACGTGGCTCTGGTGATGATCGTCACCACCTTGATCATCGGCTATGCCTACGTCATGGAGCTGTTCATGGCCTGGTACTCGGGCGATGTGTTCGAGCGGCAGTTCGCCGCGTGGCGGCTATTTGGCTCGATCTGGTGGTTCTATCCGCTCGTTGTCATCTGCAACGTTCTGTTGCCGCTATCGTTCGTCTTCAAGGCGGTGCGCACCAACCTGGTCCTGCTCTTCATCATTTCCATTTTCGTCAATATCGGGATGTGGTTCGAGCGACTGTGGATCGTGATTACGGCTACGTGGCACGATTTTCTTCCTCACAATTGGGGATGGTATTTTCCGAGGTGGGTGGAACTCGTCATTCTCGGCGGCTCCATATGCTTTCTCTTTCTGGGTTTCCTCCTGCTGGCCAAATACTTTCCGGTGGCGCCCGTAAGCGACATCAAGCTGGACATCGAGAAGGAGCGCACCAAAAAAGAGTATCCCCGGCGACCTTATCTCCAGCCGAGCACATTGCAGACCGGGGTGGTGGGCGTCTATCGCCAGCCGGTCGAGTTGCTGGACGCTGTCGATCAGGTTCGCGAGCACGCGCCCGATGGCCTCGACACGTACACGCCGGTGCGCATCGACCAGCTTGTACCGCTGCTCGGCAGATCGCCGAGCCCGGTGCGTTTCTGGACCCTTGGAGGAGCGCTCTGCGGCGTCGCCGGGGGTTTCGGATTGGCCATCGGCACGGCTCTCGTCAATAATCTGATCGTCGGAGGCAAGCATCCCGTCTCGATTGTTCCCTATTGCATCATAGGATTCGAAGGCCTGATTCTGCTGGGCGCCCTGGGGAACCTGATTGGCATGTTGATTCATACGCGTCTGCCGCGTTGGCGGACGCCGCCGGGCTATGACTGGCAGTTCAGTCAGGACCGGTTCGGGTTATTCGTCGCGGCACCGCCCGAGCGCTTTGCAGCGATACAGCAGGTTTTGAACGCCACGGCTCCGGAACGAACGTATGTCGTCGAATGATGCGCACGCCACGGAACACGGGCGCAGGCACGTGCCGCTGATCGCTGCCGTGCTCGTAGTCCTGGCCGTGTCAGGGTGGATCGCCGTAGCGATTTGGGGAGACACGCAGCGCGCCTGGGGCATCCTGCTCGTGGATTTTCTTTTCCTGAGCTGCCTGGGGGCGGGCCTGGTGGTGTGGCCGGCCGTCGTGGTGGCCTCCCGCGGGCAGTGGATGGGCTCCACGCAGAGAACGGCCCTGCCGGGCATCGTCCTGCTCCCGGTGTGCATCGTCATTCTTATTGTATTAGCGGCCGGCGCCGGGCAGTGGGCGCCCTGGCTGCATCACCATCCGGAGAACGCCTGGTGGCTCAATGCTCCCTTCCTCTTCTCGCGGGACATCATCTCCCTGGTGATTTTCAGCGTTCTGGCCCTCTGGTTTGTGGCGGCGATGAGGAAAGGAGAGCGGCCCCAGAAACTGGCCGGCTGGCTGATCTTCGTCTATGCGATTGTCTTTTCCCTTCTCGGCATCGACCTGGCGATGGGTTTGGACCCGCGCTGGTACAGCCTCGTCTTCGGGGTGTACTTCTTCGTTTCGGGAATGTATATCGCGGCGGCCGCGTGGGCCTTCACCACGGCGCTTACCGACCCGCAGGCGACGCCGGACCAACGAGACGACCAGGCGAAGCTGATGATCACCTTCTGCCTTCTGACTACGTACATGATGTACTCCCAACTGCTTCCGATCTGGTACGAGAACATGCCGAAGGAGACACGCTTCTTTGTGCCCCGGCTGAACTGGGTGGGGGCTCCCAATCGCGATGGACCGCGATTGGGGACCCTGATGGACTGGCCCACAATCAGTATTGTTCTGCTGGCCGCCATATACCTGGGGCCACTGGTACTGTTCCTGCCCCGCCGCGGGAAGCGGAGCCGTTCTTACGTGGGGGTCGTCGCAACCCTGGTGCTGGTGGCCATGTGGCTCGAACGCTGGTGGCTGGTCATGCCGAGCCTGTACAAACCCCTGAGCTTCGGGCCTGCGGAAATCACCGGCGTTGTGGGCTTGCTGGCAGGAGGCTGGTTATTCATCTACTGGGTGCGTCACAGGATTGATTATTGATGATTCGTTATTGATGATTCGAAATGGAAGACTCAGATCCCAAAATGAGCCATAACCCATCGGTCGTCAATTCTCAACCATCAATTGTCAATCATCAATCATCAATGGCATCGGGGCGCTACAAGCCGAGAACGCAACTGATTCTCATCGCCTGCATTGTGGTCGTCAGCGTGGCGGCCGTCCTTGCCGCCGTGTACTACCCCGGGGACCTGGGCCCCAGGCAACCGATATCATTCAGTCATCGTGTCCACGCGGGAACCAAGAAAATCAGTTGCTTGATGTGCCACTCGTATGCCCGGAGCGGACCGGTGGCGGGGATTCCGCCGGTCGAGACGTGCATGCTCTGTCACAGCCGGATTATCATTCATTACCCGGAGATCGAGAAGGTTCGCCGGCACTACAAGGATCGTGAGCCGATTCTTTGGGTTCGGGTCTCCAACCTGCCGGACCTCGTTCATTTCGACCATAGCGTGCACCTCGCTTCCGGCGTGGATTGCGGCCACTGCCACAGCGACGTTAAAGCGATGGACCGTATTGTCCTTCATCAAAGCTTCAACATGGGCTTTTGCATCGGATGTCATCGGAGTCACAATGCCACGCACGATTGCTTTACCTGCCATTATTAGGAGTTTCAAGTTGGAAGTTTCAAGTGTGAAGCTGCACACTCTCCACTTCAAACTTCACACTTCCCACTTCAAACTCTCTTCCAACGTGAAGTGAACATGAGCCTGAGCTATTTTCGACGCCCGAATAGTGCCGCTCTGGCCTTCATCGTGGGGGCCTCTGTATGGTTCGTCATCGGGACCTTCTACGGCCTGTTCTCCGCCATCCATCTGGTTGCACCGGAGTTCTTCGACAACATCCCGTGGCTGGTTTTCGGGCGGACGCGTCCGATCCATGTCAATAGTGTGATCTACGGCTTCGTGTCCGGCACGCTGATCGGCTGCGGGGTGTACTATGTTCCCGCCTTGTTGCGCACCCGGCTGTGGTCGGAACCCCTGGGCTGGATCAGCTTCGCCTTGTGGAACGCGACCGTCCTGAGCGGGCCGCTCGGCTTTTCGTTCGGCTATACCCAGGGCCGGGAATACGCGGAATATATCTGGATGGCCGATGCCGCGCTGATGCTGGCGGTCCTCACGATGCTGGTCAACGCGATCATGACCATCCTGCACCGGAAGGTCAACGCGCTCTATATCTCCGTGTGGTACTTCGTCGGTACGTTTTTGTGGACGGCCGGGTCCTATCCGATCGGGAACGTGATGTGGCATCCCCGTACGGGGGCGGAAAGCGGTTTGCTGGATTCGATCTTCCTGTGGTTTTACGGCCACAACCTGGTGGGTCTGATCCTGACGCCGCTGGCCGTCGGCGCCGCCTTCTACGTGATTCCGTATATCACGAACGCCCCCCTGTATTCCCAGACGCTCTCGCACATCGGGTTCTGGACCTTGATCATATTTTACTCGCACATTGGGGCGCATCACATCTTGCAGGCGCCCATTCCCAACTCGCTCAAAGCGGTCTCCATCGCGGATTCTCTGGCGATGGTGATCCCCGTGTTCACGGTCCTGGCCAATTTGTGGCTGACGGCGCGGGGCCGCGGCGGTGTGCTGCTCCGCCACCCGGCGGGCCGATTCGTTCTGGCCGGGACGATCTGGTACCTGCTGACCTGCGTCCAGGGACCGCTGCAGTCGCTGCCGGCCCTGCAAAAAGTGACGCACTTCAACAACTGGACCGTCGGGCACTCGCACATCGCCGTGCTGGGGTTCAGCGGCTTTATCGCTCTGGGGGCCATGTGGCTCATTGTGCCTCAGATGACGGGTCGCCGGGTCTACTCGGGCAAGCTTGTGTTCGCCCAGTTCTGGCTGGTCACCTTCGGCTTGACAGGTTTCCTGGCCGTCCTGACGATCGCCGGGCTGATTCAAGGCCAGGCCTGGTACAACGGGGAGGTTGTTGTCCGCGTGCTGCCCGAGATCCACCCGTACATGATCCTGCGGCTGGCCTTCGGACTTTCGATCATCAGCGGCGCCGTGATCGGCCTGTACAATCTTCTGATGACCCTCTATCGAGGACCTCGGTTCGATCCCGTGTTGGAGGAGGACTACTTCGCGTGAGAATGACGCCGGCACTGCTGGTTATTGGCGGGCTGCTGGTCTTTCTGGCCTCGATCTCCATCATGGTCATCATCCCCGCCCTGATGTTCCACCCTTCGCCTTCGGAGATCTGGAGACCGTTGACCTCCGAAGAAGAGGAAGGGAATCGGCTCTACGTGAAGAATGGCTGCAGCTACTGCCACTCACAATTCATCCGGGTTACAGATTGGGGGCACGGTGCGCAGCGCATCGCCGAGGCGGGGGATTATGTGGGTCGCCGGCCGGCGATCCTGGGCACCGAGCGCACCGGCCCGGACCTCTCACAGGAAGGTGGAGAACGCCCGGACGACTGGCATGTCGCTCATTTCGCCAATCCCCGTTATACCAGCCCGATCTCGGTCATGCCGAGCTGGGAGTTTCTGGGCCAGGAGAAGATCGCCAGACTCATTGCCTATATGCAGTCTGAAGGACTAAAGGCGGCGGATTATCGCGTGGACAGGCAGAAGCACTGGAAGTCGGAGGCGACGGCGGCCTATCGGGCCGGGGCGGACAAGAACGTCCAATGGCTGCACGGGCACGTTCCGGACGTCTGGCGGAATATGCCGAACCCCTATCCGGCCTCCGACGAAGCGAGGCTGCGAGGCAAGAAGATGTATCAGGAGTTCTGCATCGGCTGCCACGGTCCTATCGGCGACGGGGAGGGTCCGGCCGCTGCGTACTTAGACCCACCACCACTGAATTTCACGACCTTGCGCCGTAACCTCGTCCAAGGCAGGTACATCGGCGGGATTTTCTACTATCAGATTATGAACGGCATCACCGGCACGGCCATGCCGTATTTCAAGCGCGCCCTCGAATCTGAAAAGATCTGGGACCTCTCGAACTACGTGGCTGTGGATTTCGTCGGCTACACGGATGCCGGGATCGAGCCGAAAGGGATCGATGTCTCTTACGAGAACCGGTGGGTCAACCCGTATGAGACACCTCGGGAGTTGGGAGAAGAGCCTGTCAAGCCACCTGAATGATTATTGATGATGGATGATGGATGATTGAAAAGAGAAGACGCAGATGCCGTCGTGAACCATAAATCATCAATCACAAATCATCCATCATCCTTTCATTTGTGTGATGCGATGTTCAACCTCTATGTCTTGCAGAATCGCCAAGTGATCCTGACCGTTGGGATTGGCCTAGTGCTGGTCCTGTCATTCTTTCTGTCGTATCTGCCCATGAAGCGGCCACGGCATCCCGAACGATACCAATTCGAGGAATCACCGCGACCGTTCACTTGGAGAGAAGTCTGGAGCTACATGCCCTGGATTCTGATCCTGGTGTACGTTGGGACATTCATATACAGCATCATCGACATCACGTGGAAGTCCATGCATCCGCCGAACTACTGATGATCACGCACGAATATGAGGAATACAAGCCGATCCGACAGATTTGGACGTGGCTCATTATCATCCTTCTGGCCGTCATCACGATGGGCTGGGGGATGGTGACTCACATGGCGGTGCCCGAGGTGGCCCGCCAGTGGGACTTCGATGTCCTGCCGGACACGCCGGGGATCTCCCCCTATGCGACTCTGCCCCCGCCCGAGGTCTCGCCCGTGCCGCCGCAGATTGAATTGCCCCCTGTGGGCGAGTCGCCCGCGGCCGGCAAAGATGACTCGAGGGATGGATGAGAAAGGGTCGCATAGTCGGCTTTTTCGCCGGTGCCGGGGCGGCGTTGTACCTGGTGCTATCCGGCCTGCGTAAGAGCAAGCCATCACCGGCCGATGAATCGGGCGAACCGCGGAGAATTGGACCGGTGATGCTGGCGGCCCCGATAATCATCGTTCTCCTCGTTGGGGGGGTGGTTTTATACCTGATGTTTTCGGGTCCCCATATGCGGGATGAGCCGAAGTTCACGGCCTACCGGGCCCTGTTGCCGGCCGTGCCGGCGGAGATTGTCCCTGTTTCCGCGAGATCATTGACGGTGCCGCCGCCCGGAGCCGTACCGCAGCTTCGCAATCCGCTGCCGGACACCGAGCGGACCCGCCGGACCGGACAAATGTACTACGGCTATTACTGCGTATTCTGCCACGGACAGAACGGCCGCGGCGATGGGCCGGCCGGCCTCAGCTACGTGCCAACGCCGACGGATTTGACTTCGCCGTCGGTTCAGAGCCTCTCTGATGGTGCACTCTACCGAGCGATGCTGACAGGCGTCGGGCATGCACCTGTGCTGCCGTACGTGATTCTTCCCGGGGCCCCCTGGTACATCGTCGACTACGTGCGTCATCTTCCTGCGCGGGAAGAAAAGCAAAGCAGTCTGACCTCTACACAGTGACGAAAGAAGACAGGCCCCATGGGACCTGTCGGACCTGTTTTGAGCCCCGAAGCCTCCGGTCGGGAGCGTTTCGTGGGAGATGAAAGGAGATTATGCTATGGCTAAGACAGCAAGCGACTATCTCGTTCAAAGATTGTACGATTGGGGCATCCGCCGGGTGTTTGGCTATCCCGGAGACGGCATCAACGGGGTAATGGGCGCCCTGAACCGGGCGGGGGGCAAGATCCAGTTCATTCAGGTGCGCCACGAGGAAATGGCGGCCTTCATGGCCTGTGCCCACGCCAAGTTCACGGGCGAGGTCGGCGTCTGTATCGCCACCTCCGGCCCCGGCGCCATCCACCTGCTCAACGGTCTCTACGACGCCCGGATGGACCATCAGCCCGTCCTGGCGATTGTCGGTCAGCAGGCGACGACCGCGCTGGGGGCCGATTACCAGCAGGAGGTCGATCTGATCTCCCTGTTCAAGGACGTGGCCGGTGACTACGTACACATGGCGGCGAACCCCGCCTCCTTCCGGCAACTTGTGGACCGGGGCATGCGAATCGCGATGGCCCACCGCACGGTTACGTGCATCATTCTGCCGAACGATGTGCAGGAGATGGACGCGAAGGAGGCTCCGCCGCGCCAGCACGGGAGCACCTTCACAGGTATCGGCTATTCGGCCCCGAGCATTGTCCCCAAGACGGAGGATCTTCAGCGGGCCGCCGAGGCGCTGAACGAGGGCGAGAAGGTGGCCATCCTCATCGGCGCCGGAGCGCGCGACGCCGCCGACGAAGTCATGGAGGTTGCCGATCTGCTCGGTGCCGGCGTGACCAAGGCTCTGCTGGGCAAGGACGTGCTGCCCGATGACCTGCCCTACATGGCGGGGGGCATCGGTCTGCTGGGCACCAAGCCGAGCTGGGATTTGATGATGGATTGCGACACGCTCTTCATGATTGGCAGCGGTTTCCCCTATTCGGAGTTTCTGCCGAAAGAAGGGCAGGCGCGCGGCGTTCAGATCGACATCGCGCCGCGCATGCTCGGCCTGCGTTATCCCATGGAGGTCAACCTGCACGGCGACAGCAAACTGACGCTCCAGGCATTGATCCCCTTGCTGGACCGCAAGACTTACCGCGCCTGGCGGAAGAAGATCGAAGACGGCGTGTCGGAATGGTGGGAGGTTCTGGAGGCACGGGCCATGCACGAGGCCGATCCGATCAATCCGCAGCGTCTCTTCTGGGAACTGTCGCCGCGCCTGCCGGACAATTGCATCCTGACGTGCGATTCGGGCTCCGCGGCCAACTGGTACGCCCGGGATGTCAAAATCCGCCCCGGTATGCGGGCCTCGCTGTCCGGGAATCTGGCCACGATGTGTCCCGGCGTCCCGTACGCCACCGCGGCGAAGTTCGCGCACCCGGACCGCGTGGCGATAGCCATGGTCGGCGACGGCGCCATGCAGATGCTGGGCAACGACGGCCTGGTGACGATCTCCAAATACTGGAAGAGCTGGTCGGACCCGCGCTTGATCGTGCTGGTCCTGAAGAACCTCGATCTCAATCAGGTGACCTGGGAGCAGCGGGTCATGAACGGCGATCCGAAGTTTCAGGCGTCCCAGGACCTGCCCGAGATGGGTTATGCCGAGTTCGCCAAACAGCTCGGCCTCGACGGCATCGAGATCGATAATCCGGAGCAGATCGGGCCGGCCTGGGATGCGGCTTTCCAGGCGGACCGGCCGTTTGTCATCGATGCACGCTGCGATCCCAATGTGCCGCCGCTGCCCCCGCACATCAGATTCGAGCAGGCCAAGGGGCTTATGTTCGCCGTGCTCGGGGGCGACATCGACACGAGGCGAATCATCGTTCAGTCCGCCAAGGAAATGGTGAGTGGCATGCTGGCGGGCGTGCGGGGCTAAGGCGCAGGTAAAGAATATGGCAGAGACAAAAACCGAGCACTGCGCTCCCTCGCTTCATCTGCACGCGTGCTGTGCCGTGCGTTGCCTTCGCCACATGGAGTACTTCCACGACCACGTGCGTCACGATCCTGGAAGCGACCCTGCGGCTGGTCCACAATCCGCCCCAGCGCTCCCTCCTCACGCTCGGATACCCCGACGTCTACAGCGCCGGCGATCATGTGACCCAGATTATGGAGTACCACCCGATCGGACTCGAAGGCATTGATGACCTGCTCATCAAATACATGAAGCTCTTCGCGAATGCCGAGGAGGAAGAGATGGTGTGGGAGATTCGCGAGTCCGGGCTTGGTGCGACCGCGAATGTGCCGACGCTTCCCCTGATGTGGCCGGGCTGGAAGAGCGAGGCGGTCATGAACTCTCTCGACCTGTGCCTGGCCTGCAAAGGCTGTAAGCAAGAGTGCCCCGTGAACGTGGACTTGGCCACGTGGAAGGCCGAATTCCTGTCCCATTATTACCGCGGGCGGCTGCGCCCCCGGCACTCCTACGCCCTGGGCTTTATCCGGCAGTGGGCCGAGATCGGATCGAAGGCGATGCGGCTGGTCAATTTCCTCTCATGAACGTCTGGGCTGAGTCGCCAGGTAATCTTTCGCGGTCATTGCTACCAAAAAGCCGTGCTGAACGTCCACGCCGCGCGAAGTCTTCTGAAACGGATGGAGGCCGAGGTCGAGGAGCCGCAGAAGACGTGCTGCGGCATGGCGGGCTCGTTTGGGTTCGAGAAGTCACACTACGATGTCTCCCAGGCCATCGCGGAGCTGGACCTGTTCCCGGCGATTCGGCGGTCGCCGAAAAACACCCTCATTGTGGCCGACGGGTTCAGTTGCCGCACGCAGATCGAAGAGGGGACCGGCCGCACGCCGCTGCATACGGCGGAGTTCATCCTGATGGCCCTTGCCGGCATACACTGGTTTCGCCTGCCCCGCTGGACGCGGGATATATTCCATTTGGCGCCGGTCTTGCGCCGTCTCCATAGCGGATACACAGGCGATTACGTGGCGTGGTTCATGCTGGGGGCGGGAGCATTGTGGGTAGCGCTGGCGCTTCCAACCCATCGGTCCTGAGCGGCAGACAGGAGAGGAGTATGAAGCCTTACCAACGTGTCATTTTGACCGTGGTCATCACGACAATTGCCGTGATAGCCGCACAGATCGGCGCCGCACTAGCGGTCATGTATTTTGGCCTGTACAATGTCAGTGCGGATCACCCCCATGGACAGCCGATACGGTGGTATCTCTCGGAGACGACGGAGCGGTCTGTCCACAGGCGTGCTCGGGGCCTGAAAGCCCCGGCACAGGTCTCAACTGCCGAAGGATTCTCTCACTTCGGGGAGACATGCGTGCTGTGTCACGGGGCACCTGGCATCGAGCGATCGGAGATCGGCGACGGGCTCAGCCCGGATCCTCCGAACCTGTCAAGGACGGCGAATGACTGGACCGTGGAACAAGTCTATTGGATTGTCAAGCATGGCATCGGAGATGCCGGTATGCCGGCCTTCGGCCCTACGTACGAGGAACCGGAACTCTGGGCCATCGCCTATTTCGTGAAGCAATTGCCCAATCTGACGCCGGCCGAATACCGAAAGCTTGTGGTTCGAAGCGAGGGCCGTGAAGAATGAAAACGAAACCGATCGGACACAAGAGATGGGTGATTGCGGAAGGATACTACCGGGATGGAGCCATGGACCCGAGCCGCAGATGCTCAGCCACGAGACTGCTTGTATCCTCAATACGGGCGACGGCGATGCGCACATCCGGATCACGATTTCTTACTCCGACAGTGAGCCGGTCGGGCCGTACAACTTGGTGGTCCCTGCCCGCCGCGTCGAGCACGCCCGTTACAACGATCTCGATGCTCCGGAGAAAATACCGGCGGGAACAGATTATGCGTTGTTGATCGAATCGGACGTCCCGGTGGTTGTGCAACACACGCGGTTGGACGCGCGGCAGGCCGAGAATGCACTCATCAGCGCCATCGCCTTCGGCGCGGATTGATTCAAGAAACCGGTGCTGTGAAGACCCATCTGACCGAAGCTTCGTTTCTCTCGCCCATCGAGCACCCGTTGCAGCAGGTTCGTGCTGCGCTGCGGGAATTTTCGCAGGGATTCCACGAATCCGTTCGGCCGTTAGTGGAGCAGGGAGCGCTGGATTGCGGCAAACTGCTACGGCCTGCCCTTCTGTTGTTATCGGGTGGGATTCACGGCGCGATCGTGGAGGATCATATCCATGCCGCCGTGATCCTGGAGATGATTCATAACGCGACGCTCCTACACGACGACGTCCTGGACCGCGGTTGTGTCCGCCGCGGGGTGCCCACCGTGAATCGACGCTGGAATAATCGGGTGGCCGTACGGTTCGGCGATGTCCTCCTGGGCAAAGTGCTCGAATGGAGTGCGTGCCTCCAGCCTGGCCTTCGGGCGACATTCAGTCGTATGGTCCGCCAGACGTGCGACGGGGAGATTCGCCAGACCGTCCGTGCCGGTGACTTCACACTGACCGAACAGGAGTATCTGGCTATCGTCGGTCAGAAAACGGCCGCTCTGTTTGCAGGGGCGTGCTACATCGGGGCCCACCTGGCGAATGCCCCAGCAGCCGAGTGCCGTGCCGCGAGGCGCTTTGGGTACCATGCCGGCATGGCCTACCAGATCGTGGACGATCTGCTGGATATCGCGGGCGATGGCAAGACCCTGCACAAGACGCTGGGGACGGACCTGCGCAGCGCCAAGCTGACGCTGCCGTGGATTCATGCTTTGCGTGTCCGGGCCGAGCCGCAGAAGTCCTCTCTCTCGTCGGCGCTGAAAACTCAGTCCTTAACCAGGCCCGAGATGCTTCATCTGCTGGCAGTCAGTGGCAGCACGGATTATGTGTTGGCGCGGATCGGCAGTTACGCCAGCCGGGCCGTGGAGACTCTGCGAAACGTCGGGCCCGGCCCGATGCAGGCGGCCCTGCTGGAAGTGCCGAAATCCATCGTCCGGGACGCTGTTGAGGGATCGGCGGATGGCTTGAGTTTTGCCGTGTCACAGCACCGGGTCAGCACGGCTTGGCGATGAATGCGCACGGCAATTTGGGGGGAAGTCAGCATGGGACGATGGGTTCGCACACAATGGCCGCAAGGGCCCTGATGCAAGCGGGCCTGGAGAGGGTGGTCTCATGGTGCAGAGACGTTGAGTGAAAGACATTGAATGAGGAGCACATATCATGTATCGATCCACAGGAAGTACCCCATCTTTTAACAAGAGTATTGTCCTTTCCGTTCTGTTCACAGCGATGGTTGTGAGTCTCTCGGTTCCGGCTTTCCCCCAGACGCCTGTCTCGCCCCGGCAGGTGGCGAGGGAGCTGTCCGACGCCTTCGCCGAAACCGCCAAAGCGGCGATGCCCGCCGTGGTTTCCATCAAGATCGAGAAGGTCGTGACCAAGCAGGGGCCCGGAGTCGGCGATTCCAACGACACGGACGGTTCCGCCGAGGATTTCCTGAAAAGGTTCTTCGGGGGCCGGCTGCCTCAGACGCGCGGCCCGCAGAAGTATTTGGAGCGGGGACAGGGCTCCGGGTTCCTCATCAGCCGGGACGGCTATATTCTGACGAACAACCACGTCGTCGGCGAGGTGAGCAGTATGACCGTCCAACTGCAGGACGGCCGCACGTTCACCAATGCCAAGGTCATCGGCACCGACCCGGATTCGGAAGTGGCTCTGATCAAAATTGAGGGCGAGAACTTTCCCGTATTGCCCATGGGGGACTCCGACAAGCTCCGGGTCGGAGATATGGTTATGGCCATCGGCAATCCCTTCGGCCTGACGGAGACCGTCACGGTCGGTGTCGTCAGCGCCGTAAGACGCAGTGTCGGCATCGCCGCCTACGAGAGCTTTATCCAGACCGATGCGGCCATCAATCCGGGCAATTCGGGCGGTCCCCTGGTCGACATCGATGGCAAGGCCATCGGGATCAACACGGCGATAGTCAGCGAGAGCGGCGGCTATATGGGTATTGGCTTTGCCATTCCCATCAACATGGCGCGGACCATCGCGGACCAGTTGAGGAAAACGGGAAGAGTCGTTCGCGGGTACCTGGGTCTGTACGGCCAGGATGTGACGGCGGAGATCGCGCAACTGATGGGCCTGCCGCAGCCGGGGGGGGCTCTGGTCGCCCAGGTCGAGCCGGGCTCTCCGGCCGCCCAAGCCGGATTGCAGCGCGGCGATGTCATTCTGGAGATGAACGGCCGAAAGATCGAGTCCTATGAGACCTTCCGGAACCAAATCGCCGCGATGAAGCCGGGTGCCGAGATTCAGCTTCTCGTTCTGCGCGATAGCAAGACCTTCGAGCGGACTCTCACGCTCGGGGAACGTCCTTCCGAGGCGGCGCAGGCGCAGCAGCTTCCTCAGGAGCCGAGACAGAGTCTGGGCGTGGAAGTCCAGAATCTCACCCCGGGTATGGCTCGGCAGCTCGGGTACCAGCCGGGAGAAGGCGTGGTCGTCTCGGCGGTTGTCCCCGGCAGCCCCGCCGATGATGTCGATATCAAGCCGGGTGACCTCATCGTCAGCGTGAACAGGCAGCCGGTCAAATCGGTCGATCAGTTCGCCAAGGCGATCGCCCAAGCGAGAAAGAGCGGAAAAGCGCTCCTGCTGATCCAGCGACATCAACTCTCACAGTTCGTCGTCGTGACCTTCCGTTAGTGTGTCGCATCCCCTCACTGTCTGGGACGGTCCCTATTCATCGAAGGCCGCATCCGCCGTAAGCTCTTGGCAGCAGGGGTGTGACTCCGTGCCGTTATGCGGGATCGTCAGCCAATGACTCCTATGGATGCGCCGCTCTGGCCTTTAGCGGTCTATCTTGCTGTGGTTCTATTCCTGGTCGCGGTGGTCCTGGTCGTCTCCTATCTGCTCGGCCAGCATCACAGCGAACGAGCGACGGGCCAGCCCTATGAGTCCGGCAGCCCTCCGACGGGTTCGGCACGCCTGCGCTTCTCGATCCATTTCTACCTGGTGGCGATGTTCTTCGTCATCTTTGATGTGGAGTCGATCTTCATTTTTGCGTGGGCGGTCGCCTGGCGGGAGGCGGGATGGGCCGGCTACATCGAGGTGGCCATTTTCATCGGGATTCTGGTGGCTGCCTTGGTGTACCTCTGGAGACTGGGCGCCCTGGACTGGGGAACGCTCAAGCACCAGAAGGAGATGCAAAAGAGCGGGAGAACCCATGGCCTCTCGTGAACGGGATCGAACCGGCCGCGTTCCGCGCACATCGGACGGGCAGGGGGACTCTCCGGGCCGGGCGGCGGGCAGCGGTGTGCTTCTGGGGCGACTGCAGGAACTGGTTGCCTGGGCCCGCAAGAACTCGATATGGCCCTTCAACTTCGGACTGTCCTGCTGCTACGTGGAAATGGCGACCAGTCTGACGAGCAAATACGACATCGCGCGGTACGGCTCGGAGGTGATCCGCGGCTCACCGCGCGAGGCCGACCTGATGGTCATCGCCGGCACGGTATTCATCAAAATGGCTCCGGTCATCCAGCGTCTGTACGAGCAGATGATGGAGCCTCGGTGGGTCATATCCATGGGCTCATGCGCCAACTCAGGCGGGATGTACGATATCTACAGTGTGGTCCAGGGGGTCGACAAGTTCCTGGGGGTAGACGTGTACGTGCCGGGTTGTCCGCCGCGGCCCGATGCTTTCATGGAAGGACTATTGCTGTTACAGCGGGCCGTCGGAGCCGAACGACGGCCTTTGAGCTGGGTGGTCGGGCCTCAGGGCGTTTTCCGGCCGCCCATGCCCAGCGAAAGGGATGCCAAGCGAGCGGAGCGCCGGAAGGCAACGGTTCTGCGTTCCCCCGATACCGTCTGAAGCGGCACACCCGGTCCTCTGTCGTATGACAATGGCCACACATTCCAACGCAGCACAAGAGCTGCGGGAGCGGTTTGGAGCCGAGACGATCGCCGAGCAGGCAACGCGGGACGCCGTGCCGACTTTCTGGGTCGGCGTTGATCGCGTGGAAGATATCCTGCGCTATCTAAAGCACGATGCCGCCGGACCTTACCGAATGCTGTACGACCTGACGGCGATCGACGAGCGGACGCGCCAGAATCGCTTCGATCAGCCCGACAGCGACTTCACGGTGGTCTATCAGCTCCTGTCATTTGACCGGAACGAGTACATCCGGATCAAGGTGGCTCTGAAGGGCGAATTCCCCTCCATTCGCACGATTACGAGCCTCTGGCCGTCGGCCAACTGGTACGAGCGTGAGATATGGGACATGTTCGGCATTCGGGTCGAGGGCCATCCGGACCTCCGGCGGATCCTTATGCCTCCATGGTGGCAGGGGCACCCCCTTCGCAAGGACCACCCGGCTCGCGCAACGGACATGGTGCCGTTTCAACTGCCGGAGGACAAGTACATCGAAGAAGAAAAGCAGTTGGAATTCGATCCGAGGCACTGGGGGCTTCCGGAGCACAGAGACGGCATGGATTTCATGTTCTTGAATGTGGGGCCTCAGCACCCGAGCACGCACGGCGTGCTGAGACTGGTGCTCCAGCTCGATGATGAGGAAATCGTCAATGTGGTGCCGGATATCGGCTTTCATCATCGCGGTGCCGAAAAGATGGGAGAGCGACAATCGTGGCATACCTATATCCCCTACACTGATCGTGTCGACTATCTCGGCGGGGTCATGAACAATCTCGCGTACCTGATGGCCGTCGAACTGCTGGCCGGAATCGACGTGCCGGATCGGGCCAAAGTCATCCGCATCATGTTGGCCGAGCTGTTTCGCATCTATTCCCACTTGGTGTTCTATGGCACGTTTGCCCAGGACCTGGGTGCCCTGTCTCCCGTCTTCTACATGTTCACGGATCGCGAGCGCGTGCTCGATATCGTCGAGGCGGTCTGCGGCGCCCGCATGCACCCAAACTGGTACCGCATCGGCGGTGTGGCCCAGGACCTGCCGCGGGGGTGGGATCGACTGGTAAAAGACTTTCTCAACTACCTGCCGGGACGCCTGCGGGAGTACGACAGGATGGTCATGAAGAACCGCTTTTTCAAAGCACGAACACAGGGCATCGGCGCCTACACGGTCGAGGAGGCGATCGAGTGGGGTGTGACCGGGCCGAACTTGCGCGCCTGCGGTCTCGAGTGGGACTTCCGAAAGAAGACTCCCTACTCGGGGTACGACCAGTTCGAATTTGACATTCCGACCGCGGAGCATGGCGATTGCTACGATCGGGCGGCCGTGAGAGTGGCGGAGATGCGTCAAAGCTTGCGCATCATCCGGCAGTGCGTCGACAACATGCCTTCCGGTCCCTACCAGTCGCCACATCCGCTGGCCACTCCGCCGCTGAAGGAAAGGACCATGCATGATATCGAGACGCTCATCGATCACTTCCTCAACGTAAGCTGGGGGCCGCCCATCCCCGCCGGGGAGGCGTTTTTCGGGATCGAAGCCACCAAGGGCAACAACGGCTACTATCTGATCAGCGACGGCGATACGATGTCCTACCGCACCCGGATTCGGACGCCTTCTTTCCCTCACATTCAGACGGTGCCACGGCTGGCGCGCGGACTCATGATCTCCGACCTCATCGCGATCCTCGGGAGCCTCGACTTCGTCCTGGCGGATGTCGACCGTTGATCGCGCTCCATGGCGGGAAGGTGCATGAGATGCTGACGGATGAAGAGAAAAGGGAGATCGATGTGGAGGTGGCAAAATACCACCGAAAATCTGCGGCCGGTCCGGAAGCACTCAAGATCGTCCAGGGATACCGCGGCTGGATCTCGGACGAGTCCCTTAAGGATGTGGCCCGGTACCTGGACATGACCGATGACGAGCTCGACGCCGTGGCGACCTGCTACAACTTCATCTTCCGAAAGCCTGTGGGCCGACACATCGTCGTCATTTGTGACAGCGTCAGTTGCTGGATCATGGGCTACGAGCAGATTCTAAGGCACATCGAACAACGGCTGGGCATTCAAATGGGTCAGACCACGGGTGATGGACGCTTTACCCTGTTGCCCGGTGCCTGCCTGGGAGCTTGTGACAAGGCGCCGGTCATGATGGTCGATGACGATCTCCACATCGAGCTCGATCCCGGGAAGGTGGACGATATTCTCGACAGATACCAATGACCTCAGCGCCCATGGAGAAACCCCTGACCAAAAACATCCGCCCGGGCGAAGAGCCGCTGGACATCACCGAATATGAACGGGCCGGCGGCTACCAGGCCCTGCGCAAAGCCCTGCAAATGTCCCCGGCGCAAATCCAGCAGATGGTGGCGGATTCCAACCTCAAGGGCCGAGGCGGCGCCGGTTTCCCCACGGGCAAGAAGTGGAGCTTCGTGCCGATGGGCGACAAGGCCCGTCGTCCCAAGTTCGTGGCCGTCAACGCCGACGAGATGGAGCCGGGCACGTTCAAGGACCGGCTGCTGCTCGAGGGAGACCCCAACCTGGTGGTCGAGAGCGCGATCATTACCTCTTATGCCATCGAAGCGGACGCGGCGTATATCTTCATCCGATGGGCGTACAAGCTGGCGGCTCAGAGGGCCACGAAAGCCATCGCGCAGGCCTACGAGAAAGGATACCTCGGCAGGAACATTCTCGGCTCGCCCTATAGCCTGGAGATGTACGTGCACACCAGCGCAGGTCGCTACCTGTGCGGGGAAGAGGACGGCCTGCTCAACGCGCTCGAAGGCAAGCGGGCCATCCCGCGAACGAAGCCGCCCCATGCCGTCATTGTCGGGCTCTGGGGCAAACCGACGGCGGTCAACAATGTCGAGACACTCGCCAACGTCCCATATATCGTCAGCAACGGCGCGGAGGCATTCAAAGCCTTGAGCCATACGGACGAAGGCGGAACGAAGCTCTACGGCATCAGTGGAAGAGTCAAGCGAACGGGGATTTGGGAATTGCCGATGGGGACCACCCTCGGCGAGATTTTTCACGAATACGCCGGCGGGATGCTCGACGGATACAAATTCCGCGGACTGCTGCCGGGCGGGGCCTCCACCAGTTTTCTGCTGGAGGACCATTTCGACGCCCGGATGGATTTTTCGTCCATGGATAAGACCGGCAGCCGGCTCGGGACAGGAACCATTATCGTGCTCGACGACAAGACGTGCCCCGTGGCAATGGTCCACAATCTGGAGCAGTTCTTTGCCCGGGAATCCTGCGGCTGGTGCACGCCGTGCCGGGAGGGCCTGCCGTGGGTCAGGAATCTGCTGGAGGCCATCGAACAGGGGCAAGGCACCCCGGAGGACCTGGGGATTCTGCAGGAACATACCTGGCTGCTCGGGCTGGGCCACACCTTCTGTGCGCTCGCCCCGGGGGCCGTCATGCCTCTCGAAGGCGCTCTGAAGTATTTCCGAGAGGATTTCGAGAACCATATCCGGCAGCAGCGGTGTCCCTGGAGGTAGAAGTGCCCACCATCTTCGTGGACGGCAAGCCGTACGAAGTACCCGAGGGCATAGACCTGCTGCACGCATGTTTGTCCCTGGGCTTCGACCTTCCCTATTTCTGCTGGCACCCGGCTATGCAGTCCGTGGGGGCGTGCCGCCAGTGCGCGGTCATACAATTCAAGGATGAGAATGACACCAAAGGCAAGATCGTTATGAGCTGTATGGTGCCCGCCTCAGACGGAACGCGCATCTCCATCGACGACCCCCGGGCCGTCGCCTTTCGCAAGGCCGTGATTGAGTGGCTGATGATCAACCATCCGCATGATTGCCCGGTGTGCGACGAGGGGGGTGAATGTCACCTGCAGGACATGACCCACATGACCGGCCATGTGTACCGCCGCTGCCGGTTCCCGAAACGCACGCACCGGAATCAGTACCTCGGCCCCTTTGTCACCCACGAGATGAACCGCTGCATCCAATGCTATCGGTGCGTGCGCTTCTACCGCGACTACGCCGGAGGCCGTGACCTGGAGGTGCTCGCCTGGCATGACGGCGTCTATTTCGGACGCCACGAGGACGGGGTGCTGCAGAGCAAGTTCAGCGGCAATCTCGTGGAGGTGTGCCCGACGGGCGTCTTCGACGACAAGACGCTGGCGCACCACTACACCCGCAAATGGGATCTTCAGACGGCTCCCTCTATCTGCGTGCACTGTGCTCTGGGCTGCAATACGATTCCCGGCGAGCGCTACGGGACGCTGCGGCGGATTCGCAATCGTTACAACGGCGACGTCAACGGCTATTTTCTTTGCGATCGCGGACGATATGGTTATGAGTTCGTGAACAGTCCCCAGCGAGTCAGACAACCACTGGTCCGGGGCGAGGACAGGCGTTTTGCACCGGTATCGAAAGAGGCGGCGTTGGCTGAGATCGGCCGCTTGATCCGTGGCAGTGAACGGGTCATCGGGATTGGCTCCGCGCGGGCATCCCTGGAGTCCAATTTTGCCCTGCGCTGCCTCGTCGGACCCGAGAACTTCCACGCGGAGTCCTGCGGCACCGAGGCGCTGCTGTTCGCGTTGGTAAGTGACATCCTCCGCAACGGCCCCGTTTGTTCCGCCTCTTTGAGCGACGTTGCTTCCGCCGATGCCGTTCTCCTGTTGGGAGAAGATGTCTCGAATGTGGCGCCGGTACTCGAACTGGCGTTGCGAAGATCGATCCTGCGCAAACCCAGCGCCATGGCCAGGGACCTCCACATTGAGCCGTGGAATGACGCCCCCGTCCGGGAGATGATCCAGACGGACACCGGGCCTTTGTTCATTGCCACGACGCATGGCACGGACCTGGATGCGGTTGCCACGCGGGCCTATCACGCCGCACCTCAGGACATTGCTCGCCTGGCTTTCGCTGTGGCTGGCCGGGTAGATGCGAACGCACCATCCGTTCCGGATTTGCCGTCGGACGTGGACGGCCTCGCGCAGGAGATTGCCAGGCAACTCATGGATGCCGAGCGTCCTCTGGTCATTTCCGGCGTCCATTGCGGAAGCCCATCGATCATCGAGGCCGCCGCCAATGTCGCCTATGCCCTGCACCGGAAAAACAACCAGGCCCGGATCTGCTTTACGGTTCCGTGGTGCAACAGTATGGGATTGGCGCTCATGGGCGGCCGGCCCATGGAATCCGTGACTGATGCCCTTCAATCCGCGACACCGACAACCCTCATCATTCTGGAGAACAACCTCTATCGCCGTCTGAATGTTGCCGAGGCCGCCAGTCTGCTGCACACCGCCAATTACGTCGTGACCATCGATCATCTTCGCCACAGGACGACGGCCAAGTCGGGCTTCGTTCTTCCGGCCTCGACCTTTGCGGAATCTACCGGGACATTTGTCAACAACGAGGGTCGCGCTCAGCGGTTCTTCAAAGTTCTGGACCCGGCCGATGATGTCCAGGATAGCTGGCGTTGGATCGGCAAGCTGATGGTCGCGGCGGGCAAGTGTACGGCGCCGCCCTGGCCGGTCTTTGATGACATCGTCGAAAGCCTGGCGCGGGAAATGCCGGTCTTTGCCCCTGTGGCGTATCTGTCGCCGCCCGCGAGCTTTCGCATCGCCGGCGAGGCGATTCCGCGCCAGCCGCACCGGTACAGCGGTCGTACCGCCATGCACGCCCAAGTGAGCGTCCACGAGCCCCAGCCTCCCGCGGACCCGGACTCGCCGCTGTCCTTCTCCATGGAAGGCTACGAGGGTCAGCCTCCGCCGCCGTTGATTCCCCGGTTCTGGGCGCCGCGGTGGAACTCGGTCCAATCGGTCAACAAGTTCCAGGAGGAAGTCGCGGGCCCGCTGCGCGGGGGAAATCCGGGAAAGCGGCTGGTCGAACCTCGGATCGGCGCGCAGGCCAGGTACTTTGCGGAGGTCCCGGCTGCCTTCGCGAGGCGGGACGGCTACCTGCTCGTCGTTCCGGGCTACCACATCTTCGGCTCGGAGGAACTCAGCGCGTTGGCGCCGGCGATCGCGGAATTGGCGGTCAAGCCGTATATCGGCGTCAACCCCCAGGATGCCGCGGAATTCGTCACCGACAAGAACGGGCTGATGGAGATTGCCTTCTCGAAAATCTCCTATCACCTGCCCGTCAGGCTTCTGCCTGCAATTCCCTCCGGCCTGGCCGTCGTTCCCGTGGGGTTGGCCGGCCTGCAGTGGAATGGTCTGCCGTTCTGGTGGAAGTACGCATCATGAGTGAAGCGGCGAAATCGCTGATTACTGTTTTCGTCGTGATCGCTGCCGTCATGACGGTTGCCTCGGGGTTGATCTGGCTGGAGCGCCGTCTGCTGGCTCTTTGGCAGGACCGCTACGGGCCCAATCGGGTGGGGCCTTTCGGGCTGCTGCAGGTCCTTGCCGACGTGATCAAGATCGTGATGAAGGAGGACTGGATCCCGCCGTTTGCGGATAAGCCGGTCTTCGTCCTGGCGCCGGCGATCATCGTATCCACGACGCTCCTGGCGTTCGCCGTAATTGTTTTCGCCCCGGGGGTGACGGTCATCCACCTGAGCATCGGTGTGCTTTTCTTTCTGGCCATGTCTTCGCTGGGGGTCTACAGCCCCGTGCTGGCCGGATGGTCGTCCAACAACAAGTACTCCCTGCTGGGCGGGCTCCGTGCGGCGGCCCAGATGCTCAGTTACGAGGTATTCATGGGCTTGTCGCTGATGGGTGTAGTCCTGCTGGCCGGCTCGTTCAACATCTCCGACATCGTCAACGCACAGAGGCACCTGTGGTTCTGCGTACCCCAGGTCGTGGGTCTGTTCCTGTTCTTCGTGGCGGGATTGGCCGAAACACGCCGGCTGCCTTTCGACCTGCCGGAAGCGGAAAATGAGCTGGTCGCCGGCTACCACAGCGAGTATTCCGGCATGAAGTTCGGCTTGTTCTATCTCGGCGAGTACATCGGAATCACGCTGATCTCGGCCTTGATCACCACGTTTTTCTTCGGCGGCTGGCTGGGTCCGTGGCTGCCGGACCTGATGTGGTTTATCATCAAGACCCTGTTCTTCGTGAGCATCTTCATTGCCTTGCGGGCATCACTGCCCCGGCCCCGGTACGACCAGCTCATGTCCGTCGCCTGGAAACTGATGTTGCCGCTGGCGTTACTCAATGTTCTGGTGACGGGAGCCGTTCTTCTGGCTCGTGGGTAGGGAGGGCACGACATGATCAGTCACATCCGAACGCTCTGGGAAGTCGTGAAGCACATGTTCCGCAGGCGGGTGACGATCCAGTACCCCGAGCAAAGGCCTTACCTTCCGCCCCGCTGGCGCGGGCGCATCATTCTGTCCCGCGATCCCGACGGGGGCGAGCGCTGCGTGGCCTGCTATCTGTGCGCGGTCGTGTGTCCCGTCGCTTGCATCGCGCTGCAGGCGACACAGGATGAGCACGGCCGCCGGTACCCGGAATGGTTTCGCATCAACTTCTCGCGGTGCATCTTCTGCGGCTTCTGTGAGGAGGCGTGCCCGACGTACGCGATCCAGCTCACGCCGGACTTTGAGATGTCCGAGTATGGACGCGCGAGCCTCGTCTACGAAAAGGAAGACCTGCTGATCAGCGGCCCCGGCAAATATCCGGACTACAACTTTTACCGGGTGGCCGGCGTGTCCATCGGCGGAAAAGACAAGGGCCAGTCGGAGAATGAATTGCCGCCCGTGGACCTGCATAGTCTTCTGCCGTGAAGGAAATCGTGAGGGCCTTCTCGTATGACCGTCATTTTCTATATTTCCGCCGCCATCGCGGTGGTAGCGACCATCCTGACGGTCACGCGGGTCAACGTGGTGCACGCTCTGCTCTACTTTATCTGCTCGCTGTTGGCCACGGGCGTCATGTTCTTCGTTCTCGGAGCCCCTTTCGTTGCCGCGCTCGTCGTCATTATCAACGCGGGGGCGATCATGGTGCTGTTCGTGTTCATTCTCATGATGATGAACATGGGTCCGCAATCCGCTGACCAGGAAAGGGCCTGGCTCACACCCGGCGCCTGGGTGGGCCCGGCGGTGCTCAGCGTTTTGCTGACCATCGAGCTGGTCTACAGCCTCGTGCATTTTCGAGCCGCTGCCACAACGGGGCAGGCAGTGGGGCCACAGCAGGTTGGTGCGGCCCTGTTCGGTCCTTACCTGCTGGGGGTCGAGCTGGCCTCCGTGCTTTTGCTGGCCGGCCTCCTGGGAGCATACCATCTCGGTGAGGGGGCGATGAAGCCCCGAGAGAAACGGTCCTGAATGGCGATTATTCCTGTCGAAATCGGACTGATCATTGCGGGCATGCTGTTTTGTGTGGGTCTGGTGGGGGTCCTGACACGGCGGAACATCATCGTTATCTTGCTCTCGATTGAGATCATGCTCAATGCGTGCGGGCTGGCATTTGTCGTCGCCGGTTCACACTGGCAACAGCCGGATGGCCAGGTCATGTATTTCTTCATACTGACGGTGGCCGCGGCCGAGGTGGCCGTGGGCCTGAGCCTGTCGCTGCAGGTCTATCATAAGTTCGGCTCCCTGGACGCCAACGCCGTCAACAGGATGCGGGGATGAGATGCTGAGCCTTTTGTGGCTGATACCGGCGTTGCCTTTGGCGGGCTTCACGATCCTGGCCGTCAGCGGCGGTGGATTGCCTCGCCGGGCGGTGTCCGCGCTCGCGGTCGGCTCGGTGAGTCTGTCCGCTCTCATCGCGATTGGGGTCGCGGTGAACTTCCTGCTCGTCACACCCGGAGGCACGGCCGCCTACTCGCAAACGCTTTGGCAATGGATCCGCGTGGGCAGCTTCGCGCCATCGGTCACGTTGTACCTGGATGCCCTGTCCCTGGTGATGATGGTAATTGTTGCTTTCGTCAGTGCGCTGATCCATATCTACTCCATCGACTTCATGGCGGACGACGAAGGATACAGCCGGTTCTTCGCCTATATGAATCTCTTCGTCGGCTCGATGCTGATTCTGGTCCTCGCTGACAATCTGCTGCTGCTATACCTGGGCTGGGAAGGCGTCGGGCTGTGCAGTTATCTGCTCATCGGCTTCTGGTACCGGGAGCGGGACAACGCTCGGGCCGCCATGAAGGCTTTCCTGGTGACCCGGATCGGAGACACCGCTTTTGCCGTGGGCATCTTCCTGCTCTTCACTACACTGGGGACGCTGCGGATCCAGCCGATCCTGGAGGAGGTCTCCAGGTACCCCGTGGGCTCCACTCTGTGCACCGCGGCAGCGGCCCTGCTGTTGGCGGGGGCGATCGCCAAGTCCGCCCAGCTTCCCCTGCAAACGTGGCTTCCCGATGCCATGGTCGGCCCGACCCCGGTGAGTGCTCTGATTCACGCGGCCACGATGGTGACCGCCGGAGTGTACCTGATCGCCCGGATGCACACGCTTTTTGGGATGGCCCCGGCCGTTCTGCTGGCCGTGGCGATTGTAGGAGCGGTTACGCAATTGCTGGCCTCCCTCAGTGCATTGACTCAATACGACATCAAACGCATCCTGGCCTATTCCACGATCAGCCAGGTCGGCTACATGTTCCTGGGCCTCGGCGTGGGGGCCTGGGCGGCGGCCATTTACCATTTTGCCACGCATGCATTTTTCAAGTCCGCTTTGTTCTTGGGCGCGGGCGTGCTCATCAAAATGCTCGGCGAGGAACACGATATATTCAAAATGGGCGGTCTGCGCCGCCGCTTCCCTGCTACGTATAAGGCCTTCCTGGCCGCCGCACTGACGCTCGCTGCGGTGCCGCCTCTGACCCTCACGTTCAACAGCAAGGATCTTATCCTGAACCAGGTATTGCTGTCTGAGAAGGGGGGTGACGTACTCTGGGCACTCGGACTGGCAGGAACCTTTCTCACCGCCATGTATACCTTTCGACTGATCTTCGTGGTGTTCTTTGGTCCGGAGCGGGCAACACCTGAAGGGAAACCTTCGCGCTGGATGATCGTTCCGTTTGCCGTATTAGCCTTCCTGGGAGCTATTGCGGGGCTTCCGGACCTGTTGAATTCCCTTTTCGGAGTGAAGAGCTTCTATTCTTTCCTGTACTCGGCCCTGCCGGGGCCTGTGGGAGATTTCGGCTCCCCGGCCGGCGTGTGGATACTTCAGGGTGTCTATGTGGCCACTGCCTTGGTTGGCATTGTTCTCGCGTACCTGCTTCATGAGCGTGCCCCGCAATACGTCCATTCCGTGGTATCGACTTCCCCCGGGCGCTTGCTGCACCGTTGGTGGTTTGCCGATTGGGGATTCGATTGGCTGTACCAGAAGCTGTTCGTCGATCCCTGCATCGTCCTGGCCCGGCTGAGCCGTGGCGACTTTGTGGACGCGCTCTACGTGGCTCTGGCGCTCTTCTCGCAAGCGGCTAACCGTCTGCTGTCCCTGACCGTCAGCGGCAACGTGCGGTGGTACGTCGCCGCGGTCGCCGCCGGCGCGGTTCTTGTGATAGGGCTTGTGGTGCTTCTATGATTCTCTTGTGGCTGTTCATCATCACGGTGGGAGGGGGGATCGCTGCCTGGATTGTCGGCTGGTGGAGCTCGACGGCCGCTCGCTGGGCATCGCTGATTTCTCTGTGTGTGGACTTTGCTTTACTGGTCTTTGTCTGGGTGGCATATGGGACCGCAGGGGGATCGACATCAGACCAGCCGTGGCTCTTGCAGTTCGACTACCCGTGGATTGCCCCACTGGGCATCCGGTTCCACCTGGCGGTCGACGGCCTGAGTCTGCTGCTCCTAACGTTGACGGCTTTTCTGGGAATCGCTGCCGTCAGTGCCTCTTGGACCGAAATCCAGGAGCGTGTCGGAGCGTTTCACCTTACGCTGCTGCTGACCTTGGCCGGGGTCATGGGCGTGTTCATGGCGCTGGATCTCTTCCTGTTCTATTTCTTCTGGGAGCTGATGCTGGTCCCCATGTATTTTCTGATCAGTATCTGGGGCCACGAGAACCGCGTATGGGCCGCGGTCAAGTTCTTCCTCTTCACACAGGCGGGCGGCTTGTTGATATTCGTCGCGATTGTGGCTCTCTATTTCATCCAGGGCCGCAACACCGGTGTCTACAGTTTTGCGTACCGGCACTTGTTGGGGGCCGCCGTGCCCGAACCGCTCGCCTTCTGGCTCATGCTCTTCTTCTTCCTTGGCTTCACCGTGAAACTGCCCATCGTGCCCTTGCACACGTGGCTGCCCGACGCCCACACCGAAGCACCGACCGCCGGCAGCGTGGTGTTGGCCGGCCTGCTGCTGAAGACCGGTGCCTACGGCCTTTTGCGATTCACGCTGCCCCTGTTTCCTAAGGAGAGCGCGGAATTGGCCGGAGCGGCCATGACACTGGGCACGATCGGAGTTCTGTACGGAGCGTTTCTCGCTTTTGCACAATCGGACGCCAAGCGGCTCGTGGCGTATACCAGCATCAGCCATTTGGGCTTTGCCCTTCTGGGCATCTACACGGGCACCCGTTTGGGCTTGCAGGGCGCCATCGTCATCCTGTTGGCGCATGGCTTGAGTACAGGCGGCCTCTTCATTGTTGTCGGAGCTCTCCAGGAACGTTTGCATACGCGGCGCATGGATGAGCTCGGTGGCCTGTGGTCCTCCATGCCTCGCCTGGGCGGTGTCGCAATGGTTCTGGCATTGGCCTCGCTGGGCTTGCCGGGACTGGCCAACTTCGTCGGTGAGTTTCTCGTGCTGACCGGGGCATTCGCCGTCAGCCGTTCTCTGGCGGTGATTGCCTCTATCGGATTTATCTTGTCATTGATTTATTCCCTGTGGCTGATTTACCGCGTATTCCAAGGTCCGGAACGAGAGAGTCGCCCGAACGTCGACCTGGGTGCTCGCGAAATGGCCGTTTTCGGTGCCATCATAGCTGGCATTGTCTGGCTGGGGGTCTGTCCGCAGCCGGTGCTGCGAGCCGCCGGACCTGCCGTGGAGTCTCTGGTGAACCGGGAGGCGGGCGTTGAAAGTCCGCCACGCTCCACTGAGACAAACACCGCTGCCCGGTGGGTAGGGCGTGCGGTCGTGAGCAGCTCGCTTGAGGCCATGCATGACAGCCGCTGACGTGCTTCACATTCTGCCCCTCATCATTTTGGCCGCCGGCGTGTTGATTGGCATGCTGGGTATCGCGATCCATCGCAGCCACATCGGGACCGTCGTGATTACCCTGTGCACCTTGATTCTCTCCTCGGCGGCACTGCGTGCACCGATGCTTGCCAGCGACAGGTATATCACCCCGCTGGTTCGCTTCGATGACTATGCCATTTTCTTCACGGGTCTGCTCTTCTTGGCGGCCACTGCGGTTGCCGTGATGGCCTACGGCTATATGAGGGGACGAGATATTGTTCGAGAGGAGTTCTACGTCCTGTTGCTCGTGGCCATCCTTGGCTGTGTGTTTCTCGTATCCAGCACGCACTTCGCGTCATTCTTCCTGGGGCTGGAAGTGCTCAGCGTCTCGCTGTATGCCCTCGTCGCCTATTCTCGTTCCCGGCAGACCGATATTGAAGCGGGCATCAAGTACCTGATCCTTGCGGCCACATCGAGTGCCTTTCTCTTATTTGGAATGGGGCTGGTCTATGCGCACGCAGGGACAATGGAGCTGGCTGAGCTTTCCCGGCTCGCCGGCGCACCCTGGCAGCGAAGCGATCTGATCGGCTTCGTGGGTATGGGAATGATTCTGGTCGGCATCGGGTTCAAGCTGGCGCTGGTGCCGTTCCATTACTGGGCCGCCGATGTGTACGAAGGGGCGCCCGCGCCGGCGACGGCCCTGATTGCCACGGCCTCGAAAGGCGCGGTCTTCGCCGTGCTGCTTCGCTATTTTGGTGCGATGGAAATCCAGATACGCGATCCATTCTTCATCATCTTCACGGTGGTCGCGATTGCCACCATGTTCACGGGCAATTTCCTGGCCTTGCTGCAGGAGGACATCAAGCGTCTGCTCGCCTACTCATCCATCGCCCACATGGGTTATCTGCTGATAGCTTTCCTGGCGGGCGGTGGCCCGGCCGTGGCGGCGGTGACATTCTATCTCGTCGCCTATTTCATCACCACGTTGGGAGCCTTCGGCGTCATCACGGCCTTGTCCGATAAGGAAACGGATTTCAGTCACATCAGCAATTATCGCGGGCTGGCTTTCCGCCATCCCGTTCTTGGCGTCATCCTGGCGGCGATGATGTTCTCTCTGGCCGGAATTCCTCTGACGGCGGGATTCCTCGCGAAGTTCTATGTACTGCTCGCAGGTGTCGGGTCGGCCCTGTGGCTGCTGGTTCTCGTGCTCGTGGCCAACAGCGTCATCGGACTTTTCTATTACCTGCGGGTCATCATTGCGATCTACCAGCCCGTGGAGCCGGCGCCGGACGAAACGCCGAGCCCTCATCCGCACGGACCTGCGCCGTCCGGCTCCATCATCGGCGGGCTGGTCCTGGCGGTGCTCACATTGTTACTCATCTGGCTGGGCATCTATCCCGGCCCGGTCATCCATTGGATCGGTACGTTCGCGGGCAACTTCACATAGATGGGAGCGGTTCTATGGAAACGAATACTTCAACAAAAGAAAAAACAGGAGCGGGCGGAGGGGGCCGGAAGCACCTCGATACGCTATGCATCAATACGATCCGCACGCTGGCGATGGATGCGGTTCAGAAAGCTGATTCCGGTCATCCGGGCACACCGATGGCTTTGGCGCCGGTGGCCTATGTGCTCTGGACGAAGTTCCTGCGCTACAGTCCGGAAAACCCGAGATGGTTCAATCGAGACCGCTTCATTTTGTCCGCGGGCCACGCCTCCATGCTGCAATACGCCATGCTTTTCCTGACGGGCTACGACTTGTCCCTGGACGACTTGAAGAATTTTCGACAGTGGGACAGCAAGACGCCGGGGCATCCGGAATATGGTCGAACGCCGGGTATTGAGGCGACGACCGGGCCACTGGGCCAGGGATTCATGAACGCCGTGGGTATGGCCATCGCCGAAGCTCACCTGGCGGCCGTATTCAATCGTCCGGGATACGATATCGTGGATCACTACACGTACGGGATTTGCAGCGACGGCGACCTGATGGAAGGTGCCTCGCACGAGGCCGCCTCGGTCGCCGGACACTTGAAACTTGGCAAGCTGATCTTTATCTACGACGACAACCATATCAGTATCGAAGGCCGGACCGAGATTACCTTTTCCGACGATGTTGCCCAACGGTTTAAGGGCTACCACTGGCACGTTCAGAATCTGGGCGAAAGAGCGAACGATCTGGGCGCGATCACCCGCGCTCTCCGCCGGGCGCAGCGGGAAAAGGACCGGCCCTCTCTGATCATCGTGCGAACGCACATCGCGTATGGCGCCCCGCACATGCAGGATACGAAAGAGGCGCATGGGCAGGCGCTCGGCGAGGAGGAGGTCAGGCTCACGAAGAGGAATTACGGCTGGCCCGAGGACAAGGAGTTCTATGTCCCGGAAGAGGTGCTGGCCCACATGCGTCGGGCCCAGGGCCGCGGTCGGGAACTGGAGGAAGCCTGGAACAGGACGTTCGCCGAGTACCGGGAGCACCACGCCGATTTGGCCGGGCTGTTCGAGGCATCCATCCACGGAGACCTCCCGGATGATTGGGATGCCGACATACCGGAGTTCGCCGCGGACAAAGGGCCAATGGCCACGCGGGATGCTGGCGGCAAAGTGCTCAACGCCATCGCTGGCAAAGTGCCCTGGCTGATGGGCGGCAGCGGGGACCTTGCTCCTTCGACGAAGACGCTGATTGAAGGTTCCGGCTACCTGGAAGCCGGACACTATGAGAACCGTAACATCGCCTGGGGCGTGCGCGAGCACACGATGTGCGGCTGCTCTTCGGGCCTGGCGCTGCACGGCGGGATTCGCCCGTACGCGGCGACGTTCTTCATCTTCACCGACTATGCCCGGCCCGCCATTCGGTTGGCCGCCATGATGGAGCTGCCGGTGATTTACATCATGACACACGACTCCATCGGCCTGGGTGAGGATGGGCCAACCCATCAGCCCGTCGAGCATTTGGCCTCGTTCCGCGCCATGCCCCACATGTGCCTGATTCGACCGGCGGACGTCAACGAAACCGCCTGGGCCTGGCGGGCCGCCATGCTGCGCACGCACGGACCGACCATGCTCCTCCTGACGCGCCAGAAAGTGCCGATCTTCGATCGCACGAATCTTTGCCCGGCCGACGGTCTGCTCCAGGGCGCGTACATCCTCTCCCGGGAACAGGCCGAGAAGCCGGATGTCATCCTCATCGCCAGCGGCTCGGAAGTGCAGCTCATTCTCCAGGCGCAGCCGGAACTCGAAAAGGAGGGCATTCACGCCCGCGTTGTGAGCATGCCTTCGTGGGAGTTGTTCGAACAGCAGGACCCGATCTATCGCGATGAGGTCCTGCCCCCGGACGTGACGGCACGCCTGGCCGTCGAAGCCGGAGCCTCGCTGGGCTGGTGCCAGTACGTCACCGATCACGGCAGCACAATCACGATCGACCAGTTCGGCGCCAGCGCCCCGGCCAAGGAGGTCTTCCAGCATTACGGCTTCACCGTCCAGAACGTCGTGGACCACGCACGAAAACTCGTGCAAAAGTAGTGGGGACCGATGGAAAGGCGAAGATCAAAAAGTACCAGCGCCATCTCGGTGCTCTTCCTGGACATTGGCGGTCTGCTGCTGACGAACGGCTGGGATCGTGGTATGCGCCGGCGGGCGGCGGACGAATTCGGGCTCGACTTCGACGAGATGAACGAACGTCACAATCTGACGTTCGACACTTACGAGCGGGGCTTGCTCACCCTGGATGAGTACCTCAGGCGAGTCGTCTTCTACCAGAAGAGAGCGTTTACCTTGGAGCAGTTCAAGGCGTACATGTTCAGCCAGTCGCAGCCTCTGCATGGCAATATCGAGATGTTCCGGAAGATCGCTGACGCGCACGGCCTGAAAGTCGCGGCGATCAGCAACGAGGGACGCGAGCTGGCCACCCATCGCATCCGCGAATTCCACCTGACGGAATTCATCGACATTTTCATCCTGTCGAGTTTCGTGCGCTTCCGGAAACCGGATGAGGATATCTACCGGCTGGCTCTGGACATCGCCCAGGTGTCGCCCGAGCACGCCGTCTATATTGATGATCGGCTCTTATTCGTGGAGGTGGCACGGAGCCTCGGCATCCACAGCATCTATCATGAGAAGCTGGACAGGACCCTCGAGACTCTCGAGCAGATCGGTCTGGGACCGCCGTAGAGCGGCGGACAAGAAGTCTGCAACCATCCCCAATCATCGACCTCCAACGCAGGGAAAGACAGCGGGCATGCAGGACAATACCCATGTGCCGGCCGACGTCTGGAAAGAACGCCTCATCGAGGTCTCCGTCTTTCTGTTTCTCATCGTGCCGTCCATGATCCTGTCGTTTTTTGTCACCCGCCAGGGCAAGGTGAGCTTCGTCTTTGTGGCGGTTTCCACCATCCTGCGCGATCTGGCCCTGGTTTCTTTGATTCTTCTGTTCGTGTGGCGCAACCGCGAGCCGCTCCGTGTCCTGGGCTGGCGATTCCGGCGCACTATCTGACGAAATAGTTTGGCGTTGCTGCTTCGCCTGAGGACTCACAATCAGAACTCCGAAACTGGGCCGGCGGTGAATCCGGGCCTTGACAGGCGTTGCCTGCGTCCATAGCATTTGCTGCTTGTCGCCGATCAGAGCCAAATGGTCCTGACTGTCTGAAATGGAAACGCGTAAGCAGAGAAACAGGCCTGATGCAGGGTCGCACCACAACGGCAAATTCGTACTCGGTGGCGGACGGTTGGATCAGGAGAGGCTGGAAGCCCGAACAGTATGTCTGTGCCGTTACAAACCGAACCTTCCGACCGCAACAGCCGCAAGCCCCCGTCCCGACGCCGGCGCCGCCTGATTATTCTCGTCGGCATCGTCGTCTTGCTCGCGGCCCTTGCCGTCGGTGCCTACTACTACTGGCATTCGAGATTCTATGAATCCACGAATGACGCCTACGTCGAAGGCCACCCTGTCGCCGTCAGTGCTCGTGCCGCCGGCAATATCGTGCGTGTCTACGTCGAAGACAACCAGCATGTGCCGCAAGGCGAGCTGCTGGTAGAGATCGATCCGTGCGACTATCAGCTTCGGGTGGCCGCCGCGGACGCGACGGTGCGGGCGAAACAGGCCGAGGTGGCAAAGGCTTTGGCCGACGTGGAAGCGTCGAGGGCCCAGTGGGTCCAGCAGGACCAGGATTTGCGCCGAAATGAGGAATTGGCCAAGCAAGGCGTCATTACCGCCCAGACGCTGGAGCATAGCCAAGCTGCCGCGGCGACCGCCCGGGCGAAGCTGGATGCCGACGAGAAAAACCTGGCATCGGTTCGCGCGCAAGTCTCCCAACTCCAGGTGGCGACCGACCAGGCGCGCCTGCAATTGTCCTATACCCAAATCCGTGCCCCCCAGGCCGGATTTGTCACGCAGAAATCCGCCGAGGTGGGCGCCTATGTCAACGTCGGCCAGCCTCTGCTGGTGATTGTGACCGACGATATGTACGTGACGGCCAACTTCAAGGAGACCCAGTTGACCCACATGCTTCCCGGCCAGCCGGCCACCATCACCGTCGATGCGTATCCCGGTGTGGTTTTCGCGGCCCATGTCGACAGCATTCAGGCCGGCACCGGGCCCGTGTTCAGCCTGTTTCCCCCGGAAAACGCGACCGGCAACTTCGTGAAAATCGTGCAGCGGGTGCCGGTCAAGATTGTCTTCGATGAGTCGCCCGATCCCAACTACCGTCTGGTCCTGGGAATGTCGGTCCAAGCCCGGGTGAGAGTCAGGGACACGCAAGACTGAGGACGGAAGGCGGATGGCACAAGAGCACCTACAGCCTGCGGCCGACGGTCCACGCCCTCCCATCAATCCGTATGTGATTGCCCTGACGGTCATGCTGGCGACCTTCATGGAGGTTCTCGACACGAGCGTCGCCAACGTGGCGTTGCCCCACATCGCCGGGGGGCTGGCGGTGGACGTGCAGGAGAGCACCTGGGTCTTGACCTCGTACCTGGTCTCCAACGCGATTGTTCTGCCTTTGAGCGGGTGGCTCTCGTCGCTGTTCGGGCGCAAGAACGTCTTCCTGTTCTGCGTGGGCCTGTTCACGCTGAGTTCCTTCCTGTGCGGCCTGGCCACCAGTCTGGGCCTGCTGATCGTGTTTCGCATTTTCCAGGGCATCGGAGGCGGAGCCTTGCAACCCATCTCGCAAGCCATCCTGCTGGAGAGCTTCCCGCCGCAAAAGAGAGGCCAGGCCATGGCGGTCTTTGGGATGGGCGTGGTCGTTGCTCCCATCATCGGGCCGACCCTGGGCGGCTGGCTCAGCGACGTGTACAGTTGGCGCTGGATCTTCTTCATCAACATTCCGGTCGGCCTGCTCTCGATATTCCTGACCACTCTGCTCGTCTTCGACCCGGCTTATCTGGTGCGGCGGCGCTGGGCGGCTGTGAAGATTGACTACGTGGGGCTTGGCCTGCTCAGCCTGGGACTGGGCTGCCTGCAAGTGTTTCTCGACAAGGGCCAGACCGAAGACTGGTTGGCCTCCCGGCTGATTGTCGTGACGGGGACGATCGCGCTGCTGTGTCTGGCCGCAGTCATCATCTGGGAGGCCTTCCACCCGTCGCCGATCGTGAACCTGCGCCTGTTGAAGGACAGGAACTTCGCCACCGGCGTCGTGACGATGTTCACGATAGGCTTTACTCTATACGGAAGTCTTCTCTTGCTGCCGGTCTTCCTGCAGCAGCTTCTGGGGTATACGGCCACGCTGGCCGGAATGGTGCTCTCGCCGGGGGGAATCTTCACGTTGTTCATGATGCCCGTCGTGGGGGCGCTCGTCGGGCGGGTTTCAGCCCGATACCTGCTCATGGCCGGCCTGGTCATCGTTGCCTATTCCATGTTCTACATGGCCGGCTTCAATCTCCAGATTGATTTCCGGACCGCTGTGATCTCCCGCGCGATTCAGGCAGTGGGGCTGGCGTTTCTGTTTGTGCCGATCAACGCCGCGGCTTTCTACTATATCCCGAGAGAGAAAACCGGCGACGGGACCGCCATTATCAACCTGATCCGCAACGTGGGCGGCAGCAGCGGCATCGCGTTCGTCACGACGCTGCTGGCCCGCCGGATGCAAACCCATCAGGGCCTGCTGGTCCATAACCTGACGCCTTTGAATCCGATATTTGAGCAGGCCTTGTCGGGCATCCATGCGGCCCTGATCCATCGGGGTGCCAATCCGGCGCAGGCGGACCTCGCAGCGATGGGCGTCCTCTACGGGGAGTTGAGACGGCAGGCGGCGATGCTGGCCTATGCGGATGTGTTCCGGGTCCTCGGCATTATTTCGCTGATGCTGCTTCCTCTCATGCTGCTGCTCAAGAGCCCCAAACGAGGCGCCGCCGGGCTGCCGGGCGGGCATTGAGCACGGCAATTGCCTGGGCCGAATTGCGTGTTTTCCCTATGTCGTTACCCGGGAGATGTGACTATGTAGGTCGCAAACCGGAACACGGTCACTAATGCCCGACGGTGGAAAAGGGAGAACATTATGGGGTGGAGAAACCTGCTATGCGGTCACATCGTCGTTCTTGTGCTGGGGGCATGTGCTTCAGCGGCTTCGGACCCGAACGAAAAGGACAACTATGTGTCGCGACAGGAGTATGAGGCGCTTAAGAAAGAGCTCGACGACGTGAAGGCCCAACTTTCGGCGCGGGAAAAGGCCCCAAAATCACAAGAACAAACCCAGCAGGAGATTGGGAGACTGAACAAGGAGGTGGCGAGAGCGCGGCAGATTGCGGAGGGCTCGGGTCTGGGCGACACGAAACTGCTGATCACTGGCAGTGCGGCCGCCGGTTATTTCGACCCGGAAGGGCAGTCCAGCACGTTCACGGCCCAATTCAACCCCATGCTGTTGTGGCAGTTGAACGAGCGGCTGTTCTTCGAAGGCGAGCTGGAGCTGGCGCTGGAAGGTCCGGACGAGGGCGGAGAGGGGTCGGAAACGAAGGTGGAGCTGGATTTGGCCTATTTGACGTATTTGCTCAATGATTATGCTCTGGCCGGCGCCGGAAAATTCTCAGTTCCATTCACGGCCTACCATAACCACCTCGACCCAGGTTGGCTCAATAAGCTGCCCGCCGACCCGCTTGTCTACGCGGATGGCGGGATAGCGCCCGATACAGGTGTCGGTGCCTTCGTCACCGGTGCGGTTCCTTGCCCAGGGGCGTTGTTCAACTACGCGGTTTTCGTGACAAACGGTCCGGCCCTCATCACGGAGGACCCCGAGAGCGCCGGCAGCCTGAATTTCGACAACTTCAATGACCTGAACAATAACAAAGCGGTTGGCTTGCGCATTGGCTATTTGCCTTTTCCTCAACTGGAGGTCGGTTATTCGTTCGAGTTTTCGAGGCCCAATCCGCCGGGTTTTGAGACGGTTCGTTCGACACTGCACGGCGTGGACCTCAACTACGTCGCGCGCCTCGAAGCCATCAAGGGCCAGCTCACGGCACGAGGCGCCTGGGTCTGGTCGAATCTGAGCGAGGCCACCTACGACCCCACGGGTGCATTAGGATTCGGGCCGCTGCGTTTCGATAACGATCGCAACGGTGGATATGCCGAAGTCGCCTATCGTCCGATCGATGCTCCGGAACGGTTCCTGCGGGACTTCGAATTTGCCCTGCGTTACGACCGGCTCGACATCCCCTCCGGGGCACCCGGCGGAGGCACTCAGGAGCAGTGGACCCCTGGCATCGACTACTGGATCACGCCGCGAACGGTCCTGAAGGTTGCGTACACATTCGACGAGAGCGGGCAAGATGCCGATATGTTCGCGCTGCAATTCGCGACGGGCTTTTAAGCAGGAGGTTGTTATGATACCTGGTGTCTTGAATCAGCGCGTTTTCGCATGGTTGGTGGTGGTTTGTACGGTCCTTAGTATCATGATTGCCAGTTGCTCCACTACCGATCAGAGCAGCCGGCTGCAGGCTCGTGATTCGAGCTTCGGCCAGCCGGCTGATCCCCCAAATGCCCAAGGCGATCCCCATTCGTCATCAGCCAGTGTAGAGAGCGGCAAGAAGCTTTTTGCCACGCTCGGGTGTGCGGGCTGCCACACGACCAACGGCAAGGGCGGCTTGGCCGGACCTGACCTTTCCAATGAGGCCAACAAGGGCCGCTCCCGGGAATGGCTTCAGACGCAGATTCGCAATCCGAAGGCGAACAGCCCCCAAACGATCATGCCTGCTTATGACAACTTGTCGGACCAGCAGGTCAGCAATCTGGTGGACTATATGCTGAGCCTCACAACCACGGGCGGGCAGGCCGGTGCGACGGCCGCGAGGGCTGCCCAAGGCCGGCCGACGGCATCCGTCGCTTCCCCTGCAGCTACCGGGGGGACAATGTGGTCGCAGAGGTGCGGACAGTGTCACAACCTCAGGCCGCCGTCAGACTACAGTGACGCTCAATGGGCGGTCTCCGTCCACCACATGAGAGTGCGCGTCCCGTTGACCGGTGAGGAGCAGAGAGACATACTCGCGTTTCTCCAGGCGAGTAATTGACCTGCCTGGTTCCACCCGGCCCCTGTTGGACGGATCGATTGCGGGCGACAAGAGCCATGGACGATTTGAACATGTGGTGTCGTCGTAGAAAGCCACGCGCATCTCGCCGGGGATTCCTGCGCCTCGCGACGGGGATTGTGTCGGCGATTGTCAGCCTGCTTTTGGGAATCCCTTTCGTGGTGGCGCTCATTGCGTCTACCTATCGAAAGGGTCGGTCGCCTTACGCCAGAGCAGGCGAAGTGGGCCTGCTGCCAAAGGAGCAGCCGGTCGGCTTGAGATTCCAATTCCAGAGCACAGATGCTTTTATCAGGCAGACGGAGACACACGAGGCCTGGGTCGTCAAACATTCCGACAGTGATCTGACCGTATTCTCGCCGATCTGTACGCATCTGGGCTGCCATTACGACTGGGTGGCATCGGCTAACGAGTTCATCTGCCCCTGTCACAACAGCGTTTTTTCGATTACCGGTAAAGTCATCGCAGGTCCGGCACCGCGTCCTCTCGATACCCTGCCCTATAGAATCGAAAACGGGATTCTCTACGTGAAGTGGGAAAGGTTCCAGGCCGGAATCCCGGAGAAAATAGTTGTTTAGGGCACCGCAATGTGGGCGCCAGTCAAAACATGGATTGAGGATAGGTTGCCCATCTCCGCCGTCATGCGCTGGAGTCTGGAGGAAGACATCCCGGGCGGGTCCAGCTTTGCTTACGTCTTTGGCAGCACGAACCTGATCCTCTTCCTGCTGTTGGCCGTTACGGGAGTCCTGCAACTGTTCTATTATGTGCCGACAACGGACCATGCCTACGAGAGCGTGATGTACCTGCGCTTGCAGGTGCCGTTCGGGTGGCTGATTCACGGATTGCATTACTGGTGTGCACAGGCTTTCGTGGTATTGGTGGGCGTGCACATGGCCCAGGTCTTCATCTGGGGTGCCTATAAGGATCCCCGCCAGGTGACGTGGATGATGGGCGTGATCCTTTTGCTCCTGGTGGCGGCCTTCGCTTTTACGGGTCCGCTCCTTGCCTGGGACCAATTGGGGTACTGGGCGGCGGAGGTCGGGACCAGCATCGTCGGTGTGGTCCCATGGCTCGGCAACTTTCTGCAACGGTTTGCCCGGGGCGGCGAGACGATGGGTCAGCAGACGCTTTCGAGGTTCTTCATTTTTCATGTGGCCATTCTGCCGGCCCTGCTTTTCGCCTTCATTGTCATCCATTTGGCCGCGTTCCGCCAATTCGGCAGCGTAGGGCCGTGGGATGCGGAGAAACGCCAACAGATCGGCAAGTTCTGGCCGGACCAGGCGTACAAAGATGTGATAGTTACTTCGTTTGTCATTGTCGCCCTGATAGGTCTTTGTGTCTTCCGGCGCGCGCCCATAACCGGCGTTGCGGACCCTCTGGGCAGGTCCATTACGCCGAAGCCGGCGTGGAACTTCTTGTTCCTCTATCAGGCGCTGAAGTCGTTTAGGGGGCCGTGGGAGGTTGTAGGAACGGTTGTCGTGCCGGTGGTGCTGATCCTACTGCTGTTCTTTCTGCCCTTGTACGATCGTAACCCGGAGCGAAATCCCCGCCATCGCCTGATCGCCATGGCAGGGGGGATGGCTCTCGTTGTTTTGATCCTCGTGTTGACTGTGCTGGGGCAACTCTCTCAGCCGCCGGCCCGAGGGGCAAGTGCCGGGCCGGGCTTGGCGCAAGGAACTCCTTCCCGACAGGCGGCACGAGCCGAGCCCAATGCTGCGGCGGAGCCCAACAAGTCTGCCGTCGCCCCAACCGCGAAGGTCGCTTCCGCCCGCGTTCAGAAGGGCCGGGAACTTTACCAATCCCAGGGGTGTGCGGCGTGCCACAAGATCAACGGACAGGGCGGCACGGCAGGTCCTGACCTTTCCGATGAAGGAAACAAAGGCAGGTCCGCCGATTGGCTCGTCACGCAAATTCGCAATCCGAAAGCGCATAACGCCGGCTCGACCATGCCGGCCTACCCTTCCCTCAGCCAAGAGCAGGTCGAGAACCTGGTCGCCTATCTGCTCAGCCTCCGCGCCGGGGGCGAGAAACCGGCGGCGGGCGCCCAAACGGCTGGTGAGCAAAAGGAGACGCAGCCGGTCACCAAGGGCGTGGAAAGTCAGCAGTTGCCGGCGTCCGGCCGGCAGGGACCTCCCGAAGAGGCGGCAACACTAATCGGCGGCGTGAAACTCGGGCATGTATTGTTCGCCGACTACTGCAGTTCCTGTCACGGCCCCGAGGGTACAGACAAAGTCCCCAACCCGGGCTCGGAGAAAGGAACGGTGCCGGGCTTGCATCCCATCGATCCGAACCTCGCCAGTGACGACCCGTCGGTCTTTGCGGCGAGAATCGACAGAATCATCCAGCACGGTTCCATCCCGAAGGGCCCTCATCCGGCGATCTACATGCCGGCCTATGGCGATGGCATGACTCTCACACAGCCGCAGATTGCCGCCCTGGAGGCATATATTCTTGACCTGAATGGTGTCGATCGAGCCAAAATCATCGATCCGGGCATGTCGCCGGGGCGTTTCTTCCTGTGGGCGATGGTTGCCCTGGGCGCGATCTGTGCGATGGCAGTCATTCAACTTCTCCTCAGGAAGTGAGATTCGAGGCAGACATGAAACCGCTGGAAGGACAAACGGCATTGGTCACGGGGGCCAGCTCCGGCATCGGCGCGGCGATCGCCGTTGCCATGGGTGCGGCGGGAGCAAACGTGGGCGTCAATTACGCCTCCAGTGAGGAGGGGGCGGAACAGGTTGTCGGCGCGATCGCCCGTGCGGGTGGTCGGGCGGTCGCTCTCCGGGCCGACGTCAGCCGGGAAGAGCGGGTCAGTGCGATGTTCAAGGTACTGATTGCCGAGTATGGCACCATTGACATTCTGGTGAGCAACGCAGGGATTCAGAAGGATGCGGTGTTTGTTGACATGACCCTGGAGCAGTGGACGGCCGTCCTCAGCGTCAACCTCACGGGCGCCTTTCTTTGCGCACGCGAGGCCGCGAAGGAATTCCTGCGCCGGGGCGTCGTCCCCGAACGGTCCCGGGCTGCCGGCAAGATCATCTTCATCAGCTCCGTGCATGAGGTCATTCCCTGGGCCGGCCACGTCAACTACGCCAGCTCCAAGGGCGGCATCATGATGTTGATGAAAACCGTCGCCCAGGAACTGGCCCCGCAGAAGATCCGCGTCAACAGCATCGCGCCGGGAGCCATCAAGACACGTATCAACGAGCAGGTGTGGAAGGACCCCGAGGGGGTCGCGTCGATGTGCAAGCTAATCCCCTACGGCCGGATCGGAGAGCCGGACGATGTCGCGCCGGTGGCCGTGTGGCTGGCCTCCGACGAAGCCGATTACCTCACGGGCACGACCATTTTCGTGGATGGGGGAATACTGCTTTACCCGGGTTTCCGAACGGGAGGATGACATGGCGGAGAAGGGGGTCTCCAGGAAAGAGGCGACTGTCGAAGTCTGCGTCTTTCTGTTCCTCATTGTGCCGTCCATGGCGTTTTCGTTCCTGGTGATTGGCAGCGAGGAAGGGCAACTGAGCTTCACCTTTCTTGCTGTCTCCACGATCCTCAGGGACCTCGCCCTGGTCAGCCTGATCTTCTTCTTCCTCTGGCGCAACGGCGAGCCGGTGACCGCCGTGGGATGGCGATACCGGGATCTCGACACCAATATCCTCCTGGGCTTCGTGCTCTACATTCCGTTTGTATTCGTCATCAGCGTGGTGGCGCAACTGTTGACTGCGGCGGGACTATCTCCGCCTTCCGAGCCCGCACCCTCCTTCTTCCGCTTTCATGGAGGATGGGACCTTGCTCTGGCGGTCATCCTGGTCGTCGTGGTGGCGATCTCGGAGGAAACGATTTTTCGCGGCTACCTGACGCTCCGCCTGCGGACGGCCACAACGAGCACCACGGCGGCCGTTTTGCTGGCCTCGGCGGTCTTTGCGCTGGGCCACGGATATGAAGGCTCCCTCGGCGTGGTGACCGTCGGGGTCATGGGAGTCCTTCTCAACCTGGTCTATCTGTGGAGAAAGAGCCTCCTGGCACCAATCGTTTTGCATTTCCTCCAGGACTTCATTGCGATTGTCCTGGTGCAATATCTGCCCAAACAGGTTGCCGCGTAGCGATGCCGGCGCCTTTTCACGCGCAAGCCAGGGATAGTTGTTATGAAATCCTTCATCCACATTCAATTTGTACTGCTGCTCTCTATGACCCTCTGGGATTTCGGATTCCGGCTGGAGGCAGGGGACGCCGCCTTCGGCCGGCAAAGGAACACTGCCGAGAGTGGGTCCGCTCTGCCGGACGCGATACCGCGCGTTCGGGAATCCAGCCCTCCATCTTTTGACAGACGAGGTTCGCCGGCGGGAGATTTGTCGTCCCGGTACTCTGTCACTCATCATGCCATTGAGGTCGAAGGCCGGCAGATCCAGTACAGGGCCACCGCGGGGTACATGCCCATCCGAGGCGACTCGGACAAACTGCTTGCCAATATCTTCTTCGTGGCGTACGAGCTGGAGGACGCGGATGTACCCGCCGGGAGGAAAACTACCCCTGAGAGCGGGAGCGCCGCACCGCCCGCAGTAACTCGGCCCATCACCTTTGCCTTCAACGGCGGTCCCGGTGCCTCGGCCGTCTGGTTGCACGTGGGGGCCCTCGGCCCGAAACGAGCCGTGCTGGGAGGGGACGGAACCGCGCTGCCCGAGTCGGACACGCTCGTGGACAACGAATACACGTGGCTGGAATTTACCGATCTCGTCTTCGTGGACCCGGTGGGCACCGGCTTCAGCCGGGCGGCGCCCGGAGTCAATGCCGGCCAGTTCTACGAGGTCAAGAAGGATATTGAGATCAGCGCGGAGTTCATCCGCCTGTTCGTCACCCGGTACGAGCGGTGGCTGTCGCCGCAGTTCATCGTCGGGGAAAGTTACGGGACAACCAGGGCGGCCGGAATGGCCAGGCATCTCCAGGAGAACTGCGGCCTTTATGTCGACGGGCTTATCCTCCTGTCCTCCGCCTTGAACATGGCGGCCATCTCCTTCGATCCCGGCAACGACTTGCCCTACGTCCTCAGCTTGCCTTCGTACACGGCGGTGGCGCGGTATCACGGCGTAGTGACGGAGAAGCCGTCGTTGAACCTGGGAAAGGCCCTGGAAAGAGTGAGAGCGTGGGCCTTGGAGGAGTACACGGTCGCACTGGCCCTGGGCAGCACGCTGCCCCAAACCCAATTTCGGGAGACCGCCAAGAGGCTGGCCGAATACACCGGCTTGCCGGAAGAGACCATTGTTCAGAACCGTCTGCGGATCAGCAACTTCGATTTCGTGGGAGAGTTGCTCGAGCGGCAACGCCGCGTGTTGGGCTTGCTGGACGGCCGGGTGACGACCGGGTACGGCGGGGGCGGTCAACGCCGGTACACGGACCCGTCCTTTTTTGTCGTCAAGGGACCTTTCGTCACCACGTTCAATAACTATGTCAGAACCGAACTGGGATTCAAGAGCGATCTGGCGTATATCTTCCTGTCCAACCAGGCCAACGCGTCGTGGAACTGGAGCGGGGACCGGCCCGGTTACCTCAATCTCGCCCCGCGCCTGGCCGAGACTATCAATCTGGATAACCACTTGCGGGTTTTTGCGGCCGCCGGCTACTACGATCTCACGACCCCCTGGCTCAGCCAGGAGTATGTCCTCGATCATCTCGAGCTGCCTGCGAATCTGCGAACGAACATCACCTTCCAACTCTATCCCTCCGGGCATCAAATCTACACGTCCACGGATGCACTCCGCCGGTTGACGAACGACGTGAGAGCCTTCGTGACAGCGCGTGAGGCCCAGTGACACCCATCTGCTTGTCCGCCGACTAACCGTCCGAGACGGACTTAGGCGTCATGATTTCCCTCCGGGTTTGCCGCTCTTGGATTCCGCCTCGCGTCTTTTCTCGTGGGCGGCTTTGATCATGTCGGCAATGTCGTAGCCGAGGGGCTTGCCTTCGTCATATTTTCCGCGTGCGGCCCGGAGGGCCTCCTCCACGCCGGGCGGCAGACCCCGATTGTCGCCGGCCTTCTCGGACGGCAGCCACCAGCTCATGCGCTCGCTGTAGCACCACACATACTCATCGGTCGTGGTCAACGCATAGTAGACGTTGTGCTCGAAGAGCCGGAACTGCTGCTCGGGGCTGAGGTACTCGCTGGTGGTGGGCGTGGTGCGCTTGGCCAGCGCCTGGTCGATATACAAGGCCATGCCGGCCTGCACGTTGGTATTGTACTTCGGGCGCAGCGACTCCGGGACCAGGGTCTGTGCCCGCTGGCGCATCAGGTGGTAATCCTTATAGAATTCGAGTGGGCTCTCGTGGTAGTACGCCGATTCGTTGCCGTCGATTAGAATCGTGCCGGGCGCGGCGCCTTCCAGCATGCCGACGACGAACGCCGGCAGCAGGGCGTAGGAATTCTTCTGCAGCTTCTGCGTGCGCACATTCGGGTCGGGCTCATCGACGACATGGGGAAACAAAGCCATGAGAAAGAAACTCAGGACTCTGAGCTGGGGCGTGTGCTCCTGCAGCGCCGCCATGAATTGCTGTCCGCGGCGGCGGACCTGGTCGCTGACCTCGGCGAAGGATTTGTCCTTGTAGGGTCCGGGATAGACCCACGGGTTCTCGCCGTAGGGCTCGGGGTCAAAGCAGACCCCGACACAGTTGCCGGTGTGCACGACTAAGGAGAACAGTTTCATATTCTCCGTGATGGTCTTCCACTGGTCATCGTTGAACCAGTCCATGTTCGACTTGTTGGCGGCATAGAGGGTGAGGAAGTTATCCGTGAATCTCTGCCACTTAATCTGCGCCAGCGTATCCAATTGCGGCTGGAGGTCGCTGCGATTCCACGGACGCGCGTCAAACGCGTGGTTGAATTCGTTGGTCCGGAAGATGATACCCTCGAAGGGCCGCTTCTCCATGTCCCGGATGTGGTCCCGCACGAAATCCGGGTAAGGCACATCCCACCCGTACTCGACGATTTTCTTCTTAGGGCGGGATTGCGCGAGCAGGCTCGCCGAAAAGCAAAACAGTGCCAGCAGCGGCAGGAGGATGAGCAGACTCTTCTTATCGGACATATCGAACACCTTCATATAGATCGAAGCTGGTCCCGATTGGTGTAGACTTTTTCGATAGCGTCGGCGACTTCGGCCATGTCCTCCCGGCTGGCGAGCAGCGGGCCGGAGGCCCAGATCATCGCCATCTCCTGGCAGACCTGATCGCATTTGGGGCACGCGCTCTCCTCCCGGTACTTCCGCAGCCGCGCCGGAGAGTACATGGTCTGGTAGACCGTTGTCTTGAGGACGTTTTCGATCCAGGGCTCCCGATGCAATCCCCGCTCGATGTACGGACTGAGGTTGACCCCTTCGGCATTCAGGGCCTTGAGGAATGTGGCGCGGTCGATGCCGTTGAGGTGTTCCTTGTGGTAGGACATGG
>Ga0315289_10000308_pt1 | contig 77330 bp, 56 predicted proteins | sample YL17G11_40_MG_FD_203452 | JGI IMG/M metagenome (GOLD analysis project Ga0315289, IMG submission 203452) | Sediment microbial communities from Yellowstone Lake, YNP, Wyoming, USA - YL17G11_40 | ecosystem: Environmental > Aquatic > Freshwater > Lake > Sediment | place: USA: Wyoming | collected...
TGATGTTCGTAGACAACGTGTTTAACATTCCGCAATGCCGACGAGATATGCAGGGAGATTATCAGGCGAGGGCTGACGATTAAATGGAGCGCGTGGTTTGACCTTAAGACTTTGACTGAAGAGAGTGTTAGGCTGGCAAGGGAGGCGGGTTGCTATAGAGTGTGCGTATCTCCGGATGGCGCATCGGAGAGGTGTTTGCGAGCGCTACGGAAGAGGTGTTCCGAGGATGACATAGACAGGGTCGTCGGGATTGCCAAGCGATTCCCTGATATGCAGTTCCGCTTTAATATGTTCTGTGCGCCGCCAATGCAGACTTTTGTCGGCGTGCTTAAAGCGGTCAGACTGCTCCTGAGGACTCACGTGTTCTTGCGAAATGGAAGGTGTCAGGTAAGTTGGATCCGTGTGCTGCCTCAGACGCATATGTATGATGTCGCTGTGTCCGAGGGAAGGGTTAAGGACGCCTGCGAGCTGTTGCCTTATGACAACCATGGACTACACAAGGTCTTTTACGAGTGTCCTAGGACGCAGTGGTACGAGACCCCGTTGTTCATGGGCCTTCTGACCGTGCGCAAAGTAGCGAAATCGATGATTAGGTGCGTGTCTGGAGCCTTGGAGTGGGCAGGACGGGCTCTCTGCATTAAGAGCAGTCTTGGTGGCGCAGGTGGTCTGGATTGAGGTGGATTGGGTTGGGCGTGGCATGCTCCGCGAAAACTGGTCCAGGTGTTATCAGATGATCATGAAGGGCCTCCTCGTGACTGTTCAAGTTTGCGGGGGTGCCTTCGCAGAAGGCCTCCTGAGGGGCTACGGAAGCCCCGTCCAGCCTCACCCACAGAAACCTGAACAGTCACGCCTGCTCAGCGCGGCATGGGCCGCCTAAGACGGGTTCGCAGGTTTCGGATGCCCTTTTCGAGGAGGCCGAGGGCATGCTACACATGGGCGTGGATCAACAGAAGAGGTTCTCGCAGGTGGCTGTGCTGGATGAGGACGGCCGGCTTGTGGACGAGCGGCGTCTCTATCACGACCACAAGGAGCAACTGCGCCAGTACTTCTCCCACTGAACTGAGCCGAAGGTGGCAGTTCTTGAGGCGACGCGCAACTGGTATTGGCTGTACGAACTCCTGGAGGAAACGACTGAGGGTGTGCGGCTGTGCCATCCGGCGAAAGCCCGCCTGATCGCTGAGTCCAAGGTCAAGACTGACAGGATTGACGGCCGCGTGCTGGCTCAACTGGCAAGGACGCTGAGGCGGGCCTTCAGGGAGAGAAGGCTGGTCACCGATGGCTATTATGCCTATTGCCGGCATCCGGTGTATGCGCTTTCCCTGGTTTGGATTTCTGGGATCATGATGGTCTTCAGATCGTGGCTCCTGTTGATCGTGCCGGTGGTCGCTTACGTCGCGATGAAGCTCCTGATAGAGAAAGAGGAGCGTTTCCTGGAAGAGGAGTTCGGGGAGGCATTCCTGGACTACAAGAAGAAGGTCAACCCCCTCTTCCCGACGCGGGGCAAGTGTCCTTTCAGGACGTAGCATGAGGCCGCGGGGCTCGGCCCTTCGGCGAGGAGGTCCTTAGGCGGTCAGTCAGGCAGCCTCTGGATGGGGGCGCGGGAAACAGGAGGCGTGCGCGAGCGGCGGGTGATTTCAGGGCTGCGCAGCGGAGAGAGCAGCGCCCAGGGCGACGACGAACTGCGGGTCGTCGGGGACGATGACTTCCTTCCCCAACGCGCTTTCGAGCGCCTTCTTCATGGCCGGGCTTTTCGCGCCGCCCCCGATGAAGGCGTAGCGTCCGGCGCCTCCGACATGGGTCGCAAGGGCAGCAATCCTCGACGCTATCGAGGCGAAGAGGCCGGCAGCGATGTCGGATTCGGGCACGCTGCGGGCTATGAGTGAGACGACTTCGCTTCCGGCGAAGACGGCGCAGGTCGAGTTTATGCGTGCCGGCTTGGCGGCGGCCGCTGCGAGGTCGCCAAGCCCGTCGAAGTCAACGCCAAGGGCCGAGACCATGAGTTCCAGGAACCGGCCGGTCCCGGCGGCGCACTTATCGTTCATGATGAAATCGGCCACGGTGCCATCGGGGCCGAGCTTTATGACCTTCGTGTCCTGCCCGCCGAGGTCTATGACGCCGTCCGCCAGCGGGGCCACGCAATGGGCGCCGCGCGCGGCTGCCAGGATCTCTGTGATGGTGCGCGCACCGTTGTTCGCGACCACACGCCCGTAACCTGTGACGATGCGCGGCAGCTCACATTCCTGCAGGCCCGCCTGACCGAGTGCCTGCGAGAGTGCTTCTGCACCGGCGGCGCGCGGGTCGGTGCCTGTGTTCACGAGCGCCTTGCCGACCGCCTTGCCATCGCTCAGGACAACGACCTTGGTGGCCACTGAACCGATATCTATTCCGGCTGTTATCTTTGGGCGCAAGGACGCTCCCTTATCATCTCCATGAAAGCTTCAACGCGAACGCGGACCTGCTCGACGTCCTCCGTGCCGAGTTCTGTGTCCACTGCCAAAAATGGTATGCCCTTGTCGCGCAGGATGTGCCTCAGCCGGGCGCTCTGCATTTCGGCAAGCTGGCACAGCCTGAGGTTGTGAGCGACGACGCCCTGCGCCTTCCAATCATGCACGAGCTCGAAGACGCGGTCGGTCAGGGCCGTTGTGTCCATGAAGCACGGGCAGAGAGAGGCGGCGAAGTACCTCAGCGCGAGGGCCCTCATTATGCCGGCTCGGCTCCAGTCGTCCACCTGAACGGGGTCATCCAATCCCTGAGTCACGGAGCAGAGCGTGTCCGCGACGACGGAGCCGCCTGCGCTTTGGATGACGTCGTAGAGCTTCCATGCCGGCCAGAGGAGGGGCGCGCCCGTCAAGACAAGCGGGACGAAATCGGCCGGCCGCGGGCGCGCTTCGCCCAGCGTCCTGACCTCTGAGGCCAAGCGACGCGTGGCCTCGGCCCAGCGCGAGGACTCCGCGGCAAATGCGGCCGCGGCCACCAGCGCCAGGTCACTGCCGGCGAGGACGTGCGGATAGCGCAGTCGCGCGCGGCCCAAGTCGCGGAAGGCGTCCTGCCGGGCCCGCCTGCGGAGTATGGCCGCCTCCAGCCGCGCTCTGGTGGGAGTGACCCCCGTGATGCGCGACAGCCCTTCGGCAAGGCGTTCAAGCTCTGAGACCCAGTACGGCAGCTCCGTCCGGTAGTCGTTCCGCGGGGGGATTGAGAGAGACAAGACCGGCACGTAGTCGGACAGGAACTCAGCCAGCCTGCGCTTGGCGTCGCACGAAGTCGGGACCACCACGGCCCTGACCCGGGAGGCGAGGCCGAATCCGCCGGCCACCGCCCCGAAGGTGGCCCTCGCTACGGGGCAGGTGTCGCGGGGCATCATCTGCTCGCCAACGGACTGGGCCACGACGGAGCCGCTGCAAAGCCTGACGGGCACGGCGCCGGCAGCTTCGACGACCTCCGCGGGGACGAAGTTGCAGAACACGCCGAGCAGAGGACCGTCGCCAGCAGATATGTCCTCAGAGCGAACGGCATCCTCGAAGTACTCGAGGGCTGCGGGCCGCCCGTCTCGGGCAGCAAACAAGGCGAGTGCGCGTTCGCGAAGTTTCAGGTCCTCGGCGGCCATTCCGGCCGGAGCCGTAATCCGCGGGACGGGATATCGGTCCGCCTGGTCACGGCCATGTGCGTCGGCACAGCTCACGAATGTGTCTCCCTGTACTTGGACTGAATAAGTTGCTTGCCCCAGAAAGTGACGCTGAGGCAACTGTCCCGCGGGCACGCATCCACGCACCGCAAGCACAGAACGCAGCCCGGCTCATTGAGCACGGCCTTGCCTTTCTTGCGCACGACGTGGTCCAGCCCCATCGGGCAGGCATCGGCGCAAGCGGCGCAGCGGTTGCACCGCACCTGGTCCTTGCGGAGCTCCAGCGGCGAACCCCTGTTGAACCAGGAGTTGACGAGCCCTATGGGGCAAAGGTGGCACCAGATGCGCCTTCCGAGGAAGAAGGCCGCGACGAAGAGCCCAAGCACGACCCAGCTCGCGATAGACAGGAAGCTGCTGATCCCGTTCGTGAAATCGGCCAGGGTCGAGGTGCGCCCGCCGAAAAGCGGGCACAACAGCCGCGCCGGGCACACCTGGCAGTAAGGCAGGAAAAGGTAGCACTGGTACGGCGTGAACGCGGGCATGCCAATGAAGGCGGAAACAGCCAGCGTCGGCGCCAGGATGCCGTAAGAGCAGATCCTCAACGCCTTCCTGAAACCTCCTGAGAAGTCCGCGTGGTCTATGTGAAGGAGCCGCCTGAGGCCGGTGAGTGCGTCGCCCAGGGTGCCGAGAGGACATATCCACCCGCACCAAGCCCGTCCAAAGAGGAAGGCGAGCAGGACGAATAGGAAGAGATAGAGGCTGAGGTACTTCAGCGGCGTCCTCCACGTGAGGTTCTCCGAGAACATGTGAACGATGCATGCTTTGAAGAGCCCGCCGCCGGGGTTGAAACGGCAGGCCGCGCCTGGTGGGTAGAAGTTGAAAGCAGGCTCGTCGCCGGGCGCCCATGCAATGGACTGCTGGGGCAGAGTATTGCTCGAATACGCGCCTGCGGGAGCTGAAACGCCCGGCAGGACGCTCCTGCCCAGAGCTGCCTTGACGAGGAAGCCGCCGTAGATCAGCAGGCCGAAGGCGGCGATCTGCACGCTCCATCGCGCTACAGCCGTTGGCCGCATCATCTGCCCAGCCTCGCCTTCCGCCAGACGAGCAGGCCGAGTATGGCCGCGGTAGGAACAAAGTAGGCGTAGTACCACAGGTCGGGGTGCCGCTCCACGCGGACCAGAAGAGTGCCCGCCCCGAGGTCGAAATCCGGCGAAGGGACCTCGGCTTCCTCGAAGTACAGCGTCTGGGAGAGGCTCTGAAGAGCGGCTGGACCGGGCTTGGCCCGGCGCACCTGCGAACCCCATTCGACCCAGAAGTACGTGGGTCCATCGCGGCCGGCCTCGAACGCAAAAGCGATCTCCGCGAGCTTCACACTGCCGTCCGTCCAGGAGGCCGCCGCGTGGACGGTGGCCGAGACTTCCTCGCAGGTGCCGCCGACGGTCAGCATCCTGAGGTTCTCGGCGGAAGCGACCGATCCCGGCGCGAACGCACAGAATCCCTTGACTGCGTAGGCACCGGCCGCCGGCGCAAGCACCCTTATCCCTCTTTGTTGAGGCTTGTTTTCGTCGGACAGCACCACGGGACAAATAGCCGACAGGATCAGGGCTCCGGCGCAAAGAAGAGCTGGCCGTAGTTCTGCACGTCTCCGTAGGCCCCCGGCAATGGCGCCCAGGAGCTTGTTTGCGCGCCGTCCACCGCGCGCTGACGCACTATGTTGAGTCGCCATGTCTCACCAGGTTTGGGAGGCTTGTCCATACCGAAAACGGCCCATGGCACGGCTACTTCCGCAGACCATTCGGCTTCTGCCCCGGCCACCTTGGCTCTCACAAGCCCCGCGGCAAGGTTGCGCTCTCCCGCGTTCGTGCGCACGGAGGCCCGGATCGCGCCGTTGCCCATCAACGTCACAGAATAAAGTTCCGGTCGGCCCTCCGGGTTGAGCATAAGCGTGATCGCATCGCGGGCACTCACGGAGCCCGGCTTGGGCTCGAGGCACGATACCGCAAAGTAGAAGGCCTGGGAATCGAAGGCCGCCAATACGACGGTTTGCGGGTTCGCAGGCGTGCCGTCCGCGGAGCGGAAGTTCGACATCGCAAGGGCCTTCCCCCAGGTGGCCTCGTCCGCCTTTCCGTCCACGTGAATCGCGTCCCCTTTGCCCTCCGCACCCGTCTGCGGCGCCGGCTTCGTGTCGGCCAGCCGCGGCACGAGGTAAGCAACCGCGCTCGCCAGGCTGAACCGTTTGAACTCCTGCTCCGCCTGTCCTTTCACAGCGTAAAGCCGGAAGTTCAGCGGATAACTGCCGGACGCGGTGTTGGGCCTGGTGCGCAACTGCACGTCGAAGAAGGCCCGCGCCCCTTGGGGCAATTCCATCACTTCAGGGGACACCTTCACGTCGAACGCAGGACTCTGGCCCCCGAGCCGTATCTGCGTAATGCCCCGGTCCATGTTGTTCTGCAAGTAGACCTTGAACGCAATGGTGTCCTTGACGATTACGTTCGTAAGCTCGGGCTTAACAATGAGCTTGTCCGGTTGGCGGAACACATTGTCGCACAGGTGCCCTTCCACGACGGGGACAAGGACCGCCGACAGAAACGCTGCAACGCCTGAGATGACAGCCCATCTGCCAACTCGAGTCATGGTGACCACCCCTTGCCAACGCTCGGACGCTCAAAAACACACCATTCCCAACCTACGCCATTTTACCGCACGGAACAACTGGAATTTCGCGACGCTGGAGGAATAGTGCAAAGAAGGGAATGTAGCCGCCTGCGCATAAAGCGCCAAGGGACAATCGGACCGCGTCAGACACGGCAGGGGCGCCTGGTATCGAGCACCCCGTCCGCGCAGTGACGCCGGCCGCCTTGCCGAGTTCAACTGATTAGAAGCCGTCCGGGTGGTAGTCGCCGCAGCCTCGGCTGTGGGGCACGGCGGCCCGAGGCAAGCTCAAGCCAAATTGCAGAGATGCGCACAAGGCGAACGCCCGGGAGCTTCCGGCCGGATTGCAGAGATGCGTTCATGGCGAACGCCCGGGAGCTTCCGGCCGGATTGCAGAGATGCGTTCATGGCGATAGAATCGGCCTTGCTGCCTTGTGATGTGCTCCGGCCTGCGGGCGTTCAGGATTCTCGTCTACCGCAAGTCCAACTGCACTCGGGGGCTGCACCTTCGGCGCTGATGCTTGGGGAGGCCCGGCGTGGTTCAAACTTACCGTGCTGAGGACTGGAATGACTACCGGATGACGTACGGCGATCCGCACCGCATGCTCGAGCCGTTGGAGAAAGAGGTCGCGGTTGTGGACAAGGCGTTAAGTGTTTTGTGCCAAGCCGGCGCCCTGCCGCACGGCAATTACGACCACACAAAGATGGCTGCCCACAGACAGGCGGTGCGCGACTTATTTGAGATTCCCTGGACCGCCATCACCCCGCGGATGCAGCGACTCCTCTACGCCGTTAACGCCATCAAGCAGCCCGCCAACATGATCGCCGCCGGCGTCTTCTGCGGCAACACCTTCATCTCGAACGCGGGGGCCGCCGTCGGGCCCGGCGCCTGCTATACGGCGCGGCAGCTCATCGGCATTGAGATCGTCCCAGAAGAAGCCGCCAGGGCCGAGCGCAACGTCAGGCGCATGGACCCCACCGGCGTCGCGCGCATAGTGGCCGGCGACGCCATTCCATTCGTGGCTTCGTTCACGGAGCCCATACATCTGCTTTACCTGGACGCCGACGGCACGCCCCGCCAAGGCAAGGGCGTCTATCTTGATATCCTGGAGGCGGGCTATGACCGCATGCCGCCTGGAAGCCTTGTGCTGGCGCACAACAGCGCCAACGCGGCAGACCGGTTGAAGCACTACCTGGCGTTCGTTCGGGACCCCGCTCACTTCAACGCGAGCGTCAACGTCATCCTCGACGTCGAGGGTTTGGAGGTCTCCGTCAAGTGAGAAGAGCAGACTGCGGGGCAGGGGGCGCGCCGCTGCTCGGCAGACGGTCGCACGCTCTGCGTCGGCCCGAAAAGAAACGGGAATCCGATGGGACCAGAGTCAGTTGCTCGGGATGCGGAGTCGGTTGGCCAGACGAGGCCGCCCGTGCCGGCCGGGGCACTGTTCATTGCGTTCTTGAGGCTCGGACTCACTGCGTTTGGCGGCCCCGCGATGGTGGCTTACATTCGCAATGTGGCTGTCAGGAAGAAGCGGTGGCTCTCCGAGCAGTCCTTTGAGGACGGCGTGGTGCTCTGCCAGTCCATACCGGGCGCGACGGCGATGCAGGCGGCCGCCTACGTGGGCCTCCGCGCGAGCGGTCCCGCGGGGGGACTGGCCGCGTTTGTCGGCTTTGGGCTCCCGGCCTTCACCCTCATGCTGGTCTTCTCGGCTCTGTACCAGGCCGGCCGGGACTTCCGGCCCGTCCTGTCAGCCTTCCGCGGGCTGCACGTGATCGTGATCGCCCTCATCGTCAACGCCTTCCTCAACTTCGGCAGAAGCTCGGTCAAGAACTGGCGCGACGCGCTCCTGGCCGGGGCGGCAGCGGCGGTGCTCGTCCTTCGCGCCAACCCCATCCTGGCCATCGTCGGGTCGGCGGCCGTGGCCATGGTCCTCCACCGGGGCCTCAACCTGCCAGCGCCCAAGCCCACCTCATCGCAGGCATCCATCCGTCATCTGATGCGCTGGCCCCTGGTCATTGCCCTTCTGACCGCTGGCACCTTGGCGGCGATGTTCTTCTTCCATCGCAGGCTGTTTGACCTGGCCACCATCATGCTGCGGGTGGACCTGTTCGCCTTCGGCGGCGGGTTCGCTTCGGTGCCGTTGATGTTGCACGAGATCGTGGACGTGCGGGGCTGGCTTGACAGCAATACCTTCATGGACGGCATCGCTCTCGGGCAGGTCACCCCGGGGCCCATCGTCATCACGGCGACCTTCGTCGGCTACAAAGTGGCCGGCGTTCTCGGGGCAGTCGTGGGGACCATCGCCATATTCACGCCGTCGTTCTTCATGGTCCTGGCGACCGTGCCTTACTTCGACCACCTTCAACAATCGCTGCTCTTTGGACGGGCCATCCGCGGCGTGCTGGCGTCGTTTGTGGGGTTGCTCCTGGCCGTTGCGATCAACTTCGGCCTGGCGGTCTCCTGGACGATTCCGGGCGCAATTCTGGCCGTGGCGGCCCTGTCGGCCCTTCTTTTGAAGGTAGACATCCTCTGGGTGGTCCTGGTCGGGGCCGGCATCGCCGTCTTTATCCTTTAGCACTGGAGGCGGCGCTCACCGGAAAGCTCTCAAATGCCGGGCGTTGGAACGTCCTTCCAGGCAGTCGCTCGGCCGACCCGCCCTGGCGAAGGCTCGTCTGAAGTCACCCGCCAGACCTCCACATGTCCTGAGATGCCCCCCTCAGTTGACGCGGGTGTTTGCGGCGTGGAGAATAGGCGCGGCACGGAAACGGACAATGCTTGCGAGATCTGCTGCCGCTTGAAGGCAACCGTGCGAGGAGGGCGTTACTACAAATAGACGCGCGAGGTAGAACCCTAATGGCTGCGAAGCAATCCGCGAGGCCTCACACTCGGGCTCTCAAGCGAAAGGCGATACGGGCGGCTGCGGAGCACGAGGCACAGGCGGCCGCGCGCCTGGCCACCCAGATCTGGGAGCTGGCCGAGCCGCCGTTCGGCGAGACTGAATCTGCAAGGCTCACCGCTGCTTACCTGGCAAGCCGCGGCTTCAGGGTCAGCTATCCGATCCGCGCCGTACCGACGTCGTTCAAGGCCACTTGCGGGAAGGGGAGACCGGTCGTCGGATTCTTGGGCGAGTACGATGCGCTGCCCGACTGCGGCCTTAAGAAGGGGAAGTACGGCCACGCGTGCGGGCACAACCTTCTCGGCGTGGGCTCGGCCGTCGGCGCTGTCGCGGCCGCCCGCCTGCTGCGCGAGCGCGGCCGCCAGGGGACCATTGTGTACTGGGGCTGCCCTGCGGAGGAGGCCCTCGCAGGCAAGGTTTACATGGCGCGGGACGGGGCGTTCCGCGGACTGGACGCCTGTCTGACGTGGCACCCGAGCGATCGAGCCGTGGTCAGTGCCGCCGGCGACGCGGCTCTGGACTCGCTGACGTTCGAGTTCTACGGGCAGACCGCTCACGGCGCTTATGCCCAGGCAGGGCGCAGCGCCCTCGACGGGGCCATGCTGACGGACGTCGCGGCGAACTACCTGCGCGAGCACGTCCCCGACAACGTGCGCATCCATTCCGTGCTTCCCGATGGGGGCAGGGCGCCAAACGTGGTGCCGGAATACGCCAAGATATGGTATTACGTGCGGGGCAAGGACCGCGCCGAGGTCGAGGGCATCTCCAGGCGGCTCATCTTGTGCGCGAAGGGAGCGGCGACGGCCACCGAGACGAAGCTCAAGGTGACAAGGCTCACCGGCGTCTACAGCCGTCTGCGGAATCAGCCCCTGGCCGAGTTGGTGCGCGACAACCTGTTGTTGATTGGGCCGCCGCGGCCGACCGCCAGCGACCGCCGCCGCGTCAAAGCGCTGGGCAAGAAGCCTGACTTTGATGTCGTCGTCCGCAAGGACATCCCCGAAGCGCCGAGCAAGGCTTCAACCGACCAGGACAATGTGTCGTGGCTGGCGCCGCTCGCGTGCTTCGGTATGGTCTGCGTGTCTAAGGGCGTACGCGGACACAATCGCGAGTATGCCGCTCACTCGAACCTGCCGTTTGCCCACCGGGGGATGTTGCGCGCCGCAGAGGTGCTTGCTGCAGTGGCGTGGGATCTGTACACGGACGCGGCACGCCTGCGGCGCGTGCGAGCGGAGTTCGCGCGGGGCGTCAAAGGGTTCCGGTACGACCCGTTGATCCGGAAGGGGCAGCGGCCGCCGGTCCCGGCAGCCAAAGCCTGACCGCCATCGGCTGGCGGCCAAATTCGGTGCCACGTTTACCCGCCGTACTTGTGGCGGGCCCAATCCACCGTAGCCGGAGTGTGGCAAATCGTCTACGCCGATCGTCCCTCTCTTGCCCTCGTATCGCTCGGTGACCAGGCTGCGGATTCTGTTAACGTACTGATGGGCAGGCTCCGGGTCGCCGGGGAACCGCTGAAGCAACGCAAAGAACTCCAGGAGAACGGCCCGCTTGGCATCCGTCGTGAAAAGACCGTCTTCGCCGAGCCAACCTGCTAAGCTTCCCCCGTCGCCCTGCGCTATGCTATACACACCATCAACTCTTGCATTGCTGTCCACACCAGCAACGAACGCACTCGTCATTCGCCAAACGGGGCGCGGCGGTTTACCAACATGGCTCCGGTACAGCCTGGACAGATCCGTTTCCCTCACCTCATTGACGACCCTTACGCCGAGGACAAGCTTCTCGTACCGTTGCCGGCCCGCGGTGATGTCCATGCTTGACTGCAAAGTGTACGGCGTGTGAAGGATGAAGCGGGCGATGTCATCTGCATAGCGCCAGCACAGCAGCACAAGCACTGTCCCGGTCACCACGAGTATTAGCAGCGGCTTCCTGAACATGTGACTTCTCCGGGAGTTCACGAGGCGCGGCTACCGGCTCGCCGGCGAGCCAGGGTCGCGAAGCACCGAATGAATCTGCCCGTCGGATCGTAGGCGTAATACACGACGGTCCCCCTCGGGTCCTGCCTGCTTGTCGGCCTACCCATCAGGTCGTTGGTGCGATAGGTGGCTCGCCACGCACAAGCGTCGCGGCCGACCTTACCCAGCACCACTCCGCACCTGCACTGGCTCGCCCAGGACTTGAGCGCAGACCTCGTGCGACGTTTTTTCCGTCAGTCATGTGGTTTCCCTATGTGGTTCGGCGCCTCCGGAAGTTCGGTGTATGCACTCGGCGGAAGGACCATCGGCAGGCCCAGAAGCTGGCGGGCATGCAAGAGATCGTCCGGTTCGGCACGACCGGCATGCATGAGCGCTGCCGCATGAAGAACCCCAAGCAACTCATCTTGCTCTTTTGAGCCCTGAACGTCCGGCGAGAGGAGCCTTTGGGCTGCCGCAAGCGCGAGTTCGCGGTCCCAATAGGCCAGGCGGCCAAAAAGCTCGCGCCAACTCAGGATGCGAACGACCGGAAAGTGGTTACGCCCCGTCGCCGGAAGCAGCAACGTAACATACCACTCATTCTCAATCGACACCCAGTCGTGTTGATGTCTCTTCAGCGGCTCGATGAACGGGCTGATCCGGCTGTTCATGACTGACCGCCAGAGCCGAATGCTTGGGACAGCCCAGAACTTCACCGAACGTAACTTCCCACAGAGCCGGCAGTACTCGTCGGTCCGCCCGAATGGCAACACCGCTGCCGCACATAGCAGCGCAATGAGCCAACGCCGCCTTTTACCCCGGACAGGAGTCACCATTGTCCCCAGATTATTGGCTTGGTTCCGCCGAAAAGGTCCTCGACTTCATTACAGTCGATGCAGCAGTCCTTTCCGCCTATTCGGTGAATGTGCGGCTGAACAACGCGCACAGCACTCCAGCAGTCGAGGGCAACGTCCGCATCCCGATCCGTCGCCTTCACGGCAGCCCGTCTTGCCAGACGAAGTCGAGCGCCTTCTCACCGCACGGGAATCCACACATCCGCCCAAAGCGGCTCGTCATACAGGTCGTCGGCGTAAGACCCCAGGGCGTCTTCCATACTCGTTCGTCCGTACCTGACGAAGACACGCGCTGGCCAGGTCCCATCGGGAACACGGCAGAGGGATTCGCCGGCCTGCGTGACGCACCTGTCGTGCCCTTCCGGCCTGGGCACCAGAAGCTGCACAGCGTAGAACTCCCTGAACCCGTGCAGGAGATCAATCTGGCGGCTGATGGACTCGCCCGGTTCCAGCGACACGATCCTCTCCTCCATCTCCGTCCTGTCGGCGCGCGGGCCGCCGCCCGCGTTCTCAAGTTTGATCTTTTCGCTGCGCGGACCAACCGCATCCATATGCACCAGGAACACAAGATCGCGGTCTACCTTCAACGGCACCTTCCCTACGTTGCGGAACTGGAGCGTCAGGACCAGTTCCGACGGACCTGCCGCGAGCACGCTCAAGCTCAGTTCTCCCTTCCGCACCGGCACCGGTTTGCCGTGTAATAGCGCATGGCGCGCGGCCCTTTCGTGCCTGCCGCTCAGCTCCAGAATCAGAAGCAGAACCATCGCGGCGGCCAGGAGAGACACGGCCCCCATGGCCTCAACTCTCCGCCATCGAGGACGCTTCGCCCCCCTGAGGGCTTCCTCTTTCTGATCGTCGTTCACTGCCCGTTTTTACCCACGCGGCATTCATCAGAAGGCACAAGACCAACACCAGAAAGACGGCGACCGGTAATCGCCACCGGTTAGTGTTCACCTCCAACGCGTCGTTCGTATCAGCGTCCATCCGTGCGCGCCCGCCGACGCCTATCCGTAGTCAAACGCCGCCGTTGCTTGCCCTCTTTGGCCTTGGCCCTGTCCTGTCAGTGGCCATCAGCGTGAATCAGTGTCTGATTTCGTCGTTCCGTTTCAGGAACTCACCCGAGCCTCCAGCCCCAGTTCCTCCGCCACCGCCTGAAGCTCCGCCAGGCGCTCGTCCTTTTGCGTTTCGCCCTCTATTCCGTACGGCATGCAAAGCCACTCGTACTTCGCACCCGAGGATGGGTTGTATGGCAGGAGCGTCACGCGCGGCAGCCCTGCGTCTCGCAAGAAGCGAAAGATCCCTCCGAGGTTCTCCTCGGTGTCCGTAATCCCCGGGATCAGCGGCACCCGGACCTCCACAGTTCGTTCGCTTAATCGCCTTGCGTTGCGGAGTATCTGCCTGTTGGAGGCGCCGGTCCACCGGCGGTGTTGCTGGTCGCTGATGAGCTTCAGGTCGTAAAGCACAAGATCCGCGTGCCTCAGGACCTTCTCGAGACGCTGCCATCGGCACGCACCGCATGTCTCAACGGCCGTGTGGATGCCGCGCGCCTTGCACCCGACGAGGACGGCCGCGGCGAAATCGGCCTGCATCGTGACCTCGCCTCCCGTCAACGTAATGCCGCCGCCGGAGTGATCGAAGAAGGGCTTCAGGCGGGAGGCCTTGTCAACGATGGCCTGCGCGGAGGCGACGTAGCCTTTGACCTGCAAAGCGCCGGCGGCGCAGTTCGCGATGCAGTTCCTGCAGAGGCGGCATGCGCGTAAGTTGACACTGTGCCCGGACGCGTTCACCGCGTGCACGCCGTTCGGGCAGATGCGCGCGCACTCGCCGCACAGCACGCATCTGCTCGCCAGGTAGATGAGCTCGGCCGCCGGCCGCAGGGATTCGGGGCTGTGACACCACAGACACGAAAGCGGACAGCCCTTCATGTATACGGCCATCCGTATCCCCGGTCCGTCATGCACGGCGAAGGTATCAACGTCAAAGATGAGCCCCTCGACGGCGCCAACATCTCTGCGACCGTTCACGAGCGGGCCTCCTGGCGGCGGATGTGGTGCTCCTGCTGTTCCCGGCTCAGCATCGTGAAGTAGGCGCACCAGCCCCCCATGCGGACACGGAGGGACTTGTGCTTCTCCGGCTCGCGCTGGGCCGCGCGCAGCTCTTCGGTGTCCGCAACGGTCAGGGTCATCATCGAGCCCCCTGTTTCCACGAAGCTGCGGACCAGGGCGGCCATCCGCGCTGTGCCTTCCTCGCCTTTGACCAGGCGTCGCGCGAGGCGCAAGTCGAGCGGCGCGCCGCACGGCAGATTGGAGTGGCGCATCTTGGCGTAGGAAAGGATGGCGCCGGGGATGCCTTCCAGGTCGCGCCCGAGGGCGGGGGAGAAGTTCGAAGAGACCGGCTCGCCTGCGAGACGGCCGTCCGGCGAGGCGCCCAACCCTTCGCCGATCCCGATGTACCACGAGAACGTCCCCACGCCGCAGGGGAACTTGATGCGTTCACGATGGGCTTCAGCGTGACGCGCGACGGCGCCGACGAACGCCCCAATGACCTCGCGGCCCACTGCGTCGGCATACTCGTCGTCGTTGCCGTACTTGGGGACCGCCAGCAACCTCGCCCTTAGCGGCTCATGCCCCTTGAAGCCTGCCTCGAGCGCGTCGCACAGCCCGGCCACAGCGGCCTGCCGGTCCTCGAAGACCACCTTCTTGATGGCCGTGAGCGAATCTATTGTGTGCGCCGCGCTCTCGGCGAGCATTCCGAAAGTGCGGAACTTCGCGCCGCCGGCGGTCATGTCCCGTCGGGACGCAATGCATCCCTCGATCAGGGCGCTGAGCAGCGGCACCGGGGCAATCGTGCTGCGCTCGTCTATCGTTGCGACGACCTCACCGGTGACCCGGCCGATCATGGCGTCGAGCTGGACCAGGAACGCGCGCCATAGGTCCTCGTAGCTTGAGAAGGCCCGCGGGTCGCCCGTGTCCGGCCCCTGCTGTTGGCCATCCAGGCGCGAACGCCCGCGGTTGAGCGCCCACTCCAGGCACAGCGCCAAGCTCAGGCGCTGGAAGCGGAAATCGGTGCGGCCCGGAATGATGATCTCCCAGCAGCCGTCGTTCGTGTAATCGCGAGCATCGGCCCTCGGAATGCCCAGCCGCTCAAGCGCGGGGATGATGGCTTCGTCGTTGAAGATGGCCGGCATGCCGCCGCCATCCTTGAGCACCTCGCATGCATAGCGCACGAGGGCCTCGGGCGACCTTCGGTGGACCCGGACGGTGAGCAGCGGGTTGGTCATGCGGTTGCGGCGGTAGCTTTCGAGGAGCAGGAAGGTGAGCGGGTTCGTCCCGTCTGCGGCGTTGTCGTCGCTGCGCGTCAGACCGCCGACAATGATGTTCTGCAGCCAGTGATTGGTGGCGTCGAGGCTGTCGCGGCGACGGCCGAGTTGGGACGACGTGTAGTGGCGCGTTCGCCTGCCCGGGTCTACGGGCTCCGGCTCGCGGGCCTCAGGGCACTGGTCGTCCGTCGTCTTGGCGCGCTCATTGAACTTCAGGCAAAAGCAGTCCAGAAGCTCCGCGGCGCCGTCCAGGTCCGCTGCCCCCGCCTCCAAGTCGGCTTCCAGGTATGGCCAGACGTACTGATCCAGGCGGCCCATGGCATTGCCGTTCATGGTCGAGTGGAACACCATGTGCACGAGCCACACGGCTTGGAGGGCCTGCCAAAAGGTTCGCGCGGGGCCCGCCGGGGCCTGCCGCAGGTTTGCCGCCATCTGCCGCAGTTCGCCCGCGCGCAGATGGTCGGCCTCTTCAGTCGCTTCAGCCTCACAGCGCCGGGCAAGGCGCTCTGCGAAGTTCATCACGGCCCGGCATGCGATCGTCACCGAGTCCAGGAATGCGCGCTCGCCATCCGTCTGCACATGCGCGCGCTCGGCGTCCACTTGCTCGAGGATGCCGCAAAATCCCTCCCCGAGCAGGCGCGGGTAGTCCGGCACGATGTGCCCAAAGACCGAGCGAATGCTCAGCCCCCGCCTTGCTGCCTCCGCGCGCTCCTCGTCGGTCACATAATCCGGGAAGCCCCACTCGGCGTGCACCCGCGGCTCCTCGAGCGTCATGGAACCTGCGAAGAGCTGGCCCGTCCAGAGATCGGTCGGCATTTGCGCGAGCTTGAGGGCGATCGCGCGCGCCTTGCGCACCGCCAGCGGCTCGGACATGAAGTGCTCGCCTATGCGCGCCGGGCATTCCCATGCCACCGGCGGCCTCTCCATTGCCTCGCGCACTCGTCTTCGCAGGTCCGCGACACGGGCAGTGTCCACGCGTGCCCGGATGCGTGCCGGCAAGGTCATCGCCGCTTCTCCGTAATTGCGACCACGGAAACCCGACTACAGGCAGTATACATGGGGAAAGGACTATGTTGAAGTGCGCGGCAGACGGCCTTAATCGTGACACAAGGTCGCCGGCAGGAGCGATCATGAGCTTCGTGGTTTGGCTTGTGCTTCACTGAGTGACGGTTCGGCCGCCCTGAGGTGCTCCCGTAGGCGTCAGCGGGACGGGCCTCCGACCCGCAGGTGGCTTTCCGCCCGCCGGAGCCGTGCCCCGGACCATGGTTCCCGTGTCTCCAGCCCTCGTTGCCGTGCTTCTTCAGCCCTGGCCGCAGCAACACGCGCCCCTCGCGCCCCCTGCTCAAGCATCATCAGGCGTCACCTCTCAGTCTTCCGCGGCAGACTGGGTCCTTATGACGGAGCAGTCCCGACAGACGGCGCTTTCCTCGGTGCGCCACATCCAGAGCAGGCGCCGGTAGTAATTCATCGCGTCGCCGTTCCATACCTCGGCAAGCGACTGCTTCGTCAGGTCGCCCACGATATCCCTCGGTCCCCAATCCTGGCAGCACAGCAGTACGCGCCCGTCCCACAAGACCGTCAGAGACGCGAAAGGCGACAGGCAGCGCGGGACGAAACGACCGAGCATCGTCCTGGCGCACGTGCGTAACGTCCGGCGACTCGCCACATGGATCTCGTCGAAGGCGCCGACGTCGCCCGCCCGGTTCGAGAGGGCCATGAGATGGACTCGCGCCCCCCGGGACTTCCAATGGTGGACGAACTCCCCTTCCTCGCTCGCGTTATCCCGCTGCCTCAGGAACCGCATGGCGACTCGCGGCCTGGACAGGCGGGCGAGCAGGGCCTGCGCGTTCCTGACGACCGTGCGGAAGTCCGCGCCCGGGCGGATGCGTGCATACGTCTCCGGGCGACATGCGTCCACGCTTATCTCGATGGAGTCGATGCCTGCCGCGATCAGCTCATCGGCCCGCTCAGGGGTCAGGAGAGAACCGTTTGTGACCGTCATAACGCGGGACTTGAAGCCAAGGATCGCTTTCGCCTGCCGCACCCGCTTGGACAGGCTCCGATCGAGCAGCGGCTCGTTTTGGAGCATCAGCGCCAGTCTGCGCGTCGCGCCCGCCCGACGGGCCTGTTCCAGGATTTTGACATAAAGCCGTTCGTCCATGCTGTTGGCCGGGCCTGGCCTGGCGGACGCCGCGTAGGGACACATGATGCAAGCGCCGTTGCACCGGTCTACCGTTTGAACCTGGATCGTCAGGGGGCCTGGCAGCCTGCTCCTTCCCCGCTCTGGGTCATATGAGAGGGATCGCCGGAGCAGGCCCGGCAGTGACCGCAGCGTGCGCAGCAAGCTCTGTTCGTGCACGTTACTCAAACCTCATGGCCCAACGCCGGTCCCGCCTCGGGGCGCCTCTCCGAATTCCGCCCGGCCGGAGGCGGGCTCTCCCGCGCTGAGGCCCCGATCGGCGCGCACAGCCAGCGGGCGAAACACGCGGAGCTTCCCGCCCGGCCCCGCCTCGATCTCGGGCACAAGCTCGATGCGCAACTTCACCCCTGATCCCAGCGGAGGCGCAGCGTTCCTTTGGAGCGCCGTCAGCTCCTCTGCAGACGGCTGCCGCGAAGGCACGAGCAGCAGGACGAGGCGGTCCATGCGCTCCTGAATAAGCTGAAAGCGCCGGACCCAATCCGTTGTGTTCACGAGCGGGTTCACGATCTGGTACGGGTGCATCCAACGGCCGTCGGGCAGGAGAAAGTAGTCCACCACGCGCCCCTCGATCTTCCGTATCGTCGAGAATGGCTCGCCGCACGCACACTGCTCGGAGCCCATCGTGACGATGTCATGGAGGCGGTACCTTATGAACGGCATGGCGAAGGCATAGAGGTTAGTGGCCACAATCTCGCCTTGCTCCCCCGGTGCCGCCGGCCGACCGTCCTTGAGGACTTCCACGATCATGGCGTCGTCGCAGGTGTGGAGCTCACCCGTCTCCCTGCACTGCCACGCTATGAGGGTCAGTTCATGGCTCCCGTAGCGGTCGTAGACGGGCGCTCCAAAGCCCTTGCTGATCCGGTCGCGCATGGAGTCCGTCAGAACTTCGCCGCTCGGCGCGACGAATCTCAACCGCGTTTCCCGCCGGTCTGCGGGGGTGACGGCCTCAACGAGATGCGCAAGCGTCCCCGCGAATCCGCTCAGAACCTGCGGGCCGTAATCCCGCAGAGCCTTCAGGATGTCCTCCGGCTGCAGGCAGCAGTCAACGTATATGTGACGGTGAACACCGAACGCGTTGAGGAAACGCTTCTGCAGCCCACGCCGTCTCCGGGCGGGCGTCATACGGACCACCGAAGCAAGCTTGTCCGTCGTTCTCGAGCCGAAGTAGCGCATGGCCCGCATGCCGAGCTTCAGCATGACGCACTGCTCGAACCGCGTGCGCCGGACCACGAACGGCTCGCCCGTGACTCCGCTTGTCTTAATCGCCAGAAGGCGCCTCGGGTCCAACCCACGTGCGACCGTGTCTTCGACTGGCACCGCCCGCAGGTTATCCTTGGTCGTCACCGGCACGGCCTGCAGGTCGGTCGCTGTCCTGATGTCGCGCGGGTCGAGGCCGTTCTCGTCAAACAGCCGGCGGTAGTAGGGAAGGTTCTCATAAGCGTGGGTGATGAGGCGGCGGAGCGCGCGATCCCGCATCTGGAGGACCCGCACGCGCGGGAGGCGCCGGCACCGCGCCGATCCGACGGTCACCAGGTAGTCCAAGGGCATCTTCACGGAGTCGCTCCCAGATCAAGCCATGCTCAGCAGACTGCCGCCCGCTCCTCAAGAGGGTACGCCAGCATTTCTGTTATGTCAACCCAAAGGGAGCGGCCGGCCCTTGGAGACCCCGCCGGCTCCTTGTAGAATCGCCCGATGCGTCGGCCGCCCCAACATGGTTCGCACTGGCAGCGTCTGTGACTCCTGAGTATTCCATCATTGTCCCGGCCTTCAACGAGGAGGATCTTCTGCCTGAAACCCTCGCGAACATCAGGGCCGCCATGGCGCGGCTTGAGGAGTTCGCCGGCGAGGTCGTCGTCGTTGACAACGATTCCAGCGACCGGACGGCTGAGGTCGCGGCGCAGCACGGCGCGCGGGTCGTCTTCGAACAGCATCGCCAGATCGCCCGCGCGCGCAACGCCGGGGCCGCTGCCGCGCGGGGCCGGTACCTGATCTTCGTGGACGCGGACACCCGCATTTCGCTCGCGCTGCTCGGGCGGACACTGCACGCGCTCGACTCCGGGGCCTTTTGTGGCGGGGGAGCGGCCATTGCCTTCGACCGCAAGCTGCCGCCGGGCCCGGCTCTCGCGGCACGTCTGTGGAACCTTCTGAGCAGGATGTGCCGCTGGGCCGCGGGGTCCTATGTCTTCTGCCGCCGGGACGCCTTTGTGGAAGTAGGGGGGTTCGACGAGCGCTTCTATGCGTCGGAAGAGATCCACTTCTCCCGGGCTTTGAAGAGATGGGGCTGGCGGAATGGATTCCGCTTCATCATCCTCGATGAGCCGGCAGTGACCTCCTCGCGCAAGCTGGACTGGTTCGGCAGCGGCGAGATGGCGCGCTATTCGCTTCAGCTCTGTCTCCACCCTGGCTTGCTGCGCAGCCGGGACGGATGCCGGCCGTGGTACGAACGCCACAATGGCAGGTGACACGGGTTGCCCGTCTGTGCTCGATCAGATGTCCAGCGCGGCGCGGGACGGTGCCGGAAGCGGGCCCACCACTCACACCTCCAGGGCGTTGAAGATGTTCGTGTTGCTCAATATGCCCACTATTTCTTTGCCATCGAACACAGGCGCCCTTCGTATGCCTGCCGCGGCCATCAGTCGGGCGCAGTATTTCAGGGTCAACCCCGGCGAGACCATGACAAGAGGCTTGGTCATAATCTCGAAGACTTTGACATCAGCGGCCTCCTTGCCCGGGCTGATGACCTTCGAGACTACGTCCTTCCGGGTGATGATGCCCCACGCGTCCGCCTGGCTCCGTCGGTTTACGACGAGGCTCGACACGTTCTGCTTTTTCATCTGCCGAACTGCATCCGCTACGGTCTTGCTACCGTCAATGTAAGCGACGTTCTTCGTCATGACATCTTGGGCCTTCAACTCTCTCACGTCCGCCATGGCTCCCCACTCCTTTCTCTTGAAGAACGATAGCCAGCCCCGTCCATGCGCCGCGCAGTAATGCCCTCTGGTTTGGAATAGGGATAAACCCCTGCAGAGGGCCTGTATTGTCGTCCGCTGACCCGCTGCTGTCAAGCTCCGTTGTTTCGAGTGTCATACGCAGGTAGTAATGTCCGGTCTTCGGCAGATAAGAATGTCCGCTTTCCTGGATGGAAGGAGAGCGGATGGAGGGAGACCGGATCGGGATGAGTCAGCGCGAGCGAGCAATCCACCCGTTTGTACGTTTGCGGGGGGCCTGATAGTAACGCTCCGGGGTGCGTGCCCGCCGGGCCGGGGCGACCCGTCCTGCCGGACGGGACCCCGCCCCTGTCCCCGGCGGGGCAGAGCCGGTCGGGAGCACTCAGTCCGGCTTCGCCGGTCCACCGCTCACAGGCATGGCCGCCGCCAGCGTTGGGCGCGCGGCGGCCGTTCGCTCAGTCCCTACCTGGCCGTCCCGGCTCTGACGCTCATTCCTTGTCAGGGGCTTGGGGAGACAGATAATCGCTTTGTCTGTTGACAATACGACGGCATCGCGTAGAATACTATTGCGGTTGGGAGGGCTGCATTTTGCGGTCCGTTGGGGCATTGCCCCGCCCGGCTGCATTGTTATTTTAAGGGCCAGCGGATGTATCTCCTGTACCTGGACGACGCTGGATCGGTGCACAACACCGCTGAGAACCATTTGGTTCTCGGGGGCATATCCGTATTCGAACGGCAACTGGCATGGCTTTCAAATGACCTTGAAGCAGTTGCCAAGAGGTTCAACCCCCAGAATCCAGACGATGTAGAGTTCCATGCCTCGGCGATCTGGGCTGGCAGGGATAGCCCCTGGAAGGAGTTAACTAAGGGACAGAGACGCGAGCTGCTGAAAGAGCTCTTGCAGTTGCTCGTTCGGTCCCATCAGTCAACCAAGGTCTTCGCCTGCGTTATCCATAAAGCGTCGTTCCCTGCAACTGACCCTATGGAGCTCGCGTTCGAGGAGCTTTGCAGCCGGTTTGACATGCAGATGAAGCGTTTCTACGCGGCCGACCAGAATCCACAACGGGGCCTCATAATACTCGACGAAAGCTCCCACGAGACAACCCTGCAGAATCTCGCAAGGCGATTCCGAAGCCTAGGCACGCGGTGGGAAGTTCTCGTCAACATCCCTGAGGTTCCGCTTTTCGTCGACTCTAAGGCATCACGCATGGTCCAGCTAGCTGACTTGGTGGCCTACACTGTATTCCGGAGGTACGAAGCAGGAGACACGTCGCTGCTCGACATCCTCCTGCCCAGGTTCGACTCTGAAGGCGGCAAGATTCACGGTTTGGTCCACAAGCAAACCAACGACCGCCAGTGCATGTGCCCAGCATGCATGAGTCGTCGAATTAGCTGATAGCGCGGTGATACGTATTTCATACACCACTGGTGCCCTTTCGGTTACGCGGCGTGGTGTTAGCTAACACTGCCTACCGCTTTGCGGAGTTGGCGTAAGGGGCTTGCTGCATAGCTCGTTGCAACGTAACAGGTGGCCCGAAACCGGTTTACGCGTTAGTGTCGATTCACCCTACTTGGCCGACTCTCAATCCGGTAACACGGGTTCAAATCCCGTTGGGGCTGATGTCGTTCGCCTCGCCGATGTCAATGGCGCAGGCCATGCCCGTGTTTGGCAGGCTCAAGGCCATCAACTGGGCTTCGCGCAACTCGGGCCAGGCAGTGTCTTCCGACGCCTGCTGCTGGAGATTCATGTAGTTGGCCAGTTGGACGAACAGGAAGGGGAAGTCTCCTTGTCCCCACGCGCCGCGCCAGTCGCGGATCATGGCGGGAAAGAGTTCGCGGTACTGGTAAGCGCGGTCGGCGTTCGACTCGCCCTGATACCAGATGGCGCCCTTAATGCCGAAGGGCATCAGAGGATGGAGCATGGCATTGTAAAGGCCGCTCGGGAGCCACGGATTGCCGGCGCCTGACGGGTCCATGGGCTGCGGAGGCAGGCTGGCCGGCTGCTCCCTGCTGGCCTCGATCTTATGAAGCCAGGGGCCGGCTAACGAGATCGCCTTGGCGGTGTCCACGTCCCTGGGGACAAGGACCATGTCCGCCGGGATGCCTCCGAAGCCGCCGCTCATCCATCTGTCATACACCCGGACGGCGATCACCGCCCGGCCGGGCTTCGCAAGTCTGGCGGGTATTGTGTAGCGGCGGGGCGCTTGCCACCAGTTGGCCGTATCCATACCGGTGCTGCCGATCTGGACGCCGTTGAAGTACGTTGTGTCCGTATCGTCAATGGGGCCCAGAGAGAGGGCGAGGTCCTTGCCAGCCCAATCTTGGGGGATCGCCAGTTCCTTTCGGAACCAGACGACGCCGTCAATGTTGAGGCCGACCCTCTCCCAGAAGGTGGGGAGCTGCATCTCTTGCCAGTCCGCTGCGTCGTAGCCGGGGTCCGCCCAGCCCAGCCCGAAGCCCTTGTTGCCGGGGTCCTCGAAGTAAGCCACTTTTCCCCATTCTTTCAGCTTCTCCTTATACTCCGCCATCGTTTTGGGGGAGTCCTTCAGCGCGGCCTCGTATCGGTCGAGTATCGGCTGGAAGGCCTCGTTGGACTTGAGGGCCTCGCGGCTGGTCCACGACTCGGCGGGCGTGCCGCCCCAGGAGGTGTTGATGAGGCCGATGGGCACGTCCAGCGACTCGCGCAGGTCGCGGCCAAAGAAGTAGCCCACGGCCGAGAAACTGCCCACGGTTCGCGGGCTGCACGCCACCCACGCGCCGGCCACGTCCTGGAGGGGCTGGTCCAAGACCTTCTTCTGCACTGTGAAAAGCCGTATGTCCGGATAATCGGCGGCGGCAATCTCCTGAGGGGCGCCCTTAGACGCCGCAACCGTCCACTCCATGTTGGACTGTCCCGAGCATATCCACACGTCACCGACAAGCACGTTCTTAAGCGTAACGGTATTCGTGCCCCTCACAGTAAGCTCCAGGGGCCCGAGCGCCGGCAGCGGGCCCAGCCTGACCTGCCAACGGCCATCCTGGCCCGCCGTGGCCTTCGCTTCGGCATCCCCTAGCCTGACGGTCACCGTCTCGCCGGGCGCGGCCCAGCCCCATATGGGCACTTTCATGTCTCGCTGCAGGACCATGTTGTCGCCGAAGATGCCCGGCAGCTTAACGTCCGCGCTTGCCGGCACACAGACAAGGACCAGAAGCACAAACGCCGCCAACGCTTTCATTTCCACATCAGGCTCCTTTTCCTCGCGGCCGGAAACAGGGGGGCCGCAGCCCAAAGCCCCGCAGAAGCCGCGCAGCGGCCCGTGTATGCACCGGGGGCTCACAGCGTCATCGCTACAACTGTACCAACGATCCGCCTTGTGGGCAACGGGGAGCCGCGTCCGCCGCTTGCCAAAGGCCGCGAGGCCCGTTATCCTGATTCGCAGCAGTTGCACTTCAAGCAAAGGCGTCTGCGGGCGGCTCGGCGTAGAATGACTGTGTCAAGGGCCTCGCGCGCGACTGAACGCCTGGAGCGGGAAATGAGCCTGCTGGTCGTCGCAGGGCTTTCGGTGGCGGTTCTGGCGTTGGGGTACTATTTCTATGGGGGGCTGTTAGCGCGGCTGTTCCGGCTGGACGCAGCGGCCGCGACGCCCGCTCATGAGTTGCGGGACGACGTTGATTATATCCCCACGGACGCACGCTATCTGGTGGGGCAGCATTTCTCGGCGATAGCCGCCGCCGGGCCCATCGTGGGGCCGATCCTGGCGGGGGTGATGTTCGGCTGGCTGCCGGCGCTCATCTGGATTCTCGTGGGCGCAGTCTTCATCGGGGGTGTCCACGACTTCGGCGCCCTCGTGGCCTCCGTGCGGCACAAGGCGCGGTCCATCGCCGAGGTAATCAACGAGCACATGACGCGACGGTCGTACGTGCTGTTCCTGGCGTTTGTATGGCTTGCCATAGTTTACATAATCGTGGTATTCACGGACATGGTGGCCAGCTCGTTTGTGGGGATGCAGACGCTGGACAACGGGATGCAGGTGAAGGGCGGAGGCACGGCGACATCCTCGATGCTGTATCTGGCGCTCCCGATCGCCATGGCGCTTCTGATGCGCTACGCGGGGCTGGGTCTACACTGGGCCACGGTCATCTTCCTGCCGTTAGTGGGCGTGACGATCTGGGCCGGTCAGTACATCCCTCTCGACCTATCGGGTGCGTTGGGCGTCGGGGACGCCGGCGCTACGAAGGTCTGGGACGTGCTGCTCCTCGCCTACTGCTTCGTGGCCTCGATTGTTCCTATGTGGCTGCTGTTGCAGCCGCGCGGGCACCTGGGCGGCTACTTCCTGTTCGTGGCGCTGGCTGGGGGGTTGCTGGGCGTGATCCTGGGGGGCAACTCAGTGCAATACCCGTCCTTCACAAACTGGGTGACGGCGAAGGGTGAGCCACTGTTCCCGGTGCTCTTCATCACGATCGCATGCGGCGCGTGTTCGGGGTTCCATGCACTGGTGGCGTCGGGCACAACGTCAAAGCAACTCAGAACCGAGGCAGACGCGCGCCCGATCGCTTACGGCAGCATGCTGTTGGAGGGGCTCGTGGCAGTGGTCTCGCTCTGCTGCGTGATGATGCTGGCGCCGGGGAGCGCAGCGCTCCAGGGGTCGCCGAAGCCGAACCTCATCTACGGCATGGGCATGGCGAACTTCCTCCGGGTGGTCGGTATACCGGCGGCGTTTGGAATCTCTTTCGCGCTGCTGGCGTTCACCACGTTCGTATACGACACGCTGGACGTTTCGACGCGGCTTGGGCGTTACATCCTCCAGGAGCTGACGGGCTGGAAGGGCCGCATGGGACGGTGGCTGGCGACAGCAGTGACGGTCGGCATGCCGCTGCTCCTGGTGGTCACGTCGGGCAAGAAGGGGCCGGCATGGCAAGTCTTCTGGCCGCTGTTCGGGGCGAGCAACCAGCTTCTGGCTGCGCTGACTCTCATCGGCATCACGGTGTGGCTAGCGAAGGCTTACCAGGCACGGTGGGTGTGGCTGGTGACGGGGCTGCCGACGCTCTGGATGTTCGCTATGAGCACGTGGGCGCTGATGCGGCTGATCCTGGGCGGGCTCTTCACGCCGGAGGGGCAGTTCAAATGGGGCCTGCCCGACGCGCCGACGCTGATCGCCATGGTGCTCGTGGCGCTGGCCATGCTCCTGTTGGTGGAGATGGGCCGCGTGCTGTGGAGCCTGAGGGGCGTCGCAGTGCGGCCGGAATGGGAGATCACGCAGGAGTGAGGCGCCTGGGCAGATACAGCCGGGCGAGATGCTCGCGCTCCACTGAGAGGCCCTGGACCTCGAGACCGGCCCGCTGTGGGTCCTGATCGGGGCCGTGCTTGCGGGAGCGGTGCAGGATTTCGTCATCCTGGTTGCCTCCGCCAGGCGGGACGGCTGCTCCCTGGGCGAACGCCCCATCCACAGTCCCTGGGGCACGTTCACCATCGCTGGCGGCATCTCCACGATCTGGCCTATGTTCGGCGTCGCGAACCAGTTGCTCGCCGCGCTCGGCCTGTCCGTCGGGACGACCATCCTGCTGAAGTTGGGGAAGGCCCGCTACACGCCGATCACCGTCGTTCCCATGGCTTTCATGTTCGTGACTACGTTGACCGCTTCCTATCAGCTCATGGGCCGCTTCTGGAGAGACGCGGCGCACAAGCCTGCCATGGCCCTGGCATACCGTCTCGACGCTGTGTTGGTGGCGGTCATGGCTTGCCTGGCCATCGTTGCGCTTCTCGACTCCCTGATGAAGTGGCGCAGGCACGTTGCCGCCGGTCTTGCAGCGGCCGTTGAGTCCGGTCCTGCATCCTGACGCTCGAGTGCCTGCCCCGGCGCGTATCGTCACGGGGTGTTCGAGCAATCTGGGATCAGCAAGGCTCTTCTGGATGGGGTCGAGCAAGGGCTGTCAATAACCGCATGCCTACTTCGCGGCCACCTTAGGCCCGATGTAGGAAGTCGCAGCGACCACGTCGTCGTACCACATCGTAACGTCCCTCCGGACCCTGCGGTTCTCGGTGTAAAGGGCGAGTTGAACGTGGTCTGACTTGAGGGTCGCCGCGTTCCGAAACCGAAGGTTGGGGAAGTCACCGACCAGCCTGCCGTCCACCCAGAAAGCGACGCGCCCGTCGCGTCTGCCCGGCGTGTTCGCTTGAACCATGAGTTCGTAACAGTACCAGCGGTCCCGTTCCGGGATGAAATCGGGCCGGGAGACGAAGTGCTCGCCGAACAGTTCCCTGCCAGGGGGAATGACTCTACCAGACGGGAAGAACTGATCACCCCAGCGGTTCCCCTGATCCATGTGGTAGACGTAAGCGACCAGATGGCCAGGCGAAGGAATCTCCTCCTGGGGGCGCCAGCTGTCAAGTCGCACGATGAAGTGGTTGCTGCCGTCAGCGCGCACGCCGGGAGAATTCAGGGGGACACCTGGGGACCTTCCGGCGATGCGCCCGCCGTTGTGTGCCCCCCCATGGTAGAGCTCGGTGTTCTTCTCGAACTTCGCATAGTACCGCAAGAAGAGCGCGTCAAATCCCTCTTCGAAGTACTTCTCCACCGCCAGGCCCCCGGCGGTCCCGGGCCGCACGACGGTCATCTCCAAGGCCTTCTTGCCGCTGTGAACGTTCTCGGCCTGCTCCGTGACGAGGCATCCGCCCCAGGTATTATCCCACTTAGTGTTGCCCCCCTTGTGGTAACCGTCCGGGAGTCGGCCAAGTTCAGTGGCCTCGAAGCCGTCTGCGAAAACGACCGCGGGCTCTCGCTCGATGTCCTGATCCCCGGGGTACTTCGCGGCGACACCCTCGCCTTCAGGCAGTTCTGCTGGCATGGTCGGTGCCGTCCCTGCATAGCTTACCACCGCCAAGAGCGCAAGCATCAAGGCGAGTACGACTCCGACACCCACCTGTTGGTCCATACGCATTCCTCCGTGGACCGGGTAGACCGGCGATGCGACGTTAGCGGTAGCATATTTTCCAGGAAGGCAGATGTCAATGGCTTGACCTGGCCTCACCCAGGCCAGGTTTCGCGGGTGACACGCGTGGCGGCCACGTGCCATGATTGTCATCCGTTCTGCCCGCTCTTGTCGGACGCCAGTTCATCGTCCGAGAATCTCCAGCCACTATGTTGACTTCCGTGGACCCCAAGAAGGCTGCTGGGAGCCTAAGGAGCGTGAGGAGGACGGGCGGCACGGGCTTTGCACTTTGAGGGCGTATCCTAAGGCAGGTCTCCTTTCCCTTATGGTACAAGAGGGTTCAGCAATGAGTCCTTTCATGACCAAAGCGTGGATCGCGCTGAGGTCGAAGAAGGGCCAGAGCCTCGTCGAGTATGCACTTATCCTGGCTCTGGTGGCGATTGTCGTAATCGTGGCTCTGACGGTTCTCGGCAGCCAGACCAGCGCGGCGATGTCCAACGTCACGAACCACCTGCCATAGCGTGCGTCGGCCACATGAGCAAGTATGAAAGGCACCCGATTCGAGCAGGTTATTGCAGCGTGCCCCGCCGACGCAGAGGAGAGCGCTGGACCGGAGAGAAGGCCGGCCAAAGAGCACCGCAGGCAACTTATCCAGAAGATTACGCAGTGGTGGGTTGATGAAGGCCGAGCGCTCAAGGGAAAGAGCGCACGCTCCTCGGATGTGTCCTGAGATACATGCAACACATGAGGAGAACGGAATGAGCGTGCCAACACCTCAGAAGAACCCGAGCGGGGAACAGCGAAGGCGCATCGGGCAAGTCTTGGTTCTGTTCGCAGGGGCCATCATTGTGTTGGTCCTCATCTGTGCCATTACCGTTGACGTAGGGTTGATGGTCACATGCAGGGCCGAGCTTCAGAACGCTGTCGACGCTGCAGCGCTTGCTGGCGCAAGCCAGTTGGTCGGTTTCGTAGACGCGCCGGCCAGGAATAAGGCGACGGACGAGGCGAGGGCGCTTGCTTTTGCTAACCACGTGGCGGGAAAGCCGCTGACCCTCGGAACGGGCGACGTTCTGTTTGGCCGCTACATAGCCGAAACGCAGACCTTCAGACCCGAATCGCAGTTCGGTCCAGGCGAGATCGTTGACAGCATCAAAGTCACCGGCCGCCGGACAGTCGGTTCGCCGGACGGCCCAATCGACCTCTTCTTCGGCTGCATCTTCGGCTTGCGCTCAACAGGCGTGGCTGTCTCAGCCATCGGCACGCAGCCCCGCCGCTACGTCGTGTTCGCCATGGACCGGTCGGGATCCATGTCCTACGACACCACGAACATAACGCTCCGGTTCTCGCCCAACCCCGATGGAAACATGATCAAGAGCCCGACAGGTTGGTACTGGATGTCCCAGTACATCTACACAGGCAGTTGGCAAACGGCCTACTTCTACGCTAAGAATGACTCGACCGGCGAGATCGAGACTTCGTTCCTGCCTGATCACATAAAGGCGAACTTAGTGTCCGGCCAGTACTTCCGCTACATTGACCCCGACGATCAGAGCACCATTCAGTCAGGCTGGCTGAAAGCTCCGTCCAACGTGACGCTCTATTCGCGCTACGGGCCCTCCTGTCCGAACTGGTCCGCCCAGAGCTACGGGCCGGTCGGCTCTTGCGACTATGCAGTCGCCAATAACCCCATCGAACCGATCGCGTCAAGCCAGAACGCCGCCAGCGCGTTTGTGGACCTTCTGAATCCGGACCGTGAGCGCGCGGGCCTCGTAACCTTCGCATGGGACGGCGTCCTGCGGTGCCAGTTGACCAACGACTGGACCACACTAAAGAACAAGATAATGTCGTACGACCCTCGCGGGTCAACGGCCACACCGAAGGGCATGCAGCTCGCAAACGATGAACTCATAAGCTCAGGGCGTGCATCCACGTACGGCCATAAGATCGTGATCCTCCTGACGGACGGCATGGCCAATACGGTCAACCACACTTATTACAACAACCCATCGTCGCCCGTCACAGTCGCCTTCTTCGGGCAGTCGGTGAGCTGCCGCATCTATCAGGCGGTGGCTTCTGCGATGGAGACGGAGACGCGCCGGGCAATGAACAACGGCGTGCGCTTCTACACGATTTCCTTCGGCAGCGACTCTGACACGGTCCTTATGCCCCTGATCGCCGCAAAGACGAACGGCGCCTTCTACTACGCGCCCAATCACTCCGACCTCACTGACATCTTCAGGGACATCTTCTACCATCTGCCTCCCGTCCTCACCCAATAGAGTTGCGAGGCGAAGCAGTCATACGGGCATCCAAGGCCTTCGTGCTCGCTCCGACGGTAGCGGCCTCGGTCTTATTCCTCCATCGCCAATGGATGCCGAAACGCCCGCGTTCTGCAGGGAGGTTGTCGAGATGTACTTCGACGTGCGGGACGGGCGCATCACTTGGACCAGGGCCTCAACCGTAGCCTCAGTCCGTCGCTCTCGAGCACAGCATCCGCTGCCTGCACGATCCCGTCGAAGTCGTCACGGACGCTGAACAGGCAACCGGACAACCGGTCCGCGCGGCCGCTCACCAGTTTCAGCGCGAGTTCGGCCGCCTCCTCTGGCGGGACGTCCCTGCCGTCCTTGAGCATCTGGCCGATGAAGGGCCGCCAGCGCCGGCCTTCAGGCCGCTGCGCCAAGGCTGTCGTCATCCGGGTGCGCACGAGGCCTGGGCTGAGTGCGAAGACCTTGACGCCGGTGTCGGCCGCCTCCAAGGCCAAGGTCTCGGTGAAGGCCAGGACGCCGGCTTTCGAGCAGCCGTAGCCTGAGCCGTAGACGTGAGGGCTCGTGGCGCCGCCGCCGACCAGGTTGATGACGTATCCGTGGCCCCGGGCCACCATCCCCGGCATGATGGCGCGACAACATAGGAACGTGCCCCACAGGTTCGTCTGGACGTCCGCCAACCACTGTCCCCTGTCCAGTTCCCACGTCGGGCCGAGGGCCGTCAGGCTGCCCGCATTGTTGACGAGCACGCTGACGGGTCCGAACTCGCGCTCGGCGAGTGTCGCCATGCGTTCCACCTGCTCGGGGTCGGTCACGTCCGTCGGGACACCCAGTAGACGTCCGCCGTCCGCCCCAAGTTCAACGATGGCCGCCTCGACCTCATCCCTCGAGCGCGCCGCAATGGCGACGCGGCCGCCACACTCCGCGAATGCCGCAGCCATCGCCTTGCCGATGCCACGGGACCCGCCGGTCACAACCACACAAGCTCCTTCGAGCTCCATACTCTCCTCCTGGCCGGCCTGAAGGATTCCTGTCCCGCGCCTTCGCGCCAGCCGCAGAAGCACCACTCGTGCTTATCGGCCGCATTGTAACCGGCGGCTGCACGGTTATCCAGACGTGGGACATATCAAGGCGTGGCTGGAACGGATGACAACCGGATCACACCCAGGACAGACACACTTCGCAAGATCCTGGAGGCCGGCCGACCCGCACGCCTCCGGCTGGCCCTCCTGCGTCCGTTCAGCGGGTTGACAACGCCGGCACGTCCGCACTATCCTCATGCTGCCTGGGTTGGCTTAGTTGCTCAGTGTAGGGCGAGAACCCGGCCCGACGCGGACCACGCCGCTGCGTACAGTAGACGAATCGGAGCGCCCATAAATGCCTCAGACTTCACATGATCGCCACTTTCGCTAAACAAGTGCACCGGCCGAACGTTGAACCGCAACGAGCTCGTCAGCTCAGAGCCCGAGCCATTGTGACGACGAGTTGGGACGACGGTCACCCTACGGACCTGAGGCTGGCAGCCCTTCTGGCCGAACGCAGACTCGCGGCTACTTTCTACGTAACACCCCGCAACCTGGAACGGGCGGTGATGACGCATCAGGAGTTAGGCGAACTGGCCCAGGTTTTTGAGATTGGAGCCCACAGCATGACTCACCGCAACCTGTGCGAGCTGGACGACCAGGGGTTGGAGAAAGAAATCGCGGGCAGCAAGCGACTTCTGGAGGATGTCATAGGGCACCACGTGAACATGTTCTGCTACCCGAAGGGAAGGCATAATGCACATGTACGCAGGGCCGTTGGCAAGGCAGGATTCGTCGCAGCCCGAACCACCAAGATGTTCTCCCTTACGGTTTCCAGCCACCCGTTTGAGTTGGCTACCACGTTCTACGCCCGTGACTACCCCTGGCGCAGCTGGCCCTGGCATTGTGTCAAGACACTCAACTGGGCGGGATTCTCGCAAGCGATGCGGGTTGGAGTGGGAAGACAATGGACAGTCATGGCGCACTCTCTGTTTGAGCACGTGCACAGGCATGGCGGCGTATGGCATCTTTGGGGGCACGCCTGGGAGATCGACGAGCGGGGCCTCTGGGGCGAGCTTGGGGCTTTGCTTGGAAGGGTTGCGGGACACGAGGACGTCCTGTACCTGACCAATGGCGAACTGCTGGGCGTCCGCCAGGTTGCACGCAGTGCTGCCCCAGGGGCGGGTCGAGGGGTTCGGACGGGTGCGGGCTTGCAGGACGGAGCAGGGCCGTGAGAGTGCTTGTCATTCATAGCAGGTTCAGGGAAAGGAGCGGGGTAGAGTCCGTCGTCGACACAACGATCCGCCTGCTCAGACGCAAAGGCGTGGAGGCGGTCCTGCTAACGAGAGACCACGGAGTCTCTGGCCTGCCACGGAGGGCGGCGGCCGCTCTGGAAGGGTTCTACTCCATCTCTGGGTACAAACTTGTTTGCCGGGCCGTCTCGCTGCACAGGCCTGATGTAGTACACGTGCACAACTTGTTCCCATTTTTTTCGCCGTCAGCGCTCACTGCCTGCCGGCGGTGCGGCGTACCGGTTGTAATGACCCTTCACAGTCTGCGCCTGGAGTGCCCTGCGGGCCGTTCCGTCCGGGAGGAACTGGACTGTCGGGCATGCTGGGGAGGAAGAGAATACCGCTGCGTGCTGCACAACTGCCGTGGATCACTGCCTGCCAGTTTCATATATGGCTTAAGGGCTTGGACAGCGCGCCACTCAGGGAGTTTCCGAGACAACGTGTCCATGTTCATTGTGCTGGCAGAGTTCGCTCGGAGACGACTGGTCGAGGCGGGTTTCAGTGACAGAGATATCATGGTAATCCCCAACACGGTTGATGCACCGGACTCGGTAGCCGATCCGGCGACCGGCATGTACTGCGCCTATGCGGGGCGTCTTCGGCCAGAAAAGGGCGTTCAGATACTGCTGGCCGCTGCCGCACGTCTGCCCGACGTCCCGATTTGGCTGGCAGGGGACGGCGGCAGAATTGCCAGGTTGGGCATGGCATTGCCGCGAAACGTCAGAATGCTCGGACGTTTGGACCCGTCATCGCTCGGCGACTTCTACCGAGGAGCACGCTTGGCAGTTGTCCCGAGCTTCTGCCAGGACTTGGGCCCGATGGTCGCGCTGGAAGCAATGGCGCACGGGCTTCCGCTCATAGCCTCGCGTGTGGGCGGCCTTCGGGAAATGGTGGTGGATGGTGTCACCGGGCTGTTCGTCGCGCGAGGGGATCCGCAAGACCTGGCAGAAAAGATGAAACTCTTGTGGCAGAATCCTTCCCTTTGCCGTCGCATGGGTGCGGCGGCTCGTCGCCGGGTGCTGCGCGCGTACGGGGTGGAGCAGTACTTCCGTCGGCTCATGGCAGCATATCGCGAAGCCATCTTGAGAGGCGCCGTTCGCCGCCCGTTTGAGCGCTTTAGAGATCAGCGATTCGCAAGCCCTGATGAACAGAATCGAGTCAGCGCCGCAGGCCTGTAGGTGAGGTGCGGCACTTATGGCCGACGGGAGGCGTGTGCGGTGAACGTGGCTTTGCCTGGGCTTGCACTATCGGGTTGGCAAAGGCTTTCCGGCAGTGGCGAACCCTATCCCGGCCTGAACGGGCACGCTGTGCTTCCGTGGCCAGAGATGGCATAGAGGGCGACCGCCCGGGCCGCACGCCTTCCAAGGGCCCCCTGCGGCGTGAGCATTGAGGCCGGCGCCGGTGGTCCATTGAATGGCAGAAAGACAGAAAGCCTTGTTGCGGTCATTTCGCCAGTCCAGCAGTTTCCACAAGCAGGTCCCGGACGCGCCTAACATTCGATCGGCCGTCGAATCTGGCCTCCGCAAGCGCCCTGCCCTGTTCTGCGACGTGGGTGCGAAGCTCAGGGTCCCGCAACATGCGCTCGACCGCTGCCGCCAGCGCCAGCGGATCGCCTGGAGCAACCAGCAAACCCGTCTCCTCGTGCCAGATTGCCTCGGGGAGACCGGCAAAGTCACTGGCAACAACCGGTGTTCCACAGGCCAGGCTTTCTGTTACGACGTTGGGCAGGCCGTCACGGTCGCCGTCCAAGCCCTCTACTGAAGGCACGACCAAGACATCTGAGGCGCGATACAGGCGAGGCATGGCAGAGTAGGACTGCCACCCCAGGAAAGTGACGTTGTCATCGAGACCAAGAGTCCTGGCATGCCGCCTTAGGGTTCTGTACTGAGGGCCACTGCCAACAATGATGCAGCGGAAGGCGAGACGGCGCTTCAGGAGTGCGCAGGCGGCCAAGAGCACGTCGAAGCCCTTCTTGGGTACCATTCTGCCGACTGCTAACAGGCGGGACGGCTCATTCAGTTTCATCGGCGGACTATATGGGAACATCTGCAAATCCGTGCCATGGTACACATGCTGGATCTTGCGCCGATCACGAGGCGCAACAACGGAAGCAAGGTAGTTCGCACCTGCCCTCGTACACGCGATGCAGAGGCCAGCCTGGTGAAGCTTGGCGGGAAACGTGCTTCCCCCCACGAATATGTCCCGTGCGTGTGCCGAGAAGCTCACGGTCACGTTCGCCAAGCGGCTCACTGCCAGCGCACAAACGGCAGGCAGCCAAGCTGATTGGGCGTGGACATGGCAGACGCCGAATCGCTTGACGTGCCGAACACACGCGTCGACAACAGGAATGCTGCTTCGCACCCAGGCAGACTCCATCATGGGGTTACTGTCCAATCCGACCCGCCTGACGATTTCCTTAAGGAACCAGGTGGCGCCGGACGCGCGCCGCGTTCCACCGCCTGAGTCTGAACACAATCCAGAGAAGTCCACACCGCATAGGCTCCTCAACACAGACCCATCTAACGAGAAAACGCTGATCTCGAGGCCAGATGCCTGCAGGCCGAGGATTTCGTTAGCTACGAAAGTCTGGCTTGGCGGCAGCGGTATGTGGCTGGTGATGTAGCAGATTCTCAATACACACCTACCCACGCTTGTGGACGGTTTCCAACCCGGATCGCGGGAATATTCCTCTGGTGCACATTCGAGCGGCCAGCGGCACCGTACCTCGACAGCGGCCTCTGGTATGCTGCACGTCATCAGCGAAACGAGACGCCTTGCGCCTCTTGAGCTGACACGGTCCCTCCGGGCGATCGAGTCCGCAGGGCTATGGGGGTTCCCGCAAACGCAGCGAGCCAATGGCATCTTTCGCTCTGACGGACGCCCACATGAGAAGGCGCCACAACGGCTCGGCGAGAAGAGGATACGGGACTTCTGGATCTCTCGCAAGGGGCGTTTAGGGCTAAAATGACCGATCCTCCCCCGCCTAACGAAACCCCCTCCACGGCCTGGACGGCGATATCGTTATCAGCACCGGCGGCGGGGATGACGAGTTCGACATCGGCTACGTCCAGGTTGACGGCAACGTCAAGGTCGTCAGTGGCAGCGATGGCGATTCCGTCGATTGGGAGCGCCCTTCAGACGACTCCTGCCTGCGGAGCCGTAAGCAAGCCGGGCGGCGCGTCATTGCGGTCCTTCCGGTTTGGGTCCGGGACAGGTAAAATCATCCCTGCTTCGAGGGGAGCCAAGCTATAGACACGACGATTATGATGCGGGGCGAGGTCCTGCCGATCGCCCTGTGGCCTGTGATGGCGGTTCTGGCTAATCTCATCCTGGGACTGGTGGGCGCAGTAGTCCTGTGGAGCGCGGGGAAGAGGGGAAAATGTGGCGGTAGGCCTTCGCCGCGGTAGCAGCCACCGGACACTCACCAGCCCGTAAGGCCGCCTTGAGAGCCCACTCTGGCCTGAGGGCTATATTTGCGCCTTCGCGGGTCTTTCATAGGCTACGCTGTGTGCCAGATGGTCGTTCCAGTTCACCGCGCACTTCTTGTGACCCCTACGTCAGCGGCGACTTGCGCTATCGCCGGGGAATGAACTCTCTGGGTGAACAGACCCTTTCTTCCCGTCACGTCTTGATGTCGCTGGAGCCGAGCAAGATGGGGCCATTGACGAGGACCGGCCGCTGCCGTATATTCGGCCTGGCATGTCACCCTGAGTACTGGGAGCCTGGCGTCAGGAGAGGAGTCTGGCCGGGGCGGCATTTCTTCCGGTCGGCGGCCGTGGAGTCAACTGAAGGGAGGGGCGAGATGGGTCCGGCATCTTATGGGTCCAGGGTTGCAGTAGTCGTTCTGGCGGGCCTTGCATGCGGCGTGCTGCAACAGGCAGCCGGTCAGGAGGGTACGGAGATGAAGCTGCCGGAAGGCGTGAAGGCTGTCTGGAACCTGGACAAAGCGTATCGGGAGAAGACGCCGACACGCGAGCGCGTGTGCATCAACGGCCTATGGCGATGGCAGCCGGTGGTGGCCGCGCCGGCTGCTGCGCCGCCCGGTGGCGCGCCTGGTGCGGCCGCGGCGGGTGGGGCGCCGGCTGGAGCCGCAGCGGCTGCCGCCCCGGCAGCGGCCACGACGGGGGCCGTGCCGGTTGGGGCCGCGCCGGATAAGGTGCCGGCGGAGAGGTGGGGCTATTTCAAGGTCCCCGGGAGCTGGCCGGGGATCACCGATTACATGCAGAAGGACAGCCAGACGGTCTACGCTCATCCGAGTTGGAAGGACGAGAACCTGGCGGACGTCACCACAGCCTGGTATCAGCGAGAGATCACTGTTCCTGCCGAATGGACCGGCCGCCGCATCACAGTCTATGCCGAGTATGTGAACTCCTTGGCCACGGTCTACGTGGATGGTACGAAGGTGGGCGAGATACGATTCCCGTCGGGCGAGGTGGATCTGACGTCAGCGTGCCGCCCCGGCGGGACGCACGTCCTGAGCCTCTATGTGCAAGCCCTCCCGCTGAGCGCCGTCATGCTGTCGTATGGCGACACTGTCGCCACCAGGGTGGTGAGGGGTCGGGTGGCCCGGCGCGGCCTCTGTGGGGACGTGTACCTCGCGGGCACGCCGACGGGCGCGCGGATCACCGACGTGAAGGTGGACACGTCGGTGCGCAAGGGAGAGATAAAGTTCGAGGCCGGGCTGGAGGGCGTGGCGCCGGATGCCCAGTACAGCCTCCGGGCGCAGGTCTCGGACAAGGGCCGCATGGTCGGCGAGTTCGCCGGCCCGGCTTTCAGAGGAGCGGACGTGAAGGAGGGCCGGACAGCTTTCACGGCGGGCTGGAAGGCAGACAAGCTTTGGGACATTCACACGCCTCAGAACATGTACACCGTCAGTCTCTCGCTGCTCGGCCCCGGAGGACAGGTGCTGGACGCTGCGCTCCCCGCGCGGTTCGGATTCCGCGAGTTCTGGATTGAGGGGCGAGACTTCTACCTCAACGGCACTCGCATCTTCCTCTCCGCGGTGCCGCTGGACAATGCCCAGGTCGGGGCAGCGTGGGCGACCTACGAGGGCGCGAAGGAGACCATGGAGCGCATCAAGACCTTCGGGGTCAACTTCGTTTATACGCACAATTATGGCTGTGAGCCCGGCACTCACCTGAGCTTTGAAGAGGAGCTGAGGGCCGCCGACGATGTGGGGATGCTCATGGCCGTCTCCCAGCCACACTTCGGCCGCTACAACTGGGACGCACCCGACGCCGAGCAGACGAACGGCTACGCGCGCCACGCGGAGTTCTATGTGCGTGCAGCGGGGAACCATCCTTCGGTCGTGTTTTACTCCACGAGCCATAATGCGATGGGCTATAACGAGGACATGAACCCGGACATGATTGACGGGATTCAGGACCCCCACGATACGAGCCCGACGGGCGGCCCCGCGCGCGCACTCCGTGCGGAAGCGGTCATCAAGAAGCTTGACCCCAGCCGCATCGTCTATCACCACTCCTCGGGCAACTTTAGTTCCATGCACACAATCAACTTCTACGCCAACTGGGCTCCAATCCAGGAAATGAGCGACTGGTTCGAGCACTGGGCGACCGTAGGCGTGAAGCCCGTCTTCACCTGCGAGTACGGCGTGCCGGGTTCGATTGACTGGGCGATGTATCGAGGGTGGTACAAGGGCAGGCGAGACTTCGGCAGCGCCGCGCTTCCCTGGGAGTTCTGCCTCGCCGAGTGGAACTCACAATTCTTCGGAGATCAGGCCTACAAGATCAGCGACCCGCAAAAGGCAAACCTCCGCTGGGAGGCTCAGAAGTTCCGGGCCGGCGAACTCTGGCATCGCTGGGACTACCCGTACGAATTAGGTTCGAAGGCTTTCGAAGAGCGTTTCCCCGTATACGCCATGTACATCACAGACAACTGGCGTGCTTTCCGTACCTGGGGCATGTCGGGGAACAATTCGTGGGAGTACGGCATGTTCTGGAAGCCACGGGAGGGCGTAGACAAGAGCCGCAAGGACTTCAAGATTGACTGGGACGGCCTGCAGCGGCCGGGGCTCAGTCCCGACTACATCGGCAGTCGCTATGAACGGATGGACCTGACCTACGATTTCGCGGATTGGACTCCGACAGTCGCGGCCAAGGCCCTGCAGCGCAACAACATGCCGCTGCTGGCTTACGTCGGCGGCAAGCCGGCGGCCTTCACCAGCAAAGACCACAATTTCTATCCGGGCGAGACCGTTGAGAAGCAGCTCATCATCATCAACAACTCGCGCGAGACGGTGACGTGCGATTGCCAGTGGTCCTTCGGCCTGCCACAGGCCCTTGCCGGCAGTGAGAAAGTCACGCTGCCCACTGGAGAGCAGAAGCGCATTCCGCTGCGTTTGGAGCTGCCGGCGATGCTGGCCCCCGGCAAGTATGAACTGAAGGCTGCCGTCAGGTTCAGCAGCGGCGAGACCCAGGAGGATTCCTTTTCCATAGACGTGCTGCCGCGGCCGGCCGCTCTCCAAGCAGGCGGGAAGATCGCGCTCTTCGATCCGAAGGGCGAGACTGCCAAGCTGCTCAGCGCCATGGGAATCCAGAGCCAGCCCGTGGACGCAAACGCCGACCTGTCCGCGTACGACACCCTCATCGTAGGCAAGGGCGCCCTGACGCCGGAAGGCCCGGCGCCGGACATCCGCCGTACGGCGGACGGCCTGAAGGTCGTCGTCTTCGAGCAGACCGGAGACGTGCTGGAAAAGCGGTTCGGCTTCCGGCCGGCGGAGTACGGCCTCAGGCAGGTCTTCAAGCGCGTGCCCGACCATCCGCTTCTGGCCGGCATTAGCGAGGAGCATTTGCGCAACTGGCGGGGTGAGGCCACGATCCTGCCGCCCCGCCTGAAGTACGAGATAGGCCGTCCGTTCGGCGCGCCGACGGTGAAGTGGTGTGACATCCCTGTCCCGCAGGTCTGGCGCTGCGGCAACCGAGGCAACGTGGCTTCCGCCTTGATCGAGAAGCCCGCGTGCGGCGACTTCCTGCCCATCCTGGACGGCGGCTACTCGCTCCAGTACACCTCACTCATGGAGTACCGCGAGGGCAAGGGCATGGTCCTGTTCTGTCAAACGGATGTGACCGGGCGGACCGAGAGCGACCCGGCGGCCGAGACACTGGCACGGAACATCCTCCGGTACGTCGCCAACTGGAAGCCCGCGTCTAAACGGACAACCATTTACGCGGGCGACGAGGCCGGCAAGAAACACCTGGAGGCGACGGGCCTTTCGCTTGCGCCCTACGAGGGTGGTAACCTTTCGCCGGACAAAGTCCTGGTGGTGGGGCCGGGTGGCGAGCAACAGCTTGCCGGCAGTGCAACAGCCATCGCCGACTTCGTGCAGGCCGGCGGGCACGTCTTGGCGGTCGGCCTGGACGAGCAGGAGGCGAACACCTTTCTGCCGACGAAGGTCGGGATGAAGACAGCGGAGCATATTGCTGCCTACTTCGATCCGCTTGGCAAGGATTCCCTGTTGGCGGGAGTGAGCCCGGCGGACGTGCACAACCGAGATCCGCGGGACCTGCCCCTCGTGTCGGCAGGCGCCACGGTCGTCGGCGATGGCGTCCTGGCCAGGGCGGAGAACGCCAACGTCGTCTTCTGCCAGCTCCTGCCCTGGCAGTTTGACGTCGGGAAGTGGAACACGAAGCGGACCTTCAGACGAACCTCTTTCCTCATGACGCGTTTGCTGGCCAACATGGGAGCGTCCGCGCCGACGCCGCTCTTGGATCGTTTCCACAGCCCAGCGGCAGAAGGCGAGAAGCGCTGGCTGAACGGGCTCTACCTGGACGTGCCGGAAGAATGGGACTACCCGTACCGGTTCTTCCGCTGGTAGGCGTCCCCAGGTGCCGGAGGCGGAAGGTCATGCGACGTAAGAGGTAAGGAAGCGTCCATAAGGGCTGAAACAGGCATCTGGGGAACACCAAAGGCCTGAACCAGTCCCGGGCCCAGGAGGAGGGCCAGGAGTTCCTGGGCACCACGCTCCGCGTGCACACCTGGGAGAGCTATGGGGCCTCCTTGGCATCCTGGGCCTCGAAGGCGGCAATGATCTTCGCGATCTCCCGGCGCTTTTCCGCCGGCAGCGGCTCGACGGAATGGGTCTTGAGGACGGATTGAACTTCGGCGTTCAACCGGTCGTACATGTCGGGACACCCGGCTTGCTGCCAGGCATGATAGCGCCGCCGGTCCATGAATCGCGGATGCCAGTGCGCCTCCCGCCATCTGCCCAGAGTGTGATCACAGTTGAGGAAGAATCCACCGGGGCCGACCTGCTCGATGACTTCCAGGGCGAAGGCGTCAGCGTCCAGCTCAAAGCCTCGCGCGACCCGGCGGCACAGGGAGATCAGCTCGTCGCACAGGAGTATCATCTCCATGCACGAAGTGAGGCCGCTTTCAATGTAGCCCACGTCGTGCACCAGGTTGCCGCCGCTCAGCACGGCCATTAGTATGCTGAGCATCGCCTCCGCGGCAGCTTGGGCGTCCAGCGTCTTCGAGTCCGCCGCCCCGGCCAACCCCCAGACGGGCAGCCTGTAGTAGTGTGCCATCGCAGCAAATATGCTGTTGGTCAGTGAAAACTCCGGGGAAGCGTAAGCGCAGACCATGGTGCGCATGTCGAGAACAGTCACGTTCACGCCGTAGATGAAAGGCGCCCCAGGACACTTCAGTTGGGAGATGACCAGGCCGCTGAGTACCTCGGCATTGGCCAGCGCCATCGAGCCGGCCAGCGTGACGGGCCCGCTGCCGCCCGCCATGACAGTAGGGATGTACGCACACGGAATCCCCTTTTCGGCACAGAACAGCAGCTTCTCGGTGCTGATCTTCGTGTGCTGCAACGGGGCTATCGGTTCGGCGTAGAGAATGAAGAAGGGGCGCTCACGCAGGTTCTGTTCGCTGCCGGCGGCCACCACAGCGATTTCATAGATGGCTTGAAGGTCCTGGTTGCGGAACGCAGTCACGACGAGCGGCTTGGTCGTCCCGTTGACCATGCTGTCGAATTCGTGCAGGTACGTGGAGCATCGGTGGACGTCGTCTGGAACACCCATGCCCATGACGAAGTCTATGTTGCCCAAGTAGTCGGACAGCGTAGCTATCTTGCGGATGTCTTCCTTGCGCGCTTTGCGACGCTCCCGCGTGTAGGGGTCGATAGTGTATAGAGTGTCCGACCCCGTGCCGAAGAAGACGTTGTCTCCTTCCAGAGGCATCACACGCCGGCCGTTCCGGTCGTGCATGACGATCTTTTCCGGCGCGGCCGCCAGAGCGCGTTTCACCATCCAGGCCGGGACGCGCACGATGTCGTCGTTGCCGGCGTACGCTCCGGCGCCAAGCAGCAGGTTTCTTGCCTCCTCTTCCTGCACCGCAACGCCCGTCCGCTCAAGCACTTCCAGGCTCGCTAGGTGCAACCTGTAGATCTGCTCGTCGGTCAGGGCGCGAAAGGCGAGCGTGGTCCGGTCTGAGCTGGTCATTACCTCTCCCTCCCCTGCAAAACGTCCACAGCGCCGCATGCCCCCATGCGAAGCTCCGGAGACGGCTGACTGCCTGCCGACCCCAATGTACGCATCTACCCGCCCGTCGTCAACCTGTCAGGAGCCGGCAAGGGCCTCTGGCCGCGTCGAGCTCAAGAACCGTGAGTTCGGGGGTCCGAACCGAACTCGCCTCTTAAGCAGAACGGGCGTTCCGCAGTGAGAGCCTATCGCCCCCTTAAGCCTCTGCGTTCGCCTGCCACAGTTTAGGGAGTGGGTCTGTGCGACTCGCGACTACAGAATGCTACTTCTCAGTCTGCCAGCTCTTGTCCAGGACGACCTGGACCTTCACTCCCCGCTTGTGCGCATCCACCAGCGCTTTGGCGATAGGCGCCGAAGTGAAGCTGGAGGCTTTGAGCATGCCCGAGTCTTTGGCGCTGAACTGCCCGCCGCTCCGGGGGTGGCCGGAGTCCGCCGGCGCTGCGGTATTACTCCAGTCTACGATCAAGGGTCCTGTAGTTTATCGCTTCGCTCACGTGATGCGGCAGGATGGCATCCGAGCCTTCCAGGTCCGCGATGGTGCGCGATAGCTTCAATATCTTGTCGTAGGCCCGCGCCGAGAAGCCGAGGGCGTCCATCGCCTGCCGCAAGAGCAGGCGCCCGTCGTCGTTCAGTTGGCAGTGCTGGCGCACGTGGCGCTTCTGCATGCGGGAGTTCGTGAAGAACCTGTGCTCTTTGAAGCGGGCGCGCTGCCGTGCCCGCGCCGCAACGACGCGCTCGCGCACGCCCTCGGAAGTCTCGGCCGGCCTGGACGTGGCGAGGTCCCTGTATTCCACGGGCGGGACGTCCACGTGGATGTCAATGCGGTCCAGCAGAGGGCCGCTGATGCGGCGCCGGTAAGTATGTATCTGCCGGGGCGAACAGCGGCACTGCCGCCGTGGGTCCGTATAATGCCCGCAGGGACATGGATTCATCGCCGCCACGAGCATGAACTCGGTCGGATACGTCACGGTCATCTGAGCCCGCGAGATCGTGATGCGGCCTTCCTCCAACGGCTGCCGCAAGGACTCAAGCGCCGAGTGGGCGAACTCCGGCAGCTCGTCGAGGAATAGGACGCCGTGGTGCGCCAGGCTGATCTCGCCCGGCTTCGGGTGTGCGCCGCCGCCCACGAGGCCGGCATTGCTGACGCTGTGATGGGGCGAGCGGAAAGGCCGCGCGGCCATGAGCGACTTGCCCGGTTCCAGCAGGCCGCCGACGCTGTAAATCATGGTGGTCTCAAGGGACTCCTCGAGCGTCAAGCCGGGCAATATCGTGCACAAGCGCTGGGCGAGCATGCTCTTGCCTGCGCCCGGCGGCCCGATCATCAGGATGTTATGCGCCCCGGCAGCGGCCACTTCGAGCGCGCGCTTGACGTGGTGCTGGCCTTGCACTTCCGACAGGTCTATCTCGTAACTGCGCGCTGCGTGGAAGATGCGGTCAATGTCGAGATGAACCGGCTTGAGCGCTTGGGCGCCGGACAGAAACCCGACCGCCTCCGTCAGGTGGTTGACGGGAATCACGTCGAGGCCCGTGACGACCCCCGCCTCGCGCGCGTTGTCCATCGGCACGATGAGGCCGTTGAAGCCGTGCTCGCGCGCCTTCATGGCCATCGAGAGGCAGCCGTTCACCGGCCGAACGCGCCCGTCGAGCGCAAGCTCGCCCACAACGGCGTAGCGCGCGCTCGTGTTGATGTGGAGCGAGTCGGTGGCGACGAGCAATCCGATAGCGATCGGAAGTTCGAAGACCGGCCCCTCCTTGCGTCGGTCGGCTGGCGCCAGATTCACGGTCGCGGCGATGGTAGGCAGATGGAAGCCGCTGTTGCGCAGCGCCGCGCGGACGCGGTCTATGCTCTCCTTCACGCTCGCGTCAGGCAAGCCTACCAGCGTGGTATGGGGAAGGGTGGAGCGGGTGACGTATACCTCGACTTCGACCGGGTAGGCGTCAATGCCGTAGACCCCCATGCTGTGGACCTTGGCGAGCATGCAGAGCCTTTCCGTGTAGCCGCCCGCGGAAGCGCCGTAGGCCTGACCGGTCCCTGTACGCCCGGCCGGCCGGATTATTGCACGCAAGTATAGCAAGACCGTCAAGGAGGCGCAAGGAAGAGGCACTCCCCCCTCAGGTGGGCGGGCGCCGCCCCAAAACAACCCAGCCGGCCTGATGCCCTTGGCGCCGGCGTCCCGGTCCCGCCGCCAATGCCTTGCGCTCAGTCAAACGTCAGGCCGTGGGCCTCAAGCATCTCGCACACCAGGGGCTCGATAACGTCGAGATCGCCTGCCAGCGGGTGGTTCAGGAGCGCAAGGACCGCCAGGCTCCGGCTCCGCCTGACCGCCGCCTCCACGGTGAGCGTCTCGTAGGCTTTTATCGCCTGAACCAGCCCTGCGAAGGCGAGCGGCACGCGGCCGACCGACAACGGCGTTGCGCCCCGCCGGTCCATGCGGCAGACCACCTCAACCACGGCGTCCTCCTCTATGCCCGCAACAGCGCCGCGGTTGGGGACGTTGGCCGGCAGCTCGGCGCCCGTATCGTTGAGGATCGCTTTCAGCACAGAGAAGGTTATATCCGCATAGCCGCCCCCGCCGCGTTTCGAGAGCGCTTTGGGCTTGGCGACGGTCTCGGAGGACGCCGCCTCGCGCAGTATCTCCCGCTCGATCCGCTCGACCTGCTGAGCGCGCGTCAGAGGCGCGGACTTGACCTCGGCCAGTCGTCGGCCGCGATGGAAGTAATAGTTGACGTAGCTGATCGGCACCGCGCCGATGAGCCGACATAACTGCGCCGTCTGCACGTCAGCCGCCAGAGGGCCGTCCTTTCCGAACAACGCTTCGATGGCCTCCCTGGTCACGTCGCGGCCGCCGGACACCATGCGGTGCACGAAGCCGAAATGGTTCAGCCCGACACAGTAGGTCTTCAGGTCAGAATAGCGGGAGGCGAGCGCGGCGAGCAGCCGTCTCTGCATGCCGGGGATTCCCGAGCACAGGCCGATCAGGCGCGCGCGCGTATGCTTGGTGACAGCTTCCGTGATGATGCCGCTCGGGTTCGTGTAGTTCAGAATGAAGGCTTCCGGGCAGACCTCCGTCACTTTGCGGGCGATGTCCAGCATGGGCGGGATCGTGCGCAGCGCCTTGAACATTCCGCCCGGCCCCGTGGTCTCCTGGCCGATGATGCCGTACTTGAGCGGGATGCTCTCATCCAAGTAGCGCGCTTTCATCCCGCCTACCCGAATCTGCGTGATGACGAAGTCAGCCCCGTCGAGCATCCTCTCCAACTGAGTGTCCCTGTAAACCGCCACTTCGCAGCCCGCGTGCCGTACCATCCGCTCGGTCAGGCCGGCCATCACGCCCAGTCGCTCGGGGTCTATGTCGGTCAACCTGAGGGCGCTCACTGGGAGTTCATCCCGCGGCTGGGCGAGAAGGCCCGACACTAACTCCGGCGTATAAGAACTCCCGGCCCCCACGATGCACAAGGTCAGACCTCGGCTCATCGCTTCTCCTTCAATCCCTTCGCGGCGGCCACCTCCAAGCCCTTTCCGTGGTTCTAACGGTCCTTTCCAGGCGATGCGACATTTCCTTCGAACACCGCCCTGAACCATGATTCCGGCTGCCGCTCCGCCTCGTAGGCTGCCATGATCGCCGCGCCGACCTCCGGAGGCAGGTCCGGCCGCTTGGTGCGCGCATTCGGGCAGTGAGACCGGACCTCTTCAGCCAGGAGTGCCCAGAACTGCTCCGGGCCCCGCAGGATGACGCCGCCGCCGAAGACGACATCCGTGTCGTCGGATCCTATCCAGGCCACCATCGCCCGGGCGGCAAGCGCGTAGTCCTCAACCGCGCGGCGGACCAACTGCGCGGCCGCCGGGTCGCCCGCCAGCCAGGCGTCAAACACCAGCGGCGGCGTGTTCTTCAGGCGCTCACGCTGTATCGTTCCGCGGTAGACGGCTTCGCAGTAGGCCGCTTCGTCGGTTATGCCGAACTCCGCAAGCGTGCGTTCTTTCAAGGGGGTCGGCTGCTGGCGTCCGTCAATCATCCGCGCCACCGCCGCCACAAGGCCCTTCCGCAGGTCGTAAGTGTCGCCGACATGGAGGTGGTCGAACAGGACCTCTTCACCGTGTCGTCGCCGATACGCGCCGGTGAAGCCGCTTCCGTGCTGGAGGAGCGCAGCCGCCGGCGTCGGCGTGGCCGCCCATAGCGCCACGATGCCATCGTTCACGAGGGTCATACGTTCCGGGGGCAGGCCGATTGCGCGCGCAATCTCCGCGTGCTGCATGGGCTGCGTATCTGCAAAATCAACGCCGTTCAGGCCGATCACGCAGTAGCCGACCCGGTCCCTGTTGCATCCCGCTGCACGGCAAAGCTCAACCACCACCTCGGCGAGCACTGCGCAGGCTTCAACGGACGGCTTGCCGATGATCGCCGAGCCCCTCGTCCTGAAAGTCGCCACCAGGCGGCCGGTTGCGCTCAGCATTGCCCCGGCCGTTTTACTCGCGCCGCCATCAATGCCCAGAAAGAGTCCAGGCTTCACAGACAGCGCTCCTTTTGCGAAGCCGTGTCTTCCTTGTGCCGCTTTCGAGGCCCACTCCGCGAACCACGTAAGTTCAGCAGGATACCAGAAACCGGCGTTCACGGCCACTGTGCCGCAGGGGGCCCCGGTGCCGGGTTACTTGCCCTGGAGCAAGGCAGTGCAATATGCAGGGACCGAAGGCAAGGGCGCCGAGAAAAGGTGAGGCAGATATCGGCAGTGCTGGTAACCACGGCGCTTCTGGCTTCCTCAGTGGGGCCATGCGGAAAGTGCTGCTTGCGAAACGGGGTCGCAGGGAATATCATCTGCATCGCTGGACAAGTCGGCGATCATTCAGGGGCGGGAGTCCAGCCCCGGGAAGGGCGGACAAGGACCGCACCTGCCGTAGAGCGTGAAAGGAGACGCGGAGATGGGACAAGTGCTGATCGTATTCCACTCTCAGGGCGGGAACACGAAGGCCGCGGCGCAAGCGGTGGCCGAGGGTGCGAAGAAGGTTGCGGGGACCGAGGTCGTCGTCAAGGAGGCCCTGTCGGCCAAGCAGGACGACCTGCTGGCATGCGATGCGATCGCCGTGGGGACGCCGGACTATTTCAGCTACATGGCCGGCGGGTTGAAGGACTTCTTCGACCGCACCTACTACCCGACCCAGGAAAAGGTTACCGACAAGCCCTGTGGCATCTTCGTCACTCACGGAGGCGGGGGGAAGGCCGTTGACAGCGTTCAGAGCATGTGCCGAAGCTTCAAGTTCAAGCTCGTAGGCAAGCCGGTGCTCGTCAAGAACGCTCCTGACGCCGAGGCAAAGGGCAAGCTGGCCGAACTCGGCAAGGCCTTGGCTGAGGCCGCGAAGTAGCCGCAAGAGGCGGCCTGCGGACGCGCCGCTCTCGGACCATCGGCAAGCAGCTTTGCGCACATCGGCCACATGACTGACAGGGTTCTGTACTCAGCCCGCGGACTGACGAAGAGCTACCAGATGGGCGAGGTGACCGTGCACGCGTTGCGCGGCCTGGACCTCGACATACTGGAGGGTGAGTTCCTCGTGCTGCTCGGCCCCAGCGGCAGCGGCAAGAGCACGCTGCTGAATGTCATCGGCGGCATGGACACGCCGACCTCCGGCAGCGTGAAGTTGCGCGGGGCGGACATTGCCGGCTACAGCCAGCGCCAGCTCACGGCCTACCGGCGCGAGCACGTCGGCTTCATCTTCCAGTTCTTCAACCTGATACCCACGTTGACCGCCCGAGAGAACGTGCAACTGGCCACGGAGGTCGCGGCTGCCCCGTTGCCCGTGGATGAGACGCTGCAGATGGTCGGCCTGTTAGAGCGCGCGGATCACTTTCCCGGGCAACTGTCCGGCGGCGAGCAGCAGCGCGTGGCCATCGCCAGGGCTGTCTGCAAGAATCCCGAGGTAATCCTCGGCGACGAGCCGACGGGGGCCCTCGACTACGAGACGGGAAAGCTCGTCCTGGAGGTCCTGCGCGACGTCCACCGCCGCAGCGGGAAGACCGTAGTAGTGGTGACACACAACGTGGCCATCGCCGGCATGGCCGATCGCACAGTACACTTGCGCAGCGGGCTTATCACAGAGATTGAGGCGAACCCCTCCCCCGTGGAGCCGAAGGACTTGCGATGGTAGGCCGGATGCTCACCCGCAAGCTGGGGCGCGACATCCGGCAGACGGCTGGGCAGTTTGCCGCCGTCACGGCAGTCGTGGCATGCGCGATGGTTGTGTTCGTCAGCCTGCGGCTGGCTTACGGGAGCCTGGTATGGACGCGCGACTCGTACTACGAACGCCACCACTTCGCGGACTTCTTCGTCCACTTGGAGAAGGCGCCTGAGTCGGCCCTGCGCGAGGTAGAGTCCATCCCGGGAGTGTGGCGCGTTCGCGGCCGGATCGTCAAGGACGTGCCGCTCAAAGTGCGCGGCAACGACGGCGCCGTGGTGGGCCGCATCATCAGCATGCCTGACCGCCGCGACGACCTGATCAATGATATCTACATCTCCTCCGGCTCCTACTTCCCGGGCGCTGCCGCGACCGAGGTTATTGTCAGCGACCGCTTCTGCGAGGCCAACGGGCTGCGGGTCGGCGACTCGATCGAGGCGACGATTAACGAGCGGCGCGAGGCGCTGCGCATCGTCGGCACGGCCTTCAGTCCGGAGTACGTCTACGCGCTGGCCGGCCCGCAGCAGTTCGCGCCGAACGACCGTGATTTCGCAGTCATCTTCGCACGCAAGACCTTCGTCGAGGACGCGTTCAACATGACGAACGCGGTCAACGACATCACGGGCCTGTTGCGGCCGGGAGCCGACGTGGAGGCCGTGCTCGACCAGGTTAAGAAACGCCTCGACCAGTATGGGGTGTACAGGAAATATGGGCGAGACCAGCAGCTGTCCAACCAGTACTTGTCGTACGAGCTGATGCAGCTCCGCAACTCGGCCCTGGTCACGCCGATGATCTTCCTGGTCGTCGCGGCGGCGGTCATCCATGTGCTGCTGCGCCGCATGACGGAGCTCCAGCGCATGCAGATCGGACTCCTCTGCGCCCTGGGCATCTCGAAGGCGCGCATCACGGCGCACTACGTTCACTACGCGGTGGCGGTGGCAGTGGCGGGAAGCGCTCTGGGTGCGCTCCTCGGCTGCTGGCTGGCAGCGAGGTGGGTGGACATGTACAACCTTTTCTTCCGCTTTCCCTCGCTTCAGACGCGCTTCAGCGCTCCGGCGCTGCTACACGGGTTCCTCCTGTGCACGGGCATGTGCGCGTTGGGGGCGGCGCAGAGCGCCTGGGCGATACTGCACGTGCAGCCGGCGGTCGCCATGCGCCCGCCGCTGGCTTCCGCGCGCCTGGTGCGCCGGAGTGCGTTCGCCTTCCTGTATGCGCGGCTGCCCCTGGTCTGGCGTCTGAGCGTGCGCAACTCCGTGCGCGCCTGGCGGCGTTCGGTCTTCACCATAATCGGCGTGGCCCTGGCAACCATCATCATGCTCATCGGCAGCGCCGTGACGGATTGGCTTGACTTCATCATCCACTACCAGTTCGACTTAGTGGACCGCTCGGACATGAACGTCGGCTTCACTGTGGAGCGGCCGGCTGCGTCGGTGACGGAACTGCAGAAGGTGGACGGCGTGCGGCGGGCCGAGGGCATCTTTCAGTTCGGCGCCGAGCTCCGACACGGATGGCGCAAGAAGACCGTGCTCGTGATGGGACTGCCCGCCGACGGCGACCTCTACCGCGTCTATGACGCGCATGGCCGGCGCGTGACGATGCCGGAGGACGGCCTCGTAGTGCCCACCAGGCTGGCGAGGCTGCTCGACCTGCGGCCGGGCGATAGCCTGGCGATGGAACCCTACCTGAAGGACCGCCGCGAGCGGCCCGCCGTCGTGCGCGCAGTGGCAGACCAGTACATCGGCCTGACCGTCTATGCCGGGCAAGACTTGCTGGGGAAGATGCTGGACGAGGCCCGCGTAGTCAACGGCGCGCTCCTGCAGTGCGACTCAGTCGACCTCCAGCCCGTCGTGCGCCGGCTCAACGACATCCCCGGCGTCAGCACTGTGTCCACGACCCGCGCCGTCTTCGGCGAATTCCAGGAGACGGTGACCGAGCTGATGCGCGTGACCACGTTCGTGCTCGCCCTGTTCGCGGCCATAATCGCCTTCGCTGTCATCTATAACTCCTCATCTGTGAGCATAGCTGAACAGGAACGCGACCTGGCCACCATGTGCAGCCTGGGCTTCGAGCGAGAGTCAGTTGCGCAGGTCGCCACAAATGACATAATGCCCCTGGGGCTGGTGGGCGTGGCGGTGGGCCTTCCGCTCGGCGTCCAGCTCTGCCACCTGATGGCCCAGCTGTACGAAACTGACCTTTACAGGTTGCCCGTGGTGATTCGGCCGACCACGTACGCCCTCGTGGTGGCTGCCGTGCTTGCATTCCAGTGGACCGCGCGGTGGGTGTGCCGCCGCCGTGTCTATCGCATTGACATCCTGCGTACCTTGAAGAGCCGGGAGTGACTATGAAGAGACTGCTGGTGCGGGTGGCGTGGCCAGCGGCCATCGTGGCCGCGGTGATCGCCGTCTACGCCTACCAGGCCACGCGCCCCGTGATGGTCGAAACGGCCGTCGTGCGCCAGGGCCGCATCGAGGAATACGTGACGGACCAGGCCTGGACGCAACTGCATACCAGGCGCGTCGTGATGGCCGACCTGCCGGGGACAGCCCGGCGGGTGACCCTGGAAGAAGGGGATGTCGTTCGCCGCGGCGACCTTATCACCACTGTCTCAGACGCCGAACTGGCGTCCTACGTGAAGGTAGTCCGCGCGCAGATTGCCGAGGTGGAGGGACGCCTGGCGGGGGCGGACGTGACTCTGCCCAAGCCTTCCGAGATCGCCGCCGCGGCAGCGGAACACGACCGCACAGTGGCCGAGCTTGCCGCCGTCACGCAGCAGAAGGTGGCCGCGCAGGCGGACCTGACGCTGGCTCAGAAGGAGCGCCGCCGCATCGGAGAGCTGTACGAGTCCGGCAGCGCCACTGACCGGCAGTTGGACGACGCTCAGCGTGCGCTCGACGTCGCCGGCGCGAACATGGCGGCGCTCTCGCACCGCTGCGTGGCCGCCGAGACGGCCGCGCGCGTGGCGCAACTGCGCAAGCAGGTGCTCGACGAGTCAATGCAGGACACCGCCTACCTGCGGCTCGTCTACGGGGCGCAAATGGAGCAGAACAAACATACGCTGGACATCGTCGAACACGAGCTGGCTAAGACGCGCGTGGTCAGCCCACTGGAGGGGGTCATCTTGGAGAAGCACCTGGACAGCGACCAGTACGTGCAGCCCGGCGCGCCGCTGGTCACGATCGGCGATCCCAGCTCGATGGAGATACGCGCGGACATCCTGTCGGACGAGATCGGACGCGTCCGGCCCGGGCAGAAAGTCGTCCTCGTCGGCAAGGCCATCCGCAAGCCGGATGCCAGCGGTGTAGTGAAGAAGATATATCCGTCGGGCTTCACAAAGGTCTCTTCGCTCGGTGTGCGACAGCAGCGCGTGATTGTGCTGATCGGCTTCGACAACTCGGAGCTCAACCTCCAGCCCGGCTACGAGTTGGACGTGAAGATAGCCGTGGCCGAGAAAGAAAACGCGGTGCTCGTGCCGAGCGCGGCGGTGTTTGCGACGCCCACCGGCTCCGCCGCCTTGCTGGTGAAGCGCGGAAGGGCCGAACTGCGGCCTCTGGCCGTCGGCCTCAAAGGCGAGCAAGACTATGAGACCCTGGAGGGCCCAGGACCTGGCGAGACCGTCATCCTGAGGCCCCCGTCGAACCTCAAGCCCGGCAGCCGCGTGCGAAGCAGCGCCCTCCGTTGACCCCGCCGGAGGCCCGAGGCCGCCGAAGACACGGACTGCATACTCATCGGAGATCACCGTGCAACCCCTTTCAACAAAAACAGTTGACAGAGCCGCCATCTCGTCCGAGCTCGTCATTGACCCGGCGGCGCTGTAGGGGGAGAATGGCAGCAGGGCGGGCTGCAATTCCCACCTCTTTGAGAGATCAAGCTCATGGCAAGAGCCAAAGCAAGATTCCGCCTGGCCATGGCACAGATGCGGACCGAATGGGGCAAGCGCAAACGCAACCTTGCGCATGCGGCCGAGCTTATCGGCGAGGGCGCGGCGCGCGGATGTTCGGCGGTGCTCCTGCCGGAGTGCCTGGACATCGGCTGGACCCATCCAAACGCCCGCCGGCTAGCGCAGCCCATCCCCGGGCCGGGCAGCGACGTCCTGGCCGATGCGGCGCGCAGGCACTCCGTATGGGTCGTGGCCGGACTGACCGAACGGGCCGGCAAGTTCATCTACAATGCGGCTGTGCTCATCTCCCCGGAAGGGGAGGTCGTCCTGAAGCACAGGAAGATTAACGAACTCGAGATCGCCCATCCGTCGTACGCGATTGGGGACAGGCTCGGCGTCGCCCACACGCCGCTCGGAACCATCGGCTTGAACATCTGCGCGGACAACTTTGGCGACACGCTCGTTTTCGCTCATGCCCTGGGGCGCATGGGCGCGCGCGCCATCCTGTCGCCGTGCGCTTGGGCGGTGCCTGCCGACCACGATAATGAGAAGGACCCCTACGGCGGCCTCTGGAAGGACGCCTATGCAAAGGTCGCACGCTTGTTCGACATCTACGTCGTAGGCGTGAGCAACGTTGGCTGGCTGCTCGACGGGCCGTGGAAGGGCAGGAAATGCATAGGGAACTCCCTGGCTGTCGGCCGAGATGGCGAAGTCATGGCGGCGGGACCTTACGGTGAAGAGGCGGAGGCACTGATTCCGATTGAGCTGGAGCTGACGCCGATTCCCGCCAAGGGCACCGCGATATCGGCTTGGCTGCGAAGCAGGGGATACGACGGGCTCTGAGGGCTGAAAAGCTACCTTGCGGCCGGGCTCCGGTCTGGGTACAATAATGCTGGCGAGCCCGTCAGATGTATGTTTTATTGCGCCAGATGGCAGCCCTTGGGACGGCGGGTTGAGGAACGTGGGCAACGACGACTTCCGAAAGAGGCTGGACGCGCTGAACCGCGAACCCCTGCCGCAAAAGAGCGGCGCCGACGTGGACGTAGAAGGGATCCGCCGACGGATTCGGAGGATGCGGGAGGAAGCACCGCGGCCGCCGGCGGCGCCAGTCCTTTACCGCCGAGATATCCCGCGCAGCGAGCCAAAGCCAACGGCGTTGCGGGCGCCCGCCGGCCCGCCTGTCATCCTGGAGGAAGCGGTCAAGGGCGCAGAGGTAAGCGCGCCGCACGGGGGCAGAGCTTACGTGATCGTGAACCGACTGGGCGAGGGGGGCGAGACACGCCTGCCATTGCACGGCACGTTCCCGGACGGCTTCCTGTGTGACCGGCCGGGTTTGCAGCGCCGGATAGGGATCATCAACGCGGACGAAAGCGTGGCTCCCGAGGACGTCGTGTTGCTGGACCTGGAGACGACAGGCCTGGCGACCACGCCCCTCTTCCTTATCGGCACGTTGATCTGGGAGGAGGGGACCCCTGTAGTACAGCAGTACTTTGCTCGAGACTATGCCGAGGAGCGGGCCGTTATCTCGCTCTTCGTTGAGGCGATCTCGCGGAAGAAGCTGTTAGTGTCGTTCAACGGAAGGACGTTCGACCTCCCGTACATCCGTGTGCGGTCGGCGGCTAGTGGGATTCCGTTCCACGTGAACCTTGCGCATCTGGACATGCTGCACGAATGCCGTCGGGCCTGGCGGACTATGCTGCCGGACTGCAAGCTGCAGACGCTCGAGAGGCACATCTGCGGACGCATGCGGCACAGGGACATACCAGGCAGCGAGATACCCGAAGCTTACCACGCCTTCGTCCGAACGGGAAACGCGGCGCAGATTGTGCAGATCCTGGAGCACAACATGCTTGACCTGGTCACGCTGGCCGAGCTGATGGTACGGCTGCCGGCAGTGTGAGAAAACGTCGCCAGCGCTCGAGTTCTTAACTCAAAACGTTTCGGCCACCAAGTTGGACGTTGAGGGATTCCTGAAAGAAGCGCGGTCGGCGCCCAGCTATGCGGACCAGATTGTGTATGTCCGCGAGGCGGGGGCTCGGGGCGCGCGTTTCGCTGAGCCCGCGCGCTCGCTCTGTGCCCAAGTGCAGGCCGTGCTCAAGAGCCGCGGGATCGAGCGCCTCTACTCGCACCAGGCCGAGGCTGTGGACAGAGTCCGCGAGGGCAAGAACGTACTGGTGGGAACCGGCGCCGCTTCGGGCAAGTCCCTCTGCTATGTCGCGCCGATCATCGAGATGCTTGCGGCGGAGCCGGAGGGGCACGCGCTACTGCTCTTTCCCACCAAGGCCCTGTGCCAGGACCAGTTCAAGAGCTTCAGGGCGGCTCTGGAAGCGGGCGGCATGCAGGACGTGCTCGCGGGCGTTTTCGACGGCGACACACCGGCTCCCCTGCGGCGGCACCTGCGCGATCACGGCTCAGCGATCTTCTCCAACCCGGACATGCTGCACGCAGCCATCATGCCTCAGCACGGCCGGTGGGCGCAGTTCCTGGCGAGGCTGAGGTTCCTCGTCCTGGATGAGCTGCACGTGTACAGCGGCATCTTCGGCTCGAACGCGGCCAACCTGCTCCGGCGGTTCTTCCGGCTGTGCAGCTATTACGGCGCGGAGCCGCAAGTCGTCGCGTGCTCGGCCACCATCGGCAACCCGCGGGAACTCGCGGAGCGCGTGACGGGCAAGGAGATGACGCTCGTTGAAGACGACGGCAGCCCGCGCGGCAAGCGGACGTTTGTGCTATGGAATCCGCCGCGCCTGCGTGCCACGGCCTGGCGCTCGCGCCGCAGCGCCAACGTCGAAGCGCATGAGCTGATGGCGATGCTTATCCAGCGGGGGGTGCCGACGATCACGTTCTCAAAGGCCAAGATGACGGCCGAGATGATACATCGCTATGTGTGCGAGACGCTGCGGCAGACGGCCCCGCACCTGGTCGAGAAGGTGACGCCTTACCGCGGAGGCTACCTGGCGGAGGAGAGGCGCGAGATTGAGCGGCGGCTGTTCAACGGCGACCTCATCGGGGTGAGCACAACGCGCGCCCTCGAACTGGGCATAGACGTGGGCGGGCTGGACGCCAGCATCCTTGTGGGCTATCCGGGCACGCTTGCCTCCTTCTACCAGCAGTCCGGGCGCGCAGGCCGCCAGGACCGGGACGCGCTGGTGGTGCTGGTGGGGCTGGACACGAGCATCAACCAGTACATCATGAGCCATCCTGAGTATGTCTTCGGTCGGCCGCTCGAGCAGGGAGTCGTGGAGCCGAACAACCCGTTCGTTGTCACTGGTCACCTCCGCTGCGCTGCTCATGAACTGCCCTTGGCGGACGACGAAGTGGACGGGTTTGGGCCGCACGCGGGAATGGCGTTGCGAGTCTTAGAGGACAATCTGAAGGTCAGACACATTCGCAGTCGGTGGTATTACGCCGCCTCCGAGGTCCCGCAGCACGAGGTCTCTCTGCGCGATTATGCGGACGAGAACGTCGTCATCCAGGACGCCGACACGGGCGCCGTGCTTGGAGAGCTGAACAAGTTCGATGCCCCCCCAATTGTTCATCCCGAGGCGATTTACATGCACCGGGGCGAGACTTACCGCGTGCTTGACCTGGACCTGGCGCGGAACATCGCCACAGCGAAGAAGGTCGAGGTGGACTACTACACCCAGCCCGTGGGCGGGACGGACGTCCATCATGTTGACCATCGTTTGCGCGAGAAGCCATTCGGAACGGGCATGGCCTACTGGGGCGAAGTGACGGCGTATTTTGACACTTACATGTTCGAGAAGATCCATTTCTACTCTCTGGACGCGGTCTCGCGCCACGGCCTCAACCTGCCCACCTTCGTGCTGGAGACGATGGCGCTCTGGCTGGTGCCGCCTGAGGAGCTGATGGATAGGGTGCGCCTGGCCGGGCTGGACGCCCACAGCGGGCTCAGGGGCATCGGCTACGCTGCGCGGATGCTGCTGCCGCTCTTCATGACCTGCGACACGCTGGACTTCTCGCACTCTATCGGCAGCGTCAACTCGGCGTGGAACGCCATCTTCATCTACGAGCGCTATCCCCATGGCTTGGGCTTCACGCAGACGGCCTACGAGCGCCTGCACGAGCTGATGCCGGCCGTGTTGGACGAAATAAGGAATTGCCCGTGCGTTGATGGATGCCCCTGCTGCGTCGGGAAGCCGCTCAGGCAGTACGCCGTTTGGAACGTCGAACGCGGCGAGGGGTCCATTCCGAGCAAAGCGGCGGCGATCATGATCCTGAAAGGATTGCTCGGCGACGGGACGAATCTGGACAACCCGGACTCGTCCGCCCTGACGGACTCGGAGGCGAGCGACGAGGTGCGGCTGGAGATGGCGCTGCGGCGGCGCCTGGAGCGGATGCGCCAGCCGCAGGTCTTCCATCCGATTGAGCCGCGCGTCGAGACACGGTATCCTGATGCTGAGAGGCCGGAAGCGCTCTCGTCCGCGGACGTGGCGGAACGCTCCGCCCGCAGAAGGGAGTTCGATCGCGAACTGCGCAAGCGCATCGCTAAGCAGGTTCCGACCGATCAGCTTTCTCCTCATGCGGGCCATCCCGGGCCTCCGCCCGGCATGAAGACTCAGGCCGGCAACAAGCCGCCGACGCATTTTCCCGGCCGTCCTGCTGTTCGCGAGGAGAAAGTGCAGCAAGAGCGCGCCACGGATCGCCACAGCGAAGAGCCGATCCGGCCCGGTGATTCGCTCGCTGCCAAGGCTCGCAGGATCAAGAAGGGCCGCCACGAGGAAACATGAGCCGCCCCATGCGGCCTCAGACTTCGGGATCTTAAACGTGGACGTCAAGACCTTCATACAGCGGGTTCAAGCTCAGCCATTTTTCGCCCAGCAGGTGGTGCACGTGGAGATGCTGCCTGCGCGGGATGCGGTTCACAAGGACGTCGCCGGGGGCTTGCACCCGATGGTGCAGAAGGCGCTCGCACAGCAAGGCATTATGCGGCTTTACAGCCATCAGGCCGAGGCGATCGAGCAAGTCCGCGCGGGGCGCAGCGTCGTCATCGTGACGGCCACTGCGAGCGGCAAGACCCTGTGCTACAACATCCCTGTGGTGGAAGCGCTCATCGCGGACAGCATGGCGACGATGCTGTTCGTTTACCCGACGAAGGCCCTGGCGCAGGATCAGTTGCGAGCTCTCGGGAAGCTCCAATTGCCCGAGGGCGGCGTGGCGTTTCTGGCCGGGACCTATGACGGCGATACGCCGCAGAACCTCCGGCGCAGGCTGCGCGATGGCGGCAATGTCATCCTGACGAATCCCGACATGCTCCACCAGGGCATCCTGCCGCAACACGCGCGCTGGAACCGGTTCTTCACGCATCTGAAGTATGTTGTTATTGACGAGGTCCACGCTTACCGCGGCGTGTTCGGCTCGCACCTGGCGGACGTGCTGCGGCGCCTGGGCAGGATATGCCGGCATTACGGCTCGTCGCCACAATTCATCTGCTGCTCGGCGACCATCGCCAATCCGAAGGAGCATGCGGAACGTATCACGGGCCGGCCGATGGAGCTGATCACGAAGGACGGCTCGCCGCGGGGGCCCAAGCGTTTCGTCCTGTGGAATCCGCCGCCGCTGGAGACGGCCGCCAGGGGGCGGCCGGACCAATGGCGGATCGGCGGGGACCGACGCAGCCCCCTCTGGGAGGCCGTCCACCTGATGACGACCCTCGTGAAGGAGGGCGTCCAGACGATTGCGTTCGTCAGGACGCGGCTGGCGGCGGAGTTGATCTTCAAGAACTGCCGGGACCTGCTCCGACCCGTCTCGAAGCGGCTGGCCGAGTCGGTGCATGCCTACCGGGGAGGATACTTGCCGGAGGAGAGGCGAGAGATCGAAAGGCGGCTGGTTAGGAAGGAGATCCTCGGAGTGGCCAGCACGAATGCCCTCGAGCTCGGCATAGACATCGGCAGCCTCGACGCGTGCATTCTCGTCGGGTACCCGGGCACGGTCGCGAGTCTCTGGCAGCAGGCAGGCAGGGCAGGCCGGGGCCGTGAGGAATCCGTGGTCTTCCTCATCGGCCAGAACGCGCCCATGGACCAGTACCTGATGACCCACAGCGACTACATTTTCGCGCAGAGCCCTGAGCAGGCCGTCGTTGACCCGGACAACCCGCACATTGCCGTAGGGCACGTGAAGTGTGCAGTCCACGAGATGCCCTTGGCCGACGAGGAAGTGGGCATTCTGGGGCCTTATGCGCGGGTGATACTCGAGCTGCTGGAGGAAGACGAGTCGGTCCGCCACATACAGGGGCATTGGTACTGGGCGCGCTCGGAATACCCCGCGGCGGAAGTGAACCTCCGCAACATCGCCGGCCCGGTCTACACTATCCAGGACGAGGCCGAGGGGGAGAAGGTGATCGGCACTATGGACGAGATCAGCGCCCTCTCTCAGCTCCATGATCACGCAGTCTACCTGCACGGCGCGGAAACGTACTTCGTGAAGGCCCTCGACCTGGAGCAGAAGATCGCCCACGTCGAGCGGCGCGACCTGGACTACTACACGCAGTCCGTTCAGATGTCGCAAATCCGCATAGACGAGGCAGAGGAAGAGGCAGAATGGGCCGGGGCGCTGGTCGGCTTCGGGGACGTGACGGTTACGACGAGCATACCGATGTTCAAGAAGATCCGCTTCCACTCGCGCGACAGCCTGGGCTACGAGCAACTCGAACTCCCGCCGCAGGAACTTGAGACCGTGGCCATGTGGTTCGCCCCGCCGGAGAGCGTGGTGAAGCAGATGCTTGAGCGCAAGATGATCGTGGGTGAAGCGCTCATCGGGATCGCCAACGTGCTCGTTGAAGTGGCGCCATTCTACGTCATGTGCGACACGCAGGACATCGGCGCCGTGGTCAATTCGAGTTGCCTGAAGCGCGACGCCCTATTCCTGCACGACCGCTACCCGGGCGGCATGGGCTATGCCCGCCGGTGCATGGCCGCTATAAGCGAGATCATGCAGACCATCCACACGGTGATCCGCGAGTGCGGCTGTGAGGACGGGTGCCCTTCGTGTGTCGGATCGGCCCTGCCCGCGTTTGCCATGGCGGACCTCGACAGCGCCGTGAGGGGCCGCATCCCGGACAAACGGGCCGCCCTGTTTCTGCTGGACGCCATGATCGGCCACGAAGTTCCGGCGGGGCAGCGCTCACGGGGTCAGGAAGAGCAGCCAGGTCAATGCCGCGATAAGGGCAAGGACCGTTAACGCGACGAAGAGTGCGGGCCGGCGCCCGAACTTGGGGCAATGGTTGGAGGGGAACTCGCGCCGGAGGAACTCCTCGTAGTCGAAGTCGTCATCCGCGCCGGCGCCCGCCTCGCCTGCACCGTCGGACCAGCCCGTCTTCTCGTCCGAACCGCACTGCGGGCAGGCCCAGGAACGAGCCGGGACCTCGGCTCCGCAGTGGGGGCAGATGAAGTAGTCCTCGCGTTTCTGCTTGCGGGCGGCCGCGGCCACGGAAGGCGCCTCCGGCTACAGGTGAGCTGCTTACTGCGCCTCATACGTTTGCACCCCGGCGGGCGTCCATACGGCGTAGGGGAATCTGGGTCGCATCCCTGCAGCCCCGTATTCGCCGTCCCTGGCCAGGGCGATCAGGCATATGTTCGCTTCCCTGTCTGCGGGCTTCTTGCTCGCGATCCTGTCGAGGACCCTGCCACATGCCTCGGCCGGCCCGGAGCCGTTGCGCATGAACTCCACGACCAGGAAGCTTGCACAGAACCTCATTATCTCTTCGCCGATGCCCGTTGCGGCGGCTCCGCCTGCGTCGCCATCCACGTAGAGGCCGGCGCCGATGATCGGTGAGTCGCCGACGCGCCCCGGGACCTTGTAGGCAAGCCCGCTGGTCGAGCACCCTGCCGCGAGGCGCCCTTCGCAGTCCAGCGCAACCAGGCTTACTGTGTCATGCGACGGGGCGCGGCCGCCCTTCCATTCCTCCCAGCGCCGCCTGCTCTCAGGGGTCAGCAGTTCCTCCTCGTGGAAGCCCTGGGACAGGGCAAAAGCAAGGGCGTTATCGCCCGCAAGCATGACGTGCGGCGTCTGCTCCATCACTTTTCGCGCCACTGAGATCGGGCACTTTATGTTGCGCAAGGCGCCAACGCTCCCGGCGCGATACGTGGCCCCATCCATGATGGCGGCATCCAGCTCGACTATGCCCTCCGCGTTGGGCAGGCCGCCGAACCCCACGCCGGTCACTGAGGGATCCAGCTCGACGACGTTGATCCCTTTTTCCACGGCGTCGAGGGCTGTTGCGCCCTTGCAGAGGAGTTCCCCCGCAGCTTCTGCGGCGGACCTGCCGAAGGTCCAGGTTGCTATCGCCGCAGGTTGCGGTCTGGAAGTGCTCATCTCTTGTTATGTCTCCGATGGGTTCTGCAGTCCGGGCGCGTTTGGGCCCAACCCACGTGCCGACGATCCCTGGCTCCACACGCGCGCCCCATGATAGGAATGTCTGCCGCGGCCGTCAAGCTATGCCAAGGTGCCTGCAATCCCGTCTTGCGAGCACTGGCGCCGCGAGATAGACTATAGCGTGGCCATGGGGGCCCCTCATGTGGCGGCGAAAAGCGCAACGAGCATAGCGCGGGTCGGAGACAGGGCCGGATGATGCATGCGATGAGGGCATCGTTCGACGTTGTGGTGGTCGGCGCCGGGCCTGCGGGATCGGTCGCGGCGCAACAGGCGGCTCGCCTGGGCTGCGGGTCCGTGTTGCTGCTTGACCGGGCCAAGTTCCCGCGACCCAAGATCTGCGCAGGGGGCCTCTCTCCCAGGACGTGCCGGCTTCTGGCGGAGCTGGGGCTCTGGGAGGAAGTCGCGCGAGAAGCATATCCCATCCGTGCCGTCAGGCTCGTCGGCCCCAACGGAAGAGAGTCCGTGTTGACTGGCAAGACGCAGGGAGCGATTTTGCCCCGGCGCCGTTTCGACCAGGTGCTTGTGAACGCGGCCGTGAGAGCCGGCGTGCGGTTCGAGCCTGAGGTAAGGGTTGACGAACTGCTCATGGAGGCGGGCCGGGTTGTCGGCGTGGGTTGTGGCGCCGGGCAGATTGCGGCACGGACAGTAATTGTGGCGAATGGCGGCAACAGCCGGTTCAACGCTGATCCCCGTCCGAAGCACCTCGTGCATACGTGCATGGCGTGGTATGAGGGGCTCCCTTTCACGCCGAACGTGATGGAGCTCGTCTACGATCCCGATCTACTGCCGCACTTTGGATGGCTGTTTCCTGAGTCCGACGGCCGGGCGAACGTAGGTGTCGCAGTGTTTGCCGAGCGACTCGGCGCCCGCTCAATCCGCGACGTGCTCGCATCCTTCATTGAACGGCGTCTGGCTGCGAGCCTCAACGGCGCGACCCAGCTTGGCCCCTGGAAGGGCATTCCGCTTTCGACGACCATTGACCCGCAGCATCACGCGCCGCACGGCGCGCTCATCGTCGGAGAAGCCAATCGGCTGACGAACTGCGCCACCGGCGAGGGCATCCTGTATGCAATCCTGAGCGGCCGAATGGCGGCGCAGGCTGTCTCCGCAGGCAAGGAGCGCGGGCTGGGCGCGGCCGAGGTGGAGCGGCTATACGCGGACGGCTTGCGCCGGGCCTTCCGGCGTCCGTTCAGGCAGGCGCACTTCTACTGCAAGCTGGGCATGAGGGCGCTGAACGCAGTCGTGATGCTGTCAAAGATCCCGCCGGTGAATCGGTCGCTTGCCAACCTGTTCTCCGGCCTTTGACCGCGTGTACGGCCTCTCCCGGAAGCAACAACGCCGTCGCCGTGCTCTCAATGGGGATTGACCCCTGCGCATGCTTTCACGATCAACCCCGCGACATCAACCGGGCCGCCGTTGATCTGTAGGCCGGGACGTCGAGACCGCCCGTGGATGTGTCCGTTCAGTGCGGCGGCTCTCCTTCGAGCCACACGCCTTGGTCTATCAGCGAGCGTCGGACGGCCCTTCCGTCCAGTTCGGCCGGTGCCACGCCCTTCTGCACAGCCATGGCGGCAGCAGTGCCGGCCGCCTGCCCGACCGTGCAGGCCGAGGGCATGATGCGCATGGACGAGTGCACGGCGTGGTCTACGCTGATAGGGCGGCCGGCGACCAGCAGGTTGTCACAGTCCTGGGGGACCAGGCAGCCATAGGGGATCTCGTACCACTCGCCGAGCGGCAAGCTCGTTTCCTCCCCGCCTTCGCCTACCGGGCTGTGGATATCTATCTCATAGTTGACCCGGCAGATGGCGTCAGGGAACTTCGCAGCATTCAGGAAATCCTGGCGCGTCAGGTAGGCGTGGCCCCGCACGCGGCGAGACTCGCGCACGCCCGTAGTGACGCCGATCGCGTGCAGGCGCGCGCGCTCGAACCCCGGCACATCGCTGCGCAGGAAGCGCACGTAGTCGAGCACCTGACGCCGGCCTTCAACCTCTGCTGCGGACAGCGACAGCGTCTCAATCGGACTGTGCGCGATGATGCGCGTCGTGTTGAAGTGGATGCGGTCCGGTTCCAGCGTGCGAAACCAGAGCACGTCTTCGCGCGGGCATTTCACCCGATCCTCTTGGCGTGCCTTGTTGTAGAGGTCGCTGACAGTCCGGCGGTCGGGCATGCGGGACACGTCCACGCCCGCCATATCGAAGCTCAACGTCATGGGCTGGACCTGGCCGTCCTCCGGGCGGCCGTACTCAACGGCACAGCCGGCGCGCGCGGCCAAGTCTGCATCGCCTGTAGCGTCCACGAAGGCCTTGGCCCGATGGGCTGTCAGGCCGCTCTTGCCGAGCATCAGAACATAGGCGATGCTCCGTCCATCCATCAGCGGCCCGTCCAGTTGGACGTGGTAGAGCAACTCGACCCCAGCGTCGAGACACAGCTTCTCGGCGGCCAGCTTGGCCACCTCATGGCAGAACGTGTGGCCGTCTTTGCCCAGCCCGCCCATTTCCGCCATGGCGCGGCACCATTCCAGGAAGACGCCGCTGTCGAACGAGTGACCATCCAGGCCACTCCACATGAATGGTCCGACGAGCCCAGCGGTCGCCATTCCGCCCAGGAAACCGTACTGCTCGCATAACAGCGTTTTTGCCCCCAGGCGAGCGGCTGCCACCGCCGCCCCGATGCCTCCGGGCCCGCCTCCGACCACTATGACGTCAACGCCGTGGAGCACCGGGATGGACGGTTCTTCGGGACGCCTGACTGTGTCCGGCATCTATGTGGCCTCCCATCAGGAATTCACAGGACCTTCGGTTCCTTCAGCGGCACGACGTGCAAGACGTCTCCGTCCGCCGATGGGGCTGCGGCCGGCAGTCAGGCCCTGAGCGGAGCCGGCAAGACGTCGCCGCCGTGCTCGATGACGCCAACCGTGGCGCCCTCTGCGCTCTCGCCCAGTGCGACGGCCAGAGCTTCGGCGACCGTGTCCGCATGCCGGAAGCCGAGCTTGTCTTTGTCGGATGCGCGCATGCCGTTCGAAACGCAGATCACGCGGCAGTGCGTCATGATGAGGGCATGCGCACAGAGCGCGGCGAAAGCGATGCGATCGCCGATCTTGCCCGCTTTGCACGCGCTCACGATGCTTTCGTACGGCTCGAGCGCGTGACGCTCGAACTCGAGGTGCGTCTGCGCGATCCCCTCCGAAAGCTCGCCGACCAATATGGCTGTCCCTCCGCGCTTCACGCCGCGGCATGCGTGGCCAAGCGACTTCACGGCCTGCCAATAGTCCTTCGTGGTCGGCCGGGCGTCCACGACCACGACGTCCGCCGGCTCGGGAATGCTGCGCACGTATGTATGCTTGGCCGCGGAGATGCCCGCCCGATGCGCTTCAACAAAGTCGCCCGCCCCTGCCCACACGGGCTCCCCGGCTGGGTCAACGACGACGTTCAGGATGAAGTCGAGGCCGGCCATTGCCGCTACCTGCTCCATCTCACGCCGCACCCGGTTGTCCGCCCGGCCTGCAATGTCCATCAGATCGCCGCCCGCGGCGGCCATGGCATGTGTGCATGCCGTCGTCTCGGAGGAGCAGATGCCCGGCTGGAGGATCTTCGCGCCGCCCGCCCAGCCGGCATACAGGTGGGGAACGATGCTGCCCACCCCGATGAGCAGGTCCGCTTCGTTTGCGATCCGATTCACCTTGACGGGCGTGCCGTTCGGCGTCACGCCCAGGTCCACGAACGTCGCAGGATCCTGCCATTCGTGGTTAAGCACGGACACTCGCGAGCACATGTCCTCGCCGAACCGCTGGCGCACCTCCGCTTTGGACATGTAACGGTGGGTGCCGAGAGCCACGATAAGAGTGATATCTTCGTCTTTCACGCCGGCGCAGTTCAGGCAGCCGATGAGCGGAGGCAGTATCTGGCGCTGCGGCGTGGGACGCGTCAGGTCATCCACTAAGATCACCGCGTTCCCGACGCCGCGGGCCATCTCCGCCAAGGGCGGCTTGCCGATCGGCTTCGCCAGCGCCGAAGCCACCGCACTCTCCCAATCCCCAGGGCGCGGCGCGGGCACCGGGCGGATGTGGTACAAGAGGCGGTCCGGCGGCAGCGCCTCAGCCGCCTCAACAATCTGACTGATCAGGTGCGAATCACTCATCTTGCGCGCTCCAGGAGAGCTTGCGTTCGATCTCGTTCAATGGGTGCTCCAAGGCCTCCCTCTTCAGCCTGCTGAGCGTCGGCTTGCCCTGCGCCTGCTCCTTCGCCCATTCGCGGGCGAAGTCCCCGTTTCTGATGGCTTCGAGAACCTGTCGTGCGCGTTCCTCCGCGCCGTCTCCAAGGACTCGGTCGGCGCGCGAAAGTTGCCCGTACTGGCTCGTCTGGGAGTGCAGGTCGAGCTGCTTGAAGAACCCTTCCTCGATCATCGCCTTGGCGACCTCGAGCATCTCGCCCGAGAGGTACATCTCCGTGGCGACGGTTTCAGGCGTGCAGCCCGCCGCGACAAGGGTCTCAAAGTAGAGCCTGCAGAGCTTGCCGATGCCGGCCCAGAGGAACTGCTCGGCGAAGAGGTCTACGAGGACCTCCTCTTTGAAGGAAGAGGCGAAGGCCCCTGCTTTGGTGCCGCCTATGGCGCGCGCGATGGCAAGCGTCGTTTTGTGGGCTCGTCCCGTCGCGTCTTCGCCCACCGCCACCAGGCAGGGGAACCCCCGGCCGGAGAGGTACCTGCTTCGCACGGCTGAGCCGATCATGCGCGGCGCCACCATGAAGAGATCCACGAAGGAAGGCGGCTCAATGAGGTTAAAGTAAATATTGTAGCCACTCGCAAATCCGAGCGCCTTTCCTTTCTCCAGCCCAGGAGCGATGCTTTCGCGGTAAACGGCAGGTTGCACCTCGTCCGGGATGAGGATGAGGATGATGTCGGCCTTCTGCGTCGCTTCGGACACGTCGAACGCGTCCAGCCCGTCCTCCACCGCGCGATCTCTGTAGGCATCCGGCGGGCAGCCGACGACGACTCTGAAGTGGCTGTCGCGCAGGTTCAGGGCCTGGGCGCGCCCCTGGTTGCCATATCCCATGACGCCGATTGTCTTGCCTTCCAGCACGGAGAGGTCCGCGTCGTCATCATAGTAGATTTGTGTCAGCTTGGTTTCCTTTCGTAGTTCGCCACTGAGCTTGGGAGGCGGGACCGGTCAGCCTCTACGGACAGCAAGGGCTTTCCTTGGGAGCCTACAGGTCATGGACAAAAACCGTCGAGTCTCGGCCAACCGGCGCCTGCCCTGAGTATAGGCATTGCCTCGACCGGCTGCAAGGACCCGGGCTGGGATGGCTCACCGCGCTTTGCGCCCGACCGCGCCGCCTTGGCAGGATTCTCTTCGAGACGGTGGCCGTTGCGACGTAGCAGTTGCTTTTGATCTTGCCTTTGTGGCGGAAAGTCGGTAGGATGAGTGCGGTGGGCGAGACCGTCGGTAATCGGAGGCGCACTACATGCAACGATTCACTGACTGGTGTCGCGCGCATCTGATCGGATACGTCTCCTGGCCGCCGATAGGCGCTTCCTTCCTGTTTGTTGTCGCCCTCTGGGTCACCGGCATCGCTCTCGGCGTCCTTCTGTTGTCGTTCATACCTTCGCTGCAGCTCTTCCCTTCGATCACTTGCATTTTGAAGGCAGCTACCATCATCGGGCTCGTCTTATTGTGGTGGGTCGCCTGGAAGATTGCGGATATCTGGGAGCGCGCGTCGCTGGATGGAGTCGTCATCATATGGCTGATGATCTCCTTTGCCGTGTTTCAACTCGTCTCAGGGATGCTCGAGGACCTGGCAGAAAACGTGCGACATGAATTGGTCCTGATCTCCCTGTCCTGTATCTTCGCCCTGCTGCCCGTTCTGCTGCTCCTGCGCTCCCACTTCCTGCGGAAGTGGGAGCGGCGGCAAGACTCGAGAGACAGGAAACCAAATGAACCAGCGACCGGAGGCACGGGCGGGGCGGATCCTTCTCCTTGACCCCGAAGCGGCTTCGGCAACCTCGCCGCTGCGCCAAACCAAACGGGCGGGGCAATGAGTCTCCGCTCACTTCCCCGCCCGTGCGTGTAGACCTGCTGCTTGAGGATCGGCGGCGTCAGAACAACTCCCCGCCGTAACACGCGACCGTTCCCAACTCCTCCTCGATGCGCAGAAGCTGATTGTACTTACAGATGCGGTCCGTGCGGCAGGCCGAACCAGTCTTGATCTGGCCGGCGTTGGTCGCCACAACAATGTCCGCGATGGTACTGTCCTCCGTCTCGCCGGAACGGTGGCTGACGACGGCCGTGTAAGCCGCCTTGTGTGCCATCTCGATGGCGTCGAGCGCCTCGCTCAACGTGCCGATCTGGTTCACTTTCACCAGGATTGAATTGGCGACGTTGTTGTCGATGCCGCGCTTCAGCCTCTCGACGTTGGTGACGAACAGGTCATCGCCTACAAGCTGCACTTTGGCGTCCAGCGCGTCCGTAAGGAGCTTCCACCCATCCCAGTCGTCCTGCGCCAGGCCGTCCTCGATGGAGACAATAGGGAACTGTTCGCATAGGCCGCGGTAAAACTCCACCATCTCGTCCGCGGTCTTGATGCGCTCGTCTTCGGGCTCGGCCGCCAGGATGTACTTCCCCTCGGCTGTAATGCCCCTGTGCTTTGCGTCGCGGCCATAGAACTCGCTGGCTGCTGGGTCCAGGGCGATGAAGACTTGCTCGCCGGCGGCATACCCCGCCTTCTCGATGGCCTTCATGATGAGGTCAAGCGCCTCGACGTTGGAACCCAGGTCCGGCGCGAAGCCCCCCTCGTCGCCGACCGCCGTGCTCTTGCCCGCGTCTGAGATGACGCTCCTGAGCGCGTGAAAGACCTCGACGCCCATCCGCAAGCCTTCCGAGTAGCTGTCGGCGCCGATCGGCATGATCATGAACTCCTGCAGGTCAACGTTATTGTCCGCGTGCCGGCCGCCGTTGAGGATGTTCATCATCGGGACGGGCAGGTAGCGGCCATTCGTGCCGCCAATGTAGCGATAAAGCGGCATGCCCACCGCTTCCGCCGCGGCCTTAGCCACCGCCAGCGAGACGCCGAGTATGGCGTTGGCGCCCAGGCTGCCCTTGTTCGGCGTCCCGTCCAGCTCGATCAGCAGTTCGTCAACGGCGCGCTGATCGAGGGCATCGCAGCCGGATATCTTGGGCTTGATGACCTCGTTGACGTTCTCAACAGCCTGCAACACGCCCTTGCCGCCGTAGCGGGCCTTATCGCCGTCCCTGAGCTCGACGGCTTCGTGGACGCCGGTTGAAGCGCCGCTGGGGACTGCCGCCCGGCCCATGGCGCCCGATGCCAGAGTAACGTCCACTTCCACCGTGGGATTGCCGCGCGAGTCGAGAATCTCTCGCGCTTTCACGTCAATGATTTCGGTCACTGCCGCCTCCCGCACATAAGAAAGTGCCGCTTTTTGCACCTTTCCTGCCATTTCGCTGTGCGACTGTCCGCCGTACGGCGGACGCGCCTCACGGTCTTGCCCTTCGTGGACAGCTCGCCCGTCCCCCAACGGCCATCGTCTGCCCGCCCGAGCGCCCTGCGGATTGACGAAGAATACCACGACCGCGAATAGTTATCCGAACAGGCCGGAAAAGTCAAACGAACCGGGCTGGCCGGGTGCATCAACGGGCCTCGTCGCCCCTCAAGAAGCCATCTCGCCGAATGGCAGAGAACCGGGATTGACAAACCGCGTCTCATAGCTTAGATTGGCCTCTGGACTAAACGGGGGAATGGTTAAGAGGTGGCGCCCGGCGAGACGGGAGGGGCGGTAGTGGCAAGGCTGGGGAGGGCGTTCATCCTCGTGTCGGCGGCCTTGATGGGCCTGGGACGCCTTTCGGTAGCGGCCCCGGCGGCCCACTCCTCCGCTGACGCTACCTGCGTGTGGCACGCGCTCCCGACCCCGGCGGGCGTATCAGGCGTATCCCAGGCAGTTTTCGAGCCGGGCAACGTGCTCTGGATTCTGACCCCACAAGGCCCCTTTTACTGGGATGGCAAGGCGTTCGTCCCCCCTACCGGCCCAAGACTCCAGGGAGGGCAGCATCTTGCTTCCTTCTTCGGCGGTCCTGACCGGGGCGCGTATCTCAGCCAGAGGGGCGAACGCGAACGCCAGGGAAAGCTCTATCGCCTCTCCGACGGCCAGGCGTGGTACGTGACTGACTTCTACTACGACTCGTCCGGCTGCCCGCCCGGCATCTATGTCGCCAGGTCCGGTGCGATCTACAACTGGAGCCAGAGGTCTCTCGCCGTCTACGACAACGGCGAGTGGCACAAGAACGAGGTCAAGCTGGGCCTCCGTGGAGTCAACGTGCTCGACATCGGGCAGCTCGTTTACTTCCACTATGGCGACAGGGTCTACTCGCTCGATCCCAAGGGCAATCTGACGGAGGATATCCTTCCGCCGGCAATGGCACAACGAGAGGGGTACGAGCCCGTTCGGGCGGCCCTGTGGGGAGAACACTGCGCCCTCTTCTTGCACAGCGGCTTGCCGGGCCTTCATGCATACGACCTTGCCGCCCGCAAGCCGGTTCCCCTTGACGACGCAAATGACGCACTGACCGGGGCAAGCCCCTACTCCGTCTACCGAGCAGGTGATGGCGCTGTGTGGATTCAGGCCTACGATCGGGAGAAGCAAAGATTTCCTCAGTATCGTCTGACGCCTGACGGAAAGCTCAGGGCGGTCGAGCGTCTCGGCGAGCTGACAACTTCCGATTTTACGTTCGGGAACGGGCCGGGACTGGTGCTGGCGGCCTCGGACGGCTCAATTTGGTTCGCCCTGAGGAATGGGTGCCTGGCGCGCTGCACTGCGGACCGGGTACGGCGTTTCGGCTGGCATGAGGGTGTGCCTTGCGGATGGCCCCAACAACTGCTGCAGGGGCCAGACGGGACCGTCTACCACGTCTCAGAGGTCGGCATCTACGCGTACAATCCGAATATCCCGCCCACGCAACTGCCACCTATCTTTGCTCGATGGGAGCCGTTCGATCTGGCGAGCCCGCCGCTCCGCCGAGATCCCAAGGGCGGCGTATGGATGTTTCTGGCAGACCACCCCAAGGAAGCGTCCTCCTGGGACGGGGAACAATGGCACCATGTGGCCGTGCCGTTCGACACATCACGGGTCTACCGGACCGTGGCCGACGACAGAGGCCATCTCCTCGTGCTATCTCAGGGGAGCGATCGTTACTCGTACGATGTGGGGCTTGATGAAGTCAAAGCGTTCCCAACTTTCCAACTCGTGTTGGAGAACGCCGTGCGGTCAGGCGCGCGACAATTCGGATGCGGCCGGGGCTACGAGGGCATTTGTGTCGTTGCAGGGAACAAGATCTGGTACAACGACAACTGTTCACTACACTACTACGACGGCGAACGATGGGACCAGTTCGAGATGTCAGAACCCCTGGGGGCCGTCCTGGAAAGCGCGCGCTATGGGATTCTTGTCCGAAATCAGATGGGCAAATTCTTCGCCTATGACCGAGGGCAGATAGTCCCAGTCGATCTTCCCAAAGACGGGATAACCGAGTGGCTCCTCGGGCCGGGAGGCATTCAGCCCTTCGAGCAAGAACTCCTCCGAAGACGCCCAAGCCTCTATGTCGCCCTCCAAGGCGATCCCGAGAACGGCTACTTCCTCCTGCCCCGGAAGCCTCCGGCCGAAGGAGACGGTCGGGGCGAATCAGCCCAGGTGCGACGCGATCTGTCGCGTTACACGAAGGGCACAATCCCAGGCCTCGTTGGCGGATGCTGGGTAGGCAGCGCGGTTCAGGACGGCGGCCTTGGGAGAATATTCGGCGGCAGAATCTTCGGTTGTGACTTCTCCGGCACGCCTCTGGCCAGACGCTCGAGTGAGGTCGGGCAGGTCATCGAAGACCGCTGCCACAACCTATGGTTCGAACCGAGGCAGGGCGCCAACTACGTGTTCCGGAAACGCCTGGACGACTTCCGCATCCGTGCGCCTGCCAAACCGAGGTACGCCAAGGAGTCTCTGATGGTTGAGGTAGAGCCTTTGCCGAGTGACATCAAGATGGACACCATTCGCCTCTTCTGGCGCCTCAATGGCGGGCCGTGGGAAGGCGGCGAGCGGGGCAGCCCCGTCCTCGTCCGTTTCCCGGAACCGGGACAGTACGAAGTCGAGATACTCGGCATGGACCCCCAAGGAGGCACTACCACGGAGACCGTGAAGCTGAACATCCGTTCAAGCGTGCACACAGATGATTCAGCCGGTTGACGGGCTCTCCGGTTGCCGCCCGTCCTCGCCTGACGGGCCGGCCGATGGCCGGGTGCCCGAGGAAAGCTCCAATGAGGAGGGCAAGTGAAGACACACGGGGAGTCGGGGCGCTGGCCGACCGCGCAACCTTTCCCGTTTCCCCGAGAAGAAATGCTTTGTTCCGGCTGCCGTCAGGCACGGAACGGCTCAACAGGAACCTCGGCACAGGCAGGGAGGTGGCAATGGCACGGCTCGGGCGAACATTCATCCTCGTGACGGCAGTCTCATTGTGGCTCGGACACGTCTCGCCCGCGATCCCGGCGGCGCACGCCTCGGAGCAGGCCACGTGCGTATGGCACAACCTCCCGCTTCCCGCGGAAGCCTCGGAGGCGTTCGAGGCCGTCGTCGAGCCGGGCGGTGTCCTATGGATCCGGACGCACCAGGGCCTGTTCCATTGGGATGGCCAGGCGTTCGTTCCGCCGACGGTCCTGAGATTCCAGGCGCCGGACGAGGCTGCAGCGCTCTTCGGCGGCCCAGACCGGGGCGCGTATTTCACCAAGAAGGGAGACCGTGAATACCAGGGCAAGCTTTATCGCCTCCTCGACGACGCTCAGTATGTGACTGACTTCTACTACGAGCGGCCTCACTGGAAGCCCGACCTTTACGTGGCCAAGTCCGCCGCCATCTACAACTGGGGCGTCAGGTACCTCGGCGTCTATAGCGGCGGCCAGTGGCACAAGCACGAGGTAAAGCTGGGCGCGGCAACTGCAGTCTTCGACATGGGGCGAACCGTCTACTTCTGGTACGGCGACAGGATATACACGCTCGACGCTAAGGGCAACCTGACGGAGGATATCCTGCCGGCGGATTTCCCGCGCAATGACGAAGGGCGGTCTGCTCGCGCCATCCCCTGGGGAGAGCACCGGATGGTTTTCTTCCGAGCAGAGGCGCCAGGCATTTGCGGATATGACCTCGCCAGTCACACGCAGGTGAACATGGAGGCGGTCAACAGGGCTATCGGCCGTGCAGCCATCCACACTGGGTTGCGCGAGCCCGACGGGTCTGTGCGATTGTACGCGGACGGGAAAACCAGATGGACGAGTGCCCGCTATCGCCTGTCTCCCGAGGGCCAGGTGAGCACGCTTGAAGAATCGGCCGGTGTCGTCAGGGGATCCATCTACTACGGCAGTCGCGCGGGACCTTTCCTTAACGCGTCGGACGGGTCATCGTGGTTGGCGGCGTACGTGGGCCGCGTGACCCGCAGTACCGCCGACGGCGAGCAGGTCTTCGGCTGGCGCGAAGGGGTGCCCTATTCGCGGGCACTCCAACTTGCCGAGGGCTTAGACGGCACCATTTATCTCGTCTCCGAAGCGGGCATCTATGCATACGACCCGAAGAGCCTTCCCACAGAGCTGCCGGCCGGCTTTGCGCGGTGGCAGTCCTTCGATCTGGTGGAGCGCCCGCCCATCCGCGATGCCAAAGGCGGTTTGTGGATGTTCCTGTCAAGCCATCCCAATGAAGCGTCCTACTGGGACGGGGAGCAGTGGCACCACGTGCCCGTGCCTTTCGACACACGGCGCATCCAGCAAATGATGGCTGACGACAGGGGCCATCTTCTGACGTCGGCAGGAACTGGCGAGAACGAAGGCAACTACGACGTGGCGCCCGGCGGGGTCAGAAAGTTCCAAAAGTTCGGTCTCCTGTTGGAGCACGCCGTCCGGTCCGGCGCCCGGAGAATCGAGGGCGACAGGCAGTCTGCAGGCTGCCAGGTCTTAGACGGCAACACGATCTGGTATGGGTCTCCCAGGCAGCCGTCAGTCAGCCACTTCGACGGGGGACGCTGGGATGCCTTGCAGATTTCAGGAGACGTCGCCGCCGTCCTGGAGAGCGCCCGCTGGGGCATCCTGATCCGGAGCCAGGAGGGCAGGTTCTTCTCCTACCGTCAAGGGCAGATAGTCGAAGCCGACTTCCCCGCGCAGCCCCCGTCCAAATGGCTTCTCGGACCGCATGGCTTTCAGCCTTTTGAGGCAGAACTCCTGCAAGAGCCTGCCCGCGTCCCCTACGTCGTAGTCGAGGGGGAGCTTCGGAACGCCTGGTTTGTCCCGCGTGCAAGGGCTGAAGGTGAACGCCGCGAGGCCCGAAGAGGCCAAGGGCCGCCCGAGATCTCGCACACGGATAGCATGACGCCAAGCCTCTTCGGCGGATGCTGGTTAGATAACGTGGGCCAAAACGAAGGGCTTGGAAGGGTATTCGGAGACAAGCTCTTCGCCTGTAACCTTGCCGGGACTCCCCTTGTGGGCTCCGGTAGCGTTGTCCGACGGATCCTTGAGGACAGCTCTCATAACCTATGGTTCGAGTGCGCCAACAGGGTGGTTTTCGTAAAGCGGCTGGACGACTTCCGCATCCGTGCCCTCTCCAGGCCGAGGTACGCCGAGAAGTCTGTAGTCATTGACGTTGAACCCCTCCCCCGCGATCTCAAGGACGATACCATCCGCCTCTTCTGGCGCCTCAATGGCGGGCCCTGGCAAGGCGGCGAGACCCGAAGGTCCGTCGCCGTCGTCCACTTCCCGGAACCAGGTGAGCACGAAGTCGAGATACTCGGCATGGACCCCCAGGGCGGCACCACAACCGAGACCCTGAAGTTGAACATCCGTTCGACGCCGCCCAAAGACGAGCCCGCCGGTTGACGACGGGGCCAGAAGAAGCCAAGATGGCGAACCCCGGCGGAAGCAAGACGCGCAAAGGGCCGACGCGTCGGCTTGTCCCTGAGGGCCCGGCCTTTCCCGCCTCCCGAAAGGGCAGCGCATCTGTCCGGCCGGCCTGTTACAATCATCACCGGATGCCATTGCCATCGGAACGGTAGACAAGAGCAGGGATCATGGCCCAGGCAGAGGTAGAGCTTTCCTATGACGCGGGGCTCTTCAGACGCGAGCGGTACGTGCTGAAGGATGCGACCCTTGACGTGTCGCTCAAATCCCTGACGAGCGCCACGGAATACACGGCCGACCTGGCCATGCTGCGGCCGGAGCCCATCCGCCACATCGTCCGTCCGGCCGGTTACCTCTGCGCGGCGCTTGCGGCGGCAGCGGTCGCCGCGTTCTTCTTCGCCCTCAGCCTCGACCGCAGCGCAGCAGGCATGCGGGCAGCGGCCCTCCTGCTCTCGGCCCTGCTCATGGCAGGCTGCGTAGGCTTTGTTGCAGCATTTGCGGCGCGCTCGCGCCACGTGTTGGCATTCCCTCCTACACACGGCATTGGCCGCGCCGTCGTGCTGCGGTGGCGCAAGCCCACCCCTGAAGCCTTCGACGCATTTGTCCGTGAGCTGAACGCCCGGATCGAGCAGAGCCGCGCCCGGATGGCAAAGAACGCGGCGCAGGCCGAACTGCAGGGCTTGAGCAGACTGAAGGACGAAGGCCGTCTGAGCGAAGAAGAGTTTCACGCCGGCGAGGCCAGGATCCTTGCTTCAGGACGGCCCGCCGGGGAAGGACACGAGCGAGCCGCCGGCAGTGCCCCGCAGAAGCTCAAGCTGTCCTATCGCGCCGGGCTGTTCTGCCGGGAAGACTATACCCTTAGAGAGCGGTCGCTGGACGTGCTCTCCCAAGGCCTCTGGAAAGCCAGCCAATACAGGCTGGACCTGGGCGCGCTCGTCCCTTCGTACGCGACTTACAGGAATGTCTCGAAGTCCTGGCTGATCGGGACGGCATTGTTCGGGCCCGGCAGCATCGTTTTCCTGCTGCTGGCGCTGTCTGCGCCGGGCCGGGTGAGTTCCCTCCTCGAGTGGTTTGCGTTCGGTGGCACGGTTGCCCTTTTCATAGCCTCAGTAGTGAAACTGACTGCGTCCGCGCTTCGGCTCGTGATATTCTTGAGCGCAAGCGACGGCCGTCCCCTTGTTGTCCTGCGCTGGGGAAAACCGGACAAGGCATCCTTCGAGCCATTCGTGAAGGAGCTGCAGGCGCGCATAGTGCGCCGCCACGGGCAGCGGCGCCACGCCGGTCTGGATGCCAAGCTCGCGGAGCTGGAAAGGCTCCGGCGCGAAAGGCGCATCAGCAGCGAGGACCTCCGGACCGCAAAGGCAGAGTTGCTCGACCTCGAGCCCTGGCAACTCGAGTAGCCTGCCGGGGAGGCTGCGAATGACGGACATCCCGCAAGTTGAGCTTCGCTACAAGGTCGGCCTGTTCGGGCGAGAACGGTACGTCCTCCAAGAGAAAGAGCTCCTGGTGTCCTTCGACAGCATCTTGAGGAGCAGCGAATACCGGCTGGGCCTTGCGCAGATGGACCCGCGACAGGTTCGGCATAGGAACCTGCCTCTCGGGTGGGGCTTGGCCGTCGTGGCCTGCGCGGTGGCGGCGATCGCTCTCCTGGTCGGCGCGTTCGCCTTTGCCGGGGGCAGGGACCGGCTGCCTGTCGCACTCGCCTCGTGCCTGCCCCTGTTCGGGCTGGTCGTGAGCGCCATACAGTTCGTGAGGCACTCACGAAACTCCGTGATCTTCTGCAACGCATACAGCGGCACGGGAATGCTGGCGTTGCGCTGGCAGAAGCCCGACCGGCAGACGTTCGAAGCTTTCGTCCGAGAGCTTCAGGAGCGCATTCGGCGTTCGCGGGAGCAGGCCCAGGAAGGCGCGCTGGCAAGCGAACTGCGCGGCCTGGAGAAGCTTAGGAATGAGGGCGTGCTGAACGAGCAGGAGTACCGCGCCGCCAAGGCCAAGCTCCTGGGCTTGGAGCCCTGGCAACTCCAGGAGTGACGACCCCGGGCGGCCAGCCACGATTGTCGCCGGCGAAGCTCCTACGCGCCACAGCCACGCGAGCCCGTCGTCCGCCGGCTTCTACCAGGCCGCCGCAGGGCCCCGTCATCAATGCCGCCTCACTCCTGGGCGCCATGCTGGCGCAGCACCTCGGCCACCTCTTTGCGCACAGCCATGTGCAATGGCGTCACGCCGAGATTCGTCTTGGCGTTCACGTCAGCGCCTTTGGAGATCAGAAGTTCGGCCAATTCATTGGCCATAACGAGTTCGTCCGCTTCCTTGCGGCTGATAGAGACAGCCAGGTGCAGCGGCGTCACGCCGTGATCGTCCTTGGCGTCTATGTCTGCCCCTTTGGCGATGAGCAGTTCGGCCACCTCCTTGCGGCCCCATGTGGCGGCCGCGTGCAGCGGCGTCCAGCCGCCGCCCTCTTTCTTGGCGTTGACGTCTGCGCCGTTAGCGATGAGCAGTTCAGCCGCTTCCTTCTGACCTTTTTCGGCAGCCTCGTGCAGGGGCGTGAAGCCATCGCCGTCCCTTGCGTTCACGTCGGCGCCTTTGGCGATGAGCACTTCGGCCACTTCCTTGTGGCCCACGTCAACAGCCCAGTTCAGCGGCGTCCAGAGACGGTTGTCCCTTACGTTCACGTCGGCTCCCTTCGCGATGAGGAGGTCCGCCACTTCCTTGTGACCTTTTTCGGCAGCCTCGTGCAGGGGCCTCCAGCCCTCACTGTCCCTCGCGTTCACGTCGGCGCCCTCGGCGATGAGCAATTCGGCCACTTCGTTGTGACCGAAACGGGCAGCCAAATGCAGCGGCGTCTCGCTGAAGGAGCCTCCGGCGTTAACCTGAGCACCCTTGGCCATGAGCAGTTCGGCCACTTCCATGTGACCTCTTTGGGCTGCCTCGTGCAGTGGCGTCCAGCCGCCGTTGTCCTTGGCGTTCACGTCAGCGCCTTGCGAAATGAGTCTCTCGACCGCGCCCTTGTCGCCGGTCCAGGCGGCTTCGTGCAGTGCGGGTTCTGCCGCTTCCCGAGCTTTGCACGATGTGAGCACCATTGCTGAGACGATCACGACGCCTATCATCTCCCACCTTCGCCGTTCCATCGCCCCGTGCCCGGTCTCCCACGAAGGAACCGTCGGGCGGCCTCCCAACTGGCCGCGATATACAGGACCGCATAACTATACTAACCCCGGCCGCAGCCACACACAAGGGGTCCGTCGGAAAACGACTTGACAAGCCGCGGATTAGCCGTTAGCCTGAAGATTGTAATATTAAGAAGCTCTAACAGAATAACCGCGGAGAACGCAGAGGGGACTTATAGGTCTTGGCTGTCAAGCTGTTGTTCTTTCAGCTTTTCTCAGCGGTCTCTGCGCGCTCGGCGGTGAAGTCTGTAAGTGCTTCTGAGCCTCCCGAGCGGAGCACACGGAATGCGTAAACGCACACTCAACCCGTCCCGCGCAAGCTGCCTGGCTTCCCTGCCGGCAGCCAGGGCACGGCGTGCGTTCTTTTACTTCTACTTTGGCTCCGTCGAGGAGGCTGCCTGACGGGCTCCTGCTGAACGCCTGACGAATGCTACAAAGCCCCGAAGTCAGCCGACTTCGGGGCTTTTTTTATGCCCCACAACGTTGGTTAGGAGAAACGACAATGATCATTGTGATGGAGCCGTCCGCGTCCGAAGAACAGATTCAGCACGTCGTGGAAGCCGTTGAGCAGGCCGGCCTGGAGGCGGTGCTGCTGCGCGGCGAAAAGCGCAACGTCATCGCCGCCATAGGCGACAAGAGGGACGTGGCAACGGAACGCTGGCTGGCGTCGCCCGGCGTCGAGCGCATCATCCCCATTCTCAGCCCCTACAAGTTAGCGAGCCGGGAAGCCTCTGCGGCTGGCACGCCCGTCCGGCTCGACGGCGAAGTGCTCGGCGAGCGCAAAGTCCAGGTGATCGCCGGCCCGTGCGCCGTGGAAGACTTCGACACCACGCTCGCCATTGCCGAAGCCGTCAAACAGGCCGGCGCCGTGGCCCTGCGCGGAGGCGCTTACAAGCCGCGCACCAGCCCCCACACCTTCCAGGGCCTCGAAGAGGAGGGCCTCCGCATCCTCCACGAAGTCGGCCGCCGCACGGGCCTCGCGGTCGTGACGGAGGTCCTCAGCGCCGAGCAGGTGGACCTGGTGGCCCGCTACGCGGACGTCCTCCAGGTTGGCGCGCGGAACATGCAGAATTTCATGCTGCTCAAGGCCCTCGGCAGGATCACGAAGCCCGTCCTCCTCAAGCGGGGCATCGCCGCCACAGTGGACGAGCTGCTCCTCGCCGCCGAGTACATCCTGAAGGGCGGCAACAGCCAGGTCATCCTGTGCTGCCGCGGCATACGCACTTTCGAGGACCACACGCGCTTCACGCTCTCGCTCGGCGCCGTGGCTTACCTGAAGGAGGTAACGCACTTGCCGGTGATCGTGGATCCGAGCCACGCGGCGGGCAGGCGGAGCCTCGTGCCGCCCCTGGCGAAGGCCGCCGTGGCCGTCGGCGCGGAC